>Ga0307508_10000169_pt1 | contig 78769 bp, 70 predicted proteins | sample 9_EM_MG_FD_203089 | JGI IMG/M metagenome (GOLD analysis project Ga0307508, IMG submission 203089) | Populus trichocarpa ectomycorrhiza microbial communities from riparian zone in the Pacific Northwest, United States - 9_EM | ecosystem: Host-associated > Plants > Roots > Unclassified | place... | reverse complement strand
GCCTGCGTGAGCACCAGCGCTGCACGACCGGATTTCCTCGCCATGATCGCCTCCGTCAAGAGTTGCGATCACCATCATAGCGAAGACAGGCTAGTTAGTAACTATATTGGCGGAACGAACTACTAGGTCCGTGACGGGCGCCGACTCCAATCAAGGGATTCGAAAAGACAGACGTCTGCTTCGTCCAGACGAGGCTGGGCGGCGTGCATCAGGCGCGGGCCCTCACCCGGCGTGAGGTTGAGCGACGGGACGAGCACCTCACTCGACCTTTTTCGGGTCATGCCGGTCTACGGGCATGTCGGTGGCGGGAAGATGAGTGTCGACGCGGGCGCGGTCATGGCGGACGACCTGAAGCCCGCCAAGGCACGCTTGCTGCTGATGCTGTTGTTGCAAAGCGGGCTCAGCAGCCAGGCCGATCTGCAGGCAGCATTCAATCGCTGAAGTGGACCCGGGGTGCCCGCAGTTGCTGTGCGACTATGGAACTGACCTCTGCAAACGCATGGAAACCGAGAACCGGTCGGCCGGATGGACCGACACGGACACTTCGAAGGTCTGCCCATCAGCATCGGTGTAGCGCCGCACGATCTTCAGCGCGGCTGAACCTTGCTCGACGCGCAGAGCCTTCGCCATCGCTGCGTCCTTGACAGTGTCTGCCCGCACATCCTGGTGGATTTCGGCGATCTGCTGGCCGTAGCGCTCAGCGATCAGTGAACTGACGAGGGTATCGGGCGACTCCCGCACGAGTTCCCCGACTTCCGAATACGCGGGGTCGACATACACATCGGTCCATCCAATGGGGCCGCTTGCACCATTGCCGTCCAGTCGCAGGCTCGAAATCCGCAGCCAGCGCGCACCAGGCGCGCACCTCAGATCCTTCGCCACCGCTGCGGCAACGGCAACTTCTTCGATCGATTGCACTTGCCGCAAGTGCTCGGTACCGAACTGCACGAGATCGTCCACCGACGCGAGCGAAGGGCGAAAGACGTCGCGCGGCCTGGTTGCCTCGACGCGCGTTCCCACGTTCTTGCGGCGCGACACGAGGCCCAGGCGCTGAAGCTCGGCCAGCGCTGCCCGGACTGTGTGCCGGCTGGTCTTGTAGTGATCGCAGAGTTCGTGTTCGGTAGGAAGCAACGAGCCGATGGCGAAATGACCGCTCGTGATGGCATCGGTCAGGTGGCGCGAGATGTCGCTGTGATGAGGCTTGGATGGCGAAGACATGTTGCCCTCAAGGATCGCATGTCATGGCGGGGGGGGGGTAAACCCCAGTTCTTGAAATATGTTCGGACATATTAGAGTCTATATGTCCGAACATATGACCGTTCACCAATCCCACATTTCACGACCCCAATGAGCATCAGCAATTCGATCCCGATGGCCAGCACCGTCATCGATTCCATCCTGTTCCGAGATGCGTTCGGCACGCAGGAGATGCGGCTTCTCTTCTCAGACGGCGCGTTGATCCAGCGCTACATCGATGCGGAAATCGCACTTGCCAGGGCCGAAGCGCGCGTCGGTGTGATTCCGGCCGAGGCGGCCGATGTGATAGCGCGCGAATCGAGGCTTGAGCGCATCGACTTTGACCGCATGCGCGAAGAGACCGACATCGTCGGCTACCCCATCCTGCCGCTTGTGCATCAGCTGGTCGAAATGTGCGGCGAAGCGGGCCGCTATGTGCACTGGGGCGCGACCACGCAGGACATCATGGACACCGCCGTGGCGCTCCAGGTTCGCGACGCGCTCGACCGCATCGATGCGGACATCCGCGAACTGCGCGGCATCCTGGCATCGCTCGCGAAGAAGCACCGCGGCACGCCGATGGCCGGCCGCACCCACCTGCAGCAGGCGCTGCCTGTGACCTTTGGCTACAAGGTCTCGATCTGGCTGGCGATGTTTGACAGGCACCAGCAGCGCATTGCCGAATTGCGCCCGCGCGTGGCGGTGGTCGAGTTCGGGGGCGCGGCCGGCACGCTCGCCTCGCTCGGGGACAAGGGTTTCGAAGTTCAGAAGGCAATGGCCGAAGAGCTGAAGCTGGGTGTTCCCGCAACCACCTGGCATGTGGCGCGCGACGGTTTTGCGGAGGCGGTGAATCTGCTCGCACTGGTCACCGGGTCGCTGGGCAAGATCGCGCTCGACATCATGATCATGGCGTCGACGGAGTTCGCCGAGGTGTACGAGCCATTCGTGAAAGGGCGTGGCGCGTCGAGCACGATGCCGCAGAAGCGCAACCCGATATCGAGCGAATTGATGTTGGCGGCCTCCAAGGCGGTGCGGCAGCACGCCGGGCTGATGGTCGACGCCATGGTGCAGGACTTCGAGCGTGCCACGGGCCCCTGGCACGCCGAATGGATCGCCATCCCCGAGAGCTTCATCTTGACCTCGGGCGCCTTGCACCAGGCCAAGTTCGCGCTGGGCGGTCTGGTTGTGGACGAGGCGCGCATGAAGCACAACCTAGGCATCAGCCGTGGCCTGATCGTGGCCGAGGCCGTGATGATGGGCATGGCCCCGCACATCGGCCGCCAGCAGGCGCACGACGTGGTCTACGACGCCTGCCGCACCGTCAACGAGAAGGGCGGCACGCTGGCCGATGCTCTTTGCGCACGGCCCGAGGTCACGAAGCATTTCGACCGCGTGGCTATCGAGCGCATGACCGACCCTGCGAACTACCTCGGCCTCGCTCCCCAGATGGTGGATCGGGCGATTGCGCTGTCCGCCGAAGTGGCGCGTTGAGCCAGCAGGGGAGAGACAGCATGGCCACCACCCCGCATGCGCCCGGCATCCGCGTCTCCGAGCCCATCCCGATCTGAATCACCCACCCACATCAGGAGACAAGCCAGATGATCGACATCAAGAAACTCGCCACCCGTGCCCTGCTGGCCATGGCGTTGGCGACGGCGGCGCATGGTGCCGCCGCGCAGACGTATCCGGCCAGGCCCGTGACCTGGATCGTGCCGTTCGCTGCGGGCGGCCCCACCGACGCGCTGGCGCGGGCCATGGCCGACAGGATGGGGCGCGAACTGGGGCAGCCCATCATCATCGACAACTCGCCCGGCGCTGGTGGCACTGTAGGCGCCGCAAAGGCGTCGCGCGCAACAGCGGACGGCTACACGATGCTGGTCGGGCACATGGGCTACATGGGCGCAGCGCCCGCTCTCTACAAGAAACTGGCCTATGACCCGGTCAAGGACTTCGCGCCGGTGTTTCGCTTTCCGGACACTCCGCTGGTGCTGATGGTCCGCAAGGAGCACCCTGCCAAGGACATCAAGGCGCTGATCGATTTCGGCAAGGCCAACCCCGACAAGCTCTTCATCAGCAACGCCGGTGTCGGCTCGAGCTCGCACCTCATTGCCGCCTTGTTCGCCGCCTCGGCCGGCGTGAAGATTTCGCAGGTTCCATACAAGGGCGCAGGGCCGGCGCTGATGGACGTGATTGGCGGCCAGGTGGACGCCATCTTCGACCAGACCAACACGGCCATGCCCCAGATCAAGGAGGCCAAGGTCCGCGCGCTCGCCGTGACATCCAAGGTCAGGCTGCCGCAACTGAAGGATGTGCCTACGCTCGCCGAGACAGTCCTCCCCGGCTTCGAAGCCTCTACCTGGTACGGCATCTACGCGCCGAAGGGAACGCCGCAGGCAGCGCTCGACAAGGCACAGCAGGCCTATCTGAAAGTGATGAGCGACAAGGCGTTCACCGACAGGCTTACCGAACAGGCGATACAGCTGCTCTCGCCGGAACAGTACACCGGTGCCGCACTTGGAAAGCACACCGAGGCAGAGGTGGCGCGCTGGAAGGCCGTGGCGGCCAAGACCAATATCTCCGTGGACTGAATGGGTTGATGCGGTGACGACCCTGCGCATCGAGCACGACGCATTCGGACCGGTCGAGATTCCTGCCGACCGATACTGGGGTGCACAGACACAACGCGCTGCGGGCGTGTTCGACGTGGGCACCGAGCGATTTCCCGCCTGCCTGCTGCACGCGTTCGGCCTGCAGAAGATCGCGGCGGCGCGTGCCAACGCACGCTGCGGCGCGCTCGATGCAGCGTTGGCAGAGAAGATCGTCGCGGCGGCCGAAGAGGTGTCACGTGGCCTCTTCGACGATCACTTCCCGCTGACGGTCTGGCAGACTGGTTCGGGAACGCAGACGAACATGAACGCCAATGAGGTGATCGCGAACCGCGCCAACGAGTTGCTCGGTCAGCCGCTGGGCACAAAGTCTCCGGTGCACCCCAACGATCATGTGAATGCATCGCAATCGTCGAACGACAGCTTTCCGACCGTGATGCACATCGCGGCCGTGATGGAGTTGACCAGCCGGCTGATTCCGGCACTCGTCGTACTGAAAGATGCGCTCAACGAACGGGCGCGCGCCTTCGCCGATGCAACCAAGGTCGCCCGCACACACCTGATGGATGCCGTCCCGATGACGATGGGCCAGGCGTTCGAAGCGTTCGCATGGCAGGTCGGCAGCGGAATCGAGCGGCTGCAGGACGCGCTGCCGCGATTGCTGCTGGTCGCTCAAGGTGGCACGGCAGCGGGAACCGGACTCAATGCGCCACGGGACTTCGACGTGCTGTTCTGTGAAGAGATCGGCAAGCTCACGAGCCTGCGATTCAAGCCTCATCCGTGCAAGTTCGAGGGCATGTCAGGCCATGACGCACTCGTGGAATTGTCAGGCGCCTTGAACGTTGTCGCCACATCGCTGATGAAGATTGCGAACGACATCCGATGGATGGGATCGGGTCCGCGCTGCGGCATCGGCGAACTGGTGGTGCCGGATGACGGATTGACCTCGTCGATCATGCCGGGCAAGCGCAACGCAACGATCGCGGAGGTCCTGGCCCAGGCGGCCATGCAGGTTGTCGGCAATCACGTGACGGTGACGATGGCCGGCGCTTCGGGCAACTTCGAGCTCAACGTGGCCAAGCCGGTGCTGATCCACAGCGTGCTTCAGTCCATACGCGTTCTCGCGGACAGCTCTCGCGTCTTTGCAGACAAGCTTGTGGTTCGCCTGGACATCGATCGCGAGCGTCTCGCCTTGAACCTGAGCAACGCGTTGCTGTCGGTGACGGTGCTCAACCCGGTGCTGGGCTACGACAAGGTGGCCTGCATCACACGAACTGCTCTGGAGCGAAACATCACACCCCGCGAGGCGGCTGTCGCGCTGGGCTACTTGAGTGCTGAGGAATATGACCGCCTGGTCGACCCGCTTCGGATGTCCAAAGGAAAAGTCTCTTGAGGGCACAGACATTGCTGGGCAATGGCGGTGATTTCTCATGCTGACTCCCGCTCTTCCAGTTGAAAAGCCCGCCTCGCGCGGGCTTTTTTCATGGCTGGTTTTCCACCAACTGCAGCTTGCGTGGCGAAGCGTTCACACATCTTTACCCCTCAGCCACCCCTGGTTCACCCGTTGCGCAGACCATGCCTTCATGGGCGATCGTGTCCATGCCTGCAAGGAGTTTGCGATGTTTGAAGCAACGACAGTCAAGGCCTCGGGTACCGAGCGTACGCGGGGCATCAAGCGTGTGGCGGTGTGCCTGGTGATGGCCGTGGCGGGAACGGTGGCCGTGTCGGCCTGGGCGCAGTCGCACGGAGGCCCTGGCCCCCATGGACCGGGCCCGCGCGGTGGCGGCGGTTTCGGCGGCCCGGGCTTGTTCATGGGGCCGCCCGAACACGTGGCCCGCGCCGTGGACCGCATGCTCGACGGGCTGAATGCCAGCGACGCCCAGCGCGCCCAGATCAAGCAGCTCGTGCAGGCTGCTGCCGCCGATCTGAAGACGCAGCACGACGCCTCGCGCGGCATGCATGAGCAAGGCCTGGCGCTCTTCACCGCGCCGGTGGTGGATGCGCGTGCGGTGGAAACCCTGCGCCAGAAATCGCTGGCCCAGCACGACCAGGCCAGCAAGCGGATCACACAGGCCCTGCTCGACATCAGCGCCGTGCTCACGCCCGAGCAGCGGGTGAAGGTCGGCGAGCGCCTGAAGCAACGCGAAGAACACATGCGCGAGCACATGGAGCGCCGTGGTGCGGCCAGCGCCCCCGTCAAGTAAGGCAGGCCCGCCTTGTGTTCTGATTCGGTCCTGGCCGCGCGACAACCACTCCCGTCGCGGGCTGTCCTTTGGGGTCCTGCGTCCATGAGTGCTCGCCTGCTGATGATCGATGACGATGCCCGCCTGTCGGCGATGGTGGGCGACTACCTGCGCGGTGCCGGCTACAAGGTCGACGTTGCCGGCTCGCTGGCGCAGGGGCGCGAGCGCCTGGCGGTCGAATCCTTCGACGCGCTGGTGCTCGACCTGATGCTGCCCGACGGCGATGGGCTCGACCTCTGCCGCGAGCTGCGCGGCAACTCGCGCACACGGCAGCTGCCGCTGTTGATGCTCACGGCCCGCGGCGAGCCGATGGACCGCATCGTCGGCCTCGAACTCGGCGCAGACGACTACCTGCCCAAGCCCTTCGAGCCGCGTGAACTTCTGGCCCGCGTGAAGGCCTTGCTGCGCCGAGCCGCGCCGGTATCGGCACCCGATGAGGTGCTGCGCTTCGGCCGGCTCGAGATCGACCTCGGCGCCCGCGTGGCCCGACTCGGCGGCCAGCCCTGCGACCTGACCAGCCATCAGTTCGACCTGCTCGTGGTGCTGGCGCAAAGCCCGGGCCGCGTGCTGTCGCGCGACCAGATCATGGACTTGCTCAAGGGCCATCCGCTCGAAGCCTTCGACCGCTCGATCGACGTCCACATTTCGCGCATCCGCGCGGTGATCGAAGACGACCCCAAGGCCCCGCGGCGCGTGCTGACGGTGCGAGGCGCCGGCTACGTCTTCGCCAAGAAACAGGATGCCGATGACGCAGACTGATCCGCGGCCGTTGAGCACCCGGGTGAGCGCAGCGAAACCCTCATCGAGCAACAACCGCAGACGGGTTTCCCGGCTGCTTGGTTGGCGCCCCCTTGGGGGGCAGGAGCGCAGCGACGTGGGGGCACCACCTTGAGAACTTTGACGCTGCGCATCTACCTGACCGTGGTGGTGGTGCTGCTGTTGTTCGCCTTCGCGTCCGGCTGGCTGTTTCAGCGCCACATGGAGCAGGAGCGCCAGGCATCGGAATCCGTGTTATCCGATCGGATGGCCGCCTGGGGCGACCTGATCCAGCACTCGCTGCCCGGCATCGACGCACCCGCGGCCGACCAGGCGGCGGCGCTGGTGGAATGGTCGCAGCGCCTGCGCCTGCCGTTGGCGCTCGACGACGTGCACGGTCAACGCATTGCCGCGTCCGATTCGTACATCCGCCGCCAGAACGAGAACGGCGGTTCGCGCGGCTTCGCCATTCCGCTGGACGACGGCCGCAAGCTGTGGCTGATGCGGCCTGGCTTGATGCGCCAGCTGCAGCGGGGCGGCCAAGCTGGCCCGGGCGGTCCGCGTGATATGGGGGGCCGGCCTCCGCCCCCCGGGTTCCCCTACATCCCCGACCCCTGGCCTCCCGGTGTGGGCCCGGTGGTGGTGCTGGTGCTGCTGTTCGTCGCGGTGGCTGCGGGCGCGTGGCCGGCGGTGCGGCACCTCACCCGCCGTCTGCAGGCGCTCAAGAAGGGCGTTGAGCAATTCGGTGCGGGCCAGTTGCACCACCGTGTCGAGGTGTCGGGCCGCGACGAGGTGGCCGCCGTGGCGGCGAGCTTCAACCTGGCGGCCGAGCGCATCGAGACGCTGGTGCGTTCGCATCAGTCTCTGCTGGCCAATGCGAGCCACGAACTGCGCTCGCCGCTCGCGCGCATGAAGATGGCTGTCTCCATGCTCGACGACGCCACGCCCGAGCGGCAGCAGCGGCTCAAGCAAGAGATCGACACCAACGTGGCCGAACTCGATACGCTGGTCGAAGAGGTCTTGCTCGCGAGCCGGCTTGATGCCGTGCAGCGCGTGGATCGCCGCGACCCGGTGGATCTGCTGGCGCTGGCGGCTGAAGAGGGCGCTCGCGTCGACGCTGCCGTCGACGGCAGCTCGGTCAACGTCGCCGGCGACGAGCGGCTGCTGCGCCGTGCAGTGCGCAACCTGCTGGAGAACGCACGCCGCTATGGCGGCGGCGACGTCAGCGTCATCGTGGCGACGGCCGGCAACCAGGTCACGTTGCAGGTGTGCGACCGCGGCCCCGGTGTTCCCGACGCGCAGCGCGAGCGCATCTTCGAACCGTTCTACCGTCTGCCGGGCCACGCCGAACAGGCGGGCGGCGTGGGCCTGGGCCTGAGCCTGGTGAAGCAGATTGCCGAACGCCACGGCGGCAGCGTGCGCTGCACGGCACGCGAAGGCGGCGGCAGCTGTTTCGAGTTGAGGTTTCCGCGGGCCTGATCGTGCATAGGGCGAGCGGCTGCGGCGGGTGAGGCGCAGCAGGCACCAGCCGTTCCGGGAGGCTGATCGCGCAGCCGTCTCGCTACCATATGCCGCATCGTGTTGGCGACTCAAGTTGCCGTGCACACAACCGCAAGCGCGGTGCGCAGGACCAGTCTTCGGATGCGCGCACATTGGCTCCTTGCCCACCACCCATGCAACCCCTGTCGAAACGTCTTGCCGTACTGGCACCCTATTTCCGAGGAACCTGGCCGGCCGTGGTGCTCGGGGCCATCTGCGCGGCGATCGCTGCCGTGTGCGAAGCCAGCCTCTCCTGGCTGATGTTGCCGCTGGTGGACGGTGGTTTCCAGCAAGCGCCCATTTCGTGGCTCGCTCAGTTTCAGCACCCGCCGCTGTGGGTGATCCCCATCAGCCTGATCGGGCTGTTTGCCATTCGCGGCATCGCCGGGTTTGTCGTCGACTACGCGCTCGCGTGGACGGCGAACCACGCCACGATGAACTTGCGTTTGCATCTGTTCGATCGCCTGCTCGATGTCGAGACCAGCTTGTTCGCGTCACGCTCGACCAGCAGCCTGACGAACACCGTGGTCTATGAGGCCGTGGGCGGTGTCGGCCAACTCACGGGGGCTGCGCAGACCTTGCTCAAGGACACGTTCAGCACGCTGGCGCTGCTGGGCACCCTGCTGATGTTGAACTGGCAGCTCACCCTGTTCATCGCTGTCCTGGTGCCCGTGCTGTCGGTGACGATGCGAGCCTTCGGCAAGCGGATGCACAAGATCATCAGGTCGTCCCAGCTGGCTGTCGATCGCTTGGGCTACGTGGTCGAGGAGAACATCCTCGCCTGGCGCGTCGTTCGCCTGCATGGCGTCCAGAAGCAGCAGGCGCTGCGTTTCAAGGAAGAGAGCCGATCGCTTTTCAGGCTGATGATGAAGTCGACCATTGCTTCGGCCGCTGCGACGCCGCTCATTCAGCTGTTCACGGCCATGGCGTTGGCGGCGGTCATCGGCGCCGCACTGTGGCAAAGCAGCAGCACCGGCACGCCGATGGGCGCCTTCGCCGCCTCCTTTCTCGCAGCGATCGGCATCGCTACGCCGATCCGCCGCCTGACCGAGGTGTCTTCAACCATCACGCGCGGGCTTGCTTCCGTCGAGCGTGGCCTGCAGCTGATCCACGACTCGGCGCCCGAATCTGGCGGGTCTTTTGCCTGTGAACGCGCAAGCGGGCATTTCGTGCTGCGCGACGTCGGTGTCCGCTTCGATGCACCAGACGAACCCTGGGCACTGAGTCAAATCAATCTGGACATCGCGCCGGGAAGCGTGGTCGCACTGGTCGGCCCCTCGGGGGCGGGCAAGAGCACGCTGGCCAACCTGCTGCCACGGTTTCTCTTGCCCACCCAAGGCGTGGTCGAACTCGACGGGGTGCCGTTGCCGGCCTGGCATCTGCAATCGCTGCGTTCGCAGATCGCGCTGGTGAGCCAGGACGTGGTGCTTCTCAACGACACGGTGGAGCAGAACGTGTGTGTGGGCAACGTGGCCGATCCGGTCCGGGTCTGTGCTGCGCTGAAGGCGGCCCATCTGCTGGACGCGATGGAAGCGCTGCCCGAGGGTTTGCAAACAGGCATCGGCCACAACGGCACCCGCCTGTCCGGTGGGCAGCGCCAGCGGCTCGCCATCGCCCGCGCGATCTACAAGGACGCGCCGATCATCATCCTCGACGAAGCGACCTCGGCCTTGGATTCCGAGTCCGAGCAGTTGATCCAGCAGGCCATGACCAACCTGATGCGCAACCGGACGAATGTCGTCATCGCGCATCGCTTGTCGACGATCGCCAATGCGGACAAGGTGGTGGTGCTCGAAGCCGGGCGAATTGTCGAAACCGGCAGTCACGCGCAGTTGATGGCTTGCGGCGGTCTCTACGCAAAACTCCACGCCATCCAGTTCGGCGCATTCGAGAACGACGCCGCACCCAGCGTGCAGGGGAGTTGAGCCTTGTGCTGAGAGTTCTACGTTCGTTGCTGGCCGGACGTGCCGCTGCGGCCGCCTTTGTGCCGCAGTACCCAGGCCATCAGGTTGCACAGCCCCACGCTTGACAACACCAGCCCGGTGACCGATGCAGACCAGAAGCCCGGTGCGCCGATCAGCGAAGCGGGTGTGAGGCCGGTCAGGTCGAACGCGACCACGAAGCCGCCGCCCAGCCCCACGCCCCAGAGCGCGACGGCGTAGATCACCATCGGCACCGTGGTCACGCGGTAGGCACGCAGCACGAACGACGCCACGGTCTGTGCGGCGTCGGCGATGTGGAACACCACCACCCAGGCGAGCAGCGGCATCGCGGCGGCGATGATCACGGGGTTGTGCGTGTAGGCACCCAAAACGCTCTCGCGCGCGAGGTAGATCACGGTGCCGACGACGGCGGCGATCAGCACCGCGATCTGCAGCCCGTGCCAGCCCGTGCGCCGCGCATCGGCATGCTCTTCGGCACCGATGCTCTGCGCTACCAGCGTGCTCGACGCATTGGCGATGGCCAGCGGCATCATGAACATGAGCGACACCATGTTGGCAGCGAGCTGGTGGCCGGCCACCGCGGTGGCGCTGATGCGCGAGATGAAGATCGCCATGAAGGTGAAACCCGTCACCTCGATCAGGATGCTGAGGCCCATGGGCACACCCAGGCGCAGCAGCTCTTTCAGGCTGGGCCGGTGCGGCGCGTTCAGCCGTGTGACGTGCAGGCCGAAGGGCGCATAGAAGGGGTCGCTCCGCAGCACCCACCAGGCGAGCAGCAGCTGCGCCCACATCACGATGGCGGTGGCCAGGCCGCAGCCCGCTGCGCCGAGCGAAGGGATGTCGCCGAAGCCATAGATCAGCAGGGCGTTCAGCGGCACCTTGAGCGACAAGCCACCGAGCTGCAACGCCATCACGATCTTGGGCCGCGATACCGCGGTGTTGAAGGCGCGGAAGGCCTGGAACAGCAAGGCGGGCGGCAGGGCGAAAGCCAGGTTGCCGAGGTAGGCGCGCACCTTGTCCGCGACCGCGGGTTGCGCTTGAGCCGCGTGCAGAAATGGGGCGGGCATCAGCAGCAGTGCGCTGCCGAGCACAGACAAACCGAGCGCGAGCCACACGGCCTGATGCAGCTGCGCGCCGGCCTCGTGCAGCTTGCGCGCGCCGAAGAGCTGGCCCGCCACCGGGCCGACTGACATCACCACGCCCATCAGGCCGACGAACACCGAGATGTAGACCGCAGCGCCGATGGCCAGCGCGGCGAGGTCGAGCGCGGCGTAGCGCGCGACCATCACGGTGTCGGCGGTGCCGAAGGCCAGCACGGCCACCTGGCCGACGAACACCGGCCAGGCGAGCGGGGCGATGCGGCGCGCGCTGCCCAGCAGGCCGTGATGCGTCAAACGGAGCCCTCTGCGGCAGGGGCTTGTGCTGATGGTTGCGCGCGCTCGCTGTAGCGGTTGAAACGCCAGGCCGTGCCTTCCATCGTGATGCGACGCCAGGTGCCGCGCTTGGCACCGGGGGTCATTTCCGTCCAGTGCTGCACTTCGTCGAACGTGCGGCCGCAGCCTTTGCAGATGTCGTCACCCTGGCTGGTGGAGCAGATCGCGATGCAGGGTGCGTCGGGTGTGGTGGCGTACCACGCAAGCCAGGCATCGCGCGCCTTGGGCGGCATGCTGTCTTCGTCGCATTCGGTCTCGTGGTAGTACACCATCAGCGCATAGATCTCGGCCAGCGCGAGCACCTCGGCGCAGGCGGTGATGCCGTCGGGCGAGGGCGAGCGATCGCGCCACCAATTGATGGCGGACTCGATGTCGGTGACATGGATGCCGGCCATGGGCGCAGAGCTCAAAGGCGCTCAGTCCTTGGCTGCGGCGCTGGCAAGATCGGCCAGCGCAGCTTCAATGGCAGCGCGGTCGGTGAACTGGACCGGTGCGCCGTTCAACGCCACGGCGCCTTCGGTCTTCAAACGCTTGACCCAGGCGCCGGCTTCGCGGCCGTCGGCCAGGCCTTCGCTCTGCAGCAACAGCGTGCCGTCGGCGGCATTGAGCTTGAAGTAGAAGCGGCCATCGGGCTCGCGGTACTGCTTGAACACCGGCAGAACTTGCTTCGCGGTGACGGTTGCCGCTTGAGCCTTGGGCACGGCCAGCATGGGCCGCAGGCCGACGGCATTGCGCAGGGTCTTGATGAAGGGCTGGGCCACGGCGCGCGCCTTGACGGCACCTGCGAGCAGCTTCTCTTCGACCTGTTCGGGATGCGCCATCAACTGCGCATAGGCCTCGCGCATCGGCCCGATCTCGGCTTCGATCAGGTCCACCAGTTGCTGCTTGGCCTCGCCCCAGCCCAGGCCTTGGCGCAGCGCGGTGCGGAAGGCTGCGCGTTGCGCTGGTGTGGCGAAGGCGTCGTAGATGGTGACGAGGTGGGAGTTGTCGGCATCCTTCGGCTCGCCGGGCAGGCGCGAGTCGGTGACGATGCGTGCGACCGACTCCTTCAGCCCCTTGGCGCCGCCTTCGAACAGCGGAATCGCGTTGTCATAGCTCTTCGACATCTTGCGGCCGTCGAGCCCGGGCAGCAGCTCCTGGTTCTCTTCGATCTCGGCCTGCGGCAGCACGAACAGCTCTTGCCCGCGGCCGAAGAGATGGTTGAAGCGCTGTGCCACGTCGCGCGTCATCTCGATGTGCTGCGCCTGGTCTTTGCCGACCGGCACGCGGTGGGCGTTGAAGAGCAGGATGTCGGCCGCCATCAGGATGGGGTAGCTGTACAGGCCCATCGTGATGTTGGCGTCGATGTCTTCGCCCGCAGCGGTGTTGGCGTCGGCCGCGGCCTTGTAGGCGTGGGCGCGGTTCATCTGGCCCTTGGCGGTGACGCAGGTCAACAGCCAAGTGAGCTCGGGCGTCTCGGGGATGTCGCTTTGGCGGTAGAAGGTCACGCGCTCGGTGTCAAGGCCGCAAGCCAGCCAGGTGGCTGCAATCTGCATGCGCGACTGCTCGATGCGATCAGGGTCGTCGGACTTGATCAGCGCGTGGTAGTCCGCCAGAAAAAGAAAGCTTTCGACGCCAGGTTCGCGGCTCGCGCGAATGGCTGGGCGGATCGCCCCGACGTAGTTGCCGAGGTGCAGCGTGCCGGTGGTGGTGATGCCGGTCAGGACACGTTGTAGCGCGCGTTCAGTCATGGTGTTTCTCGATGGGGAACGGATTGTAGGTGGGGGCTGAGCGCACGGACACAGCCGGCGCAAGCGAAGCGACGCGCACATCAAGCAACGCCCAAGAGACCGGCTTCGCCGGTCCGACGGGTGGCGCCCCTCGGGGGCAGGAGCGAAGCGACTGGGGGGCTAAAGCTACACTGCCGGCCGATGAAAAGCATCGTGATTTTGATCTCCGGGCGCGGCTCGAACATGGAGGCCATCGTGCAGGCCTGCGCCACCGAAGGCTGGCCGGCGCGCATCGCGGCCGTGGTGAGCAGCCGCCATGATGCGGCGGGTCTGAAGTTCGCGCGTGAACGCGGCATTGCGACCGCCGTGGTGGACTACAAGGCCTTTGCCGACCGTGGCGACTTCGATGCTGAACTGGCGCGCGTGATTCGCCGCTACGAGCCCGACCTGCTGGTGCTGGCCGGCTTCATGCGCATCCTCACTCCCGGTTTCGTGAAGCAGTTCGAAGGGCGCATGGTGAACGTGCACCCCTCGCTGCTGCCGGCTTTCCCCGGCTTGAACACCCACCGGCGTGCCATCGAAGCAGGCTGCAAGCTGGCCGGGGCCACGGTGCATTTCGTGACCGCCGAGCTGGACCACGGACCCATCATTGCCCAGACGGTGGTGCCCGTGCTGCCCGGCGACAACGAAGCCACGCTGTCGGCCCGCGTGCTTGCGCGCGAGCACGTGATGTACCCGCGTGCGGTGCGCTGGCTGGTCCAGGGTCTGCTGCGCGTCGAGAACGGCGTCGTCACCCATACCCAAGGCGAGCCGCAGCTGCTGTAGCTAAATCAGGCTCGCAGCGATGTTGATCGTGAACGCCAGGATCGCCGTGTTGAAGGCGAACGACATCACCGACTGCAGCAGCACCAGCCTGCGCATGGCAGTGGTGCAGATGGTCACGTCGGCAGTTTGCGATGCGACGGCGATGGTGAATGAGAAGTACAGGAAGTCCCAGTAGACCGGCGGCTCCTTGCTGTCCGACGAGGTGGGGAACTTCAGTCCGTGGCCTTCAGACACGCGGTAGAAGATGCTCGCGTAGCTGAGGGCGAAAAGCGTGGGCAGCAACAGCCACGCGCCCATCACGGTGACCAGCGCGAAGGCCACGTGCGGCAGCGCATGGTCCAGCGATGTCCCCTTGACGGTGGCCAGTTCCAGCCCGATGGCCGCCATGCTGGCGAGCACCGCAGCGATGGCCATCGCCAGCACCGCACCGGCTCCTTCTGCTTGCGCCATGGCCGTGTGCCGAAGGTGGTGGTGATCCTTGCGCGACATGATCCAGAACGCCTGGGCGAGGTACAGCCACATGGCGACATTCCAGCCCGACAACAGGCGCGTCACGAGATGCGTGCCGGGCATGGACAGCACGACGATGGCGCCCACCCCGATCGACGCCAGCAGGTGCGGGCGCACTTTGAGCTGGTCGAGAAAGGTCTTCATCCGGCGGCGATGCGTTCGAAGCGTGGGCGCCACTGGCCGTCCACCATCACGCGTTCGAAGAACATCGCGTGCGGGCGCACCCACAGGCCGGTTTGGTTGTAGAGCGGGCGATAGACGACCAGCGGCTCCAGGGTTTCGCTGTGGCGCGCGACGCCGATCAGCTCGTATTCCTTGCCCTTGTAGTGGCGGTAGCGACCCAGGGGCGCGTCGGGCAGATCAGGCAGATCGGTGTCGCTCATGGGGCCCAAGGATAATCGCGCCCATGCATCCCAACGCCTTGCTCGAACTCGCCACCGATCTGCTGCACAAGGTTTTGCAGTTCGATACGCCCGCCGACCGCGTGGTCTCCGACTTCTTCCGCACGAACCGTGCGCTCGGCCAGCGCGAGCGCCATACCCTGGCCGAGACCACTTACACCGTGCTGCGCCAGCGCCTGCTTTTCCAGCACCTGGCTCAGTCAGGCAAGGGCGAAATGGAGCGCCGCCTGGCCTTGCTGGGCTGGCAGGGCAATGACGGTTTCCTGCGGGCCGCCTTGACTGAACCCGAGCAGCATTGGCTGGCCCAAGTGCAGACGGTCGACCGCTCTGCGCTGCCCGAAAAGCTGCGCCACAACCTGCCGGAGTGGCTGGCCGACACGCTCAAGGCGTCGATCGGCGAAGACTTCTGGCCGTTGGTCAACAGCCTCAACGAGAGTGCCCCGCTCGACCTGCGCGTGAACACCTTCAAGGCCAAGCGCGAAGACGTGCAGAAGGCGCTGGCCGAGGGGCGGATCGAAGCGACCGTCACGCCGTATTCCCCTTGGGGCCTGCGCATCCAGGGCAAGCCGGCCTTGAACAAGCTCGACGTTTTCAATGCTGGCGAGATCGAGGTACAGGACGAAGGTAGCCAACTGCTGGCCTTGCTGACGGACGCCAAGCGCAGCGAGATGGTGGTCGATTTCTGTGCCGGTGCCGGCGGCAAGACCTTGGCGCTGGGCGCTGCCATGCGAAACACAGGCCGTCTGTATGCCTTTGACACCTCGGGCCATCGGTTGGCTGCGCTCAAACCGCGTCTGGCGCGCAGCGGCTTGTCGAATGTCTACCCGGTGCAGATTGCCCACGAGCGTGACGACCGCATCAAACGCCTGGCGGGCAAGATCGACCGCGTACTGGTCGACGCACCTTGCTCGGGCCTGGGAACGCTCCGCCGCAACCCTGACCTGAAATGGCGGCAATCCCCTCAATCTGTTGAGGAATTGCGTGTCAAACAAGCCGCGATCCTGGCCAGCGCTGCCCGACTTCTCAAACCGGGTGGCCGGCTGGTGTATGCCACCTGCAGCCTCCTTGAGGCAGAGAACGAAGCCATCGCCACGGCGTTCAGCGAAGCCAACGAGCGTGAGTTCAAGCCCCTGGCTGTGGCGCCGCTGCTGGAAAAGGCCCATGTCAGCGAGGCCGAGAGCTTGGTGCGAGGTGACTTCTTGCGGCTGTGGCCGCATCGCCATGGCACCGACGGGTTCTTTGCCGCCGTCTGGGAGCGCCACTGAAGCTTGATCCGCGTCAATTCATCCTCACATCAGGGAAACTGGGTGGTCAAAGCACTTGGTTTTTCAGGGATTCGCCGAGGGGGCGTCATTTACAATGGTGAACCCTGTCCGTTGTGACAGTTTGAAGGCTGCTAGATGAATGAATTGATGGTTCTGTGGGATGGCTTGATCGCTTGGCTTGCCAACGGCTTGATCGAGACGACGTGGTGGCAGGCTCTGCTGTTCACGCTGGTGACAACCCACATCACGATTGCTTCTGTCACGATCTTTCTGCATCGTGCCCAAGCTCACCGGTCACTGGATCTCCACGCGGCGCCGTCGCATTTCTTCCGCTTGTGGCTCTGGCTGGGCACCGGCATGGTCACCAAGGAATGGGTCGCCATCCACCGCAAGCACCACGCCAAATGCGAGACCAAGGACGACCCGCACAGCCCGGTCGCCCACGGCATCAAGAACGTTTTGCTGACCGGCAGCGAGATGTACCGCGCCGAGGCGAAGAATCAGGAAACCCTGGACAAGTTCGGCCATGGCACGCCAGACGACTGGATGGAGCGCAATCTCTACAGCCGCTTTACTTGGCAAGGCGTTGGCATCCTGATGATCATCGACCTGATGCTGTTCGGCGCTCTCGGCCTGACGGTGTGGGCCATCCAGATGGTGTGGATCCCGATCACGGCTGCAGGCATCATCAATGGCCTGGGCCACTGGTGGGGCTACCGCAACTTCGAGGCGCAAGACGCCAGCACCAATGTGTCGCCATGGGGCATCCTCATTGGCGGCGAAGAACTGCACAACAACCACCACACCTATCCGACGTCGGCCAAGCTGTCGGTCAAGCCATACGAGTTCGACATCGGCTGGGCCTACATCCGTGGTCTGGAAATGCTCGGCTTGGCCAAGGTTCGCAAGACGCCGCCGATGCTGAAGCTGGGCGACGTCAAGCCGGTGGCCGACTCCAAGACCCTGGAGGCCTTGATCGCCAACCGCTATGAAGTGATGGCCAAGTACGCACGTGGTTTGCGCGACGCTTGCCGCACGGAAGTCAAGCGCCTGAAGTCTGAAGGCGCCCATGGCACCACCAAGCTGGCTGACATGCGCTTGGCTCGCCGCTGGCTGCACCGTGATGCCGACAAGATTCCCACGCACTTGAAGGCCCAGGTCGACAGCGCACGCGACCACAGCCCGGCGCTGGTCAAGCTGGTTGCCATGCGTGAAGAGTTGCGGCTGCTCTGGACGCGCACCAATGTCTCGGCTGAACAGCTTGTGTCCGATCTGCAGGCCTGGTGCAAGAAGGCAGAAGAGAGCGGCATCGCCGCGCTGCAGGAATTTGCGTTGAAGCTGCGCGCTGCTCACGCTTAACCTGCGGCCGGTTGGGCGCACGATCGAAGGGCCTGCTTTGCAGGCCCTTTTCTTTTGGCTTCCGCAAAAAGAGAGCAGGCAAAAGAGAGCAGGCAACAAAAAACCCGCTGGGCTTTCGCCGAGCGGGTTTTTCGAAACCAGGCTGAATTACTTCAGCTTGGTTTCCTTGTACATCACATGCTTTCGTGCCTTCGGATCGAACTTCATGATTTCGATCTTTTCGGGCGTGGTCTTCTTGTTCTTGTCGGTCGTATAGAAGTGACCGGTACCGGCTGACGATTCCAGCTTGATTTTTTCGCGTCCACCTTTTGCCATGATCGGCTCCTAAGTCAGATTTCGCCGCGGGCGCGCAAGTCGGCGACGACTTGCTCGATGCCCACCTTGTCGATCAGGCGCAATGCGGCATTGGTGATGCGCAGGCGCACCCAGCGATTTTCGGTTTCGAGCCAGAACCTGCGGTATTGCAAGTTCGGCAGAAAGCGGCGCTTGGTGCGGTTGTTGGCGTGGGAAACATTGTTGCCCACCATCGGGCGCTTACCCGTGACTTGACAGACGCGTGCCATGACGCTTCTCCGTGTGATCTTTGTTTCAGAACTGGGGCCGACCGGGGCGTTGTGGCTTGAGGCGCACAACACAGTGGTTCCGTTTTCGGCGAAGTCCGTGATTATAGCCAGCTTTTGACACCCTGCCTACAGAGGCGTTTCAGTGACCCAGAAAGCGCTGTGCGTCCAATGCGGCCATGCAGCCCGTTCCGGCGCTGGTGATGGCTTGGCGATAGATGTGGTCTTGCACATCTCCGGCTGCAAAGATGCCGGGCACGCTGGTCATGGTCGCCATCCCGTTCAGGCCGCTCTGGGTCTGGATGTAGCCGTCCTTCATCTCCAGCTGGCCTTTGAAGATGTCGGTGTTGGGTTGATGGCCGATGGCGATGAAGCAGCCCTTGAGCGCAAGTTCGCTGGTTCCGCTGCCCTGGGTACTCTTCAGGCGCACGCCGGTCACGCCGCTCGCGTCGCCCAGAACTTCGTCGAGCGTTTGCCACAGGTGCAATTCCATCTTGCCGGCGGCGACCTTGTCCATCAGCTTGTCGATGAGGATGGCTTCGGCGCGGAACTTGTCGCGGCGGTGGATCAGGTGCACCTTGCGTGCGATGTTGGAAAGGTAGAGCGCTTCTTCGACCGCGGTGTTGCCGCCGCCGACCACGCACACGTCTTGGTCGCGGTAGAAAAAACCGTCGCAGGTGGCGCAGCCGCTGACGCCTCGGCCCATGAAGGCCTCTTCGGAGGGCAGCCCGATGTATTTGGCCGAGGCTCCGGTCGCGATGATCAAAGCGTCGCAGGTGTAGGTGCCTGAGTCACCCTTGAGCGTGAATGGGCGCTTGGAGAAGTCGACCTGGTTGATGTGGTCGAAGACGATCTTCGTGTTGAAGCGTTCGGCGTGTTGCAGAAAGCGCTGCATGAGGTCCGGGCCCTGCACGCCCATCACATCGGCGGGCCAGTTGTCGACTTCGGTGGTGGTCATCAGCTGGCCGCCTTGCGCGATGCCGGTGACGAGCATGGGCTTGAGATTGGCGCGTGCTGCGTAGATGGCCGCTGTATAGCCTGCGGGGCCTGAGCCGAGGATCAGAACTTGCGCGTGTTGGTTCGTTTGACTCATATGGAAAACGGAAAAAGTGAGAGGGTGATGCCAGTCAGTCTGACATGGGGTTGACGCCGACTGGCATCAATTCGTGTAATGGTGACAATGCTGATATTTACGGGAAACGTTAGTTTTCCACGTTTGAATCCCTAGACTGCAGTATCGACACAAGGAGGTTCTCCAATGGCCATGTTGTCCAACTTGGACTTAATCCGGCGCGTGCCGCTGTTTTCCCTGCTGACCAATGAGCAGGCTTCAGCCATCGCCGACAGCGTGGTAAAGCGCAGGTTTCGCCGCGGCGAGATTGTGGTCGAGCATGGCAAGAAGTCGAATGCGCTGTTTATTTTGCTGACCGGCCGCGCTCGGGTATTGACCTCCGACTCGCGTGGCCGCGAAGTCATTCTGGCGGTATTGCAGCCGGGCCACTATGTCGGCGAAATGAGCCTGATCGACAACGAGCCGCATTCGGCGACCGTGCGTGCCGAGGTGCAGACCGACATGCTGATTCTTGGCCGCGCCGAGTTCGCGCGTTGCCTGCCTGAGAACTCCAGCCTCTCTTACGCCATCATGCGCGGCCTGGTGCAGCGCCTGCGCAGCGCTGATCGCCAGATCGAATCGCTGGCCTTGCTCGACGTGTATGGGCGTGTCGCCCGTTCGCTGCTCGACATGGCTGAAGACGAAGGCGACATCAAGATCATCCGCAACAAGGTCTCGCGCCAGGACATGGCCAAGATCGTCGGCGCCTCGCGCGAGATGGTGAGCCGTGTGATGAAGGACCTGGAAGACCGCGGCATGGTCGAAACCCAGGAAAACGGCTCCGTCATCATCAAGGAACGCCTGACCGGCTGACCTTGCTTTGGGGTTGCAGGCGTTGCCGGGGCAAGGATTTGGCTCCGGTCGCTTCGGCCACAATGGCTGCATGACATTCCCGCTTGGATCGCTTCGCCCCGATGCCGGCTCTGCCGCATCGGCCGCCGGTGCCCACAGCAGCACCTACACCCGTGATGGTTCGCCGGGCTCGAGCGCGCCACTGGCGCCGGTGGGGTTGCGTGCGCGCTTCGGCGTGCTGGTCGGTGGCATGCTGTGGCTGCTTGCGTTGATCGCGCTGACCACCTACAACCCGGCTGACGCTGCGTTCTCGACGTCCGGCACGGGTGCCATGCCGTTCAACAAGGTCGGTGCGCTGGGTGCGCGCTTCTCCGATCTGGCCTTCGTGCTGTTCGGCTACTCCGCGTGGTGGGGTCTGGCGGTAGGGCTGCGTGCATGGCTGAGCGGCTTGGCGCGTGTGCTGCGTGGCGGAGACGCCCCCGGTGTTCACCGTCACCCGCTGCCGTTGTGGATGTTCTGGCTTGGCGTGCTGCTGCTGCTCAGTGCCAGTTCTTCGCTCGAATGGACACGGCTCTATCAGTTCGAAATGCGTGTGCCTGGTGGCAATGCAGGCGGTGTGCTGGGTTATCTGCTCGGGCCGGTGAGTCAGCGTTTGCTGGGTTTCGCGGGTTCAGGCGTGTTGTGGATCGCGGTGCTGGTGGCTGGCTTGGCGCTGGCTTTCCGCTTCTCTTGGCTGCGCGCAGCTGAAGGCATCGGACGTTGGGTGGATTCGCTGCGCGAGCGGCGCGTCGAGCGTATCGAGCGCGCCGAAGACCAGCGCATCGGTGAACGTGCCTTGCGCGAGCGCGAGCATGTGGTCGAGTTCGAGCATCAGCTGCACGAAGACCACGTGCCCATCGTCATCGAGGCGCCGATGATCGAGGTGCCCAAGTCCGAGCGTGTGGTCAAGGAACGCCAGAAGCCGCTGTTCACCGAGTTGGCCGACACCAAGCTGCCGCAGGTCGACTTGCTCGATGCCGCTCCCGGCCGTGTGGAGAGCGTGATGCCCGAGACGCTCGAGATGACGTCTCGGCTGATCGAAAAGAAGCTCAAGGACTTCGGTGTCGAAGTGCGTGTCGTGGCGGCTTCTCCCGGCCCGGTGATCACGCGCTACGAGATCGAGCCTGCCACCGGCGTGAAGGGCGCGCAGATCGTCAATCTCGCGAAAGACCTCGCGCGTTCGCTCAGCCTGGTGAGCATCCGCGTGGTCGAGGTGATCCCGGGCAAGAACTACATGGCGCTGGAGTTGCCCAACGCCAAGCGGCAGACCATCCGCCTGTCGGAAATCCTCGGCTCGCAGGTCTACAACGACGCTGCCTCGCAGCTCACCATGGGCCTGGGCAAGGACATCATCGGCGCGCCGGTGGTGGCCGACCTCGCGAAGATGCCGCACTGCCTGGTGGCCGGCACCACGGGCTCGGGCAAGTCGGTCGGCATCAACGCGATGATCCTGAGCCTGCTCTACAAGGCCGAGGCACGCGACGTGCGGCTCATCCTCATCGACCCGAAAATGCTGGAAATGAGCGTTTACGAGGGCATCCCTCATCTGCTCGCGCCGGTCGTCACCGACATGAAGCAGGCCGCCAATGCGCTCAACTGGTGTGTGGGCGAGATGGAACGGCGCTACAAGCTGATGAGCAAGCTGGGCGTGCGCAACCTGGCCGGCTACAACAAGAAGATCACGGAAGCCGCCGAGCGCGGCGAGGCGCTGGGCAATCCGTTCAGCCTCACGCCCGAGCAGCCTGAGCCGTTGGAGCGGCTGCCATTCGTCGTCGTCGTGATCGATGAGTTGGCCGACCTGATGATGGTGGTCGGCAAGAAGATCGAGGAGCTGATCGCCCGCCTGGCGCAGAAGGCCCGCGCTGCCGGCATCCACTTGATCCTGGCCACGCAGCGGCCGAGTGTCGACGTGATCACCGGCCTCATCAAGGCCAACATTCCGACCCGCCTCAGCTTCCAGGTGAGCAGCAAGATCGACAGCCGAACCATCCTCGACCAGATGGGTGCCGAAGCCCTGCTCGGCATGGGCGACATGCTGTACATGCCTTCGGGCACCGGCCTGCCGATCCGCGTGCATGGCGCGTTCGTCAGCGACGACGAAGTGCATCGCGTCGTCAGCTACCTCAAGCAGCAGGGCGAGCCCAACTACATCGAAGGCATTCTCGAGGGTGGGGTGCTCGACGGCGATGGCGATGTGTCCACCGCCGACATGCCGGGCGGCGGGGGCGGTGAAGCCGATCCGATGTACGACCAGGCTGTCGCTGTCGTGCTGCAACACCGCCGCGCTTCCATCTCTCTCGTGCAGCGCCATCTGCGCATCGGCTACAACCGCGCAGCCAGATTGCTGGAACAAATGGAGAAATCCGGACTCGTATCTGCCATGTCCACCAATGGCAACCGCGACATCGTCGTCCCGGCCCGCGCTGAATGAAGAAGATTCTTTTCGCTTCGCTGCTGATGGTTGCTGCGGCCGCTGCGCAGGCCGATTCCGTCGACACGCTGAAGGAGTTCGTGCGCGATGTGAAGACCGGGCAGGCCGACTTTTCGCAGACCGTCACCTCACCCGATGGCGCGAAGAAGAAGACCTCGAGCGGCCACTTCGAGTTCTCGCGGCCCAATCGATTCCGCTTCACCTACCAGAAGCCATTCGAGCAGAGCATCGTGGCCGATGGCCAGAAGGTGTGGATCTACGACGCTGATCTGAACCAGGCCAGTTCGCGCAAGTTCACCCAGGCACTGGGTGCGACGCCGGCGGCCCTGCTGGCGGGCGGTTCACTCGACAAAGAATTCGACCTTGCACCGTTGCCAACGAAAGATGGCATCGAATGGGCCGAAGCCACACCCAAGGCCAAGGACGGCGCCTTCAAGTCGGTGCGCATCGGCTTTCGCAACAAGGTGCTCGCGTCGGTCGAAGTGGTCGATGCCTTCGGCCAGCGCTCCTTGCTGGACTTCACCAAGTTCGTTGCCAACGAAGCGATCAAGCCTGACGCTTTCGTCTTCACCGTGCCCAAGGGTGCGGACTTGATCGAGCAATAGAGCGAGCGGCTCACCGGCTCCGTCACGAAGCCGGGTTCACGACGTCGAGTTGCCCATTTCCTTCAGTGCCTGCGTCGCGGCATCGATCCACTCGCGATTGAGTTCGCGCGAATGCTGCGTGCCACGCCGCGCATCGGCCAGCACATGCTCGCACGACAGTTTGGCCGCCGTCAGGTTGCCACACTCACGTTGATACAGGCCGTATTTGCAGCGTGCCTCCAGCGAGCCGTCGGCCGCAATCACCGACTCGAACTCCTGTGCAGCCTCGATGCGCCCGGCGCCTTGCAAGGCCTCGGCATACATCAACGCCAGATCGCCTGTTTTCTGATCCGGTGATGCAGCGAACAGGCGCTCGAGGGTGCCGACCGCATCAGCGTATTTGCGCGCTTCGAGTTGTGCGATCGACAGGCCTTTCAGGAACGCCACGTCAGTGGCATAGGCGCCCGATGCGGCCTCCTGATAGTGGCTGATGGCTTCTTCAACCTGGCCCTTGGCGAGCAGTGCGCGAGCCAGGAGCGAACGGTTGTAGGCCGTGGGCGTGCGGTCGAAAGCTGCAGCGGCCTCGCGCAACTCGCGGTTCGGGTCCACCAACCCTTGCATGACGCGCGCGGCCTTGCGCCCGGTGCGGGTGTGGCGCAGGGTGGGCATGTATTCGGCGAAGAAGTACACGACGCTGCCCAGGCCAGGAAAGGCGAACAAGACCATCAGCCAGTACATCGGGCGATGGTTGCGCACCGCGTGGATGCCGAAGAAGGCCGCGATGGCCAAGTGCACAAACGCCAGGATCGGCATGGTGTTCCCCCCTGCAAAGTCAGCGGCTGTTGATCGCCGGATGCCCGGAATTCTACGAAACCCAACGGTCATTTCGGCTGGTGCTGCCTGCGACAATTGCCACATGGAGTCTCAGCAACTGCCATTGGAAGGCAATGATTCGGCCGACGCACAAGCGCCGCTGGCCGAGCGCTTGCGCCCGAAAACGCCCAGCGAAGTCATCGGCCAACAGCACTTGCTCGGCCCCGGCAAGCCGTTGCGCGTGGCCTTCGATTCCGGGCGCCCGCATTCGATGATTCTGTGGGGGCCGCCCGGTGTCGGCAAGACCACGCTGGCGCGCCTGATGGCCGACGGCTTCGACGCGCAGTTCATCCAGATCTCGGCGGTGCTCGGCGGTGTGAAAGACATTCGCGAAGCGGTCGAGCGAGCCCAGGTCGCGCAGGCCACAGGCCGGCGCACGGTGGTGTTCGTCGACGAAGTGCACCGCTTCAACAAGGCGCAGCAAGACGCCTTCTTGCCGCATGTGGAGTCCGGCCTCTTCACCTTCATCGGCGCGACCACCGAGAACCCGTCGTTCGAAGTGAATTCGGCGCTGCTGTCGCGCGCCACGGTGCATGTGCTGAAGTCGCTCGGCAACGACGACATGAAGCTGCTGATCGAGCGCGGGCAGGCCTTGCTGTCTGCGCCGCCGCTCACCGACGCCGCGCGCGACAGGCTCATCGGCTATGCCGATGGCGATGCGCGCCGCCTGCTCAATGCTTACGAGAATCTGGTGCGCATGGCCGGCAGCGTCGCCACGATCGACGAAACCCAGCTCGAACGCTCACTCGGCGAGCAACTGCGCCGCTATGACAAAGGGGGCGAGCAGTTCTACGACACCATCTCGGCGCTGCACAAGGCCGTGCGCGGCAGCGACCCCGATGCTTCGCTCTATTGGTTTGTCCGCATGCTCGATGGCGGGGTCGACCCGCGCTACGCAGCACGCCGCATCGTGCGCATGGCCAGCGAAGACATCGGCCTGGCCGACCCGCGAGCGTTGCGTACGGCGCTCGATGCTGCCGAGACCTACGAGCGCCTCGGTTCCCCCGAGGGCGAACTCGCGCTGGCTCAGGCGGTGGTGTTTCTGGCCATGGCGCCGAAGTCGAATGCGGTGTACACCGCCTACAAGGCTGCACGTGGTTTCGTGGCTCAAGACGGCACCCGTGCGGTGCCTCTGCGCCTGCGCAACGCACCGACAAAGCTCATGAAAGACCTGGACTACGGGCGCGACTACCGCTATGCGCACGACGAACAGGGCGGCTTCGCTGCAGGTGAAAGCTACTGGCCGGATGACCTCGACCCGCTTCGTTTCTATGCACCCGTGCCGCGTGGCCTCGAGCTCCAGATTGGCGAACGGCTGGATGAGTTGCGGCGTTTGAACGACGAAGCAAGGTCTGGTTCATCCCAGGCTGCGTCCAAGAAGAAGCGTTGAACCCGTACGGGGAAACGCGCAGGCTTTCACTGTGAAATCGGCCCCTAGAATCCCGCAGCCGGAACGGCTTCCAAAGCAACAACCTTAGACAGAGTCCCCCAAGCGCAAGACCACGGCGGGCTTTTTGCTTTAGTGCATGGGCGGCGTCAAAAGACGTATCGCTTTCGATTTCGCAGGAGACTCTCAGATGGACACTTTCATCCAGCAGATCATCAATGGTCTGGTGCTCGGCAGCGTGTATGCGCTGGTGGCACTTGGCTACACGATGGTCTACGGCATCATCAACCTGATCAACTTCGCGCATGGCGAGGTCTTGATGGTGGGCGCCTTGACCAGTTGGACCGTGGTCAGCGTGCTCGCCGGCACCGGCTGGCCGGGCTGGCTGCTGATGCTGATCTCGCTCATTGCGGCCATCGTGGTCTGCGCGGTTCTCAACTTCAGCATCGAAAGAATCGCCTACCGCCCGCTGCGTACCGCACCGCGCCTGGCGCCGCTGATCACCGCGATGGGCATGTCGCTGCTGCTGCAGACGCTGGCCATGATCATCTGGAAGCCGAACCCGAAGCCGTATCCGATCCTGCTGCCGTCCGAGCCGTTCAACATCGGCGGCGCGGTGATCAACACCGTGCAGATCGTCATCCTCATCACCACGGCCATCACGCTGGCCGGCCTGATGTACCTCGTCAACCGCACGAAGCTCGGCCGGGCCATGCGTGCCACCGCCGAGAACCCGCGTGTTGCTGGCCTGATGGGCGTGCGCCCCGATCACGTGATCTCGGCCACCTTCGTGATCGGCGCTGCGCTCGCCGCTTTGGCGGGCGTGATGTACGCGGCCAACTACGGCTCGGTGCAGCACTCGATGGGCTTCCTGCCGGGCCTGAAGGCCTTCACGGCCGCGGTGTTCGGCGGCATCGGCAACCTGGCGGGCGCGATGGTCGGCGGGGTGCTGCTCGGGCTGATCGAGGCGCTGGGTGCCGGCTACATCGGCGACCTGACCGGTGGCGTGCTGGGCAGCCACTATCAGGACATCTTCGCCTTCATCGTGTTGATCCTCATCCTCACGCTGCGCCCCTCGGGCCTGCTGGGCGAGCGTGTGGCCGACCGAGCCTGAAGGAGCTGCCATGAATCTCAGAGACAACAAACTCGGCGTCTTCGTCATCGCGGGCGTGCTGCTGCTGATCGCTCCGTTGCTCGCACAGCAGTTCGGCAATGCGTGGGTGCGCATCATCGACATCGCGCTGCTCTACGTGCTGCTGGCGCTGGGCCTGAACATCGTCGTCGGCTACGCCGGCCTGCTCGACCTGGGCTATGTGGCTTTCTACGCGGTAGGGGCCTACATGCTGGCGCTGCTCGCGTCGCCGCACATGACCGACACCTTCCCGGCCATCGCCTCCATGCTCCCCCAAGGCCTGCACATGCCCTGGTGGGCGGTGCTGCCGCTCGGCGCGGTGGTGGCCGGTGCGTTCGGCGTGCTGCTCGGTGCGCCCACGCTCAAGCTGCGTGGCGACTACCTCGCGATCGTGACGCTCGGCTTCGGCGAGATCATCCGCGTGTTCGTCACCAACCTCGACGCGCCGGTCAACATCACCAACGGCCCCAAGGGTCTGAGCCAGATCGATCCGATCACCATCTTCGGCTACAACTTCGCGCAGAAGCACACCTTGTTCGGTGTCGAGATTCCGTCGGTCACCAACTACTACTACCTGTTCCTCGCGATGGTGATCATCAGCGTGCTCATCTGCTACCGGCTCGAGCGCTCGCGCATCGGCCGTGCGTGGATGGCCATCCGCGAAGACGAGATCGCCGCCAAGGCCATGGGCATCAACACCCGCAACCTCAAGCTGCTGGCCTTCGGCATGGGCGCCACCTTCGGCGGCGTGTCGGGTGTGCTGTTCGCGAGCTTCCAGGGCTTCGTGTCGCCCGAGTCCTTCAGCCTGCAGGAGTCGGTGATGATCGTCGCGATGGTGGTGCTGGGCGGCATCGGTCACATCCCAGGTGTGATCTTGGGGGCGCTGCTGCTCGCCGCCTTGCCCGAAGTCTTGCGCTACGTGGCAGGCCCGCTGCAGAACATGACCGATGGCCGGCTCGACTCTTCCATCCTGCGCCAACTGCTGATCGCGCTGGCCATGATCGCCATCATGCTGTCACGGCCGCGCGGCTTGTGGCCCACGCCCGAGCACGGCAAGGCTGCTCCCGTGCCCCAGACCAAATAAGGAACCGCCATGGCAGACAACGTACTCAAGGTTGCCGGCGTCTCCAAACGCTTCGGCGGGCTGCAAGCCCTGTCCGACGTCGGCATCACCATCGAAGCCGGTCAGGTCTACGGCCTGATCGGCCCCAACGGTGCCGGCAAGACCACCTTCTTCAACGTGCTCACCGGCCTGTACACCCCCGACTCGGGCAGCTTCGAGCTGGGTGGCAAGCCCTACAAGCCCACCGCTGTGCACGAGGTCGCCAAGGCCGGCATCGCGCGCACCTTCCAGAACATCCGCCTGTTCGCCGAGATGACGGCGCTCGAGAACGTGATGGTCGGCCGCCACGTGCGCACGGCCTCGGGCCTCATCGGCGCAGTGTTTCGCACCAGCGGCTTCAAGGCCGAGGAAGCGGCCATCGCCAAGCGCGCGCAAGAGCTGCTCGACTATGTGGGCATCGGCAAGTACGCCGAGTTCAAGGCGCGCACGCTGAGCTACGGCGACCAGCGCCGGCTTGAGATCGCGCGTGCGCTCGCCACCGACCCCAAGCTGATCGCACTCGACGAGCCTGCCGCCGGCATGAACGCCACCGAGAAGGTCGTGCTGCGCGAGCTGATCGACACCATCCGCAAGGACGGCCGCACCATCCTGCTGATCGAACACGACGTGAAGCTCGTGATGGGCTTGTGCGATCGGGTCACGGTGCTCGACTACGGCAAGCAGATCGCCGAAGGCACCCCAGCCGACGTTCAACGCAATGAAAAAGTGATCGAGGCTTACCTCGGCGCAGGCCACAAGGCGCATTGAAGATGACAACTACCTTACTCAAAGTCAGCGGCCTCAAGGTCGCCTACGGTGGCATCCAGGCCGTCAAGGGCGTGTCGTTCGAAGTGCACGAAGGCGAGCTGGTCAGCCTCATCGGCGCCAACGGCGCGGGCAAGACCACCACGCTCAAGGCCATTACCGGCCTGCAGCCGGTGGCCATGGGCGAGATCGAATACCTGGGCCATTCCATCAAGGGCCAGGGCGCCTGGGACCTGGTCAAACAGGGCCTGGTGATGGTGCCCGAGGGGCGCGGCACCTTCACCCGCATGTCGATCACCGAGAACCTGTTGATGGGCGCCTTCGTTCGCAAGGACAAGGAGATCGAGGCCGACATAGAGAAGGTGTTCACCATCTTCCCGCGCCTGAAGGAGCGCCGCAACCAGCTGGCCGGCACCATGTCGGGCGGTGAGCAGCAGATGCTCGCGATGGGCCGCGCGCTGATGGCCAAGCCCAAGGTGCTGCTGCTCGACGAGCCGTCGATGGGGCTGTCGCCCATCATGGTCGACAAGATCTTCGAGGTGGTGGCCGACATCCACAGCCGCGGCACCACGGTGCTGCTGGTCGAGCAGAACGCGAGCCGCGCATTGCAGCTGGCCAACCGCGGCTACGTGATGGAGTCGGGCGAGGTCACGATGAGCGGCGAGGCCAATGCGCTGCTCAACGACCCGAAGGTGCGGGCGGCGTACCTCGGCGAGTAGCGCTCGGCAGAGGTGGCTCGCACGGCCTGCGCGGGCCGTGCGCTACGTCACTCTCGATGTGGCAGCAGAGGCGACCAAAGTCATCTCTCCCTCCTTCGGGTGGGCTGCTCGCGAGGGGCCGAACCTATACTTCTTCGGCCCGTTTCGGCATGTCACACCGTTGAGGTTTCCAAATGACTCCGACCTATCGTTCGCTGAGTTCCAAGTCGGTGACTCTGTTCAAACACCTTGCGCTCGCAGCCTCTCTGGGCGCCATGCTCAGCGGCTGCGGTTCCACGGCACCCACGATGGGCGGCAACAAGGGCACCGTCTCCGGCGCGGCCGGCGGCGAGACGGCCCAGGGCAACAACAGCGCGCTCGAGAAGTGCGGTGAAACGCTCGGCACCGTGGCGTTGCAGGAAGAGACCAACGCGCCCTGGTACCACGAACTGCGCAGCAACAAGCTGGGCTCCACGATTCCGGTGTTGCGCTTGATGATCCAGCAGAGCAACTGCTTCGTCATCGTCGAACGCGGCCGTGCGATGAACAACATGATGCGCGAGCGCGACATCGAGGCCTCGGGCGAAATGCGGCAGGGCAGCAATTTCCAGAAGGGCCAGATGGTCGCGGCCGACTACACCATGAGCCCCGAGATCCAGTTCTCGGGCCGCACGGGGGGCGCCAGTGCTGGCCTGCTGACGGGCAAGTTCGCGGTGCTCGGCGCGGTGGCCGGCAGCGTCAAGCGCAATGAAGCGTCGACCACCTTGCTGCTGATCGACAACCGCTCGGGCGTGCAGATTGCTGCGGCTGAAGGCACGGCCGGCAACTTCGACTTCGGCATGTTCGGTGCCGCGTTCACCGGTGGTCTGGCGGGTGGCGGCGGCGGCTACTCCAACACGCCGCAGGGCAAGGTGGTGGTGGCTGCGTTCGCCGACTCGTTCAACCAGATGGTCCGGTCATTGCGGAACTACAAGGCGCAGACCGTCAAGGGCGGCCTCGGTACCGGCGGGCGCTTGGGCGTTGATGGCGGCAGCACGCCGGCCTCGAAGGAAATCAAGAAGTAAGCGCAACGATCGCTTCATCGACAAGGCCGCGCTCCGCAAGGGGCGCGGCCTTTGTTCTGGATCAGTCGACCTTTGCGCCCGAGACTTTCACCACTTTCTCGTACTTGGCCCGCTCGCGCTTGACGAACTCGCCGAATTGCTCGGGTGTGCCAGGCATGGGCTCTGCCATCAGGCTGGCGAAGCGCGCCTGAAGCTCGGGCGTGTTGAGTGCGTCGACGAAGGCCTTGTTCAACCGGCTCACCTGCGCTGCGGGCAGCCCGGCAGGGCCGAACAAGCCGAACCAGGTGTTGACGTCGAAGCCCGCGAGCGGCCCGCCGGTGTCGGCGATGGCAGGCAGGTCGGGCATGGCGCGTGCGCGCCGCGCTGTGGTCACTGCCAGGGCCTTGAGCTTGCCAGCCTTGATGTTGGCCGACGCGCTGGCCATGTTGTCGAAGGTCAGGTCGACCTGGCCCGACAGCAGCGCCAGCTGTGCCGGGTTGCCGCCCGCGTAGGGGATGTGGACCATGAACACACCCGCTTGCGCCTTGAACATCTCGCCGGCCAGGTGGCCTGCGCTGCCGTTGCCGCCCGAGCCGTAGTTCAGCTTGCCGGGGTTGCGCTTGGCATAGGCCACCAGATCGCCGACGTTCTGGATGCCGAGCCGCGCAGCAGTCTCCGGGTTCATCACCAGCACGTTGGGCACCTGTGCCACGCCGGTGAGGGGGCTGAAGTCGCGAATCGAGTCGTACGGAATGCGTGCGTACAACCAGGGGTTGATCGCATGCGTGGCCACAGCTCCCATCACGATCGTGCTGCCGTCGGGTGGCGACTTGGCGACGAAGTCGGCGCCGAGGTTGCCGCCCGCGCCAGGTTTGTTCTCGACGATCACGATGCCCAGGCTGTCCTTCACGCGCTCGGCCAGCGCACGCGCCACGATGTCGAGCGGGCCGCCGGGCGGGTAAGGCACGATCAGGCGCAGCGGTTTGCTGGTCTGAGCATGCGAGGGCAGGGCAGCCAGCGCTGCGAGGCCGGACAAGAGCTTCAGGGTCGAGCGGCGTTGCATCGGCTTCATGCTCCGTGTTTGTCGGCTTCCGACGTGAAGCTGTCGGCATAGAACTCGTCGAGCGGCAGGTTGCAGTGGGCGACGAAGTCGCGCTGCGCCGAGTCCACCATCACCGGCGCGCCACAGGCATACACCTGGTGGCCCGAGAGATCGGGCAGGTCGGCCATCACCACCTGGTGGACGAAGCCGGTGCGGCCTGTCCACCCGTCTTGCGCATTGGCATCGGACAGCACCGGCACGTAGCGCAAGTTCGGCATCGAGCGTGCGGTTTCCAGGCACCAGTCGTGCATGTAGAGGTCGGCCTTGCTGCGGCAGCCCCAGTACAGCGTGGCCGGCCGCTGGATGCCTTTGAAACGCATGTGCTCGATGATGGCCTTCACTGGCGCGAAGCCGGTGCCGCTGGCCAGCAGTACGACAGGCTTGTCGCCGTCTTCGCGCAGGAAGAAGCTGCCGAACGGGCCTTCGAGCCGCAAGATTTCCTTCTCTTTCATCGCGCCGAACACGTGGTCGGTGAACACGCCGCCCGGCATGTGGCGGATGTGCAGTTCGATGCCCGGCTTGTCGCTCTGCGTGCTCGGCGCGTTGGCCATGCTGTAGCTGCGGCGGTGGCCGTCTTTCAGGATGAACTCGATGTACTGGCCGGCGCGGTATTGCAGCGCATCGTTGGCCGGCAGCTGCAGTTGCAGCACGGCCACGTCATGGCTGGGCTTGGTAATGGTGGTCACGCGGCACGGCATCTTGCGCACCGCGTATTCACCGGCGCCGGCCACGGTGCGGGCCTCGATCACCACGTTGGTCTGCGGCGCGGCGCGGCAGGTGAGGGTGAAGCCGGCTTCTTCTTCGGCCGGGCTGAGCGCCTTGGCCTGATGGGTGCCATGGATCACGCGGCCTTCGACCAGCTTGCATTTGCACGAGCCGCAGGCGCCGTCCCGGCAGCCGTAGGGCAGGCCGATGCCCTGGCGGATGGCTGCGGCCAGGATCGGCTCGTCGCGGTCGACAGAGAAACTCACGCCACTGGGCTGGACGGTCACGGTGAACGTCATCGGATAACCTCGCTCGCACAAAACGCAAAACAGCCCGCAATTTTGCCCGTGATCCCATGACCCTCCAGGCCAGCCTGCCCACCCGCTTCAAACGTCCGACCTTGCTCATCGTCGGGTGCGGCGACGTGGGCCTGCGCGTGGCCCGGCTGTTGAAGGGGCGCTGGCGCCTGCTGGCACTCACCTCCAGCCCGCAGCGCGCACCGGCTCTGCGCGAGGCCGGGGTGCTGCCGCTGATCGGCAACCTCGACGAGCCCGCCACCTTGGCGCGCCTGGGCGGCCTGGCCGACGCTGTACTGCACCTCGCGCCGCCGCCGGGCCAAGGCAAGACGGACACGCGCACGCAACACCTGCTGCAGGCGCTCGCGCGCAAGGGGCGCGTGCAACGCATCGTCTACGCCAGCACGAGCGGTGTATACGGCGACGCGCAAGGCCAGCGCTTCGACGAGACCCGTGCCGTCAACCCGGCCACCGATCGTGCGCTGCGGCGGGTCGATGCCGAAGCCCGCGTGCGCTGGTACGGTCGGGCGATGGGCGCTCGCGTCAGCGTGCTGCGCATCCCCGGCATCTATGCCGGCGACCGCCCGGGTGGGCACCCGAGAGAGCGCCTGGTGCGAGGCACGCCGGTGCTCGCCGCGGCTGATGACGTCTACACCAACCACATCCATGCCGACGATCTGGCGCGTGCCTGCGTCGCAGCTTTGCACCGCGGGTTGCCGCAGCGGGTGGTGCATGCAAGCGACGACACCGAACTGAAGATGGGTGACTACTTCGATCTCGCCGCCGACCTGTGCGGCCTGCCGCGGCCGCAGCGCGTGAGCCGAGAGTTGGCGCAGGAGCAGATGTCGGCGATGCAACTGTCGTTCATGAGCGAATCGCGTCGCTTGGACAATCGGCGCCTCAAGCGCGAATTGCGCTTGCGCCTGCGCTACCCCACCGTGACGCAGGGTCTTGTGGCCTGAGCCTTATTCGTCGGTCCCCATGCTAGAGTTTTTGCTCTCTTCCCGCGCCCCATGACCACGCCGTTGAACCCTGATCTGCTTCGCCCCAGCCTGTCCGACACCGGGCAGTTGGCCGCCGCCCCGTACACCTCGCAGACGAGCTTCTTCTCGGCGTTCTTCGGTGGGCCGTTTGCCTCGGCGGCGATGCTGCTGCTCAATGCCCAGCGCCTCGGGCGCTTGCAGCGCGACGCGGTGTGGGCGCTGGTGATCGCCGTTGCTTTTGCCGCATGGCTTGTCTTCGCTTACACAACCCCAGCGGGCCATGAGCTGCAGGCGAGGATGACCGAATGGGTGGGTGGTCGCTCAATGGCCCTGGCCGAGCGCCTGATGGCCCTCGCGGCCTTTGGTGTCAACGCGGCATTGCACCGGCGCGAGCAGCGCAGCGCCGACCTCTTCGGCCTCAAGCGGCCGAATGGGTGGATCGCCGGCATCGCACTGATCGTCTTCGGCTTTGCTGCCACCGTGGGTCTGACGATGGCCTTGACCTGATGGACACCGAACTCTCTTCCCCCGACGACCGCGTGCGCCAGATCAGCGAGTTGCTGGACCGGCGGCGCACGGCGCAAGCGCGTGTTCTGCTGAGCGAGGCGCTGACCACCCACCCCGACGACGCGGAGCTGCTGTTGCAGGGCGCACGCGCCGATGCGATGGACGATGACAACGCCTCGGCCCGCGAGACGCTGCAGCGCGTGATCGCACGCCAGCCCGAGCACTTCGGCGCGCGTGCGTTCCTGCTGGCCTTGCTCACCGAAGACGGCGATCTCGTGCCAGCGGAGCAACTCGCGCTGAGCATGATCGAGCAGTACCCGCAGACACCCGACCTCTACGCCGCCTACGGCCGCGTGATGCTGCGTGCGCTGCACTTCGCGAAGGCGCGTGCGCTCGCACAGGAAGCGCTGCGTATGGACCCGGAGAGTGACTTCGCGCTGCGCGTGATCGCGCTGTGCGACGTGATCGAGTTGCCACGCGGCACCGACAGCGAGGCCCTGCGCCGCCTGCTCGCCCAGTACCCTGAAGACCGGCAGACGCTGAGCCTGGTAGTGACGGCGCTGATCCAGAGCGGAGACCACCGCTCGGCGCTGCGGGGTGCGCGCGAGTTGCTGCGCAGCCAGCCGAACGACCCGCATTGGCTCTCGCTGGTGCAGGCGCTGTCGGTGCAGAACCACTGGTCCATGCTGCCGCTGTGGCCGCTGCAACGCTTCGGCTGGGGCGCCTCGGTCGCGCTGTGGCTGGGCGGCGTGGTGGCGGTGCGCGTGCTGGGCCAGATGAACTCGCCGGCTGCGGCGTGGGCCTCCTGGATCATTCTTGGCTACGTTATCTACTCATGGGTGTGGCCGCCCTTGTTGAAACGCTGGTTGCTGCGCTGAGCACCTGAGGATTCCCCGTGAACGAACCCACCCCACGCCAGGCGCTGGAGCAGCGCCTGCTGCAAGCACCTTTCGACGCCGAGCTGCGCTTCGACTACGCGGAGCTGCTGCTCGCCGAACCCGATGCCGCTGCGGCGCTGACCCAGGCCGATCTGCTGAGCCAGCAACTGCCGGCGCAGGCACGGCCCGCTGTGCTGCGCGCCCGCGCGCTGCTCGCGGCCCAGCGGCCGGCCGAGGCCTTGACGGCCTACACCAAGGCGCGTGCGCTCGCGGGCTTCGAACCCGTCGATGCGTTGGACGATCTCGGCGCATCGGCACAAAGCAGCCGCGGGCCGCAGCTGCAGGTGGTGGGCGGCAAGGCGGCCACGGCCAGTGTGGTCGCCATCCAGAACGTGCGTGAAGAGAAGGTGCGCTTCACCAGCATCGTCGGCATGGAGGCGCTGAAGAAGACCATTCGCATCAAGATCATCGAGCCGTACCTGAACCCCGGTTTGTTCGCGCGTTTTCGCGCCCAGGCGGGCGGCGGCATCCTGCTCTACGGGCCGCCCGGTTGCGGCAAGACGATGATGGCGCGCGCCATTGCCAACGAATGCAACGCGAGCTTCGTGTCGGTGGGCATCTCCGACGTGCTCAACATGTGGCTGGGCGAGAGCGAGCGAAACCTCGCTGCGCTGTTCGACAAGGCGCGTGCGCAGCAGCCTTGCGTGCTGTTCTTCGACGAGCTCGATGCGCTGGCCTACTCGCGTTCGAAGGCCGGCAGCGCCAGTGCGCGCACCGTGGTCAACGAGTTCCTGGCGCAGCTCGACGGCGTGGGCCGAGAGAACAAGGGCCTGCTGGTTTTGGCGGCGACCAACATGCCGTGGGATGTGGACTCGGCGATGAAGCGGCCGGGCCGCTTCTCGCGCCAGATCTTCGTGCCGCCGCCCGACGCCGCGGCGCGGCAGGCCATGCTGGAGATCAAGCTCACCGGCATCCCGATGGAAGGCATCGACTTTGCGCGCCTGGCTGCTGCAACGGCCCACTACTCTGGGGCCGACATCGATGGCTTGATCGAGCTTGCCAAGGAATCGGCGCTGGCCGACAGCCTTGCGCAGCAGTCCGACCGCGCACTGGTGCAAGCCGACTTCGACGACGCCATCAAGCAGATGCAGCCGTCGACGCTCGACTGGCTGCGCACCGTGCGCAACGTCGTGAAGTACGCGGGTGAAGACGCGAGCTACAAAGACGTCGAGGGCTACCTGAAGGAAACCAAGCTCTTGTGATGCTTGTGCAGTGGCGCGTCAGCGGCGGCGCTTGCCGAACGGCGGCAGGCCACCCCAGTAGCGCAGGGTGATCCAACCGCCCAGCGCGCCACCCAGGTGGGCGAGCGAACTGTAGGCGCCGGCATAGACCGCGAACAGCACGGCCAATACGGCGAACACGATGACCAGCGTGCGCATCTTCATCGGGATGGGCGGGATGACCATCATCACGGTGCGCGTGGGAAACAGCATCGCCGAAGCGAGCAAGAGGGCATAGAGCGCACTCGAGAACCCGAGGAAAGCGGAGCCCAGGTTGAACACCGAGGTGACCACGAGATAAGTCAAAGCGCCTGACAGGATGCCCGCGGCGAGGAAGGTGAGATAGCGCTTGCGCCCCCACAGCTGCTCCAGCTCGCCGCCGAACATCCACAGGGCCAGCATGCTGAAGAACAGATCCTGGAAGCCTGCATGCACGAATGCATACGTCAGCGGCTGCCAGGGCCAGAAGAGGGCGCTGCTGATCGGGAAGAGTGCAAACAGGCCGGTCAGGCCGACGAGGTTTTGCAGGCAGAAGATCGCCGTGCAGACCAACATGAGGAACTGCGTGACGGGTGGAATCGGGAGCATGCGTGAGGCAAATGGAATAAAGCGCCAAGCGTACCCGGTTTGCCAGGAATCCCCGCCAGGCTGTGGCAAAATCGCGCCCTCTGCTGCACCGGCCTCGGTGGCGAAATCGGTAGACGCGCGGGACTCAAAATCCCGTTCCGCAAGGAGTGTCGGTTCGATTCCGACCCGAGGCACCAACCCCCCTTTCTGGTCTGCGCCACAGTGCGCAAAAACCTTCGACGCTTTCCGCGCCGATCGCGCTACGAGCTTGTTCCCAGTGTCTGCAGTCCCTGGATCACAGGGTCGAGCCGGTGGGCCACGTCTTGCGCCAGTGCATCGATGTCCCCAGCCGCTTGCATACACGCTTGCTCGAGTGTCGCTGCCTCCCGTTGCACCGCGTAGATGCCGAGCGCAGCGGCCACGCTCTTGAGGTCGTGCGCCATGCGTGTTGCGGCGGCCATGTCGCCCGCCGCGCGTGCGGCCTCGAAGCGGGCCATGAAATCGCCCTGGCCGTCGCGGAACATGCGCAGCAGGCGGCGGTAGAGCACCTCGTTGCCCATGATGGCAGCGAGCCCGGCGCGCGTGTCGATGCCGGGTAGCGCGGCGAACAAGCCAGGGTTCGCATCGGCGTTCGCGGCGGCGGCCGATCCAGATGGCGCACTCGCTGCGGGGCGCACCCAGCGGGCGAGGGTGGCAAACATGTCGTTCACCTTGATCGGTTTGGCGATGTGGTCATTCATGCCGGCTTCAAGCGCCTTCTCGCGGTCGCCGACCATGGTGTTGGCGGTCATTGCGATGACCGGGAGATCTTGCAGGCCGGGTTGTTGCCGCAGCGCGCGGGTCGCGGCGTAGCCGTCCATGACCGGCATCTGGCAGTCCATCAGCACGCCGTCGAAACGTTGCCTGCCCAGCATGTCGAGCGCCTCCTGGCCATCGCAGGCGGTGCTGACGATGACACCGGCGCGGCCCAGAACATCGAGCGCGAGTTCGCGGTTGATGGCGTTGTCTTCCACCAGCAGGATGCGTACTCCGCTCAGGCGGCTCTGGTGGTCGAGCATGGCCTCTTCGCGTTGCTCGGTGCGTGTGGGGTGGTGCATCGTCAGGCCCATCGCGGCGCTGCAGGCATCGAACAGCGTCGACGGCGTGACCGGCTTGATCAGCAGTGCGCCGACGCTGAGCTGCCGCTCGGCCAGGCGCCGCAGCGCCTCGTCGCGGCCGAAGGCGGTCAGCATCAGCACGGTGGGCGTCGGGTGCCGCCGATGCGTGCGCTGGCCCAGCAGGCGCGTGCACTCCACGCCGTCCATGCCAGGCATCTTCCAGTCGAGCAGCACCAGGTCGTAGGGCTGGTCGCTTGCATCGGCCAGCTCGACCAGGTGCAGTGCGTCCTGGCCGTCGACGGCGACATCGGCCTTGAAGCCGAGTGCGACGGTCATGCGGGCGAGCACTTCGCGGGCGCTGGCGTTGTCGTCCACGATCAGTGCCCGGGTGCCGCGCAAGCCTTCATGGCGCAGCGCGCGAGGCTGGGCCGCAGGCCCGGTCTGCAGACCGAAGCGCACGCTGAAGTGGAAGCGGCTGCCGTGCCCCGGGGTGCTGTCGGCGGTGAGCTCTCCGCCCATCAGGCGGACCAGGTGCCGGCTGATCGCCAAGCCCAGCCCGGTGCCGCCGTAGCGGCGGCTGGTCGAGGCGTCCGCCTGCGAAAACGGCTGGAACAGGCCCTGTTGCTGCTCGACGCTCATGCCGATGCCGGTGTCGCGCACTTCGAACCTCAGCAGCGCCGATGCGTCATCGCGCTCGACCACGTCGATGGCCACGGCCACTTCTCCGCGGTCGGTGAACTTGACGGCGTTGTTGCCCAGGTTGAGCAGCACCTGGCGCAGGCGCGTGGGGTCGCCGATCAGCGCGGCCGGCAGCTGCGGCGCCTCGACGAACAGCAGCTCCAGGCCCTTCTCTTCGGCGTTCATGCCGACCAGGTTGGCCAAGTCGTCCATCACGTTGCCGAGGTTGAACGGGACGCGCTCCATGTCGAGCTTGCCGGCTTCGATCTTTGAGAAGTCGAGGATGTCGTTGATGATGCCCAGCAGCGATTCGGCCGACCGGTGCACCTTCTGCACGTAGTTGTGCTGCTGCGGGTTGAGTCCGTTTTGCAAGGCGAGGTAGGACATGCCGAGAATGGCGTTCATCGGCGTGCGGATCTCGTGGCTCATGTTGGCCAGGAACTCACTCTTGGCCTGGCTCGCCACCTCGGCCCGCTGCGTCGCTTCGGCCAGTTGCGCAGTGCGCTCGCGCACCGCCTCTTCCAGGTGGTCGCGATGGCTGCGCAGGTCTTCCAGGGCCTGCTTGCGTGACGTGATGTCGGTGATCAGCCCGTCGAATCCGGCCGGTGCGCCGTCCTCCGGGTGAGCACCGGCTTGCTGCCGTGCGTTGAGCTGGACCCAGATCGGGCGGCCGTCGGCGCGCGTGAGTTGCAGGTCCATGCCGGCGATCTCGCCGTCGCGCTCCAGGGTGGCGAACTGCTCGTCGAGCTGTGCAGGGGTGAACAGCGGCCAACGGCTGTCGCCGTTCACGGCCGCCATCAGTTCTGCAGGCGTGGCGTAGCCCATCAGCCGCGCCAGCGCCGGATTGGCGCCGTGCAGCCCGCCCGATCGGTCGAGGCGGAAGATGCCTTCCACCGAGTTCTCGAAGATGCCGCGGTACGTCGCTTCGCTTTCGCGCAAGCGCTGGGCAGATTCGCGCAGCCGGTCGCCCATCGCATTGACGCGCCCGGCCAGGCGCCCCAATTCATCGCCGGACTCGACCTCGCAGCGTGCGTCCAGGTCGCCGTCGGCGATGCGGTCGACCACCGCTTCCAGTCGATTGATGGGCGCGCTCACCATGCGCCGCAAGAGCATGAAGGTCGCCGCGTACAGCACCGCCACGATCGCAGCCACCAGCGCAAGAATGGCGCGCCGGGCCGCGACGACGTCTTGCTCGACCACCGCGCGGGTCAGCACCACACGCACTTCGCCGATCTTCTGCGGCTTGAGCCCGCCGGGCGGCATGTATTCGATCGGCTGCACGCGCACGATCGGGTTGACCAGGTCTTCGACCGGCAACTTGGTCACCTCGGACACCGCGCCGTAGCCCACCGCCGTGACGCTGAATTGCGCGACATCAGGGTTGGGTGCCAAGGCAGCGAGCTGGCTGTCGATCGCTGCGCGATCGACGTTCCAGAGCGGATAGGCGACCGAGCGGCTGAACAGCTCGGCAATGCGCCCGGCCCGGCCTTCCAGCTCCAGGAACCGGCGCTCGCGCTCGCGCTCGATCAGCACAAAGGCCGAACCGGCCGCCACCAGCGCGACCAGGATCGACAGCGCCATCACCAGCTTGGTGTGCAAGCTGGTCGCACGTGGAATCAATCGGCTCGGCATCAGCCGTAGTCCGGCGGACTGCTGCGCTGCGCTACGCGTTCGGCCGCGCACAGCAGGCTGGTATCGGCAACCAAGGCAATTCGGCGATCCATGTTGCAAACTTCAGTGCTTGATGTGGCCGCGGATGCCGGCCGGCCATGCATTGAACCATGCGCGCTTGCGCTTCACAACGCTGACGGGCTTGCGCCGCCTGCCCCATTCGCCATGGGCCGAATCCCTTCCCGAGCACCTCTCGCTGGGCCCTGCCACAATGCGCCGAGGACAGATCTGGCCAAGAAACAGCATGGTGCGATACAAGACGATTGAAGACGCGATCGGGCACACGCCGCTCGTTCGCCTGGTTCGTGTGCCGGCGGCCGACAACGAGAAGCGCGGCAACGTGATCCTCGGCAAGCTCGAGGGCAACAACCCCGCCGGTTCGGTGAAAGACAGGCCCGCCATCAGCATGATCCGCCGGGCCGAAGAGCGCGGCGACATCAAGCCCGGCGACACCCTCATCGAAGCCACATCGGGCAACACCGGCATTGCGCTCGCGATGGCCGCGGCCATCCGCGGCTACCGCATGCTGCTGATCATGCCGGAAGACCTCAGCATCGAGCGTGCGCAGACCATGAAGGCCTTTGGCGCCGAGCTGATCCTCACGCCACGCAGCGGCGGCATGGAATACGCCCGCGACCTGGCCGAGCAGATGCAGCGCGACGGCAAGGGCCGTGTGCTCGACCAGTTCGCCAACGCGGACAACCCGCGTGTGCACTACGAGACCACCGGCCCCGAGATCTGGGCCGACACTGAAGGTCACATCACGCATTTCGTCAGCGCGATGGGCACCACCGGCACCATCACCGGCACCTCGCGCTACCTGAAGGAGCAGAACGCTGCGGTGCGCGTGATCGGCGCGCAGCCGGCCGAGGGTTCGCGCATCCCAGGCATCCGCAAGTGGCCCGAGGCGTACATGCCGAAGATCTACGACCCGACCTACATCGACGAAACCGTGAACGTGAGCCAGGACGCGGCCGAAGAGATGGCACGCCGCCTCGCTCGCGAGGAAGGCCTGTTCGCCGGCATCTCGGCGGCGGGCGCTTGCTGGGCTGCTCTCGAAGTGGCCAAGTCGGTCGAGAACGCCACCATCGTTTTCATCGTCTGCGATCGCGGCGACCGTTATCTGTCGACCGGTGTGTTCCCCGCCTGAAGAGCGTCGGCCGGCATGAAGTACGAGTACCACTACTGCCCCAACTGCGCCACGCCGTTGCAGCAGATCTCGGTCGAAGAAGACGGCGGGCCGAAGGTGCGCACGCGCTGCCCGGCCTGCGAATGGACGCACTGGAACAACCCCACGCCGGTGCTTGCCGCCGTCATCGAGCTGGCCGATCGCGATGGCCAGGTGCTGCTGGCGCGCAATGCGGCGTGGCCGGGCAAGTTCTTCGGGCTGATCACCGGCTTCATGGAAGCGGGCGAGACGCCGAAGGGCGGCATCGCGCGCGAGGTGGCCGAAGAGACTTCGCTTCAGGTCGACGAGCTCAAGCTGATCGGCGTCTACGACTTCCAGCGCATGAACCAGATCATCATTGCCTACCATGCGGTGGCGCGCGGCGAGATCGTGTTGTCGCCCGAACTGGCCGAGTACAAGACGCTCGCACCCGCCGACGTGAAATGCTGGCCTGCCGGCACCGGGCAGGCGATGGCCGATTGGCTCATCTCCCGCGGTATCACGCCGCAGTGGATGGACCTGCCTCCCCGCCGGCCTACCGAGGACTGACTGAGATTGAGATGGATTTCAACAAAGAACTCGACACCCGCGGCCTCAACTGCCCGCTGCCCATCTTGAAGGCCAAGAAAGCCTTGGCCGATATGAACAGCGGCGACATCTTGAAGGTCGTGGCGACCGACCCGAGTTCGATGCGCGACTTCCAGGCGTTTGCAAGACAGACCGGCAACGAACTCGTGGAGCAGTCAGCTGCCAACGACGAGTTCGTCCACTATCTGCGCCGGCGTTAGGGCGACGCTGCTTAGATATCGACGGTCTTCAGGTATTCGCGGAAGCCTGGGCCCAGTTGCGGGTGCCTGAGCGCCAACTCGACATTGGCCTGCAAAAAGCCTTCCTTGCTGCCGCAGTCGTAGCGCTTGCCTTCATAGCGGTAAGCAAACACTTTTTCCCGTCGCAGCAAGCCGGCAATGCCATCGGTGAGCTGGATCTCGCCGCCCACTCCGCGCGGCTGGTTGGCGATCTCGTGGAAGACGCCCGGCGTCAAGATGTAGCGGCCCGCCACGCCCAGGCGAGAAGGTGCGTTCTCGGGAGCGGGTTTCTCGACGATGCGGCTCACGTCCATCAGCACGTCGTTGATGGGCGTGCCGGCCACGATGCCGTAGCGGCGCGTGTGTTCGGGCAGCACTTCCTGCACCGCGAGGATGGAGACACGCCATTCATCGAACTGCTCGCTCATCTGCTGCAGCACCGGCTTCTCGCCAACCATCAGGTCGTCGGCCAGCAGCACCGCAAAGGGGTCCTTGCCGACCAGGCGCTGTGCACACAACACGGCATGGCCCAGGCCCAAAGCTTGCGGCTGTCGTACGTAGACGCATTCCATGTCATCAGGTTTGACGGAGCGCACCACGTCCAACAGCTCCTGCTTTCCCGCCTGTTCGAGGGCTACTTCCAGCTCGAAGGTCATGTCAAAGTGATCTTCGATGGGGCGCTTGTGCCGGCCGGTCACGAAAATCATCTCGCGCACGCCAGCGGCGTAGGCCTCTTCGACGGCGTACTGGATCAGTGGCTTGTCGACCACCGGCAGCATCTCTTTGGGCTGTGCTTTCGTTGCCGGCAGGAAGCGAGTTCCAAGACCGGCGACTGGAAAAATCGCTTTAGTAACAAGCATTTGCTTACAATCGTGGGATCGAGATTTTCTCGAAGAAGATTGTGTCACGCACTTCGTGACGGGCATGCGAGGGAAGAGACTGTGACGGCATGGACGTACTGATCATCGAACCGCTGGAAGCCGAGGTCATGCAATGGCTCGGCGCACGTTACTCGGTCCGCTACGCGCCCGAGTTGGTGCGAGACCCGCGCGAGTTCCGGCAGACGCTCTACAACGTGCGTGCCCTGATCCTCCCGTCTCTGGTGGCCCTCGACGCCGCCACCCTTCACTACGCGCCGGTTCTGCGCGCGGTGGGTCGAGTGAGCGGCGGCGCCGAAAACATCGATCTCGACGCCTGCTCGCGTGCCGGCATCGAAGTCGTGCGCAGCCTCACGGCCACGGCCCAGGCTGAGGCTGAATTCATGATCGGCGCGATGCTCTCGCTGCTGCGCCGTGTGCCCATCGAAGGCGCCGACGGCATGCTCGTCGGCCGCGAACTGGGCGCTTGCACGGTGGGGCTGATCGGCATGCCGCCGGCCGCCAAGGCGATGGTTCAGATGCTCAGCGGTTTCGGCTCGCGCATGGTGGGCTACGACCCGTCCCTGCACGCCACCGACAGTGTGTGGGAGCGCTGGCGCGTGGCGCCTCTCGGCCTGCGCGAGCTGCTCGAGACGAGTGATGCGGTCTGCGTGCAGCTCAACTATTTCAGCCGTTACCACGGGCTGCTGGGTGAGCGCTTCCTGCCGTTCTGCAAACCCAATCAGGTGATCGTCAGCGTGGCGCATTCTGGCGTGTTCAACGAGCGCGCGCTGGCCGACGTGTTGATCAGTGGCCGCGTGGCCGCCGCCTGGCTGGACAGCCTGGAGCCCGGCTCGCTCGACGATGGCCGCCCGCTCAACGGCATGGACACCCTGCAGGTCACGCCGCGTGTCGGCAGCACGACCCGTGAGTCGCGCTTGCGCAGCTCATGGGCCGTGGCCAAGCGCATCGACGAACTGCTTGCGGCGACGCCGCAAGCCCAGCGCGAGTTCAGGTCGACGGACCCAGGCGTCCCAACTGATCTTGCAGCCGAGCAAGAGCCGCAGTGAAGTCGGCGATCCGCTGCTGTTCCTGAGCCACCACGGCGGCTGGCGCACGCGCCACGAAAGACTCGTTCGACAGCTTGCCGCTGGCCTTGGCGATCTCGCCCTGCAGGCGAGCGATTTCCTTGTTCAGCCGCTCCTTCTCGGCGGCGACGTCAATCTCCACATGCAGCGCCAGGCGGGCTTCGCCCTGTACCGCCACCGGCGATTGCCGCGTGGCCTGCGAGAACGCGGGTTCGTCATCGAGCACATTCACTTCGGACAGCTTGGCGAGCGCCTTCAACACCGGCGACGCCTCGCGCAAGAACGCGTGATCGCCGTATGCGTTCAGCGGCACGCGCGAAGCGGGTGACAGCGACATCTCGCTGCGCAGCGTGCGGCAGGCACCCACCACGGCCTTGAGCTTCTGCACCCAGGCGTCGGCATTGGCGTCGATGCGATCGAGCTGCGCCTTCGGGTAGGGCGCGGTCGCGATGGTGTCGGTCGCCTTGCGCCCGGCGATCGGCGCCACGGTGTCCCACAGCTCGGCGGTGATGAAGGGCGTGATCGGGTGCAGCAGGCGCAGCATGGTTTCGAGCACGCGGATCAGCGTGCGGCGGGTCGCGCGCTGTTGCGACTCGCTGCCGTTCTGGATCTGCACCTTGGCGATCTCGATGTACCAGTCGCAGTACTCGTCCCACACGAACTGATAGATCGTGTTGGCGACGTTGTCGAGTCGGAAGTCGGCAAAGCCCTGTTCCACCGCCGCTTCCACGCGCTGCAGCTCGCTGCTGATCCACCGGTCGGCCTGGCTGAAGCTCAGGTAGCCATGCGCCGGGCCACCGGGTGCACATTCGGCCTTGGTGTGTTCCTTCAGTCCGCAGTCCTGCCCCTCGCAGTTCATCAGCACGAACTTGGTCGCATTCCAGAGCTTGTTGCAGAAATTGCGGTAGCCCTCGCAGCGCTTGGTGTCGAAGTTGATGTTGCGGCCGAGGCTCGCGTAGCTGGCCATCGTGAAGCGCAGCGCATCGGCGCCGTAGGCCGGCATGCCGTCGGGGAACTCTTTCTTCACCCGCGCCGCCACCTTGGGCGCCGTTTCGGGCTTGCGCAGGCCGACGGTCGATTTCTTCACCAGCGTGTCGAGGTCCACGCCCTGGATCAGGTCCACCGGGTCGAGCACGTTCCCTTCGGACTTGCTCATCTTCTTGCCTTCGCTGTCGCGCACCATGCCGTGGATGTACACGGTCTTGAAGGGCACGCGGCCGGTGAAGTGCGTGGTCATCATGATCATGCGCGCCACCCAGAAGAAGATGATCTCGTAGCCGGTGACCAGCACGCTGGACGGCAGGAAGAGATCGAGTTCCTTGGTCTTCTCGGGCCAGCCGAGGGTGGAGAAGGGCACCAGCGCCGACGAGAACCAGGTGTCGAGCACGTCTTCGTCGCGCGTCAGCTCGCCGGTGTAGCCGGCGGCCTTGGCCTTGGCTTGTGCCTCGCTCTCGTCACGTCCGACGAAGATTTCGCCGCCGCTGCCGTACCACGCCGGAATCTGGTGCCCCCACCACAGCTGGCGGCTGATGCACCAGTCCTGGATGTTGTTCATCCACTGGTTGTAGGTGCTGACCCAGTTCTCGGGCACGAACTTCACTTCGCCCGACGCCACCGCGTCGATCGCCTTCTGCGCGATGCTCTTGCCATCGGGCGAGGGCTTGCTGACGCCCACGAACCACTGGTCGGTGAGCATCGGCTCGACCACCTCGCCGGTGCGCCCACACACCGGCACCGAGTTCTTGTGCGGCACGGCCTTTTCGAGCAAGCCCTGTGCTTCGAGGTCGCGCAGCACCGCCTTGCGGGCCACGTAGCGGTCCAGGCCCTGGTAGGCGACCGGCCCGTTCTCGTTGATCTTTGCGTCGAGCGTGAAGATGGTGATGAGCGGCAGCTTGTGGCGAATGGCCACCGCGTAGTCGTTGAAGTCGTGCGCGCCGGTGATCTTCACGCAGCCCGAGCCGAACTCGCGGTCGACGAAGTCGTCGGCAATGATGGGAATGCGGCGGTCGCACAGCGGCAGGTCGACCCACTTGCCCACCAGATGCTTGTAGCGCTCGTCTTCCGGGTGCACGGCGAGTGCGCCGTCGGCCATCATCGTCTCGGGCCGCGTGGTGGCGATGTGCATGCCGCGCATCGGCTGGCCGTCCACACCCTGCTGAGCCCCGTCGCTGAACGGATAGAGGATGTGCCACATGAAGCCGTCGCGGTCTTCGTTTTCGACTTCGAGGTCGGACACGGCCGACTTCAGCACCGGGTCCCAGCTCACCAGCCGCTTGCCGCGGTAGATGAGGCCCTGTTCGTAGAGCTGCACGAAGGTGCTCGTCACCACGGGCGAGAGCTTCTCGTCCATCGTGAAGTACTCGTGCGACCAGTCGACGCTTGCGCCCATGCGGCGCATCTGCTGCGTGATGGTCGAGCCCGACTGCTCCTTCCATTCCCACACCTTGGCGACGAAGTTCTTGCGGCCCAGGTCGTGGCGGCTCAGCTTCTGCTGCTCGAGCTGACGCTCCACCACGATCTGCGTCGCGATGCCGGCGTGGTCGGTGCCGGGCACCCACAGCGTGTTGTCGCCCTTCATGCGGTGGTAGCGCGTCAGCGAGTCCATGATCGTCTGGTTGAACGCATGGCCCATGTGCAGCGTGCCCGTCACGTTGGGCGGCGGCAGCTGGATGCTGAACGAGGGCTTGGCCGCATCCAGCGTGGGCGCGTACGTGCCGTTGTGCTCCCACAGCGGTGCCCATTTGGCTTCGATGGCAGCGGGTTCAAACGATTTGGCGAGTTCGGTCATGGGGGAAGGGTGGCGCCTAGGGTTGGCGCAGCATTGCAAATGCGGGGAATGGCTCGAATTGTAGGCGGCGCCCCCTGGGCAGGCCGCCCAGTCCGGCTATGCTCCCGTCGCATCCAGCAGGAGGCCTCACGACATGTCTAAAACCGGCAAAGTCTTTCTGACCCTGGCGCTGCTCGCCGGGTTCGGGGCGGCGCTGTTCTTTGCTCTGCGCGGGCAGAAGGCGGCTGTGGCCGAGCTGGCCATCGCGAGCGCGACCGAACTCACCGGCGTCGTCTCGCTCGACGTCGAGCCCTTCTTCAAGGACGAGCGCGTTCGCAAGATCCTGGCCGAGAACCGGTTGCCGGTGAACGTCACACGTCTCGGTAGCCGCGAGATGGCTGCCAAGGTCGTGCCAGGCCAGATGCCCGACTTCCTGTTCCCCTCGGGCGTGGTGGCCGGCAACCAGATCGGCGATGCGGCGCGCAAGGCCGGCATCTCGGTCGTGCAGTCATCGCCTTTCCACACGCCGCTGGTGATTGCCAGCTGGACGCCGATCGCCAATATCCTGGTCGCCAACGGCATGGCCAAGCCGCTGGGCGAGCGCATCTACGGCGTCGACATGGCCCAGCTCACTGCGGCCATGCTGGCCAAGAAGCGCTGGAAAGACCTGAAAGGCTCGCAGGCCTACGACGTGGGCCGCAGCGTGCTCGTCTCCACCACAGATGTTCGCCGCAGTAACTCGGCTGCGATGTACCTGGCGCTCACCAGTTATGCCGTGCAGGGCGACGTGGTGACCGACCGCGCCACCGCGGTGCCGCTGGCCACCAAACTCGCCGAACTCTTCAAGCGTCAGGGCTACCAGGAGAACTACGTCAACGGCAATTTCGACGACTACGTAGCCATCGGCATCGGCAAGACGCCCATGTCCTTCATCTACGAGTACCAGCTCGTCAGCTACGCGCTGGAAAAGAAGGGTGTGGGTGCTGACATGGTGCTGCTGTACCCGCAGCCGACTATCGTCAACAAGTTCGTGCTGATCGCTGCCAGCGAGCGCGCCAAGGCCCTGGCCGAGCTGCTCGTGCGTAATGCCGACCTGCAACGAATCGCAGTGTCGTACGGCCTGCGTGTCGCCGACACGGGCTTGTTCATGCAAGCCGTGAAGCCCACCGGGCTGGCCGTGGAAGAGCGCATCACCCAGGTGATCGACCCACCGTCCTTCGAGCTGATGGCCGAGATGATCGAGGTGGTGACCAAGGAGATGGCGCAATGAACTGGCGTTCGCGTAGCGTGCGGGTGACGATGGCGGTGCTGCTGGTGCTGGCTGCATCCGCGTGTGGCAAGAAAGAGGCCGAGGCCCCGCCTGCACCCGAGGCGCCGGTGTTCTCGGTGCTCGCCACCACCGACCTGCGCGACGCGCAGGCGCTGGAAGGCATGGTCGAGAAGGCCACTGGCGTGAAGCTGCGTTTCACCTACGGCGGCACGATGGAAAGCACCGAGGCCGTGCTAAGCGGCAGCACACAGGCGCATGCCGCGTGGTTCGCCAACGCCAAGTATTTGCTGAGCGACCCCGCCGGGCAGAGCCGCGTCAAGTTGCAAGAGAAGATCATGCTGTCGCCCATCACCGTGGGCGTGAGCGCGACGACGGCCAAGCGCCTGGGCTGGGACGACCCGGCCGTGGCCGCCAAGGTCAGCTGGAAAGAGATCACCAAGGCTGCGTCCGAAGGCAAGCTGAACTACGCGCTCTCCAACCCCGCCACCTCCAACCAGGGCTTCATGGCGCTGATGGGCGTGGTGGCCGCGGCCAGCAACAAGGCCGAGGCGCTCAGCGCGGCTGATGTCGACCGTGGTGCCATCGCCGGTTTCTTGAAGGGCTACAAGCTCGCCGGCGACAACTCCACCTATTTGTCCGAGAAGTTCATCGAACAGCAGGGCTCGCAGCCGGGGCAGGTGAACAGCTTCATCAACTACGAAAGCTGGCTGCTCTCGCTCAACAACGGCGGCAAGCTGCGCGAGAAGCTGGTGCTGGTGTACCCGCACGAAGGCGTGTCGACGGCCGACTACCCCTTCATGCTGCTGAAGGACGAGCGCCGCGACGACTACCTGAAGGTCACCGCCTACCTGAAGACCCCCGAGGCGCAGACCTGGATCGCACGCCAGACTCTGCGCCGCCCGATCAACGGCGAGGTGGCGGCCAGCGTGGGCGATCTCTTCCCGAAGGAGGGCATGCGCGTCGAGTTGCCGTTCTCGCCCGACCGCCAACTGGCCGACGGGCTGATCGACGCCTACCTCAACGAATTCCGCCGGCCCATCGCTTCGACCTTCGTGCTCGACACCAGCGGCAGCATGGAAGGCCAGGGCCGCCGCCAGCAGCTGGTGCAGGCGCTGCACTACGTGGCGGGCGCCGACAGCACGCTCACCGGCCGCCTGGCCAAGCTGACCAACCGGGAAAAGGTGTGGATGCTGCCGTTCTCCGACCAACCCTGGCGCATGACCTACTTCGAGCTGCCTGCCGGCCGGCCGCAGGCGCGTGGCGTGCAGGTGCAGGAAGACTCGCAGGCCAAGCAGGCCGTGCTGGCCGAGGTGCGCGCCTATGCCGACGGCTTGCGCATGACGGGCGGCACGGCGCTCTACGACAGCGTGCTCGTTGCTTTGCAGCACATGCTCGAGCAGAAGGCGAAGAATCCGAACTACCAGTACTCGGTGGTGGCCTTCACCGATGGAGAGAACACCAAGGGGCGGGGGCTGCAGCAGTTTCAGGAGGCGTATGCGGCGCTGCCGGAGGATGTGCGGGGGATTCCGGTGTTCATGGTGTTGTTTGGGGAGGCCAAGGAGGCGGACCTGAAGGCCTTGGTCGGTACTACCGGTGGCAAGGTGTTTGATGCGCGCAAGACGCCGTTGTATGCGGTGTTCAAAGACATCCGCGCCTACCAATGAAGTTGCATTTGTCATCCCGACGGAAGCCGGGATCCACTGTCTCGATTTGTCGTGGTGGTTGTTCACTGCGTGAGGCCGTGTCGGGATATGCCCCCGACAGGGCAGTAACTTTCTTTCGCTTCCCCGAAAGAAAGTCAAAGAAAGGGGGACCCGACGGAGGCGGTCGGCCTAGGGCCGACTGCTCTGCGGTGCTCGGTGTTTGGCGCGGCCGCAAAGACCGAGCAGCGCAAGGCAGCCCCTTCGCAGCAAGGGCCGAGGAGGCAGGGTCGCTTTCTTTGCCCCCTTTCTTTGTCGACACAAGTTCGCGAAGCGGGGATCTGCTCACTTTGCGAAGCAAAGTTATGCAGATACCAAAGGGGGTCGGTTGCCGGGCCGAAACCCCGGCGCGGCCTCACGCAGTGAACAAGAGCAACAACGCGGCAGCGGCACGACTGGTCCCCGCCTTTCGTCGGGAAGACGGGCGCGCAACATGATCGACAAACTGCTCCGCGTCCTTCTCAGCCCCGCCAACTGGGTCGGCCTGGCCATCGCCACCGCCGTGCTGGTGCTCAAGACCATCGGCCTCGTAGGCATCGCCTGGCAACCGCTCGCCGTGCTCGGCTACGCAGCCGGCTTCATCGCCGGCGGCCTCTGGCTCGGCTTCCCCAAGCTGGCCGGCCCCATGTGGGAAGACGCTCTCGAGTTCACCGACGAAGGCGACGCCCGCGAGGCCATGAGCCGCGCGCTCAGCGGCGTGCGCGGCCTGGTGCAATACAACCCCGAGAACCGCCTGCCCGCCAGCCTGCAGACCAGTGCGCTCGAGCTGTGCAAGTCGCTCGACGGCCTGCTCGCGCAGTGGGAGCGCAGCAAGGGCGCGCTGTCGCTGCAAGAAGGCTTCCATGCGCGCCACATCGCCATCTCGTACCTGCCGGATGCCTTGAAGGCTTACCTGTCGATCCCCGCGCAGTACGCGAGCACCCGCGTGCTGCAAGACGGCAAGACGGCGCAAGACATCTTTCGCGACACGCTGGTCGAGCTCGAAGGCAAGGTGAAGCAGCTCGCCGACGACCTGGCCAGCCAGGACGCACATGCCTTTCTCGTCCACTCGCGTTTCCTGCACGACAAGTTCGGCAACCGCCCCTTGATCGAAGCACCCGACATCCCACCGCCCGCGGAGGCTCCCCATGCCAAACTTTGAAGACGTTCCCACCATCGCCACACCGGTCACGCCCAACTTCCAGCTCACGCCGCCCGAAGTCATCACGCCGGTGCCGGCCGAGGCCACGCGCACCGCGGTGCCGCTGAAGCCCGAGACGGTGGCCGCGGTCGACGATCAGGTCACCCGCTTCATCGATGCGCTGATGACCGAAGACGTGCACAGCACCGCCTTCAAGAACAAGCTCGACAGCGCCTTCGCCCTCGGCCGTGAAGAAATCTCGAACGCTTCGGGCCTGATGCAGGGCCGCTTCCTGCAGCGCAATTTCGTCGGCGCCGAAGACAGCTCGGCCTACAAGGCCATCGGCGAGATCCGTGGCCAGCTCGACAAGCTCAACCCGGGCAACGAAGGCGACCTGCTGTCGCCGAACAAGCTGCTCGGCATCATTCCCTTCGGCAACAAGCTCAAGGCCTACTTCCGCAAGTTCGAGAGCGCAGGCTCTCAGCTGCAGAAGTCGATGAGCCAGCTCTACGCGGCGCGCGACGACGTTCAGCGCGACATCGTCGACATCGAAGCCACCCGCGCCAAGCTGTGGGAAGCGATGCAGCAGCTCGCCGCCGCGGCCCATTTCGCCACTGCGCTCGACGCCAAGCTGGCCGAGCGCGTGAACTCACTGCAGGCCACCGACCCGCAGCGCGCCACCGCCTTGCAGCAGGAGGTGCTGTTCTATGCGCGGCAAAACCTGTCGGACATCCTCACCCAGCAGGCGGTGTGCGTGAACGGCTACCTCGCACTCGACGTACTGAAGAAGACCGGCCGCGAAATGATGAACGGCTGCAGCCGCGTGGCCACCACCGGCATGAGCGCGCTGGCCGTGGCGCAGACCGTGGCGCGCGCCACCGGCAACCAGATCCAGGTGATGGAGATGCTGCAGGGCGTGAACACCACCATCGGCAACCTGATCTCCGAGACCGGCAAGATGCTCAACAGCCACGTGGATGCGACGGCGCAGTTCGCCAGCAACCCGATGATCGGCATCGACAAGATCAAGGAGATGTTCGACCAGACCTTCAAGGCCATGGACGCGATGGACACCTTCCGCGCCAAGGCCATCGACGTGATGGGTCAGAACAACGTGATCATGAAAGAGCAGCTGACGCGCAGCGAGCAGTACATCGACCGCGTGCGCCAGCAGCAGGCCCGCGAGGCTGGCAAGGCGCAGATCCAGGGGCCTGTGGTGTTGTAAGGCCCCCCAGTCGCTGCGCTCCTGCCCCCGAGGGGCGCCGCCTGGTGGACTGGCAAAGCCAGATCCACGGGCGTTGCTTGAGGGGGCGCGTCGCTTTGCTCGCTTATCGGTCGCGACGCAGTACGCCTAGCGGCGTAGTCGAGTCGCCCAGCATGAACACCGTGTAGACGTGGGTGGACTGCAGGTAGACGTCGGTGGCGAGGTACATCTCGCCGCTGAACACTGGGGAGGTGCTCTCCAGCCGGTAGGTGGTGCTGTTCAGCACGCTGACGGGGGTGGAGGCGGTGCCGTAGGCCACGTCGGTTGCGACGGCGCTGTAGTCGGCGGTCAGCGTGACGGTGCCGTTGAGGTTGTTCACGCCGTGCACCAGCCGCAGCTTGGCGTAGGTCGAGGTGAGCGGGGGGCTGTTGTCGTCGCTCAGCAAGGCCACCTGCGGTGCAGTGGACGAGCCCAGCACCATCAGGCTCAGGTCGGCACCCGCGGTGGCGGTGAGGCCGCTGGTAGGCACCGAGACGCCGTTGACCTGAATATTGGTGGTGAGCGCGCCGGCCGGAATCAGCGCGTACGAGCCGACGATCGGCGACTTGAGGCCCGTGGACAACACGTTGCCGTTGACGGTGGCGGCTACCACGCCGTTGGCGGTCGTGTTGGCGATCAGGCGGATGCGGGCCGATGTGTTGTTCATCGCCGTTGCCGTGCCGCCCTGGTTCAGCAGCAGGCCGTGCACGAGCACGCCGCCCGGGGTGCTGGTGAGGATCAAGGTCGCGATCTGCTGGTCGGACAGCGTGATGCTCGGGATGTCGAGCCGGATGTCGGTCTTGTCGCCGGCGCCCGTGACCACCACGCGGTAGCTGCCTGCGGTGATCTCGCCATAGGAGCTGAAGCGCTCGCCGTAGATGCTGCTCGCGGCGGCCGACACGTCGTCGAGGCTGCCGCCCACCGTGGTGACGTACATGTCCACGCTGCCGGCTTCGGTCGAGGTGTTGAAGATGCGCAGCTTGCCGTAGCCGGAGGTCGGCGCGGTTTCGGAGTCGGCCACGTAGACCGTGCGCAGCGTGCCCCCGGTGCTGTAGGCGATGAGCGAGTCGTTGACGTCGCTCGACACGGTGCGCGAGGTTGCCAGCGAGGTGATGCCCGAATCGGCGCGCTTCAACTTGAAGACGATGTCGCCGTGGCTGAAGCCGGCGTAGCTGCCGACTGCGCCTTGCAGCACGCCCGCGGTGACGCGAACGTCAGACGCGAAGAGGTCGAGCGACGCGTAGTCGGAGGTGGCATTGACCAGGCGCACCTGGCCGCTGCCGTCGTCGTCATCGCTTCCTCCGCAGCCCGACAGGGCGACGAGCGGAAGGACGGCGAGCAATGTAAAGAGAGGGGAGAAGAGAGTTCTGAACTTCACGGAGTGTTCCTCGGGGGCGATGCCCGCGATTGAACCCGCCGTGAATTGCGGCTTTGTTGCGCTGCCGCTCGGCATTGATGCGGCTTTGTGTCAGGCCCGACACACAGCCGCAGTTCAGGTTTACATCAGCAAGTGCTCGCCAGCGTTGTCGCCACCGAGGATCACGTAGTTCACCTTGCGGATGTCGGCCAGCCGCGTGCCGCCGGAGTAGCTGATCGAGCTCTGCACGTCTTCGCGCATTTCTCGCAAGGTGTCGGCGAGCTTGCCCTTGATGGGCTCGAGGATGCGCTTGCCTTCCACGTGCTTGTACTCGCCCTTGTTGAAGTCGCTGGCCGAGCCGTAGTACTCCTTGAAGAGCTTGCCGTCGACCTCGACCGTCTGGCCCGGCGATTCTTCGTGCCCGGCGAACAGCGAGCCGATCATCACCATCGCCGCGCCGAAGCGCACGCTCTTGGCGATGTCGCCGTGGTCGCGAATGCCGCCGTCGGCAATGATGGGCTTGGTCGCCACGCGGGCACACCACTTCAGCGCGCTGAGTTGCCAGCCGCCGGTGCCGAAGCCGGTTTTCAGCTTGGTGATGCACACCTTGCCCGGGCCCACGCCGACCTTGGTGGCGTCGGCGCCCCAGTTCTCCAAGTCGATCACCGCCTCGGGCGTGGCCACGTTGCCGGCGATGATGAAGGTCTTGGGCAGCTTGTGCTTGATGTGCTCGATGGTCTTGCGCACGCTCTCGGCATGGCCGTGGGCGATGTCGATGGTGATGTAGTCGGCGCCCACGCCCTCGGCCGCCAGGCGGTCGATGACGGCGAAGTCGGCCGGCTTCACGCCCGAGCTGATCGACACGAACAGGCCCTTGTCGCGCATGCGCTTGGCATAGGCCACGTTGTCGACGTCGAAGCGGTGCATCACATAGAAGTAGCCGTTGGCGGCCAGCCACGCGCTGATCGGCTCGTCGACCACCGTCTTCATGTTGGCCGGCACCACCGGCAGCTTGAAGGTGCGGTCGCCGAACTGCATCGAGGCGTCGCATTCCGAGCGGCTTTCCACGCGGCATTTGCGCGGCAGCAAGAGGACGTTGTCGTAGTCGAAGATTTCCATGGTCAATACGCTCCTTGAAGGGTCACAGATAAAGGAAGCGGCGCGTTGAATGCAGTGCGCGGCCCAATGGCTGCGAGCGCTTGACTTGGTGACCCGGCTGTTCCGCGAAGGCCGCCTGCGAGGGCGGTGCAGAAACGAAAACCGGGCGCCAATATTTGGGCCCGGTGGCGAATTGTACGCAGCTATGGCCTGTGCCCCAGAGGGCTTCGAGACGCCTTCTACACTGCAAGGTCAATGGCCCTCGACCCCTCGACAAAACGCCTGCTGCCCTGGCTCGTGGCCATCGCGTTCTTCATGCAGACGCTGGACGGCACCATCCTCAACACCGCGCTGCCGGCCATGGCGGCCAGCCTGGGCGAAAGCCCGCTGCGCATGCAGTCAGTGGTCATCGCCTACATGCTGACAGTGGCGCTGCTGATCCCGGCCTCGGGCTGGCTCGCCGACCGCTTCGGCACGCGGCGCATCTTCGTCAGCGCGATTCTGATGTTCAGCTTCGGCTCGCTGTTGTGTGCGCTGTCGTCATCGCTCGCCATGCTGGTCGGCGCGCGCATCGTGCAGGGCTTCGGCGGTGCGCTGCTGCTGCCGGTCGGGCGACTGGCGATCCTGCGCGGCTTTCCGCGTGGCGAGCTGCTCAAGGCGCTCACCTTCGTCACGCTGCCGGGCCTGGTCGGGCCGCTGGTGGGGCCGACGCTGGGCGGCTGGCTGGTGCAGGTGGCCACCTGGCACTGGGTGTTCCTGATCAACCTGCCGGTGGGCGTGGTCGGCGTGGCGGTGGCGCGGCGCCACATGCCCGACCTGCGCGGTGCCGTGGGCCAGCGTTTCGACCTGCGCGGCTTCGTGATGTTCTCATCGGGCCTGGTGATGGTGTCGCTGGCGTTGCAAGGCCTGGGCGAGCATGCGATCAGCGTGGCCGCGTCGATGCTGCTGTTGGTCGGCGGCATGGCGGCGATGGTCGGTTACTGGCTGCACGCCACCCGCGTGCAGCAGCCCTTGTTCAGTCCGGCGCTGATGCGCATTCCCACCTTCGCCATCGGGTTGGCAGGCAACCTGTTCTCGCGGCTGGGCAGTGGCGCGATGCCGTTTCTCATTCCGCTGTTCATGCAAGTTGGGCTCGGGTATTCGCCGTCGGTTACCGGCATGAGCATGATCCCCACGGCGCTCGGCGCCATGCTGTGCAAGCTCTTCGCCGAACCGATGATCAAGCGCCTGGGCTATCGCACGGTGCTGGTCAGCAACACGCTGCTGCTCGGCTTGGTCATCGCGGCCTTCGGGCTGGTGAGCAAAGCGACGCCGCATGCGTTGATCCTGGTGATGCTGGGCGTGTTCGGCATCGTCAACTCTATGCAGTTCACCGCGATGAACACGCTGACGCTGGGTGACCTGGACGAGGCCACCGCCAGCAGCGGCAACAGCCTGCTGTCGGTGGTGATGCAGCTCTCGATGAGCCTCGGCGTAGCGGCGGGCGGTGCACTGCTCGCGGCGTTCACCGGTGCCCAGTTCCATGCGGCCGAGGCCTCGGTGATTGAGAGCTTCCATGCAACCTTCCTGTGCGTCGGCGGCTTGTCGATGGTGGCGGCCTTCATCTTCTTCCAGCTCGGCCCGCGTGAGCAGCCGAGCATTCAGCCCACGGTGGTCGACGAAGGGTGATCAAAACGTCGGCTTCTAGAATCCCCCGATGACCGAGTTCTCATCCGACGGCGAGCTGCCGTTCGCTTCCACCCCGACCACGGGCCTGCTGGCCAACCTCAACCCTGAACAGCTGGCGGCCGTTACGCTGCCGGGCAAGTCGGCGCTGATCCTCGCCGGGGCCGGCTCGGGCAAGACGCGCGTGCTGACCACGCGCATCGCCTGGCTGATCCAGAACGGCCAGCTCACGCCTGGCGGCGTGATGGCGGTCACCTTCACCAACAAGGCCGCGAAAGAAATGCTCACGCGCCTGGGTGCGATGTTGCCCGTGCCCGTGCGCGGCATGTGGGTCGGCACCTTTCACGGCCTGTGCAACCGCTTTCTGCGGGCGCATTGGAAGCTGGCCAACCTGCCGCAAGGCTTTCAGATCCTCGATTCGAGTGACCAGCTCTCGGCCGTCAAGCGGATCATCAAGGCGATGAACCTCGACGAAGAGCGCTTCGTGCCCAAGCAGGTGACGTGGTTCATCGCCGGCAGCAAGGACGATGGCCTGCGCCCGAAAGACATCGAGGTGCGCGACGAGCAGTCGCGCGTGATGGTGCAGGTGTACCAAGCCTACGAAGAGCAATGCCAGCGCGAAGGCGTGGTCGATTTCGCCGAGCTGATGCTTCGCACCTACGAGCTGATGCGCGACAACCAGGCGCTGCGCGAGCATTACCAGCGGCGCTTTCGCCACATCCTCGTCGATGAGTTCCAGGACACCAACCGCCTGCAGTACGCGTGGCTCAAGGTGTTCGCGGGGCCCGAGACGGCCGTGTTCGCCGTGGGCGACGACGACCAGAGCATCTACGCGTTCCGCGGCGCGCAGGTCGGCAACATGACGGCCTTCGAGCGCGAGTTCAAGGTCGAGCAGGTGATCAAGCTCGAGCGCAACTACCGCTCGTTCGGCAACATTCTCGATGCGGCCAACGAGCTGATCTCGCGCAACTCGCGCCGCCTGGGCAAGAACCTGCGCACCGAAGCCGGCCCCGGCGAGCCGGTGCGGGTGTTCGAGGCGACGAGCGATTTCTCCGAGGCGCAGTGGTTCGTCGACGAAGCGCGCCAGCTGCACCGCGACGGCATCTCCCGCAGCAACATCGCCTTGCTCTACCGCAGCAACGCACAGAGCCGCGTGATCGAGAGCGCGCTCTTCAACGCCGGCATGCCCTACAAGGTGTACGGTGGCCTGCGCTTCTTCGAGCGCGCCGAGGTGAAGCACGCGCTGAGCTACCTGCGGCTGATCGAGAACTCGAACGACGACACCAGCTTCCTGCGGGTGGTCAACTTCCCGACCCGCGGCATCGGCGCGCGCAGCATCGAGCAGTTGCAAGACGCCGCACGCCAGAGCGGGCGCAGCCTGTACCAGAGCGTGGGCGCGCTCAGCGGCAAGGCTGGCAACAATCTGCAGGCCTTCGTCGCGCTGGTCGACGCGATGCGCGACGCCACGCGCGGCCTCACGCTGCGCGAGATCATCGAGCACATGCTGCATGCCTCAGGGCTGATCGATTTCTACAAGACCGACAAGGAAGGCAAGGACCGGCTCGAGAACCTGGAAGAACTGGTCAACGCCGCGGAAGCCTTTGTCACGCAGGAAGGCTTCGGCAAAGACGCCGTGGCCTTGCCGATCGACGAACACGGCTCCCGCTCCGTTCGGGCTGAGCCTGTCGAAGCCCATGGTGCCGATGCGGCCGACCCTTCGACAGGCTCAGGGCGAACGGTGATCGGCGATGCATTCGCGCCGATCACGCCAGACGCCGAGACGGGCGAGATCATGTCGCCGCTGGCCGCCTTCCTGACACACGCATCGCTCGAAGCCGGCGACAACCAGGCGCAAGCGGGGCAGGACGCCATCCAGCTGATGACCGTCCACTCGGCCAAGGGCCTGGAGTTCGACGCCGTCTTCATCACCGGCCTCGAAGAGGGCTTGTTCCCGCATGAGAACAGCGTGTCCGACGTCGACGGCCTGGAAGAAGAGCGCCGCCTGATGTACGTGGCGATCACGCGCGCGCGCAAGCGCCTGTACCTGAGCTTCAGCCAGACGCGCATGCTGCATGGCCAGACGCGCTACAACGTCAAGAGTCGCTTCTTCGACGAACTGCCCGAGTCGGCATTGCGCTGGATCACGCCGCGCAACCAGGGCTTCGGCTCCGGCTTTGCGCGCGAGTACCAGTCTGCGTGGGAGCGCGGCTCCGGCCTCAAGTCGATGGTGGGCGCGGGCGCACAGCCGTCGACCGTTCCCAAGAGCATGGCACCGAAGGTGGCCACGTCCGACGGCGTGGCGCTGCGCACCGGGCAGTCGGTGTTCCACACCAAGTTCGGCGAAGGCGTGATCGTCACGCTGGAAGGCAGCGGCGGCGATGCGCGTGCGCAGATCAACTTCGGCCGGCACGGCATGAAGTGGCTGGCGCTCAGCGTAGCCAAGCTCACGCCGATCGAGTGATCCGGCGCGAGTCGATCTTCACGCTCTCGGTGCCGGAGCTGAACAACGACTACGCCGACATCAGCCTGGAGAAGCTTCGTTGCGAGGCCACGAAGACCGGGGTGACCGTGCGGGCCGAGGCCGACTTCGGGCAGGAGTCGAAGCAAGGCGCAATTGAAGTCGTTCTCTCTCAATCGCCGGGCCAATACCGCTTCAGGCGACTGCCGCAGCGACGCGATTGACCCTGCGGCGCCGGTTGGTGTCGTCCGATAATGGAATCGCTCGGCTCTTCTTCTCGGCGGTCTCTGCCTCCCCATGAAAGTCATCCTGTTCGGTGGCAGCGGCATAGCAGCCTTCCCGAAGCTGTGAAGCTGTTCGCCGGGCGCTCGCGCGGGCTTAACCGAATGACATCGCGTCGTCGCCGATGTAGAAACAAGGCCCCAAGCACTTTCTGAGGCCCAAGATGAAACTTCAATTCGGCAAGCCGGTTGTTCTGATTGGTGCAGCGCTGCTCGTCGCCACCGGCGGCCTCTTTGCGCAAGCCAGTGGCCTCACTCGCACGCTGGTCGGCAAGGCCGATGTATCGGTGCCCGGCCGCGAAGCGGTGGTCGCGCGTGTCGAGGTGGCGCCGGGCGCACGCGCCGGTCGGCACACACACCCTGGTGACGAGATCAGCTATGTGCTCGAAGGCCAGGTCGAATTGCTGATCGATGGCCAGGCGCCCCGCGTCGTCAAGGCAGGGGAGTCCTTCGTGATACCGGCCGGCACCGTGCACGATGCTCACAACGCGAGCGAAACGCCGACCAAGCTGGTGGGTGTGTACGTGGTCGAGAAGGGCAAGCCGCTCGCGTCGCCTGCACCGTGACGGCATGCAACCGAGACTGGGGCAGCGGCCATGAAGACATTTCTTTCAGCGCTCTTACTCGTGGCCGTTGGCGCGCTGTCGGGCTGCGCCGCTCCGAGCCCGCCTCTCCTCAAGGAGAGGCCTGTCGTGGATGCGAAAACCGACAGTACCCCCGAGCGAAATGACATCGGCCGCCCGATAGAAAACATCCGGCGAGGCCTTCGAGGTGTGATATTTACCAGGTACCTGAAAGCCCAGCGGGCGGACCCCACGCTGTCGGGCAGGGTCGTCTTCGAGTTCCTGGTGCTGCCCTCTGGGAAGGTCGCCCATTGCCGGATCGTGTCCAGCGAACTTCACATTCTCGACCTGGAGAACGACTTGGCCGCTGCCTGTGCACGGATCGACTTCGGTGTCATGCCGGTGGCCGAGACGATGGTCACCTGGCCCGTCGAGTTCAGTTCCCTTTCTGGATCAGGCCCCGGAATCGACAGCAAGGTTCAGGTCAGCGACAACCCTGCGCCGGGCTTGATCTGCCCCAACTACCGCGAGGTCATGTTGTCGGCGAAGTTTCCGAAAGAAGCTCTGTTGCAGGGTCTGGAGAGCGGCAACGCCGTCGTGCAATTCACCGTGGCTACCGACGGCAGAACCGAAGACGTCAGAGTCCTCCAGACGACGAACCTCGTTTTCGCGACGGCTGCGCTGGCCCTGGTCGAACAGCTCCGTTGCAACGGAGCTGAGCAAAAGCTGCGCTTGCGCGTGCCGGTGGTCTATCGCCGGAGCTGAGGTGCCTCAAACCTCGACTTCATCGATTTCGCGGTAGGTGTCGCGCAGCCACATCTTCAAGCGCTGCCGGTCCATCAAACCCAGGCTCGATGGGCCTTCGGCTTCTTGCGGGGTCTTGGCCTTCCAGAAGCTGCTGCTGGTGGCGTCGATCTTGTTGATGACCGAGTCGTGCAGCTTGCGCACCGACACCACCTGGGCGCCGAGCGACAGTGCGCGTGATTGTTCGCCCGACTGCTCGAGCACGGTGAAATCGCTGCCGCGGATGTGGTTGCGCACCAGCACGTACTTGAGCGCCGGGCCGAAGCGGTCGAGCAGTTTCTTGAGCAGGTCGACCGAGTCCTTGCCGGTGTCCATCACGTGCCAGTAGTGCACGGTCGACCCCATCTCGTCGATCAGGTTGAGCACGCCTGAATCATCCATCCAGCGCACCAGCGGTTCGTGCGTCTGCGCAGCCAGGTCGACGAGGATGCGGCGCTGCGGCTGGTCGACGGTGGCTTCGACGATGGCGTCGAGCGCCTCGTAGCGGTCTACCACCACCGGCGACGCATAGCCGGCATAGAAGCGCATCAGCGCGCCATGCGAGCGATCGGTGTCGAAGCCGAGAAACGGCAGCTGCTTGTCGATCATGTACTGCGCGAGCACGCGTGCCACCAGCGATTTGCCGACGCCGCCTTTTTCACCGCCGATGAAATGGATGTTGCTCATCGAGACCGTTCTCCTTGTTGGGGCTGCATGTTGGGGACCTCCGCATTGTGACGGCAAGTTCTGCGCCGGGCTCGAATGGAGTCACTGAATCGTCATGCGAACGTCACGGGCGCTTCATGGCTTGCTTCTAAGGTCCGAGCTTGCCAGACGAACCTCATCCAGCACAGAAGCCTCATGACCACTTCCCCCAAAGCCACCTTCGAATTCCACAACGAATCTCGCCGCCGCCTGTTGAAGGCTTTCTCGGGCGTGCCGCTGCTGCCGCTGGCTGGCGCGGTGGGCAGCACCGGTCTCCTCGCCGCGTGCGGCGGCGGTGACGACGACACGGCCCCGCCCGCTGCCACGATCACGTCGGTCAGCTTCACCGGCATGTCGGCACCCGGCGCCGGTGCAGCGCTGCCGCTGAGCGCCGCCGATGCGGCTGCCATGTCCACCGTGACGGTCGGCTCCAAGCTGGTCGCCAAATACAGCGACGGCAGCAGCCAGACCTTCGCATTGAAGTACGAGCCCTTCTTCGTCACGGGTGACCGCCTGCCCGACGGCAAGGGCGGCACCATCCTCGCCGGCGGCTACGTCGACATCCACAACCAGCCCATCATCGACAGCTCGGTGGCGGGCAAGGAGCGCCAGTTCTACTCGGACTCGCCGGACGGCAGCTCGCTGCTGAGCCTGGCCAACCCGACGGTGACGGGCATCAAGGGCAAGGCGGTGTTCGCGGTCGTGCAGTTCGAATACACCACGCGCGACCTGGCCGGTGCGGACACCTACGGCACGCTGCCGTCGCCCATCGCCGTGCTCACGCTCGACCAGGACCAGGCCACCGGCAAGCTGAGCATGGTGAAGTACCACAACGTCGACACCTCGGCCGCGCACGGCCTGTGGATCACCTGCGGCGCGAGCCTCTCGCCGTGGAACACCCATCTGTCGAGCGAAGAGTACGAGCCCGATGCGTTCTCCATCGCAACCAACGCGCAGTTCAAGGCCTACAGCCGCCGCGTGTTCGGCGACGAGACCACGGCCAACCCCTACCACTACGGCCACCTGCCCGAAGTGACGGTCAACCCCGACGGCACCGGCACGATCAAGAAGCACTACTGCCTGGGCCGCATCTCGCACGAGCTGATCCAGGTGATGCCCGACCAGCGCACCGCGCTGATGGGTGACGACTACACCAACGGCGGCCTCTTCATGTTCGTGGCCGACACCGCGAAGGACTTGTCGGCCGGCACGCTCTACGTGGCCAAGGTCGGCGCGGGCTTCTCCATCGACCCCGCTGCCGCCGGTGCGCCGCTCACCTGGATCAAGCTGGGCCACGCCACCAGCGCCGAGATCGAGGCGCTGGCCAACACGCTCAAACCCACGGACATCATGGACGTGAGCACCACCGACCCGGTCGACACCACCTACACGAAGATCTTCGTCGACGGCAAGGCCAACTGGGTGCGCGTGAAAGCCGGCATGGAAAAGGCTGCCGCCTTTCTTGAGACGCACCGCTACGCCAACCTGATGGGCGCGAGCATGGCCTTCACCAAGCTCGAAGGCACGACGGTCAATGCCAAGGACAAGATCGCCTACTCGGCGCTGCAGAACATGCAGGGCTCGATGGTGCGCAACAACGCGGCGTGGCGCGAGTCGCTGGGCGTGACGCTTGAGAAGGCCCTGGTGGCCGGTGGCGTGATGGCCCACACGCTGACCGGTGGGCAAAAGGACACACTCGGCACGGCCATCGCCAGCGAGTGGGTGCCGGTGCTGACCAAGGCGCTGCTGGTGGGCGAAGACATCGCGGCCGATGCACTGGGCAACCTGTCCAACCCGGACAAGATCGGCAACCCCGACAACCTCAAGTTCTCGGAGAAGCTGCGCACGCTCTTCATCGGCGAAGACAGCAGCACCCACGTCAACAACTTCCTGTGGGCGTACAACGTCGACACCAAGGTGCTGTCGCGGCTGCTGTCGGTGCCATCGGGCGGAGAGTCCACCGGCCTGCATGCGGTCGACCAGATCAACGGCTGGACCTACATCATGAGCAACTTCCAGCACCCCGGTGACTGGAACGCCACGCTGCACAAGAACGTGCAGGCCACGCTCGACCCGCTGGTTCGCACCAACTACAAAGACCGCTACGGCGCTGCCGTGGGCTACCTCACCGGGCTGCCGGTGATGGGCTGAACAACTCGAACAAGAACTGTTTTGCGAGTCTGGCCACGGGCGCAGGCCCGTGGCCTTTTTTATGGCGAGTGAGTTGGCTTCAGCCGTTCTCCGTTCGCCCTGAGCCTGTCGAAGGGTGCGCCGTGCACTGCGCTGGCTCCCTTCGACAGGCTCAGGGCGATCGGAAATACAGGCTCAGCCCGAACGGAGATTGAGGTGCCGCTGGGGTATGTCAGTTTTTTTGGGGCGGTGGCCTCAGCCGCGGCCGACGAAGGGCATCTTCGTCGCCATGATGGTCATGAATTGCACGTTCGATTCGAGCGGCAGCGCGGCCATGTGCACGATCGCGTTGGCCACGTGCTCCACGTCCATGCGAGGCTCGACCATCATCTCGCCGTTGGGCTGCGGCACGCCGCGTGTCATGCGCTCGGTCATGTCGGTGGCGGCATTGCCGATGTCGATCTGGCCGCAGGCGATGTCGAAGGCCCGGCCGTCGAGCGAGGTCGACTTGGTGAGCCCGGTGATCGCGTGCTTGGTGGCAGTGTAGGGCGCACTGTTGGGCCGCGGTGCGTGGGCCGAGATCGAACCGTTGTTGATGATGCGGCCGCCGCGCGGGCTCTGGTTCTTCATCAGCCGGAAAGCCTGCTGCGTGCACAGGAAGGCGCCGGTCAGGTTGGCGTCGAGCACGGCTTTCCACTGCTCGAAGCTCAGCTCGTCGAGCGGCACCGGGGGCGCGCCGGTGCCGGCGTTGTTGAACAGCAAGTCGAGCCGGCCGAAGCGAGAGTGCGTGGCGTCGAACAAAGCCTTCACCGAGGCCGGATCAGCCACGTCTGTGGGCACGGCCAGCGCATTCGCCGCCAGCGCACCCGCATCAGCCACGGCCTTCTGCAAGGGCTCGGCACGCCGCCCTGCGAACACCACGCCGTAGCCGGCGCGCAGCAGCGCCAGGGCCGTCGCTTTGCCGATACCAGTGCCGGCACCGGTGACGACGGCGATGGAAGTGGGTGTGCTCATGGGGACGGCTCCTTCTCAGCAGGTGGGGCCGACGGCATCTCGAAGCAGTCGGCGAAGGTGAAGAACAGCGACGCGTAGAACACGGCGACGAACAGCAATACAGCCGGCGCCATGGCGATGGCCGCCACGCCGGGCTGGCCCAGCAGCGCAAAGACGATCGAGCTGACCAGCGCGAAGGCCATCACCGCCGCCACTCCCGTCAACGCGTAGACCACGAAGGCGCCCTTGTTTCGCCAGCAGGCCACGGTGCTGAAGAACAAGGCTTTGAACGCGGTCTGACCACCCCAATGCACCAGCGCCGGCGCATGCCACAGGGGCAGGCTGAACAGCGTGGCGGCGCTTGCGAACCACAGCAGGCTCATCTGCAGCCGGGTGTCGTCGAGCAACGCGGCCACGCTCTCGGGCGTGGCCTTGCCGCTGGCAACGGCGTTCTGCAATGCGGCGTAGCGGCCGCCATCGATCCAGCTGTAGATCGAAGCGACGACCAGCATGGTCACGGCATAGACGGCACCCAGCTGCCACAGGGCGCGCTTGTGCGAACGCTCGCCGCGCAAGGGCTCGATGAAGACCCGTGGCGTCGGATAGCGGCCCTGCAGGCTTTGCTGCGTGGCCATCATGAAGCCCAGCGTGACGAGCGGCATGCAGACCCAGAAGAGCAGGGCTCCGATCCAGGGCAGCAGCTGGGCAACCAGCATGCCCACCAGCAAGACGCCGAACAAGCCCATGAAGGACAGCGGCCGTGAGAAGAAGACGCGAAAGCCCTGGCGCACCCACAGCGCTCCGCGGCTGGCGGGGACGAGTTGAAGTTTCATGCGTATCAGATGAAAGCCGGGTGCCAGGGTTCATTGACCCTGTGTGTCAGCACGCGTTCGAAGTGGGTGGGGTCGTGGGCTTTCAGCACCGCGGCATCGCGCGGCAGATGGAAGTCCCACAGCCGCGAGATCCAGAAGCGCAGGGCGGCGGCGCGCATCAGCGCCGGCATTAGCCGCCGCTCGCTCGACCCGAGCGGCCGCACGGCGTCGTAGGCGGCCACGAAGGCCATGGCGCGTTCTTCGACCAAGCGGCCGCTTTCGAGGTCGATGCACCAGTCGTTCAGGCACACCGCGATGTCGAACAGAAAGGTGTCGACGCCGGCGAAGTAGAAGTCGAAGAAGCCGGTGAGCTTGTGACCTTCGAACATCACGTTGTCGCGGAACAGATCGGCGTGGATGGGACCGCGCGGCAGCGCGGCGTACGCCGCCGACGCACCGAGTTGCTGCTGGAAGGCCAGCTCGCTTTCGATCAACGTGCGCTGTGCGGGCGTGAGGTGCGGCGCGACCACCGGCACCGTCTCGCCCCACCAGTCCAGCCCGCGCAGGTTGGGCTGGTGGCGCGGGTAGTCTTGCCCCGCGAGGTGCATGCGCGCGAGCATGGCGCCCACGCTTTCGCAGTGGCTGCTGTCGGGTGCGAGCTGGTGGCTGCCGCTCAGGCGGTTGACCACTGCGGCGGGCTTGCCGCCCAGCGTGTGCAGGATCTCGCCGTTCGCATCGGCCTGCGGCTCAGGCACCGGCACGCCGTGCGTGGCCAGGTGCTTCATCAGATGCAGGTAGAAGGGCAGCTGCTCGAAGCTCAGGCGCTCGAACAGCGTGAGCACGTAGCGGCCCTGCGCCGTGTCGGCAAAGTAGTTGGTGTTCTCGATGCCGGCGGCAATGCCCTTGAGTGTTGTGAGTTCGCCAACGCCCAGGCGGCCGATCAATTCGGCGGCGTTGTCGAACGAGACTTCGGTGAAGACGGCCATGTCAGCGTCGGGCCAGGGGCCGAGGCCGCATGTCGCAGGCGATTGCGGGCGAAAAATTCATGCGTGCATTGTAGGGAGCGCGGGCAGGGCTCTAACCACGCGCCGGGGTCAGTCGTTGCCTCAGCCAGCCGCTCGCTGCGTCCACGCCGACCACCAGCACGAACATGGCCAGCAGCACCGTCATCGCCTGGGCCTGCTGGAACAGCGACAGGTGGAAGTACAGCATCTGCCCGAGCCCGCCCGCGCCGACGAAGCCGAGCACTGCCGCCATGCGGATGTTCATCTCCCAGCGGTACAAGGCATAGCCCAGCCACTGCGGTGCGGCCAGCGGCAGGTTGGCGTAGCCGAAGGCGGCGACCGGGCCGGCCCCGGCCTCGCGCAGCGCCCGTTCGGCGGTGGGTGGCAGGTTCTCCAGCGTCTCGCCGAAGAGGCGGCCGAGCACGCCGGCCGTGTGCACGGCGAGCGCGAGCGTGCCGGCCATTGGCCCCAGGCCGACGGCCAGTCCCATCAAGGTGGCCCACACCAGCTCGGGCACGCTGCGCAGCACGTTGAGCAGCAGGCGCGATGCGGCCCGGCCCGCGCGGCCGAAGCGGCCCGAGGTCGGCAGCGCGAGCGGCATGGCCACCAGGGCGGCGAGCAAGGTGCCGATGCTCGACATCGCGAGCGTCTGCAACGACGCTTCGGCGGTGCGGGCCAGGAAGCTGCCCGACAGGTCGGGCGGGAAGAACTCGGCGATGAAGCGACCCATCAGCCGCAGCGATTCGGCGCTGACCAGGCCGCCCCAGCTGACCGACAGGTAGGCGAAGCTCGCCACCACGACGGCCAGCAGCCCCACGGCGCCGGCCAGGCAGGCGAAGCAGGGGCGCCAGGCGCGTCCGTCGAAGATGATCGGCGGGGTCTGCGGCGTCGTCATGCCAGGGCCTTGCGCAATGCCGCGCTGATGCCATCGGCCAGCAGCACCAGCAGCAGAAAGGTCAGCAGAATCGCGCTGGCTTCGCCGCCGTTGAGCATCTTCATCGACTGGTCCATCAGCTGGCCCAGGCCGCCCGCGCCGACGAAACCCATCACGACCGAGGCGCGCACGGCGCACTCCCAGCGGTAGACCGTGTATGACGCGAGCTCCTGCGCGGCGCCCGGCACCAGGCCGTACAGCAGGGCTGCGAGGCGGCCGCTGCCGGCTTCGAGCAGCGCGCGGGCCGGCTGCGTGTCGGTCGATTCGAGGATCTCGCTGTAGACCTTGCCCAGCAGCCCTCCGTAAGCGATGCCGAGCGCCAGCACGCCGGCACCGGGCCCGAGGCCCAGCGCGCGCACCAGCACCAGCGCCCACACCACCTCGGGCACGGCGCGCAGCACCATGAGCACGAGGCGCGCCGACTGCCGCACGATCGCCGCGCGCCACACGCCCGGCCCAGGCCCGATGCGAGAGATCGACAGCGCACGCGTCGCGACGAACGCGAGCGGCGCGGCCAACACGAACGCGAGCGCCATGCCGGCGGTGGCCATGGCCAGTGTTTCGAGCGTGCTGCGTGCGAGCAGGGCGAGGAAGTCGGGCGCGGTCGACGGCGGCAGAAAGCCCGCGAGAAAGCCGCGCATCGCGGCCAGGCCTTGCGAGTCGAAGAGCAGCCAGGGGCGGAACTCCGACCACGCCAGCAGCGGCCACATCACGACCAGAAAAACGATGACGCCACCGACGCGCCCGTGCCACGCCGGGTCGCGGGCGAGTGCGGGCGCCGAGGCCGTGGCCTGCGTCACAGGCGAGCCGGTTGCAGTGCGGCCGAGACCACGGGGGCGTCGTCGGCGTGCAGCGCGATGCCATGAACCGGCGGCACGCCGCCTTCGGACGCATACAGCGCCGACAGCATCTCCGGCGTCACGCTGCTGGCTGGCAGATCGAACACGACCCGCCCGCTGCGCATGCCGACGATGCGCGGGAACCACTTCAGCGCCAGGTCCACCGCATGCAATGAGGCCACCAGCGTGGCGCCGTCGCGCTCGCTCGCGGCCACCAGCGCGGCGAGTGTCTGGTCGGCCAGTGTCGGGTCGAGCGACGAGACGGGTTCATCGGCGAGCATCAGCGCCGGCTGCTGGTAGAGCACGCGGGCAATGCCCACCCGCTGCAGCTGGCCGCCGGAGAGGCGGTCGCAGCGGTCGAATAGGCGATCGGCCAGGCCGAGCTGCGCGAGCGCCGCGTGGGCACCGGCCATGTCGGCGGGATAGACCAGCGAGGCCAGCGCACGCCAGCGCGGCCAAAGCCCCAGCCGGCCCGCCAGCACCGCGGTGACCACGCGCAAGCGCGGCGGGATCGGCGGCTGCTGGTGGATGGTGCCGATGCGCGCACGCAGTTGCTTCAGCGCGTTGGACGCCAGGCGCCATGGCGCGCTGCCCAGCAACGCCACCTCGCCTTCGTCCGGCTTGATCGACGCGCCCAGCACCCGCAGCAGCGTGGTCTTGCCGGCGCCCGAGGCACCGATCACCGCCAGCCGCTCGCCCTGCGCGGCCGACAGCGTCACCTGCTCCAGCGCACGGTGGCCATTGGCGTGCACCAGCCCGCAGCCGGACAAGGCGAAGGCCATGCGCGGCTTACTTGATGAGCCCGGCGGACTTGCCGGCCGCCTCGATGCCGTCGTAGTTGGACGACTGCGTGGGGATGAAGCGGCTGGCGCGTTGCAGCGCGAGGATCTCCTTGTCGGCCGGCTTGCTGGCGTCGAGCTTCAGGAAGGCGTCGGTGAGCTTCTTCGTGAGCGCCGCGTCGAGACCGGGCCGCACCGTCCAGTTGTAGTCGTAGAACGGCGGGGTGGTCATCAGCACCCGCACCTTGGCGGCGTTGGGGTTGCCGGCTTCGACCAGCTTGTCCCACACCGACGCGTTCAACACGCCGGCACCGGCGCGGCCGGCGGCCACGAACGCGACGGTGGCGTCGTGCGCGCCGCTGTAGGCCACGGTCTTGAAGTCGCGCTCGGGCAGGATGCCGGCCTGCTGCAGAAAGAAGCGCGGCATCAGGCTGCCCGAGGTGGACGATGCGGCACCGAAGGCGAAGGTCTTGCCTTTCAAATCGGCGAGTGTTTTCGCGTCACTGTCGATCGGCACGATGAACTTGCTGGTGAACTTTTCGTCTTCCGCGCGCTGCACGATGGGCACCGCGCCGCCCTGGGTGCGCTGGCGCGCCTGCACGAAGGTGAAGCCGCCGAGCCAGGCCATGTCGATCTTGTTCGTGGCCAGCCCCTCGACCACGGCGGCGTAGTCGGTCACGGGGATGAACTGCACCGCCAGGCCGGTTTCCTTGGCGAGGTAGTCGCCGAGCGGCGCGAACTTGCGCTGCAGCTCGGTCGGCGCTTCGTCGGGGATGGCCGAGACACGCAGCGTGGTGGTCTGCGCCATGGCGGTTGCGGAACCGATCAGCGCCAGGGCGCAAAGGAAGCGAGTGAGCGAGGTCATGCGGGAGTTCCTGTGGAGGTGGCCGGTCGGCGCGAAGAGGGGGATTCTAGGAACCCGTGGCGACACCGCTCGCGATAATGCGGGGCTGCGAACAAGGCCGCCCATGGACACCACCACTTCGATCGAATCGGCCCCGGCGCCGATTCGCCTCACCAGCTTCTCGCACGGCGGCGGCTGCGGCTGCAAGATCGCGCCCGGCGTGCTGTCGGAGATCCTGCGCCACAGCGGCGCGGCAGGATTGATGCCGAAGGAGCTGTTGGTTGGCATCGAGACGGCTGACGACGCGGCCGTCTACCAGCTCAACGACGAGCAGGCGCTGGTCGCCACCACCGATTTCTTCATGCCCATCGTCGACGACCCGTTCGACTTCGGGCGCATCGCCGCCACCAATGCCATCAGCGACGTCTACGCCATGGGCGGCAAGCCGATCATGGCGTTGGCGTTGGTCGCCATGCCGGTCAACCAGCTGCCGGTGGAGGTGATCGGCCGCGTGCTGGCCGGCGGGCAGGCGGTGTGCCGTGCGGCGGGCATTCCGATCGCGGGTGGCCACACCATCGATTCGGTCGAGCCGATCTACGGGCTGGTGGTGATGGGCCTGGTGCACCCGAAGCGGGTGCGGCGCAACCGCGATGCGCAAGCCGGTGACGTGCTGGTGCTGGGCAAGCCGATCGGCGTGGGCGTGCTGTCGGCGGCGCTCAAGAAGAGCCGGCTCGATGCCGCCGGTTATGCGCAGCTCATCGACACCACCACGCGCCTCAACACGCCGGGCATCGCGCTCGCGCAGCTCGACGGCGTGCATGCGCTGACCGACGTCACCGGCTTCGGCCTCGCCGGCCACACGCTCGAACTGGCGCGAGGCGCCGGTCTGCGCGCGGTGATCGAGTGGGGCCGCGTGCCCGTGCTCGACGGCATCACCGCGCTGGCCGAGAGCGGCTGCATCACCGGCGCATCAGACCGCAACTGGGCCGGCTACGGTGCCGAGGTGCGGCTCGACAGCACGCTGCCGCCGACGGCCCGTGCGCTGCTCACCGACCCGCAGACCAGTGGCGGCCTGCTGGTGAGCTGCGCGCCGAACGCCGTCGACGAGGTGCTGCGCATCTTCCGCAGTGAGGGCTTCGACGATGCCGCGGTCATCGGCCGCATGGAAGCCGGCGAAGCCGCGCTCAGCGTCGCCGCATGAAAGAGCCGACGCGCGTCGCCGACCGCCACCGCTTCGACACACTCGTCGACGCGCGCTCGCCGGCCGAGTTCGCGATCGACCACATCCCCGGCGCCATCAACTGCCCGGTGCTTGACGACGACGAGCGGCGCATCGTCGGCACGCTCTACAAGCAGCAAGGCGCCTTCGAGGCGCGCCGTGTCGGCGGAGGCATGGTGGCGGCCAATCTCGCGCGCCATCTGAAGGGCCAGTTCGCCGACAGGCCCGCGAATTGGAAGCCGCTGGTCTATTGCTGGCGCGGCGGGCTGCGCAGCGGTTCGATGACCACCTGGCTGCGCATGGTGGGGTGGGATGCGCACCAGCTCGCCGGCGGCTACAAGAGCTGGCGCCGCCATGTGATCGACACCCTCGAGACACTGGCACCGCGCTTGCAGCTGGTGGTGGTGTGCGGTGCCACCGGCAGCGCCAAGACGCGGGTGCTGCATGCGCTGGCCGCGCAAGGCGAACAGACGCTCGACCTCGAAGGCGCGGCCCGTCACAAGGGCTCGCTGCTGGGCGACTTGCCCGATTCACCGCAGCCCTCGCAGACCGGCTTCGAGACGGCGCTGGCCGCCATGCTGGAAGGCGTCGACCCCGCGCGGCCGCTCTACATCGAAGGCGAGAGCCGCAAGATCGGCCGCCTCACCGTGCCGGTGCCGCTGGTCGACCGCATGCGCGCGAGCCCCTGCATCGAGATCCACGCCACGCTGGAAGCGCGCCTGGCCTATCTGCTGCGCGACTACGCCTATCTCGGCGACCGGCCCGACTGGCTGGCCGACCGGCTCGGCATGCTGAAGGCACTGCACGGCAAGGAGACGATCGCGGCGTGGCAGGCGATGGCCCATTCCGGCGACCTGGCGACCCTGTTCGAGCAACTGGCCGTGACGCACTATGACCCGGCCTACTCGCGATCGCAGCGCGTGCACTTTCACGCTTGGGCGCAGCGGCGGGTCACCGAGACGGCCGACCTGTCTGCGGCAGGCATCGATGAACTCGCCCGGCGCATCGCCACGACACAAAAATCCGCTGACCTTTGAAGGAACCCGCATGAACCTTTGCCGCACCGCACTCGCGCTGCTGCTTGCCGCCGGCTGCCATGCCGCCGGTGCCGCTGAAGTGAAACTGCGCATCCTGGAGACGACCGATCTCCACATGAACCTGCTGAGCTACGACTACTACCAGGACATCTCCACCGACCAGTACGGCCTGGCGCGCACCGCCACGCTGATCAAGGCCGCGCGGGCGGAAGCACCGAACAGCCTGCTGTTCGACAACGGCGACCTGCTGCAAGGCAACCCGCTCGGTGACTTCGTTGCCAAGGTGCAGCCGCTGCAGGACGGACAGGTGCACCCCGCCTACAAGGTGATGAACCGGCTCGCCTACGACGCGGCCAACATCGGCAACCACGACTTCAACTACGGCCTGCCCTTCCTGCGGCGCTCGCTCGCGGGTGCGGGCTTTCCGTACGTCAACGCGAACGTCTACGTTGATGACGCCGACAAGGCTGGCCCGAAGGCGAAGCACGCTTTCACGCCCTACGTGCTGCTCGACCGCCAGCTGGTCGATGCGGCCGGCGTGTCGCACCCCATCAAGGTCGGCGTGATCGGCTTCGTGCCGCCGCAGATCATGCAGTGGGACAAGACCAACCTCGAAGGCAAGGTCGTCGTGCGCGACATCGCTGCCACCGCACGGCGCTACGTGCCCGAGATGCGCGCGAAGGGCGCGAACATCGTGATCGCCATTCCGCACTCCGGCCTCGAACGCACCTGGACAGGCGAGCTGGCCGAGAACGAGGTGGGCCAGCTGTCCGAGGTGCCGGGCATCGACGCCATCTTGTTCGGCCATTCGCATGCCGAGTTCCCGGGGCCTGATTTCGCGAACCGGGCGCGCGTCGACATCTCACGCGGCACCATCAACGGCGTGCCGGCCGTGATGCCCGGCCGCTGGGGCGACCACCTCGGCGTGATCGACTTCACCCTCGATCACAGCGCTGACGGGTGGAAGGTGCTCACCAGCCAGTCGTCCATCCGCCCGATCTACGACCGCGCGGCCAAGCGCTCGCTCGCCGCGGCCGACCCGCTCGTCGAGCAGGCGATCGGCGAGGAACACGCGCGCACGCTCGACTACATCCGCGGCCGCGTGGCGGTGAGCAGCGCGCCGATCTACAGCTACTTCGCGCAGGTGGCCGACGACCCGTCGGTGCAGGTGGTGGCGAACGCGCAGACCGCGTATGTGAAGCGTGCAATGCAAGGCACCGACTACGAGAAGCTGCCGGTGCTGTCGGCCGCGGCGCCGTTCAAGACCGGTGGCCGCCAGGGCTGGAACTACTACACCGACATTCCCGCCGGCCCGCTGGCGCTGAAGAACATCGCCGACCTGTACATGTACCCCAACACCGTGAAGGCGATGCTGCTGACCGGGGCGCAGGTGCGCGAGTGGATCGAGATGTCGGCCGGCCAGTTCCGCCGCATTGACCCGAAAGGTGCGGCGCGGCAGCCATTGCTCGAAGAGGGCTTCCGCTCGTACAACTTCGACACCCTCGACGGCGTGAGCTACGAGCTCGACCTGACGCAGCCGGCCCGCTACACCGGCAACGGTGCGCTGGCCGAGCCCGACGCGCACCGCGTGCAGAACCTGCGCTACCAGGGCAAGCCGGTGGAGCCGACCGCACGCTTCATCGTCGCGACCAACAACTACCGTGCCTACGGCGGCGGCAACTTCCCCGGCCTCGTCGCTGCGAATGTGGTGCTCGATGCGCCCGACGAGAACCGGCAGGTGCTGGTCGACTACCTGGCGCAGACGGCAGCCGGCGAGAAGGGCGGCCAGTTCAACCCCAGCGCCGACGGCAACTGGAGGATCCAGCCGGTGCCCGGCGTGGCCATGACCTTCCTGACGGGCAGCGGTGCGAAGCGTTATGTCGCCCGCCACTCCGGCATCAAGTTCGTGCAGGACAACGACGACGGCTCGGCGATGTTCGAGTTGGCGAACTGAGCATCAGTGGGCCAAGCCTTCATGACTTGTCGACCTCTACCCTTGCCGGCAGGAAGCCGATGATGATCAGCGTCAAGGTGCCCGCCAAGCCGACCCATTTGCAGGCGCTGGACACGGTCATCACCACCGCAAAAAAAGTGGCAAACCAGACGTGCTCATAGCGAAGCAGAGCCAGGCACAAGATGCTTGCCAGGTTCTCTGCGATATCGGCGAACACGGCCAAGGTCAACGACCAGCCCAGCGGATGCAGCCAAGCCGGTGTGGGGCTGTGTGCCCTTCGCGGGCCTGCGCACCTGGCGAACGCACGCACGGCAAACCACGAGAGTACGTAGGCGTAGGCGGCGATCAGTAGAAAGTCGACGGCCAGCGCCCAGCCGGGTTGCGCCATGCCATCGGGAGCACCAACAGGAAGGGCGCTCAAGAACCACAGCAGTTGCCACCGCACGAAGCCCAGATTGGCATCGTTGGCAGCGCGTACATCCCACTGGCCGCTCAGCAAGAAGCCTGTCAAGAGCAGGAGCAGCATCAACGCACCGATGCCGATGACCACAGGAGCCTTGGGACGAGGCTTGGCCCATACCGTGCCTTTTGGAAACTGAGGCTGCCAAGCGCCGACGCTCGCATGCTCTTCGGGCTTGATTGCCGGCGAGGTGTGGTCGTCGAGCAAGACGCGATCGGTCTTGCGCAGTTCCATGCCTGTCACGGCCCACAGTGGGTTGGCGTGCAGTACGCTGTGGATCGACAGCTCGCCCTGCGCGGCCAGTTCATGCTTTGCTAGCGCCGACAGCACCGCTGCCTCGCTGTTCAGCGACTGGCCGTCGCACGTCAGGCGCAACCCTTGTTTGACCGCTTCGCTGATCAGCCAAGCCATGGGTGTGTCTGCGAGCCCGGCGGTCTTGCAGGGGTAGCCGCCACCGACGTCGCAATGCGAGCCGCGAAACCACAGCTGCTGCAAGCTGCCCGTCGAGCTGTCTGCGCAGGTGTGATTGCCGTTGTCTCCCAGATAGAGGCGGGGCCTGAACTGGGCCCTCAGTTCATCCAGCGCCAACGCCTGGCGCACGTGCACGAAACGCTTCCCCTCCAATGTCGGTTTTGCCGTGAACCTGGCACCGAAGGGAAACATGCCGACAGACGCCACCGTGTCCCAGACCCCGACAAAGTGGACAGGGACCTCGCGAGATTGTCGCGCTGCGAACAAGGTACGAGCTTGCACGGCAATCTTGTCGCGTTCGGCATGGGCGCTTCCAGCCTTCGAGAAGTAGGTGTGCAGCAGCGACGGCAGCATGGCTTCCATGTGGGGCTGAAGAATGCCGAACATGTTGACCATGCCCGCCACACTGCGGGCCGTGAAGGCGCCGCGCGAGAAGCCGAAGATGAAGATCTGGTCGCCTGGCTGGTAGTGATGCATCAGGAACAGATAGCCTTCGGCCATGTTCTCGTAGACCCCGCGGCCGAATGCCAACCCCGCGATGCGTTCACCGCGTCGAACCAGTTGATCCCATGTCGTGGCACCGGGCAGTTCTCCCGGGTTGCCCACGCCCGGGTCGTAGAACAGCGTCTGATCTGCGTCGTCATGCAGCGAAAGCATCTCGCAGAGCTTCACGACCGAGGTGTCGTTGGCGCGCCCGGTGATGTTGTTGTTGGTTCCGTCACAGCACAGGATGAGTTGGCGTTGTTGTGCGGACATGGCGGCCTCTGCTTGGTGTACCCAAGTGGGCTTCTACCCCCTGACGGCACACGGGGCAATCATCAAAGTGATTGAGGTCAGCCCTCAGCCGCGGTGGGGTGGTCTGTTTGACGAACGTTACGTGGCTTGTACGCATATGTCGCGCCTGACACAGACGGAACGTTTTCGAGCAATGCAGAGGTGAAATGCTCTCGTTGTTGCTCGGCGCTGCGAAGTACGGAATCCGTGAACGGACATGACTGCGAGACGAAGCTCACGGCTGTTCTTTCAAGAGAGATCAAGGTCATGAATCCATTGAAAATCCGTGGGGGCCGCTGGCTGGCCGGCGTTCTGTGTGCGTGTGTTGCGATGACGGCCTCGTCGGCGGACGAACGCGGGCCGCGCAGCAGCAATGTCGCGGAACCCGCCAGTGGCAGCGCGCGGGTGATCGTGAAATTCAAAGCGAACTCGTCGCTGGTGAGCTCGCAGCTTGCAGCCGGCAGTTCACGGCCGCAGCACGCCAAGACGCTGTCGCAGCGCCTTGGCGTGAGCCTCACTGACGGGCGCGCCATCGACGCGCGAACGCAGGTGGTCAAGGCTGCAAACATGAGTTCTGCCGAACTCGCAGCCAGCCTGTCGAGCGACGGCGACGTCGAGTTTGCCGAGGTCGATCAGCTGCGCCACCGGTACGCTGCGCCCAGCGACACGCTCTACGCCGCAGGGCAGAGCACCACGCCGACTGCGGGCCAGTGGTACCTGCGCGCGCCCACCGGCAGCACCATCACGTCGACCAGCGTGGTCTCTTCGATCAATGCCGAGGCCGCCTGGGCCGTGACCACGGGCAACAGCAGCATCGTGGTGGCCGTGCTTGACACAGGCGTGCGTTTCGACCACCCCGACTTCGTCCAGTCCAGCGGCACCAGCAAGCTCTATGCGGGCTACGATTTCGTTGCCGACACCAGCATCTCTAACGACGGCAACGGGCGCGACAGCGACGCGGCCGACCCCGGCGACTGGACGAGCAGCGAGACCAGCAGCTGGCACGGGACCCAAACGGCAGGCCTGGTGGGCGCTGCCACCAACAACGGCGTCGGCATGGCCAGCGCCGGGCGCGACGTGATGGTGCTGCCGGTGCGCGTGCTCGGCAGCGGTGGCGGCTACGACTCGGACATCCAGGCCGCCATGCGCTGGGCCGCGGGGCTGAGCGTGTCCGGCGTGACCACCAACACGCATCCGGCCAAAGTGATCAACATGAGCCTGGGGGCGAGCGGCAGCTGCAGCAGCTCCTACCAGTCCATCGTCACCGAGCTGACTGCCGCCGGCGTCGTGGTCGTGGCGGCCGCCGGCAACGACGGTTTGGCGGTCGGCGCTCCGGCCAACTGCTCGGGTGTGATCGCCGTTGCCGGCGTGCGCCATACCGGCACCAAGGTCGGCTATTCGAACCTGGGGCCGGAGGTCGTGGTCAGCGCGCCGGCAGGCAACTGCGTCAACAGCGCAGGCACCTGCCTGTACCCGATCCTGAGCACCAGCAACAGCGGAACGTCGACACCGGTCAGCGCCACCGCGGGCGGGTCGATCTACACCGGCGGTGGAGACAACGCGTCGCTCGGCACCAGCTTCTCTGCGCCGCTGGTGGCAGGGACGGTCGGCCTGATGCTGTCGGCCAACCCCGCGCTGACGCCGGCACAGGTGATCACCTTGCTGAAGAGCAGCGCGCGCACTTTCCCCAGTTCGGGCGCTGGCAGCGGCGTGAGCAGCTGCACGGCACCGGGCTCCACCGCACAAGAGTCGGAGTGCTACTGCACCACCAGCACCTGCGGTGCCGGCATGCTCAACGCGGGCGCCGCGGTTGCTGCTGCCGCGGCGGCAGCAGCAACAACCGCAGTGGCTTCGCCGGCGGCGAGCATCAGCGTCAGCTCGAGCAGCGTGGCGGTCGGAACGTCCGTCACCTTCGATGCGTCGGCCAGCACCGTCGACAGCAGCCGAAGCATTGCGAGCTACCTGTGGACGATCACCAGCGGTGCCAGCATCGCGAGCTTCACCAGCGGCACCAACGCCGCGACCGCGACACTGCTGCCCACGGCGGCAGGCACGGTGGTCGTGAGCCTGACGATCACCGACTCCGCGGGCAGCCAGTCCAGCGCGAGCACGACCTTGACGGTGAGCGCCGCGAGCAGTTCGGGAACGAGCACCTCCACCCTGCCGTCAGGCAACTCCAGCGGGGGTGGGGGGGTCGATGGGCGCTGGTTGATCGGCTTGCTGCTGGGGGTGGTGGCGATGCGTGGGATCACGGCCACGGGAAGAGCGCGACGCGTTCGCTGAAGGCCCGGTCCGTCACGGCGCTCAATCCACCCGCACCCGAACGAAGCTGGCAAACCGCGGCGCGCCGTTGGGGTGCATGCCGAGGTAGCGGTAGGTCACCTGGCTGCCCACCGGTGGCGCTGAAGCGCGGTCCGAATCGCGCAGCCCGCTGCCGAGCCGGAACTTCACGCCTTCAGGCGTTTGCACGAGCAGCGCGCCAACCTGGCCTTCGTACTTGCCTTTGCCGGCGACGTGTCCGATGACCGTGGCTTCGGCGTCGAGTTGCTCCTTCAGCTTGAGCAGGTCGTCGCTGCGCTCGCCGCGGTACGCCGATGCGCCGCGGTGCAGCACCAGCCCTTCGCCGCCTGCGCGCACGGTGTCGTGCAGCAGGGCTTGCAGCGCGGCATCGTCGGCCAGCTTGCGTTGCGCCACGGCTTGCAGCCAGGGCAGGGCGTGCTGCGACAGTTCGCGAGCGAGTGCCGGCAGGCGCTCGTCGAACGCGCCGGGGTGCGCCGGCAGGTCGAACACCATGTAGCGCATCTGCCGCCATGCGTCGTCGTCGGGCGTGTCCTTGGCCACGGTGGATGACGCGGTGGTGAAGCGGTCTCGCCCGGCCCACAGTTCGCCGTCGAGCGGCTGCGTGGGCCAGCCTGCGGTGAACCAGGCCGGCGTGTGGATGCGGTGGCCGTGGCGCGTCCACAGCTGCTGGCCATCCCAATAGCCGCGCACGCCGTCGTACTTTTCGCTCACCCAGTAGTCGGCGAGCGGCACGTCGGGGCGGTAGACGTTGGCCAGCATCAGCGGCCGTGCACCGGCATGGCTGAGGCTGGGGATCAGGGGCAGGAGGCCCAGTGCGATGAGCAGCGAGCGGCGGTGCAGCGTCATGGTCGATGGTGAAAATGATGAAGGCTGCAGGCTACGTGCCGACGCCGCGGCGGGCTAGCCCGCTCAGGAGGGAGCCGCCGCGAATGGGCCTCGCCCACATGGGTGATGCGGCCGTGCCGGCGCTCTTCCACGACAATCCCGCCATGAACGACACGACCCTCCCCATCGACGGCCCGCTGCTGCTGGTCGACGGCTCCAGCTACCTCTACCGCGCTTACCACGCGCTGCCCGATCTGCGCGGGCCCGAGGGCGTGCCCACCGGCGCCATCCACGGCATGGTGGCGATGATGAAGAAGGCGGTGCAGGACGTGAAGCCGTCGCACGCGGTGTGCGTGTT
>Ga0307508_10000168_pt1 | contig 79496 bp, 78 predicted proteins | sample 9_EM_MG_FD_203089 | JGI IMG/M metagenome (GOLD analysis project Ga0307508, IMG submission 203089) | Populus trichocarpa ectomycorrhiza microbial communities from riparian zone in the Pacific Northwest, United States - 9_EM | ecosystem: Host-associated > Plants > Roots > Unclassified | place... | reverse complement strand
CAAGGCGATCGGAACGCTGAACACGGCTGCGACCACGCTGCGGTCGGAAGCCTCGGCGCTCGGTTCGAACCTGTCGATCGTGCAAGTGCGTCAGGACTTCAACAAGAACCTCATCAACGTGCTGCAGACCGGCTCCTCGAACCTGACCCTGGCCGACACCAACCAGGAAGCGGCCAACAGCCAGGCGCTGTCGACCCGTCAGTCGATCGCGGTCTCGGCGCTGGCGTTGGCCAACCAGTCGCAGCAGAGCGTGTTGCAGCTGCTGCGCTGATCCGCGACCAGGATCCTCAAGACACCGCGGCGGGGCTTCGGCCCCGCCGCTTTTCTTATGCCTTGTCTTGCATGCCGGGCGGCGTCTGTTGTCGCGCTTGCAGGGTGAAAATAAATATCCGCAGTGGCGGGGCGGGATTAATGGTTTGTTTACTTTGCTGCTTAAATCGGCGCTAACCATGTTTTAAAGGAAAGGCGATACAACCGACGGGAGTGAGTTTTCCAGGTCGGCGAGTTCCGAGTTCGTTCCCGGGGTCGCGTACCAAGAGGAGTATCGCCAATGTCCGGTATCGTTCTTTCCGCGTCGGTCCGCCAGAACCTGCTGTCGCTGCAGTCAACCGCCGATCTGCTCGCCACCACCCAGAACCGCCTCTCGACCGGCAAGTCGGTCAACTCGGCGCTCGACAATCCCACCAACTTCTTCACCGCGCAGTCGCTCGACAACCGCGCCAGCGACATCAGCAACCTGCTCGATGGCATCGGCAACGGCGTGCAGGTGCTGCAGGCGGCCAATACCGGCATCACCTCGCTGCAGAAGTTGATCGACTCCGCGAAGTCGATCGCCAACCAGGCGCTGCAGACCACGGTCGGCTATTCGGTCAAGTCGAACGTCTCGACCACGATTGCGGGCGCCAGCGCCGCCGACCTGCGCGGCACCACCACCTTCGCCAGCGCCGCGGCCTTCAGCAACGTGCTCTACAACGGCACCGCTGGTGGCACGACCGCAGCAGCCGCGACCGCGAAAATCGGCGCGACCCAGGGAACCGACGTCGGGACCGCTGTGACGGCCGGCGACGGAACGACGGCGCTGACCGCCGCCATCACCCTGATCGCAGCCAACGGAACCACGGCAACCGGCCTCGGCGGCACTGCCCAGCCGGCCGATGGCGACACGCTCACCGTCAACGGCAAGACGATTACGTTCCGCGCCGGAAGTGCGCCGGCCAACGCCGCCGTGCCCACCGGTTCGGGTGTCAGCGGCAACATCGTCACCGACGGCAACGGCGACTCCACCGTCTATCTTGGCACCGGCAGCACGCCGTTGGCTACGACCGGCGACCTGCTCACCGCGATCGATCTGGCGAGCGGCGTCAAGAGCGCCGCGATTGCCACCACTGGTGCCGCGACAATTACCGCGAGCGGCTCGTCGGGTCCTGTCGGTGTCGTCCAGACCGCATCGGCCGTCGCTGCCGGCGTGGTCACGCTGCGGAGTTCGACCGGTGCCGATCTGAGCGTGACGGGCAAGGCCGACCTGCTCAAGGCGCTTGGTCTGTCGACGGCGACGGGCCCTGGCAATACGACGGTCACCGCTGCCCGCGCCACCAGCGGCTCATCCCTGGGGTCGCTGGTCCAGGACGGCTCGACCCTGAACGTCGATGGCAAGATCATTACCTTCAAGAACGCGCAAACGCCTCAGTCGCTTGCGAGCGTGACGTCCGGGTCGGGTCTCAACGGCAATATCGTCACCGACGGCAGCGGCAACTCGACGGTCTACCTGCAGAGCGCGACCGTGGGCGACGTGCTGAATGCGATCGACCTTGCCACCGGCGTGCAGACCGCCACAATTCTGGCGTCCGGTGCGGCGAACCTTGCGACGGCCGCCGGCCAGACCAACTCCTCGGTCAATGCCTCTGGCCAGCTCAAGCTCTCCACCGGCGTCAATGCCGATCTGTCGATCACCGGTACCGGCAACGCGCTGAACGTGCTTGGCCTTGCCGGCAACACCGGCACCGCCTCGGCTTTCACCGCGGCGCGCACCGCCGGCGTGGGCGGCGTCAGCGGCAAGACCCTGACCTTCACCTCCTTCAACGGCGGCACGGCGCTCAGTATCACCTTCGGCGACGGCACCAATGGCACGGTCAAGACGATCGACCAGCTCAACACCAAGTTGCAAGCCGACAATTTGATTGCGACCGTCGATGCCAATGGCGTGCTGACAATCACGGCTTCCAACGACTACGCCTCCTCGACGCTCGGCTCGGCGACGTCAGGTGGCGCCATCGGCGGAACACTGCCGAGCGCACTGACATTCACCACGCCGCAGCCACCGGTCCAGGACTCGATTGCGCAAACGGCGCGCGCAAACCTGGTGAGCCAGTACAACAACATCCTGGCGCAGATCGACACCACCTCGCAGGACTCCTCCTTTAACGGCGTCAACCTGCTCAACGGCGACCAGCTCAAGCTGGTGTTCGACGAGACCGGCAAGTCGAGCCTCAACATCACCGGCGTGACCTACAACTCGGCCGGGCTCGGTCTCAGCAATCTCGTCACCGGTGTCGACTTCATCGACAACGCCGCGATCAACAAGGTGCTGTCGACGCTGAACAATGCTTCGAGCACGCTGCGCTCGGAAGCCTCCACCCAGGGTTCCAACCTGTCGGTCGTGCAGGTGCGTCAGGATTTCAACAAGAACCTGATCAACGTGTTGCAGACCGGCTCCGCCAATTTGACGCTGGCTGACACCAACCAGGAAGCGGCCAACAGCCAGGCGCTCTCGACTCGGCAGTCGATCGCAGTCTCGGCGCTGTCGCTCGCCAACCAGTCGCAGCAGAGCGTGTTGCAGCTGCTGCGCTAATTCGCGATCATTCTCAAGATATCGCGGCGGGGCTTCGGCCCCGCTTTTCTTTATGCATTGAGCGCTCTGGATGCCGGAGCTCGCCTGCGACGCGAGGCAGAGGCGGTGCGCAACTATTAACGATATATTTACCGTATCACTTAAGTCGACGTTAACCTTAATTTAAAGGACAGCCCCTACAACTGGACCAAAGTTAGTTTCCAGATCGGCGAGTTCCGCTTCGTTTACGGATTCGCGCATCAAGAGGAAGATACGCCAATGTCCGGTATCGTTCTTTCAGCTTCGGTTCGTCAGAACCTGCTGTCCTTGCAGTCGACCGCCGACCTGCTGGCCACCACGCAGGAGCGGCTGTCTACCGGCAAGAAGGTCAACACGGCCCTGGACAATCCGACCAACTTCTTCACCGCGCAGGGCCTGGACAATCGGGCCAGCGACATCAGCAACCTGCTCGACGGCATCAACAATGGTGTGCAGGTGCTGCAAGCGGCCAATACCGGCATCACCTCCCTGCAGAAGCTGATCGACTCCGCGAAGTCGATCGCCACCCAGGCGCTGCAGACCACGGTCGGCTACTCCACCAAGTCGAACGTCTCGACCACGATTCCCGGCGCCACCGCCGCCGACCTGCGCGGCACCACTTCCTTCGCCAGCGCCACGGCCTTCAGCAACGTGCTCTATAACGGCACTGCTGGCGGTACGACCGCAGCAGCTGCGACGGCGAAGCTCGGCGCGACCCAGGGAACTGACGTCGGGACGGCTGCGACGGCCGGCGACGGCACGACGGCGCTAACTGCCGCCATCACACTGATCGCAGCCAACGGAACGACGGCAACGGGTCTCGGCGGCAGCGCCCAGCCCGCCGATGGCGACACGCTTACCGTCAACGGCAAGACGATCACGTTCCGCACCGGAAGTCCGCCAGCCAACGCCGCTGTCCCCACCGGTTCAGGCGTCAGCGGCAACATCGTCACTGACGGCAACGGCGACTCGACCGTCTATCTCGGCACCACCGGCACGCCGTTGGCTACTGCCGGCGACCTGCTCACTGCGGTCGATCTGGCGAGCGGCGTCAAGAGCGCAGCTATCGCCGCGGGCGCTGCGACCATTACCGCGAGCGGCTCGTCGGGTCCCGTCGGTGTCCTCCAGACCGCATCGTCCGTCGCTGCCGGTGTGGTCACGCTGCGGACCTCGACCGGTGCTGATCTGAGCGTGACGGGCAAGGCCGACCTGCTCAAGGCGCTTGGTTTGTCGACCGCGACGGGCGCCGGCAATACGACGATCACCGCTGCGCGCGCCACCAGCGGCGCCTCCCTGGGTTCCCTGATCCAGGACGGCTCGACCCTGAACGTCGATGGCAAGATCATCACCTTCAAGAACGCGCAAACGCCTCAGACGCTTGCGAGCGTGACGTCCGGGTCAGGTCTCAACGGCAATATCGTCACCGACGGCAACGGCAACTCGACGGTCTACCTGCAGAGCGCGACCGTGAGCGACGTGCTGAATGCGATCGACCTTGCCACCGGCGTGCAGACCGCCACAATTCTGGCGTCCGGTGCGGCGAACCTCGCGACCGCGTCCGGTCAGACCAACTCCTCGGTAAGCTCCAGCGGCGCCCTGAAGCTCTCCACCGGCGTCAATGCCGATCTGTCGATCACCGGCACCGGCAACGCGTTTTCGGTGCTTGGCCTTGCCGGCAACACCGGCACGGCTTCGGCCTTCTCCGCGGCGCGCAGTGCCGGGGTGGGTGGTATCAACGGCAAGACCCTGACCTTCACCTCCTTCAACGGCGGCACACCGGTCAACGTCACCTTCGGCGACGGCACCAACGGCACCGTCAAGACGCTGAACCAACTCAACGCCGCGCTGCAGGCCGACAATCTGATCGCGACCGTCGATGCCAACGGCCTGCTGACGATCACGACGTCCAACGACTTCGCCTCCTCGACACTGGGTTCGGCCGCGTCCGGCGGCGCCATCGGCGGCTCGCTGCCGGCTGCACTGACCTTCACCACGCCGCAACCGCCGGTCCAGGACTCGGTCGCCCAGGCGGCGCGCGCAAACCTGGTGAGCCAATACAACAATATCCTGGCGCAGATCGATACCACCTCGCAGGACTCCTCCTTCAACGGCGTCAACCTGCTCAACGGCGACACGTTGAAGCTCGTGTTCAACGAAACCGGCAAGTCCACGCTCAGTATCAATGGTGTCACGTTCAACTCGGCTGGCCTTGGTCTCAGCAATCTCGTCACCGGCGTCGACTTCATCGACAATGGCGCAACCAACAAGGTGGTGTCGACGCTGAACGCGGCCTCGAGCACGCTGCGCTCGGAAGCCTCGTCACTGGGCTCGAACCTGTCGGTCGTGGAAATCCGCCAGGACTTCTCGAAGACCCTGATCAACGTGCTGCAGACCGGTTCGTCCAACCTGACGCTGGCCGATACCAACCAGGAAGCGGCCAACAGCCAGGCGCTCTCGACCCGTCAGTCGATCGCAGTGTCGGCGCTGTCGCTCGCCAACCAGTCGCAGCAGAGCGTGTTGCAGCTCCTGCGCTGAGCCGCCGCCATGATCCGGCAGCGGCGCAGCTTCCGTTCCGCCGCTTGTTTCCTTCAGGGCATCTCGCTCTGCGCTGGGACGGTCTGACCCCAGCTCGGTCCTTCGATCGTGAGCTCACGGAAGACATTGCGACACGCTCAACCACCGTGATTCTACCGGTATCGCGAGTAAGCGAATCTTAAGTCGAGCTGCCTAATTTGCCCATGAGAAAAATCCGTTAGCGTAAAAGTTGTATGAGGACCGCCGAGGTGTCGAATGTCTAGTTCCGCGGCCAATGCCTACGCGCGCGTCGCCACCAACACCGCTTCCCCCCGCGATATCGAAGCGCAGACGCTGCTCAAGGCGGCCGGCAAGCTTCAGGAAGCCATCAACAATGCCGATCCGCTAAGCGAACAAACCAGGCAGGCGTTGCTTTATAACCGCAAGCTGTGGACGATCTTTCTGAGTGAGGCCATGCGCGAGGGGAATCCGCAACCCCTCGACGTACGCCAGAAGATCGCCAACATCGCCGTATTCGTGCTGTCCCAGACCTCGGCGCTGCAGCTCAGTCCACAATTTGATCATTTCCAGCCGCTGATCGAGATCAACCGAAATATCGCCGCTGGTCTGTGCGGCCGCGCGTAACGGAGGATTGCCGTGGCTGATGTCGTGAGCCTTCTATCGGCCGCCTACAGATCCAATGTCCTGACCGCCGCACCGAGCAAGACCAAATACGTTGCGGTCGATCCGTCGCTTTATGAAGGCAACTGGACCGGCAAGTACGCCAACAACAAGTCATTCACGATCAACGTGTCGAACGTGAACGGCTACCACGCCAAGGTCCGGTATCAGAGCGACGGCACGGTCAAGTATCAGGACGTGCTGATCAAGGACGCTACGTTTCGCATCGGCGACACGAAGTTCACTTGGGCCAAGACAGGAGCGGCGCTGGTCAAGAACGTGGTCACCGATCCGGCGACTGGCACGACCTATCTCGATACGGCCTACGCCACCCTAAGCACGTAACTCCCCATTCTCAAAACGCGAATCGCGCCAGCGATGGCGCGTGCAAGGTCGCTATCTGGCGTGCCGGATAGAACTGCGGCGCAATGCCGCATCGGTTGCGTCGTTCAGGCCGTGCGGTCGGTCGGCAATGCGCGCGGCGGCGCACTCTTCGAGAGGTCGAGCGTGTGGAAATAGGCGCGACGGCGCAGCACCGCCTCGTCGGGATATTGCTCGACCACCTGATCGTTCCTGCTGTCGACGACCTGAAACACCATGGCCGCGGCGGCACGGTCGTAGAAGGCCTGGTGCGATATGGCCTCGTCGCTGATCGTCTGCACGTCATTGCGCGCAGGTGCGCTCGGTTCGGCGACCGATACGCTCTGGCTGGTGGGCAGGTCGGTCGCGACGGCACTGATCACTGCCGGGCTCGGTGCCTGAACAACGATCGTGGCCGCCGGTACCCCTACCGGTCTGATGCTGAAGTCCGAACTCATGGCAACCTCCTGGTGCCCCCGAGTCAAGTCGTCCCATTCCACCCTGGCAATATAGATTGGCAGGTTTCAACGTTCTGTTAGGGAATGTGGTGAAGCGCGCACTGCAAAGATCAGAACAATTTTAATGAACGATGTCGCCGTCTTGCGGTCTATGCGCGGCGGGTCAGAGCGAGCGGCTGACCGCAAGCGGCGTGATGTGTCGCGGTCCGGGTGCGGCGCGCCGCCCCGCCGCGGTGTAGGTGTTCGGAATGTTGCGCCGCTGCATCTCCGCGTTGACCCCGCGCACGATGTTTTCCGAAACCGCATGCGCCGTTGCGAGCACGGTCAGGTTGACCTGCAGCATGGCGCGGAACACGTCGTGATGGCGATGCAGGGTGGTCAGAAGCTCGGGCGTCGCTTGCGACAGATATTTCTGGCTCGCCTTCAGGTGTCCGAGCGCGCCGACATAGCGGCGCGACAGTTCGGTCTTTTTCGGCCCGAACGCCATGGCCTCGCGCAGCTTGCCGGCGCGGACCAGTTCGGTCTCGGTCTCGATCAGGCGGAGCAGGGCGTTCATGACCTCGAGGAGATCATTGGCAAGCCTTTGCGCCTGCGCCGGGGTCGAAGCGACGGGGAGAGGTGCGGGCTTTGCTTGCGTGGAAGCGGTCATGGTTGTTTTTCTCTTGTCTGGCTTGTCAGCTTGGCCTGCTGCAGGATCAAGGTGCGGAAGACTTCGTTGGAAATGCCGACGCCGCCGGCCTTGGCGAAATTCTTCGAATATTGCTCGGTCAGCATCGAGCGCCACACGCCGGTGCCGGGGGTGTCGCCGAACGGGCCTTCGCCCTTCACTCCGCTGGTCATCTGCGCGAACATCGAATTGAGAAACATCGCCTCGAAGTCCGTCGCCGTCGTCTTGGCCTTGGCCTGCGCGGCGGGCGAGACCTTGGTCAGCGCATTCGCCAGTTCGCGGTCGGCGCGCGGGGCGGTCGAAGGGGTCGCGAAACTGGCGGGGACGCGACCGCTTGCCGTGGTGACGAAGCCTGACTGCATCACATCACCTCGATGTCGGCTTCGATCGCGCCGGCGGCCTTGATCGCCTGCAGGATGCCGATCAGGTCGCGCGGGCCGATGCCGAGCCCGTTGAGGCCGTCGACCAGCTGTTGCAGCGACACGCCGTCCTTGACCACCGCGAACTTCTTGCCGTCCTCGGAGACCGACACGCTGGAGCGCGGCGTCGTCACGGTTCGTCCGCGCGACAGCGGATTGGGCTGGCTGACCTGCGGACTCTCTGAAATGGTGACGGTGAGATTGCCTTGCGCGACCGCAACGGTGGCGACCCGAACGTCGCGACCCATCACGATGATGCCGGAGCGTTCGTCAATGATGATCTTGGCGGCGAGATCGGGTTCGACCTGCAGCTGCTCGATCTCGGTCAGGAAGGCGACGACGTTGCCCTTGAATTCCGGCGGGATCGAGAGCTGCACGGTGGAGGGGTCGACCGGTTCGGCGGTCTTGACGCCGAGAAAATCGTTGATCGCGGCCGCGATGCGCTTGGCGGTGGTGAAATCGGCGTTGCGCAGTGCCAGCCGCACATTGGGCAGGCGGTTCAGCGCGAACTCGATCTCGCGTTCGATGATGGCGCCGTTGGCGATGCGACCGACGGTCGGCACGCCGCGCACGATCTTGGCGGCCTCGCCCTCGGCCTGAAAGCCCGAGATCGCAACCGAGCCCTGCGCCACCGCATAGACGTTGCCGTCGGCGCCGAGCAGGGGGGTGACGAGCAGGGTGCCGCCCTGCAGGTTCTTGGAGTCGCCGAGCGCCGACACCGTGACGTCCATGCGCGTGCCCTGGGTGGCGAAAGGCGGCAGATTGCCGGTCACCATGACGGCGGCGACGTTGCCGGTGCGGATGGTGGCGCCGCGGATGTTGACGCCCATCCGCTCGAGCATGGCTTGCAGCGATTGCTTGGTGAAGGGGATGTTGTTGAGCGTGTCGCCGGTGCCGTTGAGGCCGACGACGAGGCCGTAACCGATCAACTGGTTCTGCCGCACGCCTTCGATGTTGGCGAGATCCTTGATCCGCGAGGTCGCGCCCGCGGAGTTGGTGGATGACGCCAGCGCAACGAGCGCGGCGCAAGCCACCACTAAGAATCTTGCCGGACGGACGCTTGGCATCCTCTGCTCCCCTCGAACTCAGGTCTCTCAGGGATCGCATGGCCACTCCCATGACCTGCGATCCGCACTCCACCATGCGAGCTCCGTGCCACCAGCGTGTCAGGTTGTAATTATTTGATTTTGTATAAGAAAATCTCGTCATCCGACTTGGGCAGAGGCCCGGGCGACGGCAATATCGGGTCCGGGCGGCAGATTTTGCCGGGTTGTTTACGGCGCATTAACCATTGCAGGGCGAAGCTCGCCGCCAACCGACGCTTCGCGGGACCAGACCATGCGCATCTACGGACCGAACGGAACCACGCTTGGAACGCCCGCCTCGACGGCGCGGCGCACCAGTTCGAGCAGCTTCGCGTTGCCCGATGCGACCGCGCCCCAGGAAACCCGCGCCACCGCCGCGCCCAAGCCTTCCGCCAACATCGACGCACTGCTGGCAATGCAAGGCATCGAGGAGGATCCGCTCGAGCGGCGCAAGCGCTCGGTGCAGCGCGGCAAGGGCGCGCTCGACGTGCTCGACGACCTCAAGCTCGGCCTGCTCTCCGGCAACCTCACCACCGCAACCGTCGCGCGGCTGCGCGAGGCCGCCGCCAATCTGAAATCATCCTCCGGCGACCCCGGCCTCGATGCGGTGCTGTCGGAGATCGAAGTGCGGGTCGAAGTCGAACTCGCCAAGGCCGGGAAGTAATCGACTCTCTTCACGTCGTCGCACGGCGGTCCAGTGTTCCAGAGACGTCGGTGCTTCACCGTAAAGCCGCGGCGTACTGGATGCCCCGCTTGAAGCGGGGCATGACGGTGGATGGTCGGCTCACGCCGCCATCGCCTTGTGCTGGGCGTCGTAGCGGCGTTGCGCCGCCAGCACCTCCTTCAGATTGCGCTCGGCCCAGTCGCGCAAGGGGTCGACGGCCGCGGCCAGGGTCGCGCCGAGCGGCGTGATCGAATATTCCACCGTCACCGGCACCGTCGGCGTGACGCGGCGCCGGATCAGGCCGTCGCGCTCCAGGCTTTTCAGCACCTGCGACAGCATCTTCTGCGAAATGCCCTCAATGGTCCGGCGTAACTGATTGAAGCGCAACGGTTCGTCGCGGAGCAGCAGCAGGATCAGCACCGCCCATTTGTCGCCGACGCGATCGAGGATCTGGCGGGTCGGACATTGCGCCGAATAGGCGTTGGCTGACTTCACAGCTGACTTCATGTGAGAGGTTACTCCGGCGTAATCAGGTGACTTCAAGGTGCTCTCTTAACACTTACACTCTTTCATATATCTAGTCACCATTGGATACCGATACCCCGCACCATGGAGACCCCAGATGAAAATCGCCGTTATCGGCGCGTCCGGCAATGCCGGCTCGCGCATCGTTGCCGAACTCGCCCGCCGCGGCCACACCATCACTGCCATCGCGCGAAATCCTGACAAGATCGCTGCACTGCCGAACGTCACCGCCAGACAAGGCGATGCACACGACCAGGCCGCGTTGACCGAGCTGCTGAAGGGCCACGATGCCGCCATCAGCGCGATCCACTTCCTTGCCAGCGATCCGGCCAAGCTGATCGGGGCTGCCAAGGCCTCCGGCGTCGGCCGCTATCTCGTGGTCGGCGGCGCCGGCAGCCTCGAAGTGGCCCCAGGCATCCGGCTGGTGACGACCGCGGGCTTTCCCGCCCAATATAAGGCGGAGGCTGAGAAGGGGGCCGCTTTCCTGGACCTGCTGGCCTTGGAAAAGGGCCTGAACTGGACGTTTCTGTCGCCATCCGCGTTATTCACAGCCGGCGAGCGCACCGCCCAGTTCCGGCTCGGAACCAACCAGCTTCTGACCGCAGCCGACGGAAAAAGCTGGATCTCGTTTGAGGATTTCGCGGTCGCGCTGGCCGATGAAATCGAGCATCCGGCCCATATTCGCGCACGATTCACGGTTGGTTATTAGGCTTGTGGAAGGGGACTTCATGCATGATGCACCCTGCGGACCCGGACCGCCGGCGTGTTCGCCGCAGGAGCGAAAAATATATGCCTGAGCAAGGCCTTGAGCGAGGGCCCTTTCCGTGCGGGCGATATTGTATGTCACATAACCTCGCTATATAAGCCGGCGCAAGCGTAGCATTTTCGTTCGCGACGGTGCCGCAGCGACGCGGCGCCCGCAGGTAAAGATGGGCTGGCCTTGGAAAAGTTGAAGAACTATCGACCCTCGGAGAAAGAGCCTTTCATGAACGATCGCCAGCGCGATTATTTTCGCGCCAAGCTGCTCTCATGGAAGGAGGAGATCCTGCGCGAATCCAAGTTGACGCTGCAGGCCTTGCAGGAAGAAAACGTCAACCACCCCGATCTCGCGGACCGGGCCTCCTCGGAGACCGACCGCGCGATCGAACTGCGTGCCCGCGACCGCCAGCGCAAATTGATCTCCAAGATCGATGCTGCGCTGCAGCGGATCGAGGACAACACCTACGGCTATTGCGAGGAGACCGGCGAGCCGATCTCACTGAAGCGGCTGGAGGCCCGTCCGATCGCGACGCTGTCGGTGGAAGCGCAGGAGCGCCACGAAAAACGCGAGAAGGTCTATCGCGACGAATAGGGGGCCACGTTTGGCCCCCTGTTTGATTTTTGGGCCATGAGCTTGCGTCGGCGCCAGCCCATGAATTTGCGTGCGGCTCGACCTCGGCGGCTGCCGATTTTCCCTTTGTCGACAATTCGTTTACCATAAATCCCGCACTGGAAGTTCGGCTCGAGCCCGCCGTTCCGATTGAATCGGAACGGAGGCTCTCTAGGTTTTTGTTTTAACGCGTTTTCTTGTCGCGAACCGGTCTCCACTTCGCTGGAAAACGCTTTGCCTCCAACGTCGCGTGGGGTTCGACCATGGACAGGATCCTCGGGGCCGCGCAGGCCATCGCATCCGCCCGCCGCACCCGCACGCCACTGTCCGCCTTGCCGGGCGAGATCGCGCCGCAGGACGAGGCGGAAGGCTACCTGGTTCAGCGCGCGCTGCACGATCTGCTGCTGCCGCAATCGGGCGCGATCGCCGGCTACAAGATCGGCTGCACCAGTGCGGTGATGCAGGAGTATCTGGGCATCCCGCACCCCTGCAGCGGCGGCGTGTTCGAGCGCGGCATCCACGACAGCGGCGTCTCGTTGCCGGCGGATGATTTCGTCCGCGTCGGCATCGAGTGCGAGATCGCGATGCGGCTGGCGCGCGATCTTGCGCCGAGCGAGGGGCCGTTCACGACCGAGTGGGTGGCCGAGGCGGTCGCCGCCTATCATCCCGCGATCGAGATCGTCGACGACCGCTACGTTAAATGGGAGACGCTGGGGGCGCCGACCTTGATCGCGGATGATTTCTTCGCTGCCGGCTGCGTGCTCGGCAAAGTCATCGCGCGCTCGGCCGCGCCGGATCTGTTGACGGTCATCGGCCGCGCGGTCGTCAATGGTATTGTGGTCGGGCAGGGCAGCGCCGCCGACGTCTTGGGACATCCCCATAACGCGCTGGCGTGGCTCGCCAATCATCTTTCGACCGACGGCCGCGGCCTGCACAAGGGCCAGATCGTCCTGACCGGAAGCCTGGTCAAGACGATCTGGCTCAAGGCCGGCGATCGCGTCGCAATCGAGCTCGACGGGCTCGGGCGGGTGGAGGCGGCGTTCGAGTGAGCGTGCGGAAGAGGGCTGGTCGCTATCAACCCGCGTCGTCCCGGCTCGAGGCCGGGACGACGTGGGGACGTAGTCGCCAGCCAACGTCTGCGCGCGCGTCTCGTGCCATTCCGCTTCAATTGTCAAAAAGCCGGGCTATGAGTCCGCATTCTCGCCGCGCATCGCGCCCGAGGTTTGCCTTAAATCTTTCGCCCTTCAAAAAAGAGGGCGCGGGGAATGCCGGGTGCCCAATGCACCCGCAGCCTGGTGCGCGCTGGGGTAGTGAAGTCTGCGCACCAGTATTCACAGCGGAGGCACTGGCTGGCATGCGCGCGTTGCCCGTCAGGCCAAATCGATCGGTCGAGTGTTGTGACGTGCTTCATCGAGACCGCGAGCGACCGAGGGCAAACCTCGATCCGGCCCGATTTCTGGCCCTCGGCGAATGAGTCGGCAGCGCTCTCAGTTCAAGGACGACCGTGCTGTCCCGGAGCTGAGCGCTCGATCTTGGTCCGCCGCGTTACGCGCGAGAAGCCACCACGCGAGAGCAACGCGTACCCATTTCTGCCGGTCATAGCCGGTGGCGGCGAGCGCCATGCTCATCGCCGCTTGTGCCTGCTGTTCATAATCGTACGGGTTCATCGTCATCATCATGACGAACACTGTGGAGACAATGAGGAACCGGTTGGCCGTACAAATACGGACGGCAACAAATGCTGAGCCCGCATGACGAAGCCGCCAGCGGTGGCGGCATCTGAGGCTTGGTCGGCTGCTGCGCCGTTCGGTATCAAGGCACTCCCTAAAATCACCTTGGAACGTCAGGGCTTAGAACCTTTCCCGAATCCATCGGACACCCGCAGGGCATGCTCAAGCTGAACATGCGCGACCAGAGCAGTTCGGGCCCGCCTTGATGTCGAGCCGTTGCAATAGCAAATCTGCATCCGCGAGCGGCCCGCCAGCTGATTGTGCGGACCTTTCGCTCCAACCGCTCTCGCATGGCTTCGTCCTGCGATCCCGGCCGGGCGCGAGATGTGACTTGCTTCACAGAGAAAGCCGGCGGCCGGCACGATACTCTCCTCCGGACCCGATCCGACGACGGCGCGCCGTGTCTCAATCCGTCCACCGCCAGCGACCGGGTCACTCATGACATGCAAGCTGATCCCTCTTTGTATGGTGGTTCTCATGACCCAGCTCTCGAACGAGAATTACGGTCTCGCGCAAACGACATCGATCGTTCCCGACCCGACGCAGCAGGGCGCCGGCTATGACGCGGCGATCCTCGCCGACCAGCCCGTGCTGTATCTGACCATGGGCGCGGCTTCCGACCAGGGCGTCGAGCCGGATCAGGCCGGCTCGCACCTCGACGGCCAGTATCGTCCGGACTCGACGGTGCCGCCGACCATCGCGATGCCGAACGGAGATCTCGCGCGGCATTTCGACGGGGCCACGCAATATCTCGAAGTGCCGTCGGCGGCCGCGCTGTCGGTGCCCACGACCGGCACGCTCTCGATCGAAGCCTGGATGGCTCCCGACACGCTGCAGTTCGAACACGAGGAAGGCAGCGGCTACGTCTATTGGCTCGGCAAGGGCGATCATGGCGCATACGAATATGCGATGCGGATGTATTCGCTCGCCAACACCGAGACGCCGCCGCGGCCGAACCGGATTTCCGGATACGCCTTCAACCCGGCCGGCGGGCTCGGCTCCGGGTCCTACTTCCAGGACCCGGTCGTCCCCGGCCAATGGATTCACGTCGTCCTCGTCATCAACACGACAGCGACATCGCCGGAATATCCGACCGGCTTCGTCACGATCTATAAGAACGGCGTGGCGCGGAAGACCACCGGGCTCGACCAGTTCGGTGTCGTGCCCGCAGCCGGCAACGCGCCGTTCCACGTCGGCACGCTGCACCTGCGGTCGTTTTTTGCAGGCGGCATCGGCAAGGTCGCGGTGTATGACTATGAACTCACGGGCGAGCAGGTTTTGGCCCATACGCAGGCGATGACGGGCAGCCAGTAGCGCCGTTCGAGTCGTTGCGGGATGGGCAAGGGGAGGGGATGTCGTTCCCTCGTTGCTGGTTCACCTCGTCTCGCTGTTGATGTCGCCCTCAGCAAACAAGTCTTCGCCGCCTCTTAACGCGTCGATCTCGGCCCAGACCTTCTCTATATCGACGGGGGCTCCTCTTCAGCGGCTCGAGGATCACCTTGTCGCCGACCTTGCTGACCCGCACCTCGGTGCCCTCGAAGCGGAATTCCTCAGGGAGACAAACGGCCTTGGCCTCGGCCGTGCATGAACAGCTTGACGGTTGCAGTATGATCGGCCTCCTGGTTCTACAGATACCGGCATGTCGGTTAGGTCCTAGCGGCGCCGGGAGCTATCTACCCCCAATATGGTGCGCTTGGTCATCCTGGATATCCCGCGCGCGCAACACCCTCTACAGCAGAAGGGCATGCCCCCCGAATACGGATGAGGAGCGGCGCATGTGAGATGAGGTTTCTGCCAATTGCATCGCCCCGGACCACGCCCGGTTGTTGCTTCCGAGCAACGCACCAAGGCCTAAGGAGGGGGGTACCTATCGGAATTGTCGAATCGCCGTTGACTGCCCCTCCGGTTGCATCGCAGATTTTGCACGCCTCGGGGGGCTGGCAATGAGATACCTTGGCTCGGTTCAAATCTTGCGCGGCCTTGCGGCGTTGGCGGTCACGATCGCCCACACCCATTCCCAGGTCGCTTGGTGGGCCACCTATCTCCATTATGACAATCCGATGCCGGGGCTTGTGACCGGCGCAGCCGGCGTCGACTTGTTCTTCGTGATCTCCGGCTTCGTCATGGTCTACACGAACGTCAACGGCTTCGGCAGCCTCGATGGCGCCAAGCAGTTCCTGCTTCGCCGCATGATCCGCATCGTGCCCCTCTATTGGCTGGGGACGTTCGTCTACCTGGCGGCCATCGTCTTCACCGGACATACCTGGGCGCAGCTCGACCTGACCGACAAGAACGTTCTCTGCTCGCTGTTCTTCGTCCCCTGCCTGCGCCCAAGCGGGACGTGGGAGCCTGCGCTAACGCAGGGCTGGAGCCTCAGTTACGAGATGTTCTTCTATCTCTGCTTCACGGTCACGCTGCTGTTGCCGCGTCGGATCAGCATCCCCTGCCTTGCGGCAGCACTCTGCTATGCAGCATTCCGTGGCGCGCCGTTCCAAGTGCCATATCCGCTGCAGGTCCTGCTCAACACCATGCTGCTGGAGTTCGTGTTCGGCATGCTGATCGGCTGGGCTTGCGTCGAGCAAGTTCGCGTGCCGGGTTGGCTGGCAACGATGGCGGTGGTCCTCGGCGTCGCCGGGCTGCTCGCCTGCGCAATATTCGATCTCGAGACCTCGATCGATCGGCCTTGGCGCTGGGGTTTGCCGTGTGCGCTCGTCGTCTTTGGCATGGTCTTCCGTCCAGATGTCAAAGGCTGGCAGCCGCTGAAGATCCTCGGCAATATGTCCTATTCGCTCTATCTCTTCCATGGATTCGTGATGATGGGCATCCAGGCGGGCATCCAGAAGGTGTTCCCGAACACGCTGATGCCGCTCGCGCACAATGCGTGGGCCTACGCCGTATTCATCGTGATTGCCTCGATCGCTGGCAGCTATGCGATCTATGTGCTGATCGAGCGGCCGGTCACGCGCTGGCTGCAGAAGCGACCGTCAGGACGCATATCGCTCGCGCACGATGATCTCCTCGGCCGTACCGTTGCCGCAGGCGTTGCCGTTGGTGCCCGTGAAGCCCCGGCGGTGCTCGCACCAACGCCATAAGGTATAGGTATAGGTCGCAGCAGGTCATTCTGTCGGCGTGTGGCTCAATCCATCCAGCAGGCCGCAGCGCTTCGGGCCGCCTCGGTTATCTTCTTTCCAAGGTTTGCTTGATTCTTTCGGCGACTTCGTAAAACGAGTCTCGATCGTTTGGATACAGCGCAGATCGCTCAACCATCGGAAACGTGTCGTCCTGCCAAAATTTTCTCGGATTGAAATAGAACTTCGCAACTAGTCGGCGACCAAAATCGATCTCGTAATGTGCGTAATTCTGCTTTTGATCATATCCGGCCATTTCAGGATACTCGCCCAGGAGATATCCCTCCTGAAGATGGGGACGTGCCGCTGTTGGCGGGCAGACGCTCGAAAGGCGAATCGTCTGAATATTGGCTTCCGCGCTTGCCGTAACAGCCCCGCTTAGATTGGGCACGCCGAGAACGAATATAAATGCCTTTGAGTCCGCCATGTCGGACGCGAAGGATGCTGCTATTCTGAGTGAATGCGTCACATCAAGCAGCGGAGTGGCGCACACTTCGTAGTGTTGAAGGATCGCCCATCGCAAGATCTGCTGACGCTTGATGCGATCGACGCCCAGGAGTCGAAGCCTCGCAAATTCCTGCGTCAGGATAAATTCAGCCCTTCGCAATTTCTCGAACCGAGCAATCAGTGTGCTTGGGCTCGGATTCCTCTCGCCTTCAGCGCGAAAAAGGCTGGGTTTCAGAGACGTATTGTTTTGAACATTCTTATGATCGGATTTCTGACCTCGAAAAAGCAGGACATGCTCCCGATTCATGAATTGGAGCTCGGCGACCTTGGTCGCCAGCTCCATGAACGAGCCTACCCGGTGGCCCTCGGCTTTGCGGATGATGGTGCAGGATGCGACCCTGGCCGCGTGTCTGTTGCTGGGGACGAATGACCAGAGCTTTTGCTCGCCGATGGTCTCCATGTTTCAGCTTGCCTCTCCCTATGGGCCCGATCTTGATTCATCGACAGCGCGGTCGAAATGGTCCTTGCGGCCAAGTGCGTTGATAGGTTCGACGAACGCGGTCCATCTTGTTGGAGCGCCGCTTCGCCTTGCCTCAACTGACGGACCTTCCGTGGATGAAATTCGACCTCGGTAAATTAAAGATACGCGCGTGAATCTGGCGTAGCGAACCCCATGTGTTCAATATCGCGGGATGAGAACGTTAGAGAACCGGCCGCTAGCTTACAGGCTGTCGAGCTGTTCGTCCAAGAACGATCGCGGCCCTCGCCAGGGGAGCTGGCGAGGGCCGCTTTGAACACCGCACCCCGCGCCTAGGTTCGCGAGGTGGCGATGTGGGAGCTCGTTGAAAGAAACTAGAACGGCAGCAGCACGTCCATCACCTGCTGGCCGTAGCGCGGCTGCTGCATGTCGGAGAGCTGGCCGCGGCCGCCATAGGCGATGCGCGCCTGCGCGATCTTTGAGGAGTCGATGGTGTTGTCGCTCTGGATGTCCTCGGGCCGTACGATGCCGGCGACCACCAGTTCGCGGATTTCGAAATTGACCCGGATCTCCTGCTTGCCCTCGACCACGAGATTGCCGTTCGGCAACACCTGCGTGACCACGGCGGCGACGTTGGTCTGCAGGGCTTCCTGGCGCTGCACCGAACCCTTGCCGTCGGAGGAGGCGGTGGAGTCCGCGGTCAGGATGCGGCCTGGCATCACCTTCGCGGCGGTGGCGCCCAACAGCTTGGCGCCGGCGAAATCGGTGACGCCGGAATCCTCCTTGTTGGTGCGGCTGCGCTGGGTCTCGTTGGCAATGTTGGCCTTGTCGGTGATGTTGACGGTCACCGTGAGGATGTCGCCGACATGCATCGCGCGCTGATCCTTGAAGAAGGCGCGGCTGCCGTTGCGCCACAGCGAATTGGGATTGTAGGACACGGTTTCCGGCTTCGGCATCGGCATCTGCACCGGCTTGTAGCCGGGCTGCGTGGTCGGATTGTCAATCGCCGTCAGCTTTGGCGGCTCGCCGATCTGCGACAGACGGTCGATCGACGAGCACCCGCTCGCCACGCTGAGAACCATCAGAGATGCACTGGCAACAAGGACGCGACGAACTCTGGACCTGGACATGAACCCTACTCGGCTTTTGGAGTGACTGGTGAAGCGACTGGTGCGGTGATTTGCGGATTGATGGTGGCTCTTTGTCTTGACGCGTTGTCTTCACGCGAACCGGTCTCCACTTCGCTCGACAACGCTTTGGGCGCGCTCGCCTTGTCCGGCGTGATCGAGGCGGTGACATCGGGCTCGGGCGCGGGCTTTGGCGTTGCGACGTCGATCGTCACCTGGCCGCGGCCGGTGACGATGCCGGTCACCGTGCGCTTGGACTGCAGGTTGATGACATTGACCACGTCACCCTCGGTGCCGCTGTCGAGCGCCTTGCCGCGCGTGGTGAGATAAAGCCCGGGGCTCTCATAGATCACGGTGACGCTCTGATCGCGCTGCACCAGGTCCGGCTTGACGAGATCGGCGGTCTTGAGCGGCTGGCCGGCGCGCACCGGGCGGCGCATCTGCATGCCGAGCGCCTGCTCGCGGCTGGCGGCATCGCCGCCGACTTCCGCCTTGGTGCGCCGCTCGATCACGAGGTCGGCGGATTTCAAAAGCTCGCTGCGGTCGACATTGCGCGTCAGCACTGCGGCTTCCACGGTCTCGATCGCCGCTCCGGTGAAGCGCAGCCGGGTCGGCGCCGCGGCCGCCTCGTTGGCGATCTCGAAGGTCACGTCAAAGCGGCCGCTGCGCGGCTCGAAGCGGGCCGCCGTCACTTGCATGGCGCCGGAGTTGGCGGCATCGAGCCTGAGGTCCTGCACGTCGCGGTCGAAGGTCAAGGTGAGGTTGGCGGCATCGCCAAGCCCGCCCCGGTGCTCCAGCGCATGCGCGACCGCGGTTTCGATCTCCTTGCTCTCCACGGTGCGCGCCAGCCGCGTCACCGTGATCTCCTTGATATTGTGGGTGTCGACGCCGATCACCTGATGGGCGCGCAGCATTGAGACCACCTGCGCGGTCGGTATCGTGCCGGTGGTGCCGAGATCGGGCGCGCGATACACCGCGATTTGCGCGAACGCGCCAGCATTGTCGATGAGGTCGCCGATCCGCACCAGGTCGCCCGCCACGGTGACGCTGGCATGCAGCACCGGGCTTGCGATCGTGTCGGAGCCCTGCTGGGCCAAGGCAATCGTCGTGCTCGCGGCGAACAGCGCGGCGGCGAGGAGGAGAGGACGCAGCGTCATCATGATCATCGTCCTCAGCGGAACAGCGCGGTGGTGGATTGCATCATCTGGTCGGCGGCGCTGATCACCTTGGCGTTCATCTCGTAGGCGCGCTGGGCCGCGATCAGGTCGCTCATTTCGGAGACCACGTCGACATTGGCCTGTTCCAGGCTGCCTTGCGTGATGGCGCCGTAGCCTTCCGCGTTGGCGATGCCGTCCTGCGGCGCGCCGGAGGAGGGCGTGTCGGCGAACTGGTTGCTGCCGACCGGCAGCAGGCCGGCCTTGTTGATGAACCGCGTCAGCCCGATCTGGCCGATGATCGTGGAGGTGGTCGATGCCGGCAGCGTCACGGAGACCTGGCCCTGCGCGTTGACGCTGATGCCCGAGGCGTTGTTCGGGATGGTGATGGTCGGCTGCACTGGGTTGCCCTGGGCAGTGACGATGCGGCCCTGATTGTCCATCTGGAAGGTGCCGTCGCGGGTGTATTGAAAGGTGCCGTCCGGCATCAGGATCTTGAAGAAGCCCTCGCCGCCGATCGCGAGGTCGAGATCGTTGCCGGTCTGCGACAGCGTGCCTTGCGTCATCGAACGCGGCGTGCCGACCGTCTTGACGCCGCCGCCGAGATCGACGCCGACGGGGAGGATGGTGCCCTGGTCGGAGGCCTGCGCGCCGACGCGGCGCACATGCTCGTAGATCAGGTCCTGGAACGCCGCGGTCTGCTTCTTGAAGCCGGTGGTGCGCAAGTTGGCGATGTTGTTGGAGATCACCTGAACGTTGAGTTCCTGTGCCGCCATTCCGGTCGCAGCGGTGTGGAGAGCCTGCATGTGAGCGTCCTCTAAATCCTCGTGTCGAGCATGATCTGATCGGAAGACCGTTTCCGCTCTTCCGCATCATCCTCTGGTTCAGGCCGGAACCTCGGCGAGCTTGTCGATCGCGTTCTTGTGCAAATCGCTCTGCTGCTGCAGCAGGTTTGCGACCTGCTGATAACTGCGCATGATCTCGACCATGCGGCTCATCTCGACCACCGCATTGACGTTGGACTTCTCGACATAGCCCTGCCTGACCATCGATTTCGGGTCGGGCACGGCGGCGGCGCCCTGGTCCGCGGCAAACAGGTTGTCGCCCTGCTTTAATAGCTTCTGGGCGTCGGCGAAGGAGACGACGCGAAGCTTGCCGCGGATCGAATCGGTCCGGCTCAGGCCCTCCAGCACCGTGACGGTGCCGTCAGCGGCGATGTTGATGTCGTGATCGGTCGGCTGAAACACGATCGGGCCGGCGCCGCCGAGTACGGGATCGCCGGAAGCCGTGACCAGCTGGCCTTGGTTGTTCATCTGCAGATTGCCGTCGCGGGTGTAGCGCTCGCCGGCTTGCGTCTGCACCGCGAGGAATCCGCCGCCGTCGATTGCGACATCGAGCGGATTGGAGGTGAGCTGGGCCGCGCCCTGCGCCAGGTCGTGGAAGGTGCCGCGGTCCTGGACGTAGCTGACCCTGCGGTCGAGCCGCTGGAAATTGTCCTCATGCGCGCCCGAGTTGAGATATTCCTCGAACAGCGTGCGCTCGGCCTTGAAGCCGTTGGTGTTGACGTTCGCAACGTTGTTGGCGACGACGTCGAGCTCGCGCTCCAGCGTCATCTGCCGCGAAAGTCCGATGAGAAGCGAATTCTCCACCGGTCATGCTCCCCTTCTTGACGACCCGCGAAACAAGCCCTCCCAGGCCGATCTCTTGGATCCCGTTCGAACCGCCTGCAGCTCTCCCAAGCCGTGTGGTTCGCAGATCTCAAAGCGAATGCCGTGCCAGTTGAGAAAATACAGGTTTTGAAACGGGTTAGATGTCTTGATGGGGGCCGGCGCAGGCGGCAATAAGGGGGGGGTGACCATGTTTGCCCGGCAACTTTTTCCTACCTCGCGGTCAAAAGAAAGATTCCGTTAACCATTGTTACCTAGCGTCAACGAAAGAGCGCGTGTGCGCCGGGGGCCTTCGTAGCGCGTTCTCAGCTGGCCCGGCCGCACGGCTTTCATTCCTTAACAGCGGACCGAGCGGGCCATGGCAGACAGCGAGCAGGCGGACGGCGGCGCAGCCGAAGCGGCGGGGGCCGTCGCCGCACCGAAGGGCAAGCTCAAATTCATCATCATCCTGGTGGCCGCGCTCGCGCTGCTTGGCGGCGGCGCCGTGACCTGGTTCCTGTTCTTCGATCATCACGGGGAGGAAGTGCACGCTGAGGCGGCGCCGTCGAAGCCGCCGGCGTTCGTCGAGGTGCCGGATCTGCTGGTCAATCTGATCGGCGCGCCGGGCGAGCGCGTGCAGTATCTCAAGGTCAAGGTGGTGCTCGAGGTCAGGGAAGAGAAGCAGGCCGAGGCGATCAAGCCGAGCATGCCGCGGGTCACCGATATCTTCCAAACCTACCTGCGTGAGCTGCGGCCGTCCGACATCAACGGCTCGGCCGGCCTGTTTCGCCTGAAGGAGGAGCTAACCAAGCGCGTCAATGCCGCGGTGGCGCCGACCCCGGTGAACGCGGTGCTGTTCAAGGAAATTGTGGTTCAGTGACGGGACGGATTTAAAGACATGGCTGGCAATGACGCCGTCGACCAGGATGCCATAGCCGCGCAATGGGAGGCCTCGCTCGATTCCGAGGATCCCGCGGAGGCCGCCCAGGCGGCCGCGGCCAACGAGCTGACGGAGACGATGGCCCTGCAATGGGCCGCCATGGTCGAAGACGGCAGCCGCGATTTCGGAGGCGGCAAGAACAACGGCGAACGTGTCCTGTCGCAGGAGGAAATCGACAACCTGCTCGGTTTCGCCGGCGGCGACATCACGCTTGATGACCATTCCGGCATCCGCGCCATCATCGATTCGGCGATGGTCTCCTACGAGCGCCTGCCGATGCTGGAAATCGTCTTCGACCGCCTGGTGCGGCTGATGACGACGAGCTTGCGCAATTTCACCAGTGACAACGTCGAAGTCTCGCTCGATCGCATCACTTCGGTGCGGTTCGGCGATTATATGAACTCGATTCCGCTGCCCGCGGTGCTCAGCGTGTTCAAGGCCGAGGAATGGGACAATTTCGGCCTCGCCACGGTGGATTCCAGCCTGATCTATTCGATGATCGACGTGCTCCTGGGCGGCCGGCGCGGCACCACGGCGCTGCGCATCGAGGGGCGGCCCTACACCACGATCGAGACCAACCTGGTCAAGCGCCTGATCGAGGTGGTGCTGGCCGACGCCGAGCAGGCGTTCCGGCCGCTGTCGCCGGTGTCGTTCTCGATCGACCGGCTCGAGACCAATCCGCGGTTCGCCGCGATCAGCCGGCCTGCCAACGCGGCGATCCTGGTGCGGCTGCGCATCGACATGGAGGATCGCGGCGGCAACATCGAATTGCTGCTGCCCTATGCGACCATCGAGCCGATCCGCAGCGTGCTGCTGCAGATGTTCATGGGCGAGAAATTCGGCCGCGATCCGATCTGGGAGGGGCATTTCGCCACCGAAATCGCCCAGGCCGAGATCGCCGTCGAGGCCGTGCTCTATGAGGCCGATATCCCGCTCAAGGCACTGATGCGGCTGAAGGTCGGCGATACCATGCCGCTCAATCTGCGCGCCGACGCGCTGGTGGCGGTCCGTTGCGGCGACGTCACCCTGACAGAGGGGCGGATGGGGCGGGTCGGCGACCGCGTCGCCATTCGCGTCACCAAACCGTTGCGCAAGCCGAACACGACGCTTGCGATGTTCGAGAAAGCAGACGAGCAGAACAAGATGCTGGAGGCCCAATGAACCACTCACTAGGTGTAATGATCGAGACGCTGGTTGCCGTCCTGCTGATGGTTACCGTCGGCTACTGCATGCTCCTGAACACGAGGCTGAAACGGCTGAAGGCCGACGAGCACTCGCTGAAGGCCGTGATCGCCGAATTGATCACGGCGACCGAAATCGCCGAACGCGCGATCGGCGGGCTCAAGCTCGCGGTTCGCGACGTCAACGAACATCTCGGCAGCCAGCTCACAGCCGCAAGCGAGATGTCGGAGTATCTGAAGCGACAGCTCGTCGAAGGCGACAATGTGGTGCGGCGGCTGTCCAAGATCGCGATCGCGGCGCGGCCTCCCGCCGCGGCGGCGGAAGTGGAGGCGCCGAAGGCCACCGGCGCCAAGGCGCTTGCGGCCGCTGCGCAGGCCTTCTCCGAACGCAGACGCTCCGGCGGTCTCGCCGCATGAAATCGTATCGCGATATTCGGGTCATCCCCGTCGTCGTGGTCGCGATCTTGGGCCTTGCGGTGCTGAAGGTTGCCGGCCTCGTACTCGATGGCGGGTATGTGTTCGACTACAACCCGAACGCGACCAAGAAGTCCTGGGCGCAGGACATGCTGAATTTCCCGGGCGGCCCGAAGGAGGAAGCCGGCGACATCACGGGATCGGTCGAAAAGCCCAAGGAGGCGCCGAACAAGGAGGCGCCGAAAGAGGACACGACGCCCAAACCCGTGGCGCCGGACACCAAGTCCGAGGGCGCCGCGGTGCCTTCCGAGGAGACTCAGCCTCAACTGGTCTCGCCCGCCGAGCGGGCGATCCTGGAACGGTTGCAGGCGCGGCGGCAGGAACTCGAGGCGCGGGCGCGCGAGATCGACATTCGCGAGAGCCTGCTGAAGGCGGCGGAACAGCGCATCGAATCCAAGGTCGAGGAAATGAAGGCGACCGAATCACGGATTTCGACCGCGAACGGTCAGAAGAACGAGGCCGAGACCGTGCGGCTGAAGAACATCGTCACGATGTACGAGGGCATGAAGCCGAAGGATGCCGCCAAGGTGTTCGACCGGCTCGACATGAGCGTGCTGCTCGACATCTCAACCCAGATCGCACCCCGCAAGATGTCCGACATTCTCGGGTTGATGACTCCGGAAGCGGCCGAACGCCTCACCGTCGAGATGGCGCGGCGGGCGGGCGCCGACAAATCCGCATCCACCGCCGACCTGCCCAAGATCGAGGGCAAGGTCGTGCCGCTGAAGGGCAATTAAGCCTGGGATATTCGAGGGGATATTTAGCAAGTCCTTAATTTGCCAATTCTAGATTCATGGCGCGCGGGCGTATCGCTCTTGGCGCGGATCGTTGAACCGAAAGACCTGTTGCAATGGCGCGAAAGGCTGCCGCTGGATTTTGGTCGCATCCCCGCGCCGGCGTGCGGAACGGCCGGCTGTGGCCGCAGCCGTTGGCGGTTCTGCTCGTCCTGTTCGGCCTGAGTTTTGCGTTGCCCTGCACCGCCGCCGAGCCGGTCAAGGGCGAGGCGACGTTCGCCGTCGCCGACGGCTACGCCCGGCTCGTCTTCAAGCTCGCCGCCGACGTCGGAACCGAGGTGACCGCCGCCGGCTCGATTCTCGTGATCCACTTCAATCGTCCGGTCGACATCCCCGTCGATAGATTGTCCGATGCGGTGCCCGACTACGTCTCGGCGGCGCGCCGCGATCCCGACGGCACGGCGATCCGGCTTTCGCTGGTGCGCAAGGTCACGATCTCAACCATGGCGGCCGGCGAGCGGGTGTTTGTCGACATGCTGCCGGATGGCTGGAACGGGGCACCGCCGAGCCTGCCGCTCGACGTGGTGCGCGAGCTCGCCGAACGAGCGCGGGTGGCCGAACGCGCGCTTCGCCTGCAGCGCGCCGAAACCGAGGCCAAGAAGCGGCCGCCGATCCGCGTACGTGCGCTGGTGCAGCCGACCTTCGTCCGCTTCGTGTTCGAAATGCCTGATGGCGTCGGCGCCTCCTCGGTGCTGAACGACCGGAAGCTCACTCTACAGTTCAGCGCGGTGCTCAATTTCGACCTCGCCGACGCCAAGATCGCCGCGCCGCCGAACGTCGCCGCGATCAACCAGAAGGTCGATACCTCCACAACCGCCGTCGAAATCGCGCTGATCGGCGATGTCGACGTCCACTCCTTCCGGGAGGAAAAGAACTACATCATCGATGTGGCCTTCCAGCAGCCGGACAAAGCCAGGGAGCTGCCGCTGCCCGCAGCCGATGCCTCGCACGGCGCAAAGCCTGCAGCGACGGTGAGCGGCCCGCCAGTCGCTGCGAAGCCGGCGGCATCAGAACGCCATGCCGACGAGATCGTGCCGCCGACGTCGGAGTCGATCGCCCGGCAGATGAGGATGGAGAGCAGGCCCGAACCCCTCGCGAAAGCGCCGGCGGTTGCGGAAATGCCCAAGACCGAACCCGCAAGCGCCCACGCACCAGCATCTGAGCCGCCCGGGTTGCAGCCTGCGGCGTCCCCACCCGCACCGCCCGAGGCCGCGCCTGAAGCGAAGCCGGTGGAAATGGCCGAGACCCCGAAAAAGCTGACGCTTCCGACTGCCGATGCCAAGCCTGGCGCAACCGAAGCGAAGCCTGGCGAAACCGAAGCCAAGCCCGGCGCAGCCGAAGCCAAGCCCGGCGCAGCCGAAGCCAAGCCCGGCGCAGCCGAAATGAAGCCCGGCGCAGCTGAAGCCAACCCCGAGACCTCCGCGACCGACAATTTGGTCAAGGTGGAGGCCAAGCGCGACAGCGATGGCCTGCGCCTGACCTTTTCATTTGCCGCCTCGACGCCGGCTGCGTCCTTCCGGCGCGGTGACACCGTATGGGTGGTGTTCGATTCGACGGCGCCGCTCGATATCGAGCCGATCCGCGCCAAGGGCGGCGCCATCATCAACGAAGTCAGCCGCCTGCCGCTCGAGAAAGGGCAGGCGATCCGCATCCGCTTGAACCGGCCGCAGATGCATGCACTCACGGCGGACGAACGCGGCAGCGGCGCGCAATGGACGGTGACCTTTGCCGACAAGCTGCAGGCCTCGCCGCAGCCGCTCGTGGTGACGCGCAACGTCACCGACCCGGTGCTCGCGAACGTGGTCGTCGGCCTCGCCAACCCCGGGCTGTTGCATCGCTTGACCGATCCCGATGCAGGCGACACGCTGCTGGTGGTCACCGCGCCGCCGCCGATCCGCGGCTTCATCAAGCGGCAGGATTTTGTCGACCTGACGCTGCTCGATTCCGCCCAGGGCGTGGCAATCCGGCCGAATGCGGAAGATGTCGGGGTCGAACTTGCCCCCGACAAGATCATTCTTGGCAAGCCCGGCGGCCTGACGCTGACCCCGGTCGGCACGGCCGCCGAGCGCGCGCCGACCGCGCTGCGTCCGCTGTTCGATGTCGACGACTGGCACAAGAACCAGAAGGACAACTTCGTCGCGCGCCACGACGCGCTGATCAAGGCTGCCGCGGTCGCCGAGCCGGACAGCCGCGCGCAGGCACGGCTCGACCTCGCCCGCTTCTACATGTCGCGCGGGATGTATGCGGAAGCCAAGGGCGTCACCAACCTCATCCTCTCAGACAACGATCCGCGGACGGAGGAAGCCGTCGTGCTGATGGTTCATGCGGTGGCAAGCATCCTGATGGGGCGGCCGGAGCAGGCGCTGAAGGATTTCTCAAGTCCCGCGATCGGCAACAATTACGATTCGCAATTGTGGAAGGGGCTGGCTTACGCGCGCCAGGGCAGATGGGCGGAGGCGCGCGAGAAGTTCAAGAATGTCGAGTTCGCGATCGCCTCGCTGCCGCTGGAACTGCAGCGCATCGTCACGATGGACGCGATGCGGGCCTCGCTCGAGATCAAGGACTATGCCGGTGCCGCGAAGCGGCGCGCCGAACTCGACGTGGTCGGCGTTCCGGCCGAGATGAAACCCGCATTCGCGGTGCTGCGCGGGCGGCTTGCGGAAGCGCTGGCGCAGGACAGAGACGCGCTCGACGACTATACGTTCGCGGTCAAGTCGTCCGACCGGGAGGCCGCCGCCGAAGCCAAGCAGCTCGAGATCGCGCTGCGGCAGAGGCGCAACGAACTCAATCAGGCCGACGCGTTGCGTGAACTGGAAACGCTGTCGATAACCTGGCGCGGCGACGGCACCGAGTTGAAGACGCTGCAGATGCTCGCGCAGATCTACAACGACACCAACCGCTATCCGGAGGCGCTTGCCGCGGCGCGCACGGCAAGCAAGCTGCAGCCCAATTCCGAGATCTCGCGGCAGGCCCAGGACGTGGCCTCGACGCTGTTCTTGGACATCTTCCTGGGTCCCAAGGGCGACGAACTGCCGCCGATCGAGGCGCTCGGCATGTTCTACGAATTCCGGGAGCTGACGCCGATCGGCCGGCGCGGCGACGAAATGATCCGGCGCCTTGCCGATCGCCTGGTGGCGGTCGATCTTCTCGATCAGGCCGCGGAACTGCTGCAGTACCAGGTCGAAAAGCGCCTGGAGGGTGCTGCCCGCGCGCAGGTCGCAGCCAAGCTCGCGATGGTCTACCTCACCAACCACAAGCCCGATCGCGCCGTCGCCGCACTTCGCTCGACGCGCATCGCCGATCTCAATGGCGAACTGCGGCAGCAGCGGCTGCTGCTCGAGGCGCGCGCGCAGAGCGACGTCGGACGCCACGAGCTCGCGCTCGACATCATTTCCAACATCTCGGGCCGCGAGGCGGTCCGCCTGCGCTCCGACATTTATTGGGCGGCGCGGCGATGGCGCGAATCCTCCGAACAGATCGAGCTGTATTACGGCGAGCGCTGGCGCGATTTCAAACCGCTGGACCGGGCGGAACGCGGTGACGTGATCCGCGCCGTGGTCGGATATGCACTCGCCGACGATGCGATCGGTCTGGCGCGATTTCGCGAGAAATACGCCCCCCTGATGAACGGGGAGGCCGACAAGCTGGCGTTCGACATCGCAAGCCGGCCCGCCGGCGGCTCCAGCGCCGAATTCGCCCAGATCGCCAAGATGGCGGCGAGCGTCGATACGCTCGATGGATTCCTGCGCGAAATGAAGACCCGTTTCCCCGACGCCAGCGCCAAGCCTGGCTCGCCCGACAACGCCAAGAGCGATCCGGGCCCGACCGGAACGTTATTGCCCGAGATCGCGGGCTTGCGGCGGGTGGGCGCCCTGCGGTAGCACGATCAACGGCCCGACTCCCCTCGACAGCGACGCGCCGACGCGGCAATTTGGCAGCCGCGATCCGCCAACCCAAGCGTATGATCGGGTGGCGAATGTCAGATCGACTTCACCGGGAGAACGCCGTCACATGAGCAAGCCCATCAAGACCGAAGCCGAACTCATTGCGATGGCGCGAGCCGAACTCAAGGTTCACGCCGATTGTCCGGACGGAATCGTGATTTTCGTGCTTCGCTCCGATGCCAGCTGGGAATTCCGGACCGAGGCCGACGAGGCGACCAGGGCAAAGGTCGGCTATCCCGAATGCGTCGCCATGCTGGTGCAGATCGGCGACCACTTGGCCAAGCATTACGATGTGGAGGGGTGAGGAGGCCGCGGCACGGGCGTTTGGCGCTGCGCACCGAGCGGTCCTTGGCCCATGCGCCACGGCAGCATTAGCCTTTATTTTACGGAGTGATCGTCAGCGTGGCCATTCTCGTCATGACAGCCGCGGCCAAGATTTGTGCCTTTCGCAAATGACCCGGACCAATCGGGGACGTCGTGATTGTAAACTGACCTGACGTTTGTCCGGCAGGAATCGTAATTGCCGGTGGTACACTGGCGATTGTCGATTGATTGCCCGGGAGCGGCAATTGGCTTCCGCCGACTGCAAAGGGATCCAGCGCGGCCAATCCGACAACCGTTGGTGTGGGTACCGCCTGTGTAAGCGTCACCGTTCCCCTACTGTGCAGGCCTCCGGTAACGGTAGCCGGTGATAGAGTGAGACTCGCCAGTATTCCGGCGACGGCCTTCGACTTAACAGTGAGGACTGCCATTGCCGACGTGCCGGGATCATTAGCCGCCGCACTCTTATAGACGGCGAGAATAGAAACTTGGGCCGTCGGAAACGGAGTCGAGATTGCTGTCGTGCGAACCTGGAAATCTGCAGAGCTGTGACCCTGAGCAATTGTCAGCTTTGTCGTTGAAAAAGTAGCAAATCCCGGCGCGCCATTGAGCAGGTCAACAACGACATCGCCATTCAATGACGGTCGATCAAGCGTGACTGTAGCTTTGGCCTTTTGTCCAGCCGTAACCACGCTGGGCGACAAGGTCAAGCTCACCACCCTGGGTGGCACAATCTCCACCGAGATCGTGAGCCTCTTGCCGGCGTAGTCGGCGTGCACCGAAACAAACTTTGGAGGAAACGACCCGCTGATCGCGGCCGTCGTGAACGTAACGGTCGCGGAAGTTGCGCCTACAGAAATGGGGACGATGGATGGGACGGAGACTACAGTTTTGTCATCACTGTTCAGCTGAATATCCACCGGGACGGTGTCCGGCTTGTCTATGAAGACCAGCGAAGTTTGGCTGTAGCCGCATGTGATCTGATTTGGTGCAAAGAACTGGGACAACCTTGAAGCCGTCAGCGCTGTGAGCAGGGCCGTGCCGATTGGCGTCCCCAGTCCAGTGCAAGCATCCCAACCAGCTGCGGCTGTGTATCCGCCATTGTCGTGACCAACGTCATTATTTCCGGCCGTAATGTCCGTGAAGCAACCACTTCCAATTAGACGATAGAGCGTCGGATGGATAAATCCAATTTGGCCTCCGAGCGACTCGTTCAAGCGCGCAATGAGACCGGCCCAAAGCGGGGCGACGGCGCTGGTGCCTCCAACTCCGTTTTGATCCATACCGTCAAGATGGACGAGATATCCCGTTCCTGGGTCGGCATTGCCAGCGACATCCGGTACACCGCGACCTGCGCCTGCTCCTGGGTTTACTGCTGAAGGCATACTGAGGGCCATCTGGTACGTAGGCACTGCAAATACACTGCTTATTCCGCCGCCGGATGCGCCGTGGCCGTTCCAAACTGCTTCTGTTGGCGGACTGGCCGCGAGATCAAGGCGCGTTCCGCCACAAGCGAGCGCGTGAGGGGAAGAGGCCGGGAAATCCACATGGGCAAGTTCGTCCGGCATCGCCGGAAAACTCATGTCGGAGGCGCCGTCGTCCCCGCTCGCCACACACACCGTAATTCCCATCGCAGCCGCGTCAGCGAAGGCCGAGTCCAAAGCGGAGCGGGTCATAGCGGCCCACATCTCCTCGGGATTGCCCCAGCTGATTGAAAGGATCCCTGGATTGTTCGTTGCGTCGTTTACGGCAGTAGAGATGGCGTCAAGCCACCCAGCATCAGTGTTTGGCGCGAAGTAGACGACGATCTTGGCACCAGGTGCGCAGGTCCCCGCAACCTGGATGTCAAGCGCAACCTCAAGGTCCACGGACGCGCCAGGACTATTGGTCGCCAAGTCTACACTGACGACAGTGACGGTTGGCGGCGCAATATTTAGCGATGCGAAGTAGCTTGTGACGTCGGTGGTGAGAAATCCACCACCAAATTCGATGATTCCGATCGTCTGTCCGGCCCCCGTTGACGGTGGAAACATGTAGGCTTTTGCAATGTCGACTCCACTGATCCCGTTAGCTGCGACATGCGCACTTGATGCTTTCCCGGAGATCGAGCCAGCCACTCGAAAATGCGGTTTTGCCTGCGGCCGATCGTCCAAACCAAATACACCCTCGACAATATCCGAAATGTCACCGGGGACATGCACCGATCCTTCATATCCCCGGTAATTCGCGCCGCTGCCGGAATAACGCGTGAGTCTAATTTTGAAAGCTGCCGACATTTCGCCTGCGGAGCCCTCTAGGACGACAGTGCGTCGGTCGACGTCGCTTTCAATCGTGCGTAAGCCAAATTCACGCAGGACGCTCGCTACTTTCTCCAATTCGGTCGGGTCTGCTCCAAAAGCGTCTCTAAATTCTGCGCGAGTTAGATGCGGCCGCTCGCGACCAATCGTGCTCTGCACTGCATCCGCGGGTACGGTACGCCGACGAACCAGCACGCTGACGCGGATGGATACGTCGTCCGCCACCGGCTCTCCCTTGATAGCGCCAGTAACCGGGGCATGCTCGCTTCCTGAAAGTTCGACGTGAGCTTTTTCGAGAGGCATGAAAATCTCCTCGCTAAAGCGCATTCAGTCTTAGGTTTCGCACTCTTAGTTTAGCGACTCCTCCTGATGTGCACTGTTAGTGATTTCACACATTTTGAAATACTGCTGCCTACCGCATTGTGCGCTGAGCTGTTTTTTCCGTGACGAATTGTAAGCGACCTGATTTTGCGAAACGTTCGTCTGAACCATCTCCGTCCGCACACTCAGGCCATCGGTGATCAGTGTTATCGCCGGGAGTGCGGGCAACGGACGCCGACTTCAGGTGCTGGTATTTGGTTCGTGGCCTCGACTGGTTTTGATAGTGCCGCCTGAACGGCTCTTCACGTGATCGATGAAGGCTCGCAGCTTCGGCATCATTTGCGTCCGGCTCGGATAGTAAAGAAACACACCCGGTGCCGTTGGCGCGAACTTCTGCAGCACGGGCACGAGTTTCCCCGCTTTCACCGCCGCAGCAGCGATCGGCTCGGGCACCTGCGCAAGGCCCAATCCTTCGACCGCCGCGCCGAGCACCGTGGGCATGTCGTTGGCGATAAGAGGTCCTGACACGATGACTTCGACGGCCTCGTTGCCGTTGACAAAGGACCAGGGCGCGATCGACCCGTTCGAGCGGCGCATGCGCATGCAGGCATGCCGGCGCAGATCGTCGATGCGTTGCGGCCGTTGCTGCCGGCGCAGATAGTCGGGGCTACCAACCACGGTCAGCGGGTGCGACGGCGACAGACGCACCGCGATCATATCGGCCTCGATGAACTGGCCTTGCCGGATGCCGGCGTCAAATCCTTCGGCCGCGATATCGACCAGATCCGCGCTTGCGGCGATCTCCACCTCGACATCGGGATTGGCCTGGCAGAACGACGCGATCCGATGCCGCTCCAGCAGGATCGGCACCACCGCCCGCGGCACCGTGAGGCGCAACAGTCCGGCAGGCCGCTGCCCGAGGTCACGCGCGTCCTTGCTTGCGGCGACGAGCTCCTCGAAAGCGGGCTTTGCGCGCAAGAGAAAACGTTCGCCGGCTTCGGTCAACCCGACACTGCGAGTCGTGCGGATGAAGAGCGCCGCGCCGACGCGTGCTTCAAGCGCACGTACTGCCTGGCTGATCGCCGACGGAGTCACCGCGAGTTCCGCGGCTGCTCTGCGAAAGCTGCGGTGCTGGGCAACGCTGAGGAACGCCTCCACGCCGTCGAGCGCGCCTTGCCTGACTGTGAAGTTCTGCTTCATAGCCCGTCAATATTATCACGAATAGTCGCTCGCTGGAAGCCGCCGTATATCCGGCTTGCAGATCGGGAGTCACGTCGATGTCGAGACCCCGGATGCGCGGCAATCAAGGGAGCAACACCATGCGAGACGCGACGCTTTCCCGACGCGACATGCTCTGGGCGGGGGGCGCGCTCGCCGTCACTGCCGCTTTCGCGGAGCCGCGTGAGGCCGCTGCCGCCGAGACGAGCGGGGCTGTCCCTGCGCCGACGTCCTGGGTGGATTCGGCGATGCCCGAGGTGACGCATCGCATGGTCGAGACCAACGGCATCCGCTTGCACGTGGCCGAGCAGGGTGAAGGCCCGCTCGTCATCCTCTGCCACGGCTTTCCCGAGTGCTGGTATTCCTGGCGGCATCAGCTCGGCGCGCTGGCGAAGGCCGGGTTCCGTGCGGTAGCTCCCGACTTGCGCGGCTATGGGCAAAGCGACCGTCCGGAGGAGGTGGAGAAATATACGATTCTCCATGACATCGGCGACATCGTCGGTCTCGTCGATGCTCTCGGTGCGAAGCAGGCGGTGATCGCCGGCCACGACATCGGCGCCGCGATCGCATGGCAAACGGCGCTTCTGCGCCCCGACATCTTCCGGGCCGTCATCGCGCTCAGCCCGCCGTTCCGCTCGCGGGCGTTTGGCGACTCGGGGCCACCGACGACGCTCATGCCGCGGACCGAGAATGCGGTGTTCTACCAGCTCTTCTTCCAGAATCCCGCGGCGGAGGCGGGGCTGGGGCGCGACCTGCGTCTCACCTTCCGTTACCAATTCTACACGTTGTCGGGCGACAGGCCGCCGTCCGCGGGCATTGCAGGGCTTCCGCCGGGGATGATGCCACGGAACGGCGGCTTCCTGACCGATCCGCCGTCCTTGCCGGCTTGGGTCACGGACAAAGATATCGACGTTTACGTCAGCGCATACACGCGGAGTGGATTCCATGGTCCCCTCGCCTGGTGGCGCAACATCGATCGCGGCTGGGAGTTGATGGCTCCCTTCGCCGGAGCGGCGGTGACCGTTCCCGCGCTGTACATGGCGGGCGAGCGCGATTTTGTCGCCGCCGCCTTTTCTTCGTCCATTGCCAAGCAGTCGACGCTCGTTCCCAAGCTTCGGCCGGCGATCATGCTGCCGGCCTGCGGTCATTGGACCCAGCAGGAACGTGCGTCCGAAGTCAGCGCTGCGATGATCGATTTCGTTCGCAGCTTGTAGCCACGGCTGCGGGTGTGCGTCACCCGGCGGCCCCCTGAAACCCAAATTCCCGTAGCGGGCGCTCGGGCCAGATCGTCATCACGCCATTTCTGTTGGAGCAGACACATGACCGCGCAATTGTTCCTGACCTATCTGGTTTTCGTCGTCGTGGCGGTGATCGGCATGTCCGCCGCATATCTTCCGCGCCGGACGACATTGGCCATCATCGCGGGGCTTGCGATCTGGCTGGTTTATGTCGGCCTGTTCAGCGCGCTCGGCTACATGCGCGATCCGTCGCTACGGCCGCCCGGCATCGTCTGGGTGGTCGGCCCCGTCGTTCTGTTCGTTGTCTTCGTGGTCCGCTCCCGCATCGGGGCAGACGTTGCGGCCGCCATTCCGCTCTGGCTGATCCTCGGCTTCGAGAGTTTCCGCATCGGCGTCGAGTTTTTGATCCATCGCCTATGGGAGGACGGTCTTGTGCCGAAGCTGCTCACCTATGCAGGTGGCAACGTCGACCTGTTCGTCGGTCTGTCGGCCCCGATCATCGCCTGGATCGCCACCAGGGGACGGCCTGGGTTGTGGCTCGCCATGGGCTGGAACGTGCTCGGGCTATTGTCGCTCGCCAACGCCGCGGCAAGCGCCGTGCTCACCGGCCCCTTGAAACTGATCAGCACCGAGGTGCCGAACGTGGCGATGGGAATCTTCCCTTACACTTTCATTCCAGGCTTCCTGGCCCCGCTCGCTGTCACGCTTCACGTGCTCGCCATCCGTGCCATTGCAACCCAGCTCCGGGATACGCGATCGACTGCATCGGGCATCTCCGCGTCGACCAGCTGAGAGGGTGGCTGCTGCGGCGCGGGTTTTCGCCGGAGCTTGTAGGTGAAGACGAACACACCCTGACAACCACCTGAAACCCTTGGAGGAACATCGCAATGACCGATATCCTTGATGACGTGCGCGACCACTATCGCAGCTCCGGCTTGATCGAACGGCTGAAGACGGCGCTCATGGTCCTCGGGCCGGAGCATCAGCGGCTCACGCCGGAGCAACTGGGCGCGCTCGACCAGTTTCACACCCGTGGGCTCGCTGCGACCGCCGAGCTTGCCAAATTGGCGGGGATCACCACCGACACGTCGGTTCTGGATGTCGGCTCCGGCGTCGGCGGACCGGCGCGCTTTCTGGCTGCGACCTATGGCTGCCGGGTGACCGGAGTCGATCTCAGCGAGCCCTTCGTGGATGCCGCGCGCTATCTGGCCGAGCGCACGGGACAGAGCGGGCAGGTGTCGTTCCAGACCGCGAGCGCGCTGCAGCTTCCATTCGACGACGGCCGTTTCGACGTGGTGTTGTTGCAGCATGTCGCGATGAACATCGCCGAGCGGGCGCGGCTCTACCGCGAGATCCGTCGCGTGCTGAAGATAGGCGGACGGTTTGCGACCTTCGACGCCGTGTTGAACAGCGGTGAGCCGCACGATCCCGTGCCTTATTATCCCGTGCCCTGGGCGCGGACACCGGCAACGAGCTTTCTTCTGACCGCCGCCGCGACGCGCGAGATGATCGAACCGGCGGGCTTTCGCGCGCTTGTCTGGCAAGACGACACCGAGGCGGCCAAGGTCTGGTTCGCCCAGCTGCGCGCGTCGGGGCCGCCGCCTTTGCCAAATCTCGGCGTGGTGATGGGGCCGGACTTCGCGCAGCTTGCCGCCAACCTCGGGCGAAATCTGATGGAAGGCCGGCTGGGCATCCTGACCGCGGTGTTCGAGGCCGCGTCGATCAACGCCTGATCGAAGGTCAAATGACCAAGCAGCGGGGCTGCAGATTCTTCACCCAAGACAGGAGGCCTGACATGGTCGATCTCGTTAGCTCGGTTACCGACACGGTCGTCCATGCGGGGTCGACCCCATCCGCCCAAGGCTGGTTCGCAGCCGGTGAGCGCGTCGGCTACGACCCCAAAGCTCGCGCCATCGTTGCGGGGCAACGCGCGCCGCTCAAGGTTTTCTTGAGGCGTGAGGGAGATCCTGCTCACGCGGTGTCCTTCCTGCCCGGATTTCCCGACGGCTCCTTCGGGTGGGCGAAGGTTCTGCCGCATTTACCGAACGCAGCTGCGATGCCGAAACTCTTCGTCGAATATGTCGGCATGGGCGATAGCGACAAGCCGAAGGACTATGCCTATTCGACGGCCGAGCGCACCGATCTCGTCGAAGCGATCTGGCGGGATCTCTCCGTCAAGTCGACGACGCTGGTTGCCTTCGACTTTTCCTCACTTGTCGTCCTGGAGCATTTGCGACGCCGGCTTGAGCGCGCGGAGCGGGGCGAAGCCGTGGACGGGCCCGACATATGCGGGGTTTTCATTTTCAATGGCGGGCTGTTCACGGACGGGCACTCCCACCCATGGAACACCACGCCGATCCTGCGCCGTCTGCCCAAGCCGGCTCGCCAGCGGCTGGGGCGCTCCTTCCCGCTGTTCAAGATGATGGTGGGGGTGATGTGGTCCAAAGGCTATCAGGTGACGGATGCCGAAGTCCGCGAGCTGCATAGCGCCCTGGACCGCCACGATGGCTCGTTCTACCTCGCGGCCGCAGCGGGCTTCGTTGCCGATCACAAGGCGCAAGGCGACCGGCTCGACTTCGGCCGCCTCTTCAAGGCTTATCGCGGTCAGTTCCCGTTCCTGGTGGGCGGCAGCGATGAGGATCCCTTTGAGCACCGGCAGCTCGACCTCGCGCAAGAACGGCTGGGCCAGCTCGGCCTTCAGATCGAACGGTTGCCTGGCGGTCACCTCACCACGAACGAGCAGCCGGAAGCCCTGGCAGCCTTGATCGCGAAGTTCGAACGGGGACTCGTAAGAGTGCCGGGCTAACGATGGCCCATCGACGGTTGCTAGAGCGGGATGGCTTTTGATTGAATCGGGATGCGCCGCTTGCTCCACCTCGCCCCGCTTGCGGGGAGAGGTCGAAATTCGCGATAGCGAATTTCGGGTGGGGGGGACTCTCCGTGAGCTGAATTCGCGGAAAAAGCCCCTCACCCCAACCCTCTCAGAGCAAGCTTTGCTCGTCTCGGCCCCGTAAGAACGGGGCGAGGGAGCTCACTTCCTTGGCCGCAACAATTCAACCTAACCCCATCACGCTCTAGTCATACGCCGCGGCCCTTGGCATAGCTGCGCACCAGGGGCCATCCGCGCCCACCTGTTATTTCTCACCGACCTCCGGCACCAACGACAGCTTGCCCGAAATCGAGTTCGGCACTTCGTAGGGCGAGCCGATCGCCAACACGTGGCTCAGCGCGATCAGCCGGTCGGCGAGCTTCGCCGGCGGTGGCTTCTGGAACGAATAGGACCTCGGATTGTGGCACATGAAGCAGTTCTTGACGCTCGTGATCGGCGTGTTCTTGGCCCTTTGCACGAAGGTCTCAGCGGTCCCGTTCGCCAGATTGACGGAACCGACCGCGCTGGTCTGGTTGCTCTTCAGATTGTAGGAATTGGGCAGCATCCACACGGTTCCGTCCAGATGATAGTTGGCAAAGGTCGCTTGCGCAGGCGGCTTGAAGCTGGCGGCGGCACTCTGCGCTTGCCCGTTGATGGCGGAGATGTTGCCGGGTCCGATCGGCTGCTTCTTGTCGTCGGTTTGGTTCTCGCCGCCGGTCTGGTTTTCCAGCACCACATTGGTCACCGGGCTAAGCTTCTGGGTCGCGGCGTCAAGCGTCAGTTGCGGCGGATCGGCCTTGATGTTGACCTCCGAGAACGGGGTGTAACCCTTGTACAGCGTGTAGCTTTTCGGATCCTTGCTGCTCGCCGAGGGCGTGAATGTATTGTCCGGCGTCGCCGGTGAGTTCATGTTGTGCTCGAACGTCCCCCACAGGAATTCGGGGTGGTTCTCGGTGTAGCCGACCACGTGCAGGCCGATCAGCGCGACCGTCACCGTCACGAATTTTCCGGCCACCGGCTGGATGATGACGAGCCCCGGAATGACCTTGGTTTCCAGCACCGGCACCTGCGCCAGCGTCGTATACGCGCCGGTTGGCAGTGGCTGTCCCGAATCAAGCCGCAGCCAGGTCGCCTTGAAGACGGCGGCGCCGATCTCGAAGTCAGGCGGCGGCGGTTGGCTCTGGTAGCCGCCGGTGGCGATCAGGTTCTTCCGCGCCGTATCGAAATACGACTTGTTCATGTGAACCGAGGCATAGACCGGATAGCCGTTCTGGGCGACCAGCATGTTGCCGTCGGCCTCGACGATGGCGCCCGCGCCTTCCGAGAAGCCGGCGAGGCCGTGGAACGTCTCCGAACGGGCCGCCAGCGTCAGTGGGCGTAGCTTCGGCTCGCCGGCGTTGTCGCTGGCGTTGAGGAGGTCGGCCGGGGTCGCCAGGGTCATGAAGCGCGGCACGGTCGCGCCCGCGGGATCCTTGATCAGCGCGGTGGCCCAGACGAACGCCTCCCACGACCATTGATGGAAATTGCAGTCGGGAGTCTGCGGTTTCGGGTCCTTCGGCGTAGGCTTGGGAAGCTGGGTGTCCTTGGTGGGAAACGGAAAGTCCGGCGCGAGGTACCTGTTCAGTCCTTCCGCCCAGCCCTGCAATGGACAGCCCTTGGCGGGCGGCGGCGGCGCGGCGCCGGCAACGTTGCCGATGGCACCGGCAAGGCCGATCGCGGTGATGGCCAGCGTGACGAAGAGCGCATGTCGCGGTCCGTTTTCCATGATGAACCTCCCCTTCGGCGTTTAGGCAAACCGGCGTGTCGCGTGTCTCGCCGCGGCACCCGTTGCCGAGCGTCGCGCGCGCGGGATACTGCTCAAATTATAATAGTACTGCTTGTCAATACAACTACAACTATAAAATGAGATATGCTCGTTAAGATTGAGATTGAATTATGAATCTCGTTGGAAGCGAGTGCAATCGCGTCGCGACCATCCCAACGGACCGGCGATCTGCGCGCCGTCGGGCGCGCGGCAGGCGATTGACAGCTAGCCGTCTTTGGGCCAATTCTTGAGCCAGGTTGATACGACCTGCTGGTTGCGCCCTCTCGGGAACGGTGAACGTATCGAGCCTTATCGGCCTCCCTTTGCCCGAGCGACCGGGTCAGCAACGCAACCACCTGACACGCCTGGTTCGCTCATGCAGAGGACGACACCGATGCGCGATTTTCGCGATGCCAAAGCTATGGCGCACAGCTTGCGCGAATCCCTCACCACCAAGGCCATCACCATCAGCCACGGCGAAAGCCTGGAACTGGTCTCAAAAATGCTGGGCGTTGCCGACTGGAACACCTTGTCGGCCTTGCTGCAGGCGGATCGCGGCGACACCGCGATTGCGGTCGCCCAACGCCAGACCGGAACGGCAAGCTACCCGGCCGTTCCGATCAGAGACCTGGTTCCATTCCCGACGACGACCTATCCGCTTTTTGTCGGGCGCGAGAAGACCATGCAGGCTCTCAAGCAGGCGTTCGAGGGCCCGCGCGAGGTCGTGCTCGCGATCCAGATGCAGTCTGGTGTTGATGAGCCCCGACTTGAAGATGTCTACGAAATCGGCGTCCTCGCCCAGTTGCTCGAACTTGAACGATTGCCCGATGGCACATTGAAAGTTTTGGTGGAGGCCCGCCGGCGCGTCGTGATCCGCCGCTTCGTCGGCGAGAGTGGTGCGTTCCAGGCCGACGTCGCCGACGTCAGCGAGGGGCCGATCCCCGATGGGACCGAGCTCATCCAAAGGGTGGTCAAGCGGTTCGAAAACTACGCGGCGCCCCGCGAAATCCGTATCCCGCTAACTTCGCCGCCGCTTGATCAGATCCGCGATCCCGGACGGGTTGCCGACATTATTGCCGCGCGCATGTCGCTGCCGATCAGCGACAAGCAGAGCCTGCTGGCGACGCTTGATCCCGTGGCGCGGTTGCAGCGGGTCGACGCGCTGATGGATATTCCCGCGTTCCCGGTTTCACTTACGCTCGACGCAACGAGGCGTCGCGCGCTCGACCACGCCAATCGGCGAAAGCACGAATATGCGACGCTGGAGCATCTTCTGCTCGCTCTGGTCGATGACGCCGATGCTGCCGCTGTGCTGCGGGCCTGCGACGCCGATCTCGGCGCGCTGAAGACTGGTCTGCTCGGCTATCTCGACAACGATCTGACCGGGCTTGTGATCGAGAATGGCGGCGACGCCAAACCGACGGCCGCATTCCAACGCGTGGCCCATCGCGCCGTGCGCCATGCGCAGGAGTTACGCCGCCCGGTCACAGGCGCAAATACTCTGCTGGCGATATTCGCCGAAACCAAAAGTCCTGCGGCACGCCTTCTGGATGAACAAGGCGTATCTCGAGCCCGCGCGGCCGATGTCATCGCGCACCGGGCCAGCAAGGAAACGTGAGGGCACGTGTCGCCTAAACCGGCGTGCGGAACTTGTTGTAGAGGTCCTGGACCGCCGAGAGCGCCTGGTTGTCCAGCGGAAGGGTGATGGGTGCGCCTGACTCCGCCGAGAGGTCGGCGGCGAGATAGGTCTCCATCACCCGCCGCGCGCTGTCCGGGGACACCATCGGCGGCTGGTCCCGCAACACGCATTCGAGGAAGTGGATGGTCTCGGGGGCCATCTGCCCGGCATAGACGTGATCGACCCATTCGCCCGGCATGGTCGACAGCGGATATTGCGTGCCGTCCGTCATGGTGTTGAGCCAGTTGGCGCGCTGGGTGTCGTCGAGGAACAGCGAGCCTTCCGTTCCCGTGATCTCGATGGTGGTGGCGCAGTAGTTCGGATAGCTCGGCGGCAGGTTCCAGCCGCCGCCGATCGACACCAGCACGCCATTGTCCATGGTCACGGTGGTCCACATGATGTCATAGGAGCCGTTGACCGCCTGCATATAGCCGTACGCGCCTTGCGAATAGACCCGGACGGGCCGCGCCGGCTCCAGCAGCCAGAACACGAAATCGAGGTCGTGGGTCGATTCCATCGCCGCCGGCGACAGCCGGCCGCGGCTTGCGATCTTCTTGCCGAGGCCGCGCGACAGATGCCGGCTCACCATCACCGAGACCGGCTTGCCCAAGGTGCCGTCGGCGATCTTCTTCCTGGCGTAGGCGAGGCGGGTGTTGAAGCGCTGCGAGTAGCCGATGGTGAATTTGAGATTGCCGCGCCTGGCGATCTCGATCAGCTCGTCGGCCTCGAACAGTTCGAGCGCGATCGGCTTTTCCAAGAGCACGTGCTTGTGCGCCTTAAGGCAGTCGCGCGCGATCGGATAGTGGTTGGATTCCGGCGTGGTCGAGATGTAGACCACCTGGATGCGGTCGTTCCTGATGATGTCCTGATAGTCTGTCGTCGCGGTTGCCGCGTTGGTCAGTTTTTTCACCTCGGCCAGGCGCTCGGGCCTGATCTCGCAGATGTGCAGTCTGTCGACGATCGAACAGCGCGCCAGCGTCTCCGCCCGTATGCCGCCGCACCAGCCGGTTCCAATCACCGCGACTTCGATCTGTTGCACGCGCGTGCCTCCCGTTTTCCCTGATCAATTTCTGAATATATACGCCGCGGCGGCTCAATCCGAATGCACGCCGTTGTCCTGGATCACTTTGGTCCATTTGACGGTCTCAGTGTCCATGTAGCGCTTGAAGTCTTCCGGGGAGGGGCTGCTCACTGCGATCACGCCGCTCTTGCGCATGCGCGCCTGAATCTCCGGGTCGGCGAGCACCTTGGTGATCGCGGCGCGCAGCTTCTCGACGATCGGCCGCGGCGTGCCTGACGGCACCAGCACGCCCTGCCAGGACGACGTCACCAGGTCCTTCCAGCCAAGCTCGGTCATGGTGGGGATATCAGGCAGATCGGCCATGCGCTCCCTTGTGGTGACAGCGAGCGCCTTGATCTTCTTGTCCCGCACGAGCTCCATCGCCGATGGCATGGTCGTGAACATGACGTCGACATGTCCGGCGAGAATGTCGGTCACGGCGGGGCCGGCACCGCCCTTATAGGGGACGTGCACCATGTCGAGCCCCGCGTCCTTCCTGAACACCTCCATTTCCAGCCGATTGAGTGTGCTGCTGCCGGGCGAGGCAAAGGTGACCTTGCCCTGGTTCGCCTTCACATAGGCGATCAGTTCGTCGACGGTGTTGGCGGGGAAATCCAGCCGCGTGATCAGGATGCTCGGCGTGTCGGCGCATATCGAGACCGGGGCCAGATCCTTGTCGGGCTGGATGCGCATGCTGGCATTGACGCCGGGGTTGATCGAGATAGTGCCGATATTGCCGAGAAATGTGGTGTAGCCGTCGGCTGCTGCACGGGCGGCGACCTCGGTGCCGATGATGCCGGCGGCGCCGGGCCGATTGTCGACCACGATCTGTTGGCCGAGGATCTGGCTGACGCCGGGCTGGATGATGCGGGCGACGAAATCGGATGCGCCGCCGGGCGCGAACGGCACGATCATCATGACGGGCCTGGTGGGATAGTTGGCGGCATCCTGGGCTGACGCCGCCCCGCCAAGCAGCAGCAGCGCGGCGCCGAGCATTATCGCGATTTCGGTCCTAACTCCTTGCCGTGACGCCATGGCTCGTCCTTCGCTCACTCTCGGTCGTCGTCCGGATCAATCCGATCCGGTTGACGGGCCAATTACGCAAATTGCGGAAGCTGCTCGCGGAGCCGTTCGTCACCGGCCCCTGGAGTAGTCCGTTCGGAGTGTAGGTTTGGAGCGGGCGTTTGCGCCATCAGTTTCGATGCTGCGCCGACGAACGCGTCGGGCGCGGGCGTTCGAGCTTTGTTGCAGCGCGGTTAGAGCGCCGGCCCGCGATCGGCGCTCAGCCGTCGTCGTCACGGCTCGACCTTGCATTCGAACCGCATCGACGCTGGCGCGGGATTGGCATCGGCGCAGGGGATGCCGGACACGCCATGGCCGCGCCGGTCGATGGCACACCAGCTTGTGTCGCGCTTGACCCAGGCGATGCCGTTAGCCGGTCCAAAAAGGACCGGCGCGTCGAATTGCGGCTCGGCAACGATTTGCCCGGCCGTGTCGACCAGCCCCCATTTGCCGTCCTTGAGAAAGGTCGGGAGGCCCTCATCAAGGTTGATGCTGATCCGCTCGGCGCCGACGTCGATCCAGGTTTCGCCGGTCGGCGACAAGATCGCCCGTTCGCCATCGTGTTGCCAGACGATGGTGTCGCGCATATCGCACATCACGCCCGGGCGCGGCGGAACCACCCAGGACTGGTCCGAAAGCCGCAGGATGCCGGTTGTGCCGGAGAGCGTGACGAACGCGGTCTCCTTGTCTCGGCGTCGCCCGGCGGCGTCGAATTTCGGCTCGATCAACCAGGAGCCGTCGGCTCGCATGAAGCCGCGCTTGCCGTCGACTGATGCGACGAAGATATCGGCGTAACCTGAGAGGTAGTCGAATTTGGGAGCGAGCTGCCAGCTTCCGTCGGGCCCAATGCGTCCCCATTTGCCGTCGAGCTTCACATTCCAGGCATCTTGACCGAGCTGCGCGACCGCGTCGAAACGCATGGGAGTCAACGGGTTCGAATGGGCGTCGACCAGCAGGAACTTGTCGCCGACTTTCAACATGTAGGGTGGACGATCGCCGCACGACGCGCCGACCAGCCGCCCGTCCGGCGGCTGCAGCGGGCTGCCGTCTTCCTTGAAATAGAGCCATTCCTTGTTCTTGTAGGCGACCAGCCGGCCATCGGCGCAATGGTCGACGGCCTGATCGAAATCGGCGTCGAGCACCACGCGGCCATCGAGGTCGAGCAGGCCCCACCGCTCGGCCTTCTTGAAATTCCAGCCGAGCACGGCGGTGCGGTCCCGCTGCCAGTCCGCGGCGAATTGGATTTGCTGATAGGTCGTACGCAAGACCCACGCGCCTGATCTGTCGATCACGCCGGCGATGCCGTCGCGCTCGGCCGGCGTGCGGTCGAATCCTGGCTTGAACTCCGATGCCTTGTCGAACACCGGACGAATGGCAAAGTTTCCGGTCCGGTCGAGGAAGCCGACCTTGCCGCCGATGATCACGCGTGCGAGGCCGTTGCTGAGCGACCCTGCCTGCGTGAATTTCGGCTCGACCAGCCAGCTCCCGTCGGCGCGCGCCAGCCCCCACAGTGTGTCCTTTTGTACCCAGCGGATCGACGGATCGTCCTTGTCAAATGCAGGAGACCACCGCGTGCCCGGCGGCTCGATCCATTGTCCGGACATATCGATGACGCCGCTTGTCGGATCTCCAAATTCGCCAGGCACGGATACGGCGACGCCACCGGACGCCGTGAATTCGATGTGCCGACCGGTGAAATCCTCACTGCCAAGCGAGCCGCCAATCTGGCGATGTTCCGACACCCGGAAGCGATCGGGGCCGATCGGGCTGATGAAGCCGTATCGCGGCGCGACGACCATGTTGCCGTCGCGATCGATCAGGCCGGATTTGCCGTCGACGTCGACCTGGGCATAGCCAAACTTGTAGTCGTCGACGATGCGATATTGCGGCTTGACGATCTCGTGTCCGTCTTCGTCGACGAAGCCGTAGAGGCCGCCGGCTCGGACGGCGGCGCGATGGTCCGAGAAGGTGCCGACCCAGTCATAGCGAGGAGGAACCGCGACCGTGCCGTCGCGGCGGACCGCACCGCACAGGCCACGCGGAAACGTGCACATCGCCAACGGAAAGCCGAGGGGCTTGGCGCCGAAACGGCCGTCGGCCGCGATCATGGCCTGCAGGATCGCTTTGCCGGGCGGGGTCAGATCCGCAGGCTTGTCCTGCGCCTGCGCGCCATAGGCCAGCATGACGGCAATCAGGGCTGCGACGCTCGAGCAAATGCGTGCCGTCATGGCCCCCATCCCAATCCACGATCTAGGGTTGCATCGGGAGTTCCGTGACGGCTGCGTGTCAGCCTACGCCACGCCTATCGTCCGTCGAACTGGTCCGGTCCCATCGCCCAGGGCCACTGGTCGTGGCCGTGCGCGTAGGTTTGGTTGGTCTGCGCCGGATCGCGGTTGACCAGCGGCCGCAGGTACATCGGGTGAGTGGCGCTGCGCACCTCGTGCTCGACCGTGAACAGGTGCCTGCCATCGGCGGGATCGACGATGTCGCGAAACCGGTACTGGTACTGGTTGTCTTCCTGGGAGACGAGGCCGCGCTCCGCGAGCTGCCGGTAAGGACCGGAGAAATTGGTGATGTAGATCTGCACGTGGTGACCGTCATAGTCCGGCTGCGGCGAATCCGTCTCGCGGAATTGCAGATACTGATCCTTGCCGACCTTCGCGCGCGCCACGGTGGCGTCGCCGTTCCTGAGTTCGGCGTTGATCCCCATGATCGCTGGATAGAAGGCGCAGATGCCTGTCGCCGCACCCGTCGGCACCTCGAACTCGACATAGGGAATGCCGAGCGTGATGCGCCCGAAGCGCGCCGCGTCCGGCTCATAGCAGCGCACGCGATTGCCCCAGGGGCAGGTGGCCTCGACGTAGTCGTTGTGCTCGCGATAGGCGAACGCGGTGCCGTCGAGCTTCTTGGCGACAGAGGCGAGCCGGTCGAGCAGGGCCGCGCGGCCTGAAATCACGATCCCGGTATGGCCGCGCAGCACCTGCGCAGGGCCGCTTGGCAAATGAAACTGGCTGCGGCCGACATTCACCCACATGTTGCTGTCCGACACCATCAGATAGGGGTCTCGGGTCAGCCCGAGGCCGGCGACATAAAACAGCGTGGCCAGCCGCTGGTCGGGGACCGTCACGTTGACGTGTTCGAGATGGATCGAGTTGCCGAGGTCTTCGGTTGTGCGGTCGAAATGGTGCTGCATGGACGCGGTCCTAGGGGGCGTGAGCGCCTATCATAATGAAGCGGAACGTCTGATCCAACGGCTCGGTGGCGAAAGTTTCCGCATACCAGAGCAACGGAACCGAAAAGGAAATCCCGAGCGGCCGCGGTTCATCCTGGCAGTGGACTCATGAAGGTCGCCGCAGCCGGCGACGCGATGCCGCGGTAATGTATTGACAGGTACCTTGCAATAGTCGGTACCTTGTTATATGCTCCCTTCAGATCCACCGTCTCAAGGGTTCGATGACCGAGTCGATCCAGATTCAACTCAAGAAGGGCGCGCTCGAATTGTGCGTGCTTGCCTTGCTGGCTCATCGGGAAAGCTACGCCTACGAGATCGCGAGCACGCTGGCTGCGGGTGTCGATATGGGTGAGGGAACGATCTATCCGCTGATGCGCCGGATGCAGAATGACGGGCTGGTCGATACCCGCCTGGTCGAGTCCAACAGCGGCCCGCCGCGGAAATACTATCGGCTCACGTCGATCGGCCGTGCGGCTTACGTGGCGCAGAAGCGCGAGTGGCGGGCGTTCACGGATGCCGTCAACCAGTTGCTCGGAGAAACCTGATGAACCGGGTCGCCTTCCTCACCATCCTCAACGATGGGCTGGCCGGACTTCCGGCGCAGGAGATCGACGATATCCTCGCCGATTACATCTCCTATTTCGATGAAGCCGAGGCCTCCGGACGACGCGAGGACGAGGTGGCCGCGGCACTTGGCGATCCGCGGCGGCTGGGGCGGGAATTGCGCGCCGAGAGCGGGCTGCGCCACTGGGAGAATCACCGCAGCCTCGGCAATTCGGCGGCGGCATTGCTGGCGCTGGGCGGGTTGGCGGCGGTCGACATCTTCTTCCTGCTGCCGCTGCTGTTCGCGGTGATGCTGACCATGCTCGTCATCGGCCTGGTGATCTTCGTGCTCGGAATCGTCGGCGTCGGATTGCTCTTGAGCCTGCTCAAGATCGGACACTTCGCCTCGATCGCCGCGATGATGGTGCGCGCCGTGGCCGGCATCGGGCTGGTCACCGCCAGCGTCGGCTGCGGCGCGCTGCTGCTGCTTGCGCTCAACGCCGCGGTGAAGATGCTCGGCGGTTACGCGCGGCTGCATTACCGCCTGCTCAAGCCGGAACAGGACCCCGCCTGAGGGCCAGCCGATCAGCGTTCGATCAGAGGTGCATCATGAACAAACGTCTCGTCTCGATTGCCGTGGTGTCGTTGAGCGTCGCGGCGGCCTGCGCCCTGCTGGTGGTCTTGACCTCGGCAACAGGCTGGGTCGACGGCGACTATCTATCGTGGGCAGCCCCGCGACGAAGCTGCGCCGTAACGCCGTGGGCCAAAACAGCCGGCCCGGGCGAGCCCCGCACCATCGATCTCGATTGGGGCGGGAGCGATGCCGTCCAGGTCAACATTCCGGCGCGGGTGCATTATCAGCCCGGTCCGAAGCCGCAGGCGAGCGTCAGCGGCGACGCCGAACTGGTCGGCCACGTGCGCATGCGCGATGGCACGCTCGAATGGGACACCAGCGACGACTGCTTCGCGGCGGGCGATCTCGTGGTCCAGCTCTCCGGCCCCGCGGTTCAAGAGTGGACCATGCACGGCTCCGGTAAACTCGACCTCTCCGATATCAAGCAGGACACGTTGCGCATCGCCGTGCACGGCAGCGGCAAGGTCACCGCAAGCGGCGAGGTTCATGACGTGTCGCTCCACGCCACGGGCTCGGGCCGCGCCGACCTCGGCAGGCTTGTGACCCAGCAGGTTAGCGCGCGGATAAGCGGCAGCGGGGAAGCCGATCTCGCGCCGCGCGAGGAGGCCGACATTTCCATCTCCGGCAGTGGGGGGGTCCGGCTGCACGGGGCCGTGGCGCAGATCCACTCGCACGTCTCTGGCTCGGGACAAATCAAACAGGTGCCCTAGGCTCGTCGCAACCAGGCCGTCGAGCGCAACACGGAGGTGACGTCGATGAACAAGTCGTCTTGCCTAAATCTCGGAGAGCGAGCCGCAAAGCGGCGCACAAGCAAACTGGCACGCGCGTTCGCGGTCGGGCTGTTAGGGCTTTCATTCGCCGTAGTCGCGCTACCGTCGCGCGCCATGGCGCAGACCGACTGCGGCGTGCCCACGGCGGGCGCCGATCAGTGGCCCGTCGCGGCGCTGGACAGCGTCGGATTGGCAAGCGCGACGCTGTGCCCGCTGGTGCAGCGGCTCGATGCCTGGAAGGAGGCCAACCTCCACTCCGTCGTCGTCGTCCGCCACGGCAGCCTGGTGTTCGAGCACTACTTTGCGGGGGCCGACGAGCGCGGTGACGTCAAGCTCGGCGAGGTCGCCTTCGGACCACAGACCAGGCACGACGTGCGTTCCGTCACCAAGAGCATCGTTGCCCTGCTGCTGGGCATCGCGATCGAGCGCGGCTGGGTCGCCGGCATCGATCAGCCGGTGCTGTCGTTCTTCCCGGAATATGCCGACCTGCGCACGCCCGAGAAGGACCGCATCACGCTGCGCCATCTGCTGACGATGTCGTCGGGCCTGCGCTGGAACGAGGATAACTACGATGATCCGAACAACGGCGAAGTCCTCATGGACCGGGCTCCCGACCCCTATCGCTTCGTCCTGGAGCAGCCCGTCGTCGCGCCGGCCGGGCAGCGCTACAATTACAGTGGCGGCGGAACGGCCCTGATCGCCGCGGTGCTGCAGAAGGCATCCGGTAAGCCGCTCGATGAATTGGCGCGCACGCTGCTGTTCGAGCCGCTCGATATCACTGACGTGGAATGGAACCGATGGGACAACGGCACCGCGATTGCGGCCTCCGGATTGCGGATGCGACCGCGCGATCTCGCCAAGATCGGCCAGTTGGTGCTGTCGCGCGGCGCGTGGAACGGCAGGCAGATCGTGCCGGCGTCATGGGTCGACGCCGCTACCGCGCCGCAGATCAATGGTCCAGAGCTCTATTTCTATGGCTACCAGTTCTGGCTCGGCCGCTCTCTTGTTCAGGGGCGCGAGGTCGACTGGGTCTCCGCAAGGGGCCTTGGCGGGCAACGCGTGTTCATCGTGCCAACGCTCGATCTCGTGGTGGTGGTGACGGCGGGCCTCTATCACAGCCCCAACGAAAGCTGGGTGCCAATCGCGGTCATCAACCGTCTTGTCCTGGCGGCGATCGAACCGCGTTCATGATGCCGCGCATCGTGGCGGCTGCATGACCGCCGGAACAGGACTCCGCCTGAGGGCCAACCGATCAGCGTTCGATCAGAGGTGCATCATGAACAATCGTCTTGTATGGATTGCGGTCGTGTCGCTGAGCGTCTCGGCGGCCTGCACCGTGCTGGTGGTCTTGACCTCGGCAACGGATTGGGCCGGCGGCGATGATCGATCCTGGGCAGCCATCACGCGAGGCTGCGCCGCATCGCTGTGGGCGAAAAAAGTTGGCGCGGGTGAGCCCCGCAGCGTCGATCTCGAATGGGGCGGGAGCGATGCCGTCAAGGTCAACATTCCGGCGCGGGTTCATTATCAGCCCGGTCCGAAGGCGCAGGCGAGCGTCAGCGGCGACGCCGAACTGGTCGGCCACGTGCGCATGCGCGACGGCACACTCGAGTCGGACACGCTTGACGCCTGCTTCCCGGCGGGCGCTCTGGTCGTCCAACTCACCGGCCCGGCGGTCTCGGCCTGGACGCTGAACGGCTCCGCCGAGCTCGAGCTCTCCGACATCAAGCAGGATGTGCTGCGCCTCACGCTGCACGGCGGCGGTAAAGTCACGGCGAGCGGCGAGGTCCATGATCTGTCGCTCGATGCCGCAGGCTCGGGCCGCGCCGAGTTCGGCAGGCTCGTCACCCAGCAGACCAGCGCGCAGATCCGGGGCAGCGAGGAGGTCGTCTTCGCCGACATCAAGCAGGAGGTGCTCCGCATCGTGATGCGCGGCAGCGGCGGCGTCACCGCGAGCGGCGAGGCCCGTGAGATGTCGCTCGATGCCACGGGCTCGAGCCGCGCCGATCTGGGCAGGCTCGTCACCCAGCAGGCGAACGCGCGGATCCGGGGCAGCGGGGAGGTCGATCTCGCACCGCGCGAGGATGCCGATATCTCGATCTCGGGCAGCGCGATCGCCAGGCTGCACGGCGCGGTGGCGCGGATCAATTCGCACGTCTCGGGTTCGGGACAAATCAAGCAGGTGCCATAGGCTCGTCGCAATCAAGCCGTCGAGCGCAATATGGAGGTGACGTCGATGAACAAATCGTTTTCCGCAGACCTTGGCGAGCGTGCCGCCGAGCGGCGCAAGGCCAGACTGGCGAACGCGTTTGCGGTCGGGCTGCTGGGGCTGACCGTAAACTTTGGGAGATTTTCAATGTACGGCAGGGTTGTCGGCACGGCATTGCTCGTTCTCTCGTCATTCAATCGCGCGCATGCAGACCCCGTCGGCGAAACGCATCGTGTGACGACCGAGAGGACGGCCGTCCTGCGCGACGCGGAACGACGCGACCGGTTACGCGTCACCGTCTGGTATCCGGCAGCGAAAGATTCGGTTGAGCAGCCATTGGTCGTCGGCCCACCGGACAAGCCCTTGTTCGATGTCGGATCGGTCGCGTTCGACGCGCCTTTCGCCGATGGCGGGCCGCGTCCGATCCTGCTGTTGGCGCCTGGTGGTGGTGCTCGCGCTCGCATGGTGGGCTGGTTCGGGATTGCCATGGCCCGCGCCGGCTATGTGGTGATCGCGGTCGACCACCCCGGCGATAACGGCGACGATGTGAAGACGACGGCGGCCATGCTCCTGGCCTGGGACCGCGCCGAGGATCTCCGCTCAGCGCTCGCGGCGGCCGAAAATGACCCTGTGATTGCACCGCATCTGGATCGCGCGCGCGTCGGCGCGGCTGGATTGTCATGGGGCGGATATACGGCGCTTGTCGCGGCGGGCGCGCGATCCTTCGATTTCGATCGTCTTTCCGCTTTTTGCGCCGAGAATCCCGACGATGGTATTTGTCATCAGCGCGCGCGCGACAGAACACCGACGACGTCCGCCGACAGGAAGAAAACTCTGGCTTCGCCGGACATCGCCGCCGAGGTTGCCCATGCGGGCGAAAACCATGCCCTGCCCGAAGTGCGGGCGGCGTTCGTCATGGCTCCGGGGCCCATTCAAATGCTCGATCCCGCAAGTCTCGCAGCCATGCGCACGCCGGTTAGCATCATGCTGGGCGATGATGACATAGACGTGCCGCCGGCGACGAACGGTCTCATCGCGGCCAAGGCGATTCCCGGGGCGACGCTCCTGCGGCTGCCGGACGTCGGTCACACTGATTTCTTGCCTGATTGTACCGACGCCGGTCGGGCCACATTCCCGCAGTGGTGCACCTTCAGCGTCCCGCAGGCGGACACCCATCGTCAGGCAATCGCGGCAGCGCAGGAATTTTTTGCCAGGACGTTGGCGAAAGCGCCGTAGCAGGGAAGGGCCAAGTCGGAACGGCAGGCCGCCAGATGGGCCAATCGATCCGCGTTCGCTACCGCAGTCAAAATCGAGGGAGAACGAGAATGCCGAAAAAACTGCTGCTTGGCCTGATCAGCCTCATGGCCGTGGTCGCGATCATCCCCGTCGCCGTGATCGCGCTCGACGCACCGAGCTCTCCGCCGCCAATGGCATCGATGGAGCGAACCTCCGGGCCGAATGTCGGCGACGTTCCGCCGCCGCGGCATTTCCAGGCGCGGGACGGCGCCAGCCTGCAATACTACGCCTATCCCGCACAGCCTGATAACGTCGCCGTGCTGATCCATGGCACGGCCGGTCCGGGAACCAGCATGCATGCGCTCGCAGAGTCGTTGCGCGCCGCGGGCGTGACAGCCTATGTGCTGGATATCAGGGGCCACGGCGGCTCGGGTCGGCGCGGCGATATCGATTATGTCGGGCAGATCGACGACGATCTCGTGGATTTCTTAGGCCAGCTCGGGCCGGCGCGAAGCGGCGAAACCCGCACGCTGGTGGGCTTCTCCGGCGGAGCCGGTTTCAGCATCCGCTTCGCCGGCGGCCCCGCGGGCGATCTGTTCGACCGCTATGTGTTTCTGTCCCCGATCCTGCCGGGGGCGCCGACTTTGCGCCCGAACTCCGGCGGCTGGGTCAATGTCGCGCTGCCGCGCCTGATGACGATCGCTTATCTCGGGCGCCTGGGCATCCACTGGTTCGACGGCTTTCCCGTCATCAGTTACGCGGTCTCCCGCGATTCCTCGCGCGACCTGACCGCCAGCTATTCCTATCGGCTGGCGATGAATTTCAGCGCCGGCCGCGGCTATGAGGGTTCCTTGAAGAACATCCGCCGGCCGGCGGCAATCCTGGTTGGCGATGCCGACGAGCAGGTGGTGGCCGACCAGTTCGCGCTGCTGCTGCAGCGGCTTGGCGTTGATATCCCGGTTACGATCGTGCCGAACATGACGCATGTCGACATGATCGCCGCGCCCGCAGCGTTGCAGGTGGTGGCCGGCGAAATCTCGCGGCTGGAATAGCGGCGCGATTCGCGGGATGCCGCGGCGAACTAACCGCCGTAGCTTCGCACCAGGCAGCCGGCGACCGGGAACGTGTCGGGCTAGGATTGCCGCAGCGCGTTGATCTCGGAACGGATCTGCCCGGCAGCCAGGTTGCATTCACTCAGCATCGCGGCGCTTCCGGCAATGAGCAGACACATCCCAAGCGTGGTCACCGAAACCGGTAGCCAGGTCAGGCGGTCTCCCACGAAATGGTCGATTGCAATGGCAAAACCGGCGGCGACGAAGCAGACGACTGCGAAGAAAAATAGCAGCACCGAGCGTTCCGCGAGAATGGCTCTGCGTTCATGGCGACGAAGCTCTTCGGTCTCGACTTTGGCTCCGCTCGTCTCGGAAAGCTTTCTCACCCGGTCGATGACGCGCGCAAGGCGGAGCAGCGCTGTCGCGATCAGCGATCCCGAAGCCAGGATCAGCAACGCCGGCGTGATCATGGCGGCGATGATCGCCTGCGAAGCCGAAAAGCCGCTCATCGGTCACCCGCCGAGCGTTTCGTACACAATGCCGAGGGTAGCCCCACCCAACTCGGTGGCAAAGTCGCCGGTCAGCTCAGCCGCGAGGTTGTGACGCCGCCTGCCGCGGTAATGCGGCGCCAAGCTGCATCCTCGGTTCGCGGATCCACGCCGCCGCAGGCGTCAACCGCGACATGAACGACATAGCCGGCCTGCAGGGCATCCAGAGCGGTGCGCTGCACCACGATTTCGCTTGCGACACCCGACAAGACCAGCACCTGGCGACCGCTCGCACGCAGCGCGCCGACCAAGCCGGCGTCGGCAAAGGCCGTCGTCTGCGTGCGCATCCGCGGTTCCGGATGTCCCAGCGGCATCAGCACAGTGTCAAGGAAGGCGCCACCCGGCGGCACCGCAGACAGGAAGGCCGGCAATCTGTGTAACGCCGCCAGCTTCGCGAGCGCGCCTGAAACACGGCGCAGGCGCTCGATCGATAATGTTCGGCTGTTCTTGACGATTTCATCCTGCAGATCGAGGAACAAGACAGCTGCGTTTTCGCGGGTGGGAATTGCCATGGGACGTCCGCATACATTGACAACATCGCCGTACGATCCTAGCGCAATTATCGCTCCTACGGACCTCCCCGGATGGGCAGTACGCCTCCGCCAAATCGGGCGAAACTTGTCAGCGACGATCTGCTTGATCGCTTGTCCGTTCGGAATTCGGCCGAAGCGTCAGGCCCTCGAAACGGCCGAGCGAGGCGCAGACGGGCACTAACCCCCGTAGCTCTGCACCAGGCTGCCGGCGACCAGCGACCAGCCGTCGACCAGCACGAAGAAGATCAGCTTGAAGGGGAGCGACACCACCACCGGCGGCAGCATCATCATGCCCATCGACATCAACACCGAGGCCACCACGAGGTCGATGATCAGGAACGGAAGGAACAGCAGGAAGCCGATCTCGAAGGCGCGCTTCAGTTCGGAGATCATGAAGGCCGGCACCAGGATGCGCAGCGACATGTCCTCGGGCGTCGCCGGCGGCGGCTCGCCCGACAGGTCCATGAACAGCTTGAGGTCCTTCTCGCGCACGTTCTTCTGCATGAAGCCGCGCAGCGGCACGGCAGCGCGCTGCATCGCCTCTTCGACCGGGATCTGGTTGGCGATCAGAGGCCGGATGCCGTCGTCATAGGATTTCTGCAGCACCGGCCCCATCACGAAGGCGGTGAGAAACATCGCGAGCGCGATGATGACCGAGTTCGGCGGCGCGGTCGCCGTCCCCATCGCGGTGCGCAACAGCGACAGCACCACGACGATGCGGGTGAACGACGTCATCATGATCAGGATCGACGGCGCGATCGAAAGCACCGTCAGAAGCGCGATCAGCTGGATCGCGCGTTCGGTGACGCCGGTATTGCCCTGGCCGCCGAGATTGATGCTGATGTCCTGCGCAAGCGCGGGACAGGCCAGCAGTCCGGCTGATATCAGGGTGGCAAGAAACAGAACTCTACGCGGGAGGCGTGCGGGCCTCACGAAGACGACGACTTCGAGCGGCCGAGCAACGAGGCCATCTCGTCTTCCAGACTGTCGAACGGGCTGCTCGGCGTGGCGGGCGCGGGGCTTGATGCCGGCGGAGCCGGTGGGATGGCCGGCGGCGGCTCGCTGCGGGGCGCGCTGCGGGCGATCGGCTGCGGCTGCGGCACCGGTTCGGGGGCAACGGGCGGGGCCGCCGTTTCGCCGACCGGTCGACGCAGGGCTGCTTCCAACCGCTGCGCCATCTCGGCAAGGCTCTGGTCCGCACTCGCCGGCAGCGGCGGCGCACGTTCCGGCGCACGCGGCGGCGGTGGCTTCGGCGCATCGCTCGGGCGGGGCGCACGCGGTATCATCGCTTCGCCGCGCGGCGCGCCCGCGCCCCGCGGCGGCATCGGTTCGGGTCGCAGTTCGGAACGCGGTTCGGGCCTGAGTTCGGAACGCGGTTCCGGTCGAAGTTCGGAACGCGGCTCGGGCCGCTCCGAACGCGGTTCGGGTCGAAGTTCGGGACGCGATTCGGGTCGGGGCTCCGGGCGCCCGCCGAGCGGCTCAAGTGCGAAACCCGCCAGCGGATCGACGCGCCGTTCGGACAAGGGATCGGCGACGCGTCGCTCGCGCTCGGCTGCAGCCGGTCGACGGAGCTCCTCCGGAAAAGGCTGCCGCAGCGGACGCGGCGGCAGCTCGGGTATTGGCGGCTCGGCAGGCTCGAACGGGTCGCCGCGCACCGAATCGCCATCGCTCCAGTTCGCGGCATCGGGCAGCGGCGCAATGCGCGGCAGCGGCGGTTCCGCTGCAGGCAAGCCCTGCGGCCGTTGCGGCAGCTGTTCGCGGACCGGGGACGCGCGCACGATATTGGATTCGACGACGATATCGGTCGGGCCGCCGATCATCAGGAGATGCTCGATATTGTCGCGCCGGACCAGCACCAGGCGTCTGCGGCCATCGACGGCCGCGGCATCGATCACCGCCAATCGCGGCATCCGGCCACGCTGGGTATTGGCGCCGAGGCGGTTGGTCGCAAAGCGGCGCACCAGCCATGCGGCAACGCCGATCAGCGCCAACACGGCCACGAATGCAAAAAAGAATGTTACTGCTGGCATGCTCTGTCCCCGGCAAATCCCGCTTTCGTCAGGCCTCTCGTCTGCCACAAACGGCACACAGACAGCGAAGGAGGCCGAACAGCGGAACCATGTCTTAACGCCCACGGCAAGATGTGCCCGCCGGCCAGACCCTTAATAACCCATGAATCGGCCGAACCAAAATTACTTCTTGGGATATCCGCCCGCTAAGTAACGGGGTTAGCGCCGGTTTTGCTGCGAAAGCGTGCAAATTGCGGGGTGTTGTAATTGGTCTGTGGACATCTGGCCCGCGCACCTTAACCGATTGTTAACCATACACACGGCAAATTCTGCCTAGCTCCGGGCCACCTGTTCCGGAGCGTCATGGAGCAGCGCGATGTCCATCGGCGATCTTCCGGTCTTGTCGGCGTTGCGTACCAAGATGCAGTGGCACCAGGAGCGCCAGAGCGTCCTGTCCGAGAATGTCTCCAACTCCGATACGCCGAATTTCAAACCCCGCGATCTCGTGGCGCCGAAGTTCGAGAACTCCGGCGCGCCCGCGGGAACCATGGGGCCGCTGGCGATGATGCAGACCAGCTCGGGCCACATCGGCGCGACCGGCGGCGGAACGAGCTTCGACCAGAACCGCAAGGTGGGCTTCGAGACGAGGCCTGCCGGCAACGCCGTCAACCTCGAGGAAGAGATGATGAAGGTCTCCGCCAACCAGATGGACTATGCGGCGGTCACCTCGCTCTACAGCAAGAGCCTGCACCTTCTGAAGACGGCGATCGGCAAGGGCTAGGGTTCGGGCGATTCCGCCAACAAAGGGAGAACTTCATTATGGCTGACGGCGACGACTTTATGCGCTCGATGGGGATCGCGACATCGGGCCTGCGCGCACAGGCAGGCCGGATGCGGGTGATCTCGGAAAATATCGCCAATGCCGATTCGACGGCGCCGACCGCGGGCGGCGATCCCTATCGGCGCAAGGTTCCGACCTTCTCCTCCCAACTCGACCGCACGCTCGATGCCAAGGTCGTCGCCCTCGGCCGGATCAGGCAGGACCCCTCGGCCTTTCGCGTCAAATACGAGCCCAACAATCCGGCAGCAGATGCCGCCGGCAACGTCAAATACCCCAACGTCAACTCGCTGGTCGAAATGACCGACATGCGCGATGCGCAGCGATCCTACGAGGCCAACCTCAACATCATCAGCGCCACGCGTCGGATGATCCAGCGCACGCTCGACATCCTCAAGGCCTGAACAGGAGCAATAGACCATGGCTTCCCCGACAGTCGCCGCCAACGCCTATGCCAGTCTTGCCCGCATCCTCGACACCGGTGGGGCCGGCAAGGGCGGTGGTTCCAGCGGGCCCTCGTTCAGCGCGGTGCTGCGCGACGCGCTCGGTAGCGTGGCAGAGGCCGGACGCAAATCGGATACGCAGACGGTCGCAATGGCGCAGGGCAAGGCCAATGTGATGGACGTGGTCACGGCGGTGGCGGAAACCGATGTCGCGGTCTCGACCCTGGTGTCGGTCCGCGACCGCGTGATCGCGGCCTATGAAGACATCATGAAGATGCCGATCTGACCGCGCAGCGGTCATCCCGGGGCGATGCGTAGCATCGAACCCGGGATCTCGAGATTCCGGGTTCGATGCTGCGCATCGCCCCGGAATGACGAAACGACAAACACAAGTGAGGTAGAGTCATGACCGGTCCTGAAACTCTCGACGTGGCGCGCGATGCGATCTGGACCATCGTGATCGTCTCCTCGCCGTTGATGGTGGTCGGCCTCGTGGTCGGCGTCGTGGTGTCGTTGTTCCAGGCGCTGACCCAGATCCAGGAACAGACGCTGGTGTTCGTGCCGAAAATCCTCGCGATCTTCGTGACGCTGCTGCTGGCGCTGCCGTTCATGGCGGATTCGCTGCAGAGTCACATGATGCGGATCTCGTCGCGAATCATCGGCGGCTGAGGCAAGGTGCGCGTGAACGGACCCTCGGAAGGCGGCACCAGGTCATGCGCATCGACATCTCGTTCCTGCCCGCGCTCGCCGCCGCCTTCATGCTGGCCTTTGCCCGTATCGGCGCCATGGTGATGCTGCTGCCGGGGCTCGGCGAGTCCAATATTCCGGTCCGCGTCAAACTCTCGATCGCGCTGCTGCTCACGCTGATCATCCTGCCGCTGCACCGCTCCGCCTACCATGTCGACCTGCAGTCGCTGGCGGCGCTCTTGGTCCTGATGCTGCACGAGATCGTGATCGGCATCGTGCTCGGCGCCACCGCGCGGGTGACGCTGTCGGCGCTGCAGGTCGCGGGTTCCGTGATCGCTCAGCAGATGGGACTTGGGTTCGTCACCGCGGTCGATCCGACCCAGGGGCAGCAGGGCGTCCTGATCGGCAATTTCCTCACCATGCTGGGGGTGACGCTGCTGTTTGCGACCGACAGCCACCACCTCGTCATCGCCGCGCTGAACGACAGCTATGCGATCTTCGCGCCGGGCGAGAACGTCGCCAGCGGCGACGTCGCCTCGCTCGCGACCCGGGCTTTTGCGGCTGCGTTCAAGATCGGCCTGCAGCTCTCGGCGCCGTTTCTGGTGTTCGGCCTGGTGTTCAATATCGGGCTCGGCGTGCTGGCCCGGCTGATGCCGCAGATGCAGGTCTATTTCGTCGGCGTGCCGCTGTCGATCTTCGCCGGCTTCCTGATCTTCGGAGTGGTGATCGCGGCGATGATGGGGACCTTCCTCGATTACTTCACCGGCGTGATGCACGAGATGATGCCGCTCAACTAGGACGTGATCGATGGCCGACGAGAACGATTCCTCAGACAAGACAGAAGACCCAACGCAAAAACGTCTCGACGACGCGCTGGAGCGCGGCGACGTCGTCAAGAGCCATGAGATCAACACCTGGTTCGTGATCGCCGGCGGCACGCTGATCATGTCGATCTTTTCCGGCTCGATCGGTGGCGGGATCGAGATGCCGTTGCGCAACCTGATCGCCAATTCCTGGATGATCCGCACCGACGGGCCCGACCTGCTGCAGCTCGCCAGGAGCCTGTCTTTCGCGGTGCTGGCCGCGATCGGCGTGCCGATGTTGATGCTGGCGCTGGCGGCGATCGCCGGCAACATGCTGCAGCACCGGCTGGTATGGTCGGGCGAGCAGCTGAAGCCGAAGTTCAGCAAGATCTCGCCCGGCGCCGGCGCCAAGCGGATCTTCGGCAAGCAGGCCGCCGCCAATTTCGGCAAGGGCCTGTTCAAGGTGATCGCGCTCGGCGCCGTGATGACGGCAATCCTCTGGCCGGAGCGCCTCCGCCTCGAATCACTGGTGCGGTATGATCCTTCCGCTCTGCTCGGTGTCACCACGTCGATGACGATGCATCTGATGGGCGCGGTGGTCGCCATGCTCGCCGTGGTCGCGATCGCCGACTATCTGTTCCAGTACCGGCAGTGGTTCGAGCGGCAGAAGATGTCGCTGCACGAAATGAAGGAGGAGTTCAAGCAGTCCGAAGGCGACCCGCACATCAAGGGCCGGATCAGGCAGTTGCGCCACCAGCGCATGAAAAAGCGCATGATGACGGCGGTTCCCAAGGCCTCCGTCATCATCACCAACCCGACCCACTATTCGGTGGCGCTATCCTACGAGCGCGGCATGTCGGCGCCGGTCTGCGTCGCCAAGGGCGTCGACAATATCGCGTTCAAGATCAGGGAGGTCGCGCGCGCGCACGATATCCCGATCGTGGAGAACGTCCAGCTTGCCCGGGCGCTCTATGCCACCGTCGAGATCGACGACGAGATCCCGATCGAGCACTATCACGCCGTCGCGGAAATCATCGGCTATGTCATGGGCTTGAGGCGGGGGCTGTCGGGTCGACGGAGTTGACGCCGGCCGCCCGGAAAGGCCTCGTGTGGGGGATTTGACGTTCGTATCACGAGGTCCGCGTGCCCCTCGCCAACGACGTCAAATCCAAAACCACACTAGAAACATGTATTTGCAAGTGTCCCTTTGGTTCTAACATTGGCGCACGAGCCGGCTGCGACCTGATGCGAATGCTGGAACCAGGACACGAGAAGCACATTTTGGCTGCGACATAGCGACCGGATTGGCCCCGAAATAGCGACTGGATTATAGACTGGATCATAAGAGTCGGGCTTGCGCGTGCAGGCCCGATTCAGGCACTCAAGGCAAGGGGAGGCGAACAGCGCCTCGCGTCCTTAGACCATAGCCGCGTCCAAGAGCTCATGACCGCCGACACCGACAACGATGCGCCCCGGGAGCCGATGGCCCTGCACGAGCCGCCGCGGCGGGCTGGCAGTATCGTGCTGGTGCTTGTGGTCGCGGGCGGGCTGGTCGCGGTGGCGCTGGCGCTGATGAGCATCGGCCGTGTCGAGGCGCAGCCCTATATTCTCGCTTTGCTGGCGCTTCTGGCGATGGTCGGGCTGTTCAACCTGTTTGCGTTTGCCGCCGGTATCATTCGCTTCGTCGACCGCACCGCCGAAAACCCGGTGATGGGGCGAATCGTCGACCATGCCCTCGACGGAATCGCCGTCACCGATCCCCGCGGCCATGTGATCTATTTCAACGCCTCCTATTTGGCGCTGACCGGCGCCACCGGCGCGCAGGACGTGCGCCCCGTCGAGCGCGTCTTCATCGGCAATCCCGACGTCTCGGAAGCGGTGTTCCGCCTGCTCAAGGCCGCGCGCGAAGGCAGACGGCAGCAGGAGGAGGTCCGGATCTCCGGCGGCGAGGGCGGCCATGGCCGCTGGCTCAGGTTGCGGGTGCGCGCGCTCGGCCGCGGCAAGCGGGAAGCCAGATATGCGGTGTGGTCGATCGCCGACATCACCCGCGACCGCGAACGCCAGGAGCACGTGTTCCAGGAGTTGCAGCACGCGATCGAATATCTCGATCATGCGCCGTGCGGCTTCTTCTCGGTCACCGCCGCGGGCCAGCTCGCCTATGTCAATGCGACGCTGGCGAACTGGCTCGACTACGATCTCGCCGAGATCGGCTCGGGGGGCCTGAGGCTGACCGACATCGTGTCCGGCGACGGCGCATCGCTGTTGACCTCGATCGTGGCGGTGCCCGGCGAGGTCAAGACCGAGGTGTTCGACGTCGACCTGCGGCTGCGCGGCGGCAAGACCATGCCGGCGCGGCTCTACCACAAGCTCGCCTTCGGTGCGGACGGCGTGCCCGGCCCATCGCGGACGCTCGTGATCAGCCGCGCCCGCGACGAGCGTTCCGATCCGGAGCGCGCCGCCGAAGTGCGGTTCATGCGCTTCTTCGACCACACCCCGATGGCGATCGCGACCGTGGATCGCGGCGGCGCCGTGGTGCGCGCCAATGCCCGCTACGCCAAGCTCGCGCAGTCTCTCAGCCCCGACGGCATGGCCAACAAGTCGATCTTCCGGGCGGTCAACGCCCGCGACCGCAGCCTTCTGATCGCCGCCATCAACCAGGCGGCCGAAGGGCAGGGCGACATCCCGCCGGCCGAGGTGATGCTGGACGGCGTGCGGGAACGCTGGGGGCAGTTTTTCGTGACCTCGGTCAACGAGGATGAGCGCGAGACTGAGGCGGCGATCGTCTATCTGCTGGAGACCACCGAGCGGCGCACGCTGGAGAACCAGATCAACCAGTCGCAGAAGATGGAGATGGTCGGCCAACTCGCCGGCGGCATCGCGCACGATTTCAACAATGTGCTGTCGGCCATCATGATGGCGAACGACTTCCTCTTGAACGCGCACAAGCCGACCGATCCGTCGTTCCAGGACATCATGCAGATCAAGCAGAACGCGACGCGGGCGGCCACCCTGGTGCGCCAGCTGCTGGCGTTCTCGCGCCGTCAGACCCTGCGGCCGCAGGTGCTCGATCTCGGCGATGCCTTGTCCGACCTCACCATGCTGCTGCGCCGGCTGATCGGCGAGAAGGTCAAGCTCGACCTCCTGCATGGCCGCGATCTCTGGCCGGTGAAGGTCGACGTGTCGCAGTTCGAGCAGGTGGTCGTCAATCTCGCGGTCAACGCGCGCGACGCCATGCCCGACGGCGGCAAGCTGACGGTGAAGACCGCCAATGTCGGCGCGGAGGAGGCCGGCAGGCTGGCCTATAAGGGCATGCCGGCGTCGGATTATGTCCAGATCGAGATCACCGACACCGGCACCGGCATCCCGCCCGACATCCGCGGCAAGATCTTCGAGCCGTTCTTTTCCACCAAGGAGGTCGGCAAGGGCACCGGCCTTGGACTGTCGACGGTCTACGGCATCGTCAAGCAGACCGGCGGCTTCATCTATGTGGACTCCGAGCCGGGCCGAGGCACTTCGTTCCACATCTTCCTGCCGCGCCATCATGCCGACCAGGAAGTCGTGGCCGACGCGCACGGCGGCAACGGAGCTGCCAAGGAGGTGGCTGCGGAGGCAAAGCCGCGCACCGATCTCACGGGGGAGGGGACGATCCTGCTGGTCGAGGACGAGGAAGGCCTGCGTTCGCTCAATGCCCGCGGCTTGCGCTCGCGCGGCTACAGCGTCGTCGAGGCCTCCAACGGCGTCGAGGCGATGGAGGCTCTGGAAGAGAGGAATGGCGCGATCGATCTCGTGGTCTCGGACGTGGTGATGCCGGAGATGGATGGTCCGACGCTGCTCAAGGCCATGCGCGAGCGCAATCCGGAGCTGAAGATCATTTTCGTGTCGGGGTACGCCGAGGATGCTTTCGAAAAGAGCCTCCCCGAGAACCAGCAATTCGCCTTCCTGCCAAAACCCTTCACGCTGAGCCAGCTGGTGGCTGCGGTAAAAGAGACGATGGCGCCGTCGTGACGTCTGGTGTTCCGGACACGTTGCAGCGCCATAAGCATGTTGATACGCGTCTTCGACGCGTTTTGACGCTGCTTCGCCCGGAAATGACCTCCGCCTGCGCGGCAAATGTGAACTTCCGCACTTAACCCCGCGACGGTGCGCCGCAGCCGCTAACCTTGCGTGACAGCTTCACTTTTTGGCAACGCTGCCCATCTTAGAGGCGGTTCCCCATTGCCGGGGATATTTTGGGAAACGAACATGAAATTCAACCAACGCATGCGCGTCATGATCCAGGCCATTGCCGTGGTCCTGGCGCTGGCGCTTCCGTCGGTGCTCGTTGTCTCCTCGGCCGATGCCCGCATCGGCGGCGGCTTTGGCTCGGGCTCCCGCGGCACCCGCACCTTTTCCGCGCCGCCCCCGACGTCGACCGCACCTGGCACGGCGCAACCGTTCAACCGCACCATCACCCAGCCGGCTAATCCCGGGATGGGGTCCGCGATCGGTGGTGGCGGCTTCTTCAACCGTCCGGGCGGCGGCATGCTGCGCGGCCTTGCCGCGGGTTTCCTCGGCGCAGGTCTGTTGGGGATGTTGTTCGGTGGCGGATTGTTCTCGGGCATCGGCGGGCTATCGTCGATGTTCGGCCTGATCCTGCAGCTTGTCCTGATCTTCTTCCTGGTGCGCATGGCGATGTCCTGGTGGCAGCGCCGCAACATGCCGGCGCCAGCCTATGCCGGTCCCGGCGCAGGTCCTGGCCCGCAGAGCAGCTTCAGCAGCGGAATGGGTTTTGGTCTGGGATCGGCAACCGCGCCGCTGGAGATCGCGCCCGCGGACTACGAGTCCTTCGAGCGGCTGCTCGGCGAGATTCAGGCCGCCTGGTCGAATGAGGATACCGGCCTGCTCGGCAAGCTGGCGACGCCCGAAATGGTCTCCTATTTCGCCGGCGATCTGCAGCAGAACCGCGCCCGCAACGTCATCAACAAGGTGTCCGCAACGAAGCTGCTGCAGGGCGATCTCGCCGAAGCCTGGCGCGAGGGTGATACCGATTTCGCCAGCGTCGCCATGCGCTTCTCGCTGATCGACAGGACGCTCGATCGCGCCAGCGGCCGCCTCGTCGAGGGCAGCGAGCAGCCCGCCGAGATCACGGAGGTTTGGACCTTCTTGCGGCCGCGCGGCGGCAATTGGGTGCTTTCGGCGATCCAGCAGACCAACTGATCGACTGGGAGAGAATGTTCGAAGGGCGTCGCGGATGGCCGCGGCGCCCTTCGCCTTTGGGCGTCGTGCCAGTGTTGCCGAGCCGGAATAATCCGCTCCGCGATGTGTTGGATTAAAACAAAACCAGCATCGGGAGGATGACATGACCGCGCCCGCAAAACCTGCTTTGGCCACATGCCTCGTGCTTGCCGCAGCCGCGCTTGCGCTGCTCGCGGCGTCGTCCGCACCGGCTCAATCCGCCGACACCACCTTCTTCCTGACCAGCATCGGCCCGGGCAAGGGCGGCGATCTCGGCGGGATCGAGGGCGCCGACAGGCATTGCCAGACCTTGGCGCAGGCCGCGGGCGCCGGGGCCAAGACCTGGCATGCGTATCTGTCGACGCAAGGCACCGACGGCAAAGCGGCCGTCAACGCGCGCGACCGCATCGGCAAAGGGCCCTGGCAGAATTCCAAGGGTGTCGTGATCGCGAAGGACGTCGCCGAACTTCACAGCGCGAGCAACAATCTCACCAAGCAGACCGCGCTCACCGAGAAAGGCGAGGTCAACAACGGCCGCGGCGACACGCCGAATCGCCATGACATTCTGACGGGCTCGCAAGCCGACGGCACCGCCTTCGCGCCGGGCGAGGACCGTACCTGCAAGAACTGGACGAGCAGCACGCAAGGCTCGGCGATGCTCGGTCACTCCGACCGCATGGGCCTGCGCGACGATGACGCCTCGAAATCCTGGAACGCCTCGCATCCCTCCCGCGGCCCGGATGGCGGCTGTTCGCAAGGAGACCTCAAGAGCACCGGCGGCGATGGCCTGCTCTATTGCTTCGCGGTGAACTGACGCCCGCGACAGCCTACCCGACGTTGGCGATGCGCGGGGGCGCAACGAGACGTTCGTTGCGGCAAGTCATCGCTGCGGCGGCTGCGATGGCGGCCCCGAGCTGGTTGATGCCGACAGGCCTTGCCAGCAGATAGCCCTGGCCGTAGGCACAGCCTTCGCCGGCGAGGAACCGCCATTGCGCCTCTGTCTCGATGCCTTCGGCGAGAATCGGCCTGTCCAGGCTGCGTCCGAGCGCGAGCACGGTGCGGACGATCGCCGCCGCAGCCGCGTCGTTCGGCAGGCGTTTCACGAACGACTGGTCGAGCTTGATCTTGTCGAACGGGAAGGCGTGCAGGGTCGAGAGCGACGAATAACCGGTGCCGAAATCATCCATCGCCACCGAGATGCCCATGGCCTTCAGGCGGCGCAGGATGTGCAGGGCCTGGGACTGGTCGGACATGACGGTGGATTCGGTCACCTCGACCTCCAGCCGCTTCGGCGACAGGCCGGTCTCCAGCAGGATGCGGTGGATGGTTTCGGCCAGACTCTCCCGGTTGAACTGGACCGGCGAGAGGTTGACCGCCACCGTGCCCGGGATTTTTCCATCCGCCGCGTCGCGGCAGGCGGTCCGCAAGGCCCATTCGCCCATGGCGACGATGGCTCCGGTTTCCTCGGCAAGCGGGATGAATTCCGCCGGCGAAATCAGGCCGCGTTGCGGATGCCGCCAACGCATCAAGGCCTCGGCGCCGCGAATCGCGCCGTCATGGAGCGAGGCCTGGAGCTGATAGTGCAAGAGCAGTTCGCCGCGTGCCACCGCGCTTTGCAGGTCGCGGGCCAGCGCGCGCCGGGCGCGCGCCTGGTCGTCCATATCGGGGCGATAGTGCGAGATCGCACCGCGCTGCCTGCTCTTGCTCCTGATCATCGCGAGCTTGGCGTTGCTGAGCACCTGATCGCGCTCCGGCGTGTCGGTCGGAAAGATCGAGTAGCCGATAGAGGCGGTGAGGGGGATAGCTTGATCCCCGATCTGGAACGGCTTGGCAAACACCGCCGCGATGCGCTCGGCGAAGAACTGTGCGGCTTGCGGGTGATCGCCCGACAGCTGCAGCCCCAGGAATTCGTCGCCGCTCTGGCGCGCGAGCAATTCGCCTGAAAGCAGGACCTTGCGCATCCTGTCCGCGACCTCGATCAGCAGGAGATCGCCGGCGCCGTGGCCGAACACGTCGTTGATGTCCTTGAAACCGTCGAGATCGATGGCGAGAACCGCCAGCCGGTGCGCCTTTTCATGCGCCTCGGCGGCGTCGAAGGCGAGCCGCTCGTTGAACGCGATGCGGTTGGGCAGGCCGGTCATCGCATCGTTGAACGAGAGCTGATGAATGCGGTCGGCCGATTCCGTGCGCGCGCGCAGGTCGATCAGATAGGTCGAGACGCCGCTGCCTAGCACCAGGAGGACGGCGCCGATCGCAGCGAAGCCGAGCATGCCCGAGGGGACCAGATCGCTCGACAGCGTCTCCGCAGCGTCCGGAGCGAGCGTGGCTGAGGCTGCCAGCGCGACGTGGAGGGCGCAAACCAGCAGCGCCAGCGTCACCGCCGCGCCATGCCGGCACCAGCGCGTCACCGGACGATTGGCCCTGTTGACCGCGAGCGCACCGAGCGCCAGCCCGAGCAGCAGTGTGACGGCGATGCCCGATCGATTCCAGGTGATGGTCCCCGCGACCTGCCAGGCGTTGAGGCCAAGAAAGTGCACGTCGAGGATGCCGACACCCATGACCAGCCCGCCAGCTTCCGGCGCGAGCTTGAAATGACGCCTGCCGACCTCAAATCCCACCAGGCAGGAGAGTATGGCGATCATGAGCGCGGCGCCGGTCGCGATCGGCTCGAAGCCGCTGCGCAAGGACGGAGCGAGCGCCGCGATCGAGATCATGGTGGAGGCCCAGAGGGCAACGCCGGTGCCAACGGACGCCGTGAACAGCCAGCCTCGCCGCATCGACCCTGCGGTGGCGCGGGCGCGCGCGAAATGGCGCATTCCGACCCAGCTGCCGAGCAGGCAGACCGAGCTGGCAATGACGACCATGAGGACGTGATACGAAAGGGGCGAGGGCGCCATGCCTGATATCCGAATTTCTCTCGCTGGGACGCTAGTGGATAGGGAGTTAACGGCCCTATGATTGCGCGCGGCGGGCCGTCGCCGGGATTTGCGCTTCGCGAATTAGCGTTGATATTTGATGACCGGCTCGAGTGAATATTGCTGCCTGTTGAAGCTGTCGTCGGGTGCGCGTGCATCCAACGCGACGCCAGGTCAGCGATCGCGGCGATGGAATCGGGGATGCAGATGAAGTACGAACTTTATTACTGGCCGAACATCCAGGGACGCGGCGAATATGTCCGTCTGGCGCTGGAGGAAGCCGGCGCCGACTATGTCGATGTCGCGCGCCAAGGCAACGGCATGGGCGCGATGATGCGGATGATGGAGGCCAAGACCGGCACGCCTCCCTTTGCGCCGCCGTTCCTGAAGGCCGGCAAGCTCGTGATCGGGCAGACCGCGAACATTCTGTCCTATCTCGGCACCCGTCACGGGCTTGCGCCGAAGGCGGAAGCCGGGCGGCTGTGGGTGCACCAGCTTCAGCTTACCATCGCTGATCTCGTGCTGGAGATACACGACACTCATCATCCGCTTGGGCCGAGTCTGTACTATGAGGACCAGAAGGGGCCCGCGAAACGGCGCAACGAGGAATTCTGGAAGGAACGGGTGCCGAAATTTGCAGGCTATTTCGAGCGGCTGCTGCGCAACAGCGGCGGCGCCCATGTGACTGGCCGCCGCCTGACTTACGTCGATCTCTCGCTGTTTCAGATCGTATCAGGCCTGCGCTACGCCTTTCCGAAACGCATGCGCGCGTTCGAGCCTGCAATCCCCGGGCTGACCGGCCTGCATGACCGCGTCGCCGCGCGGCCGAACATCAAGGCCTATCTCGCAAGCGAGCGGCGGATTGCCTTCAACGAGGACGGCATCTTCCGGCACTACCGGGAGCTGGATGCTTAGCCCGACGCGCCGGACTGGAGGCCGCCATATCGGCGGCTCAACCCGTCACCAAAGCCCGGGCACCAGACGATAGCGCACCCGAGCTGCGTAATCGGCATAACCGGGCAGGCCGGCGATCAGTGCGCGTTCCTCGATCCCAGCGCGAACGGCGAACAGCACCACGAACAGCGGCGCCATCGCCACGCCCCACCACGAGCCCAACAGCAGCGGCGCGCCGACGAAGAACGGCACGGTGCCGGCATACATGGGATGCCGGACGAAGGCATAAGGACCGGTGGAGACCACGTAGTGGCCCCGTTCGGTTTGCAGCTTGATGACGGGTGCCGCGAATGGGTTCTCCCGCAGCACCCACATGATGAAGCCGGTGGATGCCAGCAACAGCGCCAGTCCCAGCGCATGCAGGGCGAGCGGCATGTGGGAGGCGTGCAAGCGTTCGTCGAATCCGATCGCGAGCAGCCAGATCAGCGCCGCGAAGCCGAACACCAGCACGAATGTCTTGTCGGCGGCCGGCTGATCGCTCTGCATCATCGGCCGCATGCGCTCGGCGAGCAGCGCCGGATCGGTCCTGGCCAGCCACAATCCGCCGGCGATGCCGAGGATCGCGATCGTGGCGAGGAACACCCACGCCGCCGGCCAATGCAGCGTACCCGCGGGCGCGAACAACAGCGCGCCCATGGCGGCGATCCAGATCAGGTTCTGTAGCAACAGTCTTGCGATCATGCGGGCGCCCGCTTCTCGGGGGCCCCTGATCGCGCCGGTTTCTGGCGAACTTGCGGCGCCGGTCGCTCACCCTCTGGGGGAGGGCTTAGAACGTTCAGGCGAGCTGGTCGACCCGTGTGCCCTGTCCCGGAGGCAGCGGCGCCGGTGTGGTCCGCGACGGACCGCCGGCCTCATCGCTGTCGCTATCGTTGCTGACCGGCGGCGTCGGGGGCGCGCTCGCCTGCGGCGAAATTACCGGTGTCGGGCTGGGGACGCTTGTAGTCACGCTTGAAATGGACATGGGCTGGTCCTTTGTTGTGCCCCAGCCTGATCGCGGGACACCAATACCGCATGAACCCGATCCGTAGAATTGTCAGCAATCTCAGGTTGCCTGCGGCATGGTGAACAGCGGCCTCGGGCGGTCGCAGAAAGCGATCCGCAAAACTACGGGTCGCGATTGCCGCTACTGGTCCGTGCCGCGCGAGATCGTGATCGAGGATTCTGTCTTGGTCCGCATGCAGCGCATGTCGAGGCGGCGATAGCGGATCGAGACGTCGTCGCCGCGAATGAGCCCCATCCGCTTCACGCAGCGCGTCGTGCCCTTGACCATGTCGTCCTTCGGCAGGGTGAAGATGATCGCGCTGGCGCTGGCGATGAGATCGAGGAAGGCAGGCTGCGGCTTGCGATCGGTCTTGGCAAAGAGCTGATTGGAAAAATTGCGCGACGAGCAGCCCAGGGTGATCTCGCGCGCATTCGGGTGTGCGAGGTAGATCACGCCCGCCGCCGTCTGCCCGACGCGCATGCCGTCGATCTGGTTCTTGAGCTGGCCCGCGAGATCGTCGCAGCGGTCGGCGCGCGCCGGCGAGACGGCAAGCGCGCACGTGAGCGCGAGCGTGGCGAACATCGAGCGTAGAAATAGATTTCTTGTCATGGATACCCCCGCGCCATTGAAGCTTGCGCGGAGGACTCATGCAAGCGCCGAGCCGCAACCGCCGTGGCGATTGCGGCTGCGGTGTGACGCCGATGCGTCAACTGGCGGCGGCCCTATTGGCACTTTCCCTTGTGCGACAGCGAAACCCCCGCCTGCTGACGCATGCAATCGTTGCCGTAGGTCTTGCCGTCGCAGCCGCAGACAACGAGCTTCGGTCCGGTGATCTGCGGGCAGAATCTCGGCTTTCGCGCGCAGGTGCCGGGGATGTCAAAGATGAAGCATTGTCCGGCCTTTCTCTGACAGAAAAGGCCTGGGTTACATTCCTGCGGGTGGATGACAAAACCGCCGCATGTCTTGCCGACTCCGACCGCGTCGGCGCCGGTGGGGATTGAAATCAGCAACGTCAGTGCCGCAGCAAATGAAATCAGAATACTGCTCTTCACGGTCGCCTCCCTTGTCGCGTTTGTAATGACAAAAAACAACCAGAGATTATGATCCGGATTTTGTCCGAATAAAGAAGAATCATGCGTGGCATTCGGTCGAATGCCGCGACTCCGGCGACGACGGGTGGGCCGCATCGGGCTGGAATTTGGCGATCGGGCCTCGCCGCTCTCGAGAACACCGATCATTGGGACTGCGCAAGATGGACTTGATCCGGTATCCACGTTTTGTTTGGCGTCACCACGGCAAGGAAGAAGAGGGAGGACGAAACGAAGGGGTGAATTGTCCGTCACAGTATGCTATGTTGCGATCATGACAAGGCTCCTCGAACAAGCCCTGCGCCAGATCGAACATCTGGCGGAACATGAGCAGGACGCTGCCGCTGGCGCGTTGCTCGACTACGTCAAACACATGCGCGAGATGCGATTGACCGAGGCTCAGATCGCCGAGGTCCGTCGCCGCAGGGCCGATCCCGACCGCAGGCTGGTATCTCACGCCGAGGCACGCGAGCGCATCTCGCGGCTTGGCTCGTAGCGGGCGGCATGAACCTTGTCTTCGACGATCAGGCGTTGGCCGACCTCGAAAATATCTACAATTGGATCGCGCAGGAGAGCCCTGCTGTGGTGGACCGGCTTTTTAGCAGCGTTGAGCTGCTGATCTCGTTTCTGTTCATAGGTCATGTGGGTCACGACCGGGATACGTTTGAGTGGGTGGTCCCGCGATTGCCGTATATCGTGGTCTACGAGGTCGATCAGGCTCAGGAGCAGGTCATCGTCACGGCAGTGTTTCATGGGGCACAGGACCGCGGCGGCAACGATTGACCGAGCGCCGGGTCGGTGGGACCGTCCTATCGCTCAAATCCTGGACGACATCAGAGACATAGCCGGCGAGCGTTAGCTCCAGATCGCCAGAACCTTCCTTTTGTCCCAAAAGTGCTTAGAACGGTGCAGTCGCCGGCGGGCGCCTCGTAGCGTCGCCCGGCCCCTGAAACCCGCGAGTCCGCCCATGAACGCCCCGACCGCCTTTCCCGACCAGAAGCCCGTTCCGCCCTATAAGCACACGCCTCTATTCCCGCTCGGGCCCGACACCACGCCCTACAAGAAGATCACGGCCGAGGGGGTGCGGGTCGAGCAGGTGCTGGGCCGGGACATGCTGGTGGTCTCGCGCGAGGCGCTGCGGGCGCTCTCGGAGGCCGCGTTCGGCGAGATCAACCATTATCTGCGCCCCGGTCATCTGCAGCAGCTGCGCAATATCCTCGATGATGCGGAGGCTAGTCCCAACGACAAGTTCGTGGCGCTGGATTTCCTCAAGAATGCCAACATCGCCGCCGGCGGCGTGTTGCCGATGTGCCAGGACACCGGCACCGCCATCATCATGGGCAAGAAGGGCTGCCACGTCATCAGCGACGGCGACGACGAGGCGGCGCTGTCGGAAGGTGCGCGCGACGCCTACCTGCGCCGCAACCTGCGCTATTCGCAGGTCGCTCCCCTGTCGATGTATGAGGAGAAGAACACCGCCAACAATATGCCGGCGCAGTGCGAGATCTACGCCGAGGGTGACGACGCCTACAAGTTCATGTTCATGGCCAAGGGCGGCGGCAGCGCCAACAAGAGTTTTCTGTTCCAGGCAACGCCCTCGGTGCTCACGAAAGACCGCCTGCTGGCGTTCCTGAAGGAGAAGGTGCTGACGCTGGGCACCGCGGCGTGCCCGCCCTATCATCTGGCGATCGTGATCGGCGGCACCTCGGCCGAGCTCTGCATGAAGACGGTAAAGCTCGCGTCCGCCCGCTATCTCGACGCGCTGCCGACCCACGGCTCGGCCGACGGCAACGCCTTCCGCGATCTGGAGATGGAGCACGAAATCCAGAAGATGACGCAATCGCTCGGCGTCGGCGCGCAGTTCGGCGGCAAATATTTCTGCCACGACGTGCGCGTGATCCGCATGCCGCGCCACGGCGCAAGCTTGCCGATCGGGCTTGGCGTGTCCTGCTCGGCCGACCGCCAGGTGCTCGGCAAGATCACCAAGGACGGCGTCTATCTCGAGGAGCTCGAGCACAACCCGGCGCAATATCTCCCCGCAGTCGAGCAGGCGCTCGGCGGCGAGGTCGTCCAGATCGACCTCAACCAGCCGATGAAGGACATTCTGGCCACGCTCGCCAAACACCCGATCAAGACGCGGCTGTCACTGTCCGGCACCATGGTCGTGGCGCGCGATTCCGCGCATGCCAAATTACGCGAACGGCTGGAGCAGGGCGAGCCGCTGCCGGACTATTTCAAGAACCATCCCGTCTACTACGCCGGTCCCGCCAAGACGCCCGAAGGCTATGCCTCCGGCGCGTTCGGCCCGACCACGGCGGGGCGGATGGATTCCTTCGTCGACCAGTTTCAGGCCGCCGGCGGCTCGATGGTGATGCTGGCCAAGGGTAACCGCGCACCTGCCGTGCGCGAGGCCTGCAAGAAGCACGGCGGCTTCTATCTCGGCTCGATCGGAGGCGCGGCGGCGAACCTCGCCGAACACTGCATCAAGAAGGTCGAGGTGCTGGAATATCCCGAGCTCGGCATGGAGGCGATCTGGCGCATCGATGTGGTGGATTTTCCGGCCTTCATCATCATCGACGACAAGGGCAATGATTTCTTCAAGGAATTGAATCTGGGGTGAGGTTTAACCTCGCCCCGCTTGCGGGGAGAGGTCGAAATTCGCGCCAGCGGATTTCGGGTGAGGGGGCTCGCCGCGCATTCGGTGTCTGTGGAAGCAGCCCCTCACGCCGACCCTCTCCCCGCGAAGAGCGGGGCGAGGGGGCGCAGCGCGGCTGGCGGACGCCTTACGCCCGTTTGCCCGTGAACGGGAAGCTGCCCATCGGGCCGATGCCCATTTCGCCGGACATGCTGTCGCCCGCCACCTTGCCGGTGAACTCCAGGGTCAGCGGCATCGGGTTGGTGATCGAGAGCTTCCAGAAGACGTCGTCGCCGTTCACGGTGCCGTCGAAGATTTCGCCGGAATTGCCGTCGGCGCCCTGCGTGCCGGTCAGCGTGGAGCCCGAGCTCTTCAGGCTCAGCGTCGCGTTGCGCTCGCCCATCGGGGTGCTCATGGTGATGCTCCAGTCTCCGTCCACGGCCATTGTCGTTCTCCTCAGGTGTTGAGCTTCGCAAAACCGGAATGGTTCTGGCATTGTGTCGGCGGGCGGTATAGCGCATCTCGCGCGCCGAGAACAACGTCCCCACAAGGCGCGCGCCAAATTCCGTCGTCAAGCACGTGCGGCCGCGCGGGTCCGGCCTGTGACAAGAATGCGAAAGGCGACGTATTGCACGGCGAAGGCTGCAATCTTGGCGCCGACGGCAATCACGGAGACATAGAGCGCCCATAGCTTGATGTCGCCGGTCATCGCCACCGCGATGGTGCCGGCGCCGAGCGCGATCATCAGCAACGCCCAGGCAAAACCGGCGATGGTGACATACTCCGGAATGGTGTCGACCACGACCGGCGGCACGTAGCGCAGCATCCAGCCGCGCTTGAGCATGATCGCGCCGATGGCAAAATGCGCGATCGCGGGTTTGGCCAGCACGAAGCGGGGATCGTGGGTCAAGAGCGTTGCTGAGCCGAGCACGATCACAAGCGCAAGGCTCGCCCAGGTCATGAAGCCGAGCGGCTTGCCCTTGAGGCGGGAATAGATGACCTGGCCGACTGCGCCTGCGATCGCCACCGAGGTCGCCAGCACGACGTTGTCGGTGACCAGATAGATGACGAGGAAGACGATGGTCGAGAGGAAGTCGGTCGCGAGCCTGGCAAAAACGTCCTTCATCAATCGCTCCGTGGTTGGATCGCTGGATCGTTTGATTTCACATGGATTGAGTCGGGACCGCGCGAACCGCGGACGCCGCCGCGCCTTCCTGCTTGACGCGTCGGTACGCCGGATACCATTTGGTGAAATAGAGCGCGCTGTTGCGGGCGGCAAAGGCGATCGCAAGGCCGGTCCAGAACGGCAGGCCGGGGACGTAGAGCATCGCGACGTTGGAGGCCATCATGAGCAGCGCCGCCGCGGTCCAGGCGCCGGTGATGATGTAGTTGGCGCGCAGAAAGCCCGGCATCGCGGCGGTCTCGGCGGGGACGGCCTCGACCGCGTATTGCAGCGTGAAGGGGCGGCGGACCAGCATCGAGCCGAGCGAGATCGCGAACACGCCGCTGTCGACCGCGAGCTTGACCGCGGAGTTGCTCAAGGAGGGATGCGGCAGCAGCAGATACAGGCCGAGACCGGCAAACAGGACCGCCGAGCCGGCGCCGAGGATCTTGATCGCGCGGCCGCGAACCACATCGATCGCAATCGCAGCGAGGCACGTCGCCGCCGCAGCGAACAGGCTGACCGTTGCCGAGGCCACGAGCATCAGGAAGGTGAAGGCGCCATAGGGCGCAAGGATCAGAAAAATCGCCATGATGAGGCCTATCTTTACAATGTCAAGATAACTAGCGGCAAAGCCAGACGACGTCAAGTCCAATCTTTACATTGTCAAAATTAGTTGATTGAGGAATGCAGATCGGCGTCGTTACAATAGCCTGGCCGGTTGATCCGTCAGCTCAGCAGGAGCCGTGACAGGATCAGGAGCGCGCAGACGATCAGGAGACCGATCGTGATCGTCATGCCGCCGATCCGGCCCAAGCGAAACCACGGCGTGTTCGGCGCGGCATACATGCCGAGCGGATGCAGCAGCCGCGCCACCACCAGCGCGGCCATCAGAACATGCACCCGCAAGCTGGAGGCGCCGGCCATTTCCAGCATCGCGATCATCAGCGTGGTGATCGGCACGTATTCGGCAAAATGCGCATGCGCGCGGATTGCGCTGCGAAGCTCGGTGCTGCCGCCGTCGCTGAAGGCCGCCAGGTTTCGTTGTCGCAGCCGCACCACCTGCAGGGACAGCACGACATAGAGCAGCGCGAGCACGGCGAGATAACCTGCGGTGATCGAGGGCAAGTGCATGGAGTCCTCCCATACGGCGTCATTCCCCGCGCAAGCGCTGAGCGCTTGTCGCGGAGGGCATCGCGGAGCGATGAACCCGGAATCCAGAGATAATTGCGCTCGAGATTCCGGTTCGCGCTTGCGCGCGCCCCGGAATGACGGTGTTCAGGTTACGCCGCCCCCACCCAGTTGCCATGAAAGCCATCGGGAACGCGATGACCGAGATGCACCAGCGCGACCGGGCCGGCGGCGACGTCGGTTGCGTTGAAAACCGCAAGATCACTGCAGTTCTCCCGCGCGCGCCAGATCACGGAGAGCAGCCAGCCGTCGCCTTCCGCCGCATCCTCGCCGCGGGCGACGAAGACCGGCTCGGACAGGGTATCGCCGGCCGGCAGCTGATAGGTTTCGAGACGCTTGCCCTCGCCGTCGACATGGACCACGCCGGACAGCGCGCCGAACATCGGCAGATCGGGGTTGGCGCAGGCGTACCAGCCATGGCTGCTCTTCAACCCGGCGCGGCGATCGTCGACCCGCGGGAATTCGCCGGTGAGATCGTCAAGATAGATCTGGCTGAAGCGGTCGGTATTGCCGGCGAGGTCGAAAGTCCAGCGGCACAACCGCGCCCGCGATTTCGTCGGATCGGTGGGACGGCCGTCGGGGTGCTGGAACAGCGGGGCTTCCTCGAACTGCATGACATCGGCAATGATGCGATTGCCGTCTTCCCAGGCGTTCATGACATGGAAGACATAACAGGTCTCGGCGCGGAACCAGACGATCTCTGCGGCGGACCCCTTGCGCTTCATCACCCCGACATAGGCGCCCTTGTCCGGCTCCCAGGTATAGGGCGGCTTGCCGCCCATCGCGCGGTCCATGCTGCCGGTGATGGGGAGGATCGGAAACAGCAGATGATTTTCGGTGACGATGAAGTCGTGTACCATGCTGGCATAGGGCGCCTCGAAGCGCTCGAAACGCGTCACCACGCCGGAGGCGTCGATCGCTCCGCAGGACAACGCGGCGCTGAAGGGCCCGCGCGCGTTGTAGCCAAAGAACACCATCTCGCCGGTTATCGGATCGATCTTGGGATGGGCGGTGAACGGGCCGGCGATGCGGTTGCCATAGTTGCAAGGGCCGCGCGTCGCCAGCGTGCCGGGCTCGATCTCGGTCGGCAGATGGCCTTCCTCCAGCGCCAGCAGGCGGCCGGCATGGAAGACGATGTTGGTATTGGCGACGCCGCCATCGGCCGCTGTCGAGGCCGGCGCATCCGGCAGTCTGCGGCCGAAGCCGCCGAACAGCGCGCGGCCGGCGTCATGCTCGGCCTGCCATTTGGGGGTGCGGACCCAGCGGTTGCGATAGCTGGCGCGGCCGGCTTCGAGATGGAAGGCGTGCAGCATGCCGTCACCGACGAACCAGTGCGCGCCGGGGGCATCGAACTGCGGATTGGGGCCGTTGCGATAGAGCGTGCCGTTGAGTTCGCACGGCAGCTCGCCGGATATTTTCAGGAAGGGGGCATCGCATTCGAACGGGATCGGCGCCAGATTGGTCCGCTCCGGCCGGCTGGTCGTGGTCTGCATCCGAAGACTCCGATATCTTTACATCGTAAAGATATCGGTATCGCGGGCCGGCGCGACGGTCAAGCAAAATCTTTACAGTGTCAAAATGCCGTCATATAAGGCCCGCGATGAAGAAGCCTGATTTGAAGCGATCCCGATCGCCCCGCGCCGCCGGCCGTGCCGGATCGAGCCCGACTGCCCGGCCCCGGCGCGCAAGAGCTGCCGCCGGCGCCAGCGAGGAGACGCCATACCATCACGGCGCGCTGCGCGATGGCCTCCTGGAGGCCGCCGAGCGGGTCTTGGAGCGCGACGGACTTGCCGGGCTGACCTTGCGCGCGGTGGCGCGGGAGGCGGGCGTGTCGCACGCCGCGCCGACCCATCATTTCGGCGATCTCGCCGGCCTCTTGAGCGAACTCGCCGCGATTGGTTTCCGCCGCTTCAGCGCGGCGATGGCCGCCGCCAGTGCCGCTGCGGCGATGCCGATGGAGAAGGGGATGGCGAGTGCCAAGGCCTATGTCAGATACGCGCTGGCGCATCCCGGCATGTACGGCCTGATGTTCCGCACCGAGCGCCTGGATATGACGCGGCCGTCGCTGCGCGAGGCCGCCGACGCCTCGTTCGCCGGGTTCGCCGGGGGGGTCGGCGACTACCGCCAGGAGCAGATCTCCACGGAGACGCTGACGCTTCAACAGGCCGGCGCGCTGACGCATGCCTGGTCGCTGGTCCACGGCTTTACCACGCTGCTGCTCGACGGGCGCCTGGCCAAAATCCTCAAGCGGCTCCCCGAGGGCACCGACGCCGAAACCCTGCTGGTCGCGATGCTGATGTCGTCAGTCGGGAGGCCGCCGGGGCATTAGGCCCTGTCCGATCCAATCGCATCGGATCAGGACCTGATCTCTCCGTCGAAGATCAGCGCGGGGTGGCGAGCTCCGCTGCGCGGCCGCTCACGCCGAGCACCTTGGCCTGGTCCTTGCCGCATTTGAAGTCGCGCGCGATCTCGTCGGCCGCCTGGCGGGCCAGCTCGTCTGCGTTCGGGTTCGCCGCTGCATCGACATAGGCGACGGGACAGACCGCGCCCGGCGGCAACCTGGACACCACCAGCAACGGTTGGGGGTCCGGACCGCCGCCCGTGGTCTGGTTGGCCGAGCCGCCGATACGCCAGCGCTGGATCACGGCAAACGGATTGTTGCTCGCCATCCGCCATTCGATCGCGGCCAAGGCGGTGTTGAACGGACCGAAGGACGCCTGCGCGGCCGGTTCTTTTGCCGCCTCGTCGCGATTATGGCCGATCGAGACGGTTTCGCGCTGATCGCCCCTGTTGACGAGGACCACCAGCGTCGACCTGCCGCGGCAGACCCTGATAGGGCTGTCCTCGACCCGGCCGGGACCGTCGATCCAGCAATTCGCCGGCAGCGTGGTGCTATAGGCGCTGACGATCAGCGGTCGCGGGGCGGCTTGCGTGCCAACCGTCACTATCGCAAGCGTCGTCAACGCGAGGGCCAACCGGGCGGGGATGCCTGATAGCTGAAGGGTTTCTCTCATCTCTGGTGCCACTTTCCGAAGTTCGTGATCCCGTGCCCACCTTTCACAAACTTTGGAAAGTCGTGCGCACTCGAAATCCATGATTCTGGTGCCGCTATTCGATCTGACGTTCCTGGGTCGGGTTCGCGTCGCGAAGGCCGCAGGAACTTGGCGACAGCAGACATTGATGCGGAACTGCGTCGTTTTTTCGGCCTGTGCAAGCTGGGGACGGCTCGCAGATGGCCTCAGAAATACCTGACATTGGCCAGGAATCGTCCTACAAGTGCGGCCTTGCGGTTTCCTCCTACACGCGTGTCGTTTTCAGTCGATCATGCCTGCCATTCCGTCGAACAAGCCCTATCGCGTCGGCCGTTCCCGCACCGGATTGGGCCTCTTCGCCACCAAGCCGATCAAGAAGGGTGCCAAGATCATCCGCTATTTCGGGCCGTTGCTGGATTCCCGGAACAAGAAGGATGATGCGATCGAGAACAAATATCTGTTCGAACTGAACGGCCGCTGGACCATCGACGGCTCGATCCGCGCCAACGTCGCGCGCTACATCAACCACGCCTGCAGGCCGAATGCGGAGTCCGACGTCAAGCCGCGCAAGCGCAAGGTGTTCATCCGCGCCATCAAGAACATCGAGCCGGGCGAGGAAATCAACTACGATTACGGCACCGACTACTTCAAGGCTTACCTGAAGCCGATCGGCTGCAAATGCGCGTCTTGCGAAAAGAAGCGCAAGAAGAAGCGCGCGGAGGCACGGGCGGAGAAACTGCGGCTGAAGCAAAAGGCGGAGCGAAAGGCGAAGAAGAAAGCCGAGAAGCTCGCCAAGGTCGGAGACGAGACGAAGACATTGAACGGCACGCACTTGAACGGCAAGGCCAACGGCAAGCACCTGAACGGTCAAGGCCGGTCCAATGCTGCGGGCAAGAAACCGGCGGGTGCGCAAGGGCAGGCCGCCGCGCCCGCACCGCTGCACGCCTGACGCGGCTTCATCAGCCAGGCTTCCGCACTGACGCCGGCAGCGGCGAGCTGCCGAAATCGAGCGTCGAACGTTGCACGATCGTGCCGCGGTCATCGACCACCAGACGAAATCGCCGATGCTCGGAGAACAGTGTGAGGCGATAGCGGCCGCGGTCCGCATCGACCCCGCGTTCGAACCGGCTCATGATCTTGCCGGCTTGCATCTGCCTTCGCAGCTCCGGCAACGCGAGGCCAAGGCCATCGGCGATGATGGCCGCATCGACCGCAATACCGCCGTCCTCGAACTCGACCGGTTTCATGCGACCCCCGCTGCCGGAGTTTTCCTGGGGCGTGCCGGATAGGCGCACTCGGCGAGCGTCGTCGTGTCGAGCTCGCGCATGAAGGCTTCGCGCGCGGCGGCGAGCCGGGCCTTCAGGCGACAGCGCGGCGTCAGCACGCAGGCGCCGCCATCGTCGCGAAAACATTCGACCAGCGCATGTTCGCCTTCGAGCGCGCGGACGACCTCGCCAAGCGTGATCGATTGCGGCGGCCGCGCCAGCGCGAAGCCGCCGCCGACGCCGCGTTGCGTGGTGATGAAGCCGCCATCGGCGAGGTCGCGCACCACCTTGGCCAGATGATTGCGGGAGATCTTGAATTCGGCGGCAATCTCGGCGGTCGCGAACGAGCGCGCCGGCTCGCCGGCCAGCCGCATCAGGGCGCGCAGCGCGAAATCGGTGAACGTCGTCAGGCGCATGGGAGCCTCTCGAAAATTCAGCTTTGCGACCCACCTATATCCGTCTAAATAGGTATTTGAAATACCTATTTAAGGAGACCGTGATGACAGGGGTAGACCGGCGCGCGCGGATTGCGGCCGAGATCGCCGAGCGGACCGGGATCACCGAGGCCATGATCGAGCGCCTGGTGCGCGCCTTCTACGCCAAGGTCCGCTCCGATGCGCTGCTTGCGCCGGTGTTCGCGGCGCGCATCGCCGATTGGGAGCCGCATCTCCGGCAGATGTGCGCATTCTGGTCGTCGGTCGCGCTGATGACGGGCCGCTATCACGGCACGCCGATGGTGAAGCATATGCCGCTCCCGGTCGACGCCGATCATTTCGACCGCTGGCTCGAGCTGTTCGAACGGACCGCGCGCGAAGTCTGTCCACCGGAGGCAGCCGCGCATTTCGTCGAACGGGCGCACCGGATTGCCGCCAGCCTTGAACTCGGCATCGCCAACGGACAAGGGTAAGCATCCGTTGTGGGCCGCGGGGTGCACGGTTGCGCTCGGAGCGCGAATCATCAGGGCTGGCGAGTTCGATAGCGGGACCGCAGGGGGACCGCATCGAT
>Ga0307508_10000167_pt1 | contig 79502 bp, 105 predicted proteins | sample 9_EM_MG_FD_203089 | JGI IMG/M metagenome (GOLD analysis project Ga0307508, IMG submission 203089) | Populus trichocarpa ectomycorrhiza microbial communities from riparian zone in the Pacific Northwest, United States - 9_EM | ecosystem: Host-associated > Plants > Roots > Unclassified | place... | reverse complement strand
CATCAAGCATAACTCAGTTAGCTAGCGTGTTATAGTGTCTGTAGGCATGAGCGTCATGCTACTGACGGGTGTGCCCGGGCTCCCTCCCCGATTAGACACGTGTAATTAATTTAAACATCGACTAATCGGCAGTCGGTCGAAACGAGAGCAACGTGTGGCGGATAACGGCCAGCCGGCCTATGAATTTATGTGACCCGATCCCCAACAATGAAGTGTGGTATATGAAGGCAGTATGGGAGGGAAGGAGGTAGAGAAGATGTTGATGGAGAGTCGCGTCGCTACGAGCGTTGCTGGTCAAAAGTCGCCGCATTGCCAAGGAGGCCTTGGAGAAGGACAGGGTTTTTGCGGATATATATTTGGAAAGTGTTTGAGGACCAGCGGCCTATGGCTTGTATTCGATCGGCTGGGACACCGGCCATGGCTAACGCGGTGGCACCACCTGAACGTAGGGAATGGCCGGCAAATTCAGGGGGGAAAAGTCTGCGGATCCTGCCCATAAACCAAGCTCTGGTGGGCACTGTGCCATTCTCGCGAAGCCAAAGCTGGGGGTGTAGGGGGAAGAGTTGATCGCGATGATCGATATAGCGCAGGAAAAAGGCCACAGGGTCTAAGCGGGAGGCTCGTTCCTCAAGAACAATATGGGAGCCCTCAAAGAAGCGATCGGCTTTGTGGGTGGGCAAGAAAAAGGAGATGTGGCGTGGAGATGTGGAGAACTTGACGGTGGAGCGTTTGATTGTCTTTCGTGTGGAACGATAAGCGGGGTTGTCATGCGCAACAATTTCGCCGAGCCGCATAAGACAGTGCCACGTGGTTAAAACAATGCATGAGAAGAGGGTGTCGTCGTATGTGTGGAGTTCGCCGTTGAGTATGTGTAAGAGGTCTGCCTCTAAAAAGGGGCGTTTCTGGGTTACTGAAGTTCCCCGCATTTTTTTGCAACCGGCCAGGGTCCTAGATACGAGGGCGCTTGAACGAATTTCACGCACACGAGGGAACCAGGGTTCAAGCTGGCTGCAAATGCCGGATAGGTACGAGTCGACGGAGGTGGGCTTGATATGCGAGCACATGAAGACGACGTAAAAACTGAGGGTGTCGGCTGTGGGTTCGATTGGGAGCCGGTGCATATTGCAAAAAGCGAGGTAAGAATTCAGGTGTGATGTATAGGTGCCGGCAGTTGAGTTCTCGAGGGCAAACCCAAGAGCAATGGCCCGCTCTTCTAAAAGCCGACGCATCGGCCATGGCTGCCGTTCAGGCTGCCGGGCCGATGCGGTAATCCTCAGGTTCATCGGAACGCCGCCCCCATCGCATCTCGTGGAGGCTGGAAATGGTGGATTTTGAGATCAGGAAGAGACGCGCGTGTCTCAACATACAGGCGACGCGAGAGTAAGTCGGCAACAACATTATTCTTCCCAGATATGTGGAAGACTCGCAGGTCAATACCCGATAGAATGAGAGACTCTGCCGCTGCCTTGATCAATACGGCATATTTGTCGCGTGCACGGAAGGAATTGAAAAATTGCACTGAATTGAGTGAATTGGTGTGGATTGCCAAGCGTTTAGGGGGGGGCTGCCGGAGGCTCGCCCACTGGATAGCAGAAAGGACGCAGAGGGATTCAAAGAAGGTGATCAATGATTGCGCCATTGATGGATCATCGTCCCGCTTAAATACAAAGCCAATGTTGTCCGCAGGGCAATAGAATCCCAGACCGATATTAGATGCATCACACCAAATGTTGAGGTCAGCATCAGCAGCCCCCCACGATTCCGCGCCTAACATCGACACACCACCCAGTCTCTCAATTGTGTCAGCAAACCATGTGAGGTCCGCCGATACATCACGGTTCATCCAAACTAGCGATGACATTTGTGTTTTCCCTCGAACTTTGTCCCAAGAAGAGTTGAGCGCTGCCTTGAGCATCGGGAAAACATTGAGGGACCAATTGACATGTCCGATTAGACGTAGCCACTCCCGCAAGGGGATTTGCCGGCGCGTTGGGGCAATGAATTCTCGCACTCTCGCGATCAGTTCAGCCTTGCGCTCCTGGGAAAGGGTAATCGTCATGGAGTCAAGGTTGACCTCGAGGCCGATGATTTCAAGGGCTCTCCCATAAACCTGCTTGTGATCCTCATGAGGGAGGCCGATCTCGTCCCAAAGTTGCAGAAGCGCTGCTTGTTTTTTGGGCATGAGGCGACCATAGGGTTTGTAGAGTACCAGAGCCCGCTCATAATCGTAACCGTAGACGTCATCCACATAAGCGAGCAGGTCCTCCAGGCCATATTTGTGCACAGCTGCCCAGAGAATGCAGTCGAGCAGGAGACACCAGATTCGGCCCGAAGCCCGGTTGCCAAACACTGCATTGTGGTCCACGTGATACTCCCCATCGATCTCGGTCGCCTGCCTCACTTGCCATCGGAAATGCATCGGCAATCGTCTATAGGCTTGGGAAACGTCTGACTTGAACAGGTAGCGCGGCACGGCACCACCACGGGTGGCCATCTGCGCCCGAATATTCGTCCCAAGGTCGAGCAAACTGTCCAGTTTCACGAACCCACCATCTGCAGGTATCAGTGAATTTAGGGACTTCTCACCAGCACTGTGGTCATTTATAAGTCTGAGTTTTTGTGTTCCAGGCTTGGGCACAGCAAAAACGGGCTGGCAAACCATTCCAGGGAGCAGTTTCCGGCCAAGCGACTGGGAATACCGCCCAAGGGACATCTCGACGTCTCGCTGTGTGCGGAGGAAGTCAAGGGTCACACTATCAAACTGGTGGGTGTGGTGTGTAACCCCATCCCGTTCGAGGAGCAGCGCGGTGTCCGCATATGGCCAGAATCCGTCACGGATCCCATCGATAAGGGATCGAATCAACGGCCGATTAGGGTGAGAGTCCAGGAACGTTTCCAGTTTGTCAGCGTTCAAGGGCGTGACAATTTTGAAGAGATCTGGTCGTTGTCTGATAGTGCTCGACACAGCTTGGTTCTCTAACTCAACTCCTGGCACGCCCGGCACCGCTTTCGCTGTCTCTGTGTACGTCACTGCCGGCGTCACCCCTGCTTCTCCCTTCGTCCACATTAGCCGCTGGAACCGCGGCTCCTTCACCTCTCGCTCCTTACATGGCACGCGCCTTCCCTGCTCCCCCAATACGCTGGCACGAGCCTCTCTGGTGGTCACCTCCGCACCCACTACACACGTGGCTGAACCGGCAGTTGAGATTGTTGCACTGCCCCCTGTTCCAGCGCTTGCAGTACTCGACGGTAACGACGTCGTCTCCGGAAATCCCTCTTGCACCCCCGCGTTGCTGGCTCCCTTGAATCGACCAGGAATTTTCGGCTTTTCCAACCCCTTGGTCTGAAAAACGGAAATTGAAGGCGGCGAGAGATTTTTCATCGTCAAGGGACAGTGTCTGGTCCGCAAGGATAGCTCGTCGGATGGCTCGGTCAATATCAAGGACGATGCTGGAGCTCTTGGAGAACATGAAGTAGTTGACAATCCACTTCCGGTAGGCGGCAAGTTCATTGGCTCGGTGCGGGTATGCGTAAATGACAGCTCCGGCGTATTGGTCCCAGAGTGTTGCCCAGATTCCGAAGTCCTTGATGGCCTTGGACTTGGCCCCGCCTCCACTTTCTTGGATCTCGATTTCAACCTTTGGCCCGAGGCTGTAGGTGTCGGGCTTGGTGGCCTCGAGGGTGAAAGTTTCTCCATAGAGCTTTTCGAGTTCAAGGAACTCGTGGAGGAGCACGGTTTTCCACAAGGGGGGAAATTCGGCTTGTCATACTGGTCGAGGAGGCTCGCAATCGCCTGTTTCGGGTCTCTGGCGTAGACCCCGCGCAATAATTGCGTCCGCCGCGTAAGGGGGTTGACGGACCTCCACTTGACTGGCGTGCCGACAACTCTCCAGTTCCATGCATAGTCGGCTGGGTTAACTTCGTTCCAACGGGTGGTCCGAGCCGGCTCAGCAGGGGTGGGCGCTCGGCTTTCCACACAGGGTCCGAGCATCCCTTGGAACAGGGCGACATCCGCGGGGTCGTTCCGGGTCTCCCTTCCTCCAGGGAGCGTTGGGCCTTCATCTCTCCCAATCCCTTCGCGGTCTCGGGTTTGCTCACGGCCTCGCGCTTCCCCTCCCCGGGTCGCAGCGGCGGCTCTCTCCCGGTCCCAATCGTCAAGGGAGGCAAGGTGTGCATGCAAGGCACCAGGGTTTCCCCCGATTCCACCAGGGGCAGCAGAGATGATGGATCCGAGCTGGTCGATGGATTCGGCACGATTAAGGTTACCGCCTCGATATTGGGCGATGACCTCTTCACATTGCGTTGTGACAGCAACTGGGGCTGTACCGACATCCTGCGTCGAAATTGTGGCGGATCCGGTCGCTGTATCTCCGGATTGTGTCGTTTCATGGTGAGCCATTGGCGATCAACGGAGTCGGCCAACGGAGTTCGTCTTTAAACTAAAGCTGTGGATGAGGCACGCTGCGAGCGTGTGACCGAGCGTCGGTCAGGAAATGCGCGATGGTCGGCGGTTGGCAACTCACTATGCGAAGTGCGACTGTATGCGCGAGTAGGAGGAAAGCGATCCCCCGAAACCCTTGCAGGGTTAGATAAGCTGCTGCGTGTGATTGCCGTCAAAACCGTATTGGATTATGTGGCAAACACAAGCTCACTAGAACACTCAACGGAGCTTCCAGAAAATGCGGAACTGCACGCACGGTGCCCGCATATCTGGACCATCAAGCATAACTCAGTTAGCTAGCGTGTTATAGTGTCTGTAGGCATGAGCGTCATGCTACTGACGGGTGTGCCCAGGCTCCCTCCCCGATTAGACACGTGTAATTAATTTAAACATCGAATTTTCTTTAAGCTACCACCTGGGGAATTTTCCCTCCCACAGCGCATGATCACGTTTGTGCTGCAATATACTTTGATGAATTTTGAACTGAAAATGTACATTGACAGGTGAAAAGTGTAACCGGGAAAGGACTGAGAGCAATTGCAATCAATGCAGACACAACTCGTGCCGCCGCATCTGAACAACCTCCACACAATCTATGGAAAGAAGTTCAAGGCGGGCGGTATCAAGTGGTCTGTACATCTCATGAGCAGTTCTACCGAGATGATGTGCGGAAAATTATGCAAGATTTGAGAGTGTCGAAAAGGCTGGGAACGGTGATTATTGATGAGGTTCATTTGTTGGGTGACTGGAAGAGCTTTCGGCCAGCTTTCAAAAACTGGCAATGGTTTCGAGCCTGTATTCCCCCGCATGTCCCTATTGCAGCGTGCACAGCTACTTTGGCAATGGGAACACCGTACACAGCAATCCTCCGAGCTCTGGGTTTTCGTGAGCACTCCGTAACTGGACCAGCGAACTTCAAGCTCATTAAACTCGATACCGAGCGGCACAACATCAGCCTGCACCTACGCCAGATACAGCATTCAGTCAGCGGATGGAAATTTTCCGATCTCGAGTGGCTAATCAGCGAGCGGGTCGGAGACGATCCCTCCTGTTGGCCAAAGACGATAGTGTACTGTGAAGCGATTGACCTAGGTCATCGTGTAGTCACCGCGCTGAGGAAAATCCTCCCACTGGCACTTACCTCGCGTGCGCAGGATATTGTCCGACATATCCACTCCCTCCGCTGCTCCAGCTGCAAGGCCGAAGTAAAACCCCGTTGCTGGATCAGTCGTACAATATCCTCTAACTTTGCTTGGTCCTATTTTGGCAGCTCTCTCGAATGTGACTGGGAAGCCATAGACGAGTTTACAGGGCACAAGGCTTCGCTTGATGATATACATATCCAGCTGGGCAAGGCTATCGTAGTGGGAGGTCATAATACAGAGTTATTGGTCATTAACAGGATCAGGGATGAGCACGAGTTTGTTTCAGACGAGTTATCACAGTCGCAAAGGCGGCGCTGTGGCGGTGGCAGTAGGGGCATCGGTGGTTTGGTGTTGGGTGTGGAACCGGCAGTTCCCGAAACCGGGCCAATCGATAAGGGGTCGCGTTCGAAAGCAGACCGTCACTCACGTGATGGTTCTGCCTAGGGAGACTAGTTGTGCGGTGTTTGCACGTCTTTGCTGTCCAATGGTTTGAGCCTCACTGAGCCCACCTGTCCGGGCTGACACGGATCCTAGACCAGTGTTCTCGTGAAAATGAGCTGTTGGCATCTCAGGTAGTCATGCTGTGTGTTGAATCATCACAGTCTAAGAACTGCAAATTCTTACCCAGCAAGTCCAGCACACTGGTTCCTCCAACTTCAAAACCTGATGTAGGGTGGAAAAACCAATATAGGCTTTGTTATGATGGGAGGCATATACAAAGTCACACATGTGGGTAATGAGTTAAGGCATGCAATGGCAATACTAGTACAATGTTAAGAGAAAATGCAAAGTATACAACGAGAACATTCCCTAATGCCTCACAAAACGGAAGGAGTCACTGTTGAACTTAGGGAGCTGGTTCCGCCACTCGTGCTGAAAAGAATGAAGCCAGCAAGCCTACAACGTTTGTGGCGACATTTCAAGCCCAAGGTCCACGGCGTCAAGATGAAGGTCACGGAAATCTCGATCCACGAGATTCCGTACCTTCCTGCTTCGAAATGACAGCCAGATCCATGTTAGCTCGAGAGCATCTGTGCAGAACAACCAAAGAAAAAGTCCAAGACTGTTTCGCCACCTGTAATGGGCAAACGAAACATGAGCACGGGCATCGTAAGCGATTGTGTCAAATTGTATGATCAATCAAGTGATTCCGGACAAATACCATACTGCAGGTGAGCCACGTGTTGATGAGGGTGCCAACATTAACAATCCATCCATACGCGATGAGCGGCGAGCGATTACTCCAAGGACGTGACCAAGTAAACTCCCGACGAATGGGGCGGTTAGGATATGGACAAAAGGAGTGAAGGCGTCGATGTGTTTGAATTCCTGCAATGATCGAAGCTGCCGCAGCTTGCCTTGCACAAAGGTGACTAGGGTAGGACTGGTGGACGATGTAGAAGCGTCTGAGGCAGAGCTTTCGGAGAATATCTGGATTAGCTCATCGTCGTGCTGTAGCTGACGGGCGAGGTGTGCGGTCTGGGGGATGCCATTCACCTGCCTGCGGCTCATAGGGTGGATGCCGGTAAGAAGCCGAACAGCGTAAAGCCACGCTGTGAAGTGTGCAAGTGGGCGATGTCAGACTCGAGGCAAATTGAAGGAAGGCTGCGCCGCACCCCAATTGACACTAGCCCGAATGCAAGCACCAAGAAAGAGAGCGGTTGAGGGCTTTAACGGGGCGGCGAGCAGCTCAGATCGCCATGGCCGTGTCACAAATGCAAGAGTCTTGATAAGAATCGTCAAAACTAGCGTCAAATAGACAGGGGAATTATCAAAAACGCACTATTGAAAGATAGAAAGTGCACAAGGGGGGCAGCTCGGTTGCCATGAGCGTGAGGGGTACATTCGGGAAGTCGAGGTAGTGTTGCAGCCAGCTGCCCGCTGTGAGGCCGTAAATCGAGGTGAAGGTGTGCTCTCCCAAAAAGCAACGCGTTGCGACAGCTCCAAATACGCCTATGCTAAGTAGTGCGGCGGAACCTAGAGCTATTGATGAAACTTGTTAGAGTCACGGGTCGTTCACGAGGTAGAATAGGTGTGGGCTCACCTACGGTGTCTGCAATCCGTTCCAAATGCATCCTGAGCGGCACAGACAGGTCTAGTACTCGAACCAGCCAGCTCCTTGGACGCGTGACAAGTCTATACACAGTGCCACACTCTTGGCACGGCTTCGAGATGCAAGGCACGGCGACAGGACGGACGGTTCGAGGTTCGCCGATGAGCCACTGAAGGAAACACTTGGGGCAGGATGATATACCTCTTCACTTGGGATTCCATGGATCCTCACCTTCTGGTGTGCGATGCGGCGACATCGACAGACGTGGAGTTGCGGCGCCTCGGCGACAAGAAAGGAACTGCAAGTCTCTTCTACCAACCTCGAACAAAACCTGCATATCATCAGACTCTTCACATTCACTTGTGAACAATGATCCACGGACTGGCAGAATCGGTGGTATTCTCTATTCATTTCGTGTTTGCGGGGATCGTTTAATCAGGTTCTGTGGCTCGCCAGAGGGAGGGGGTTGTCCTATAAATCGACAGAATCGACGGCTATTTATGCGAGCTGGAAGACGGAGAAGAGGGCGAGGGAGATGGTGTAACCTTGCCGCGATTCTTGTGTAGGCGGCGAGGAAGGCACTGGTGACCGATCATTGCGCCATTCACTAGACATGAAACTTCGCATTTTCATTCCCGAAGGTGGCCAAAATAGCCAACAGCGTTCAGGCCACATTGCATCTTCCTAGCAGTTGGTGTGGAGAAACCATGCATCAGATAATCAGATACCGTATTTGAGGCTGGCAAGAAAGAGCCCAGCGCTAAACTTCGTCATTCCAGCTGTCGTTCTGGATTTTGTGTGTCTTCGAATGAGAGCTCCACAGCGTTGCCATCACGTACAACGTTGACATATTTCATGAAGCAGGGCTCGCACGTTTCTCATCACAAATGTCAGGAAGGCCCAAAACATGGTGCGGGCTGTTACTCCCCAGATAAAGAGGATGAGCTTGCCGTCCAATACAATGGCTGCGCATGAGTGGACGGCGCCGTATTAGCCAATGAACATTACGTGACTGCTGTTGTTGTTGTTGTTGTTTGTTGTTGAAGTGTCTCGTTTATCGCGCCAAGAACGACCCAGTGCATAAGAACATTACATGGCGATCAAGGCAATCACGATTGGACGCAGGACACCGTCAACTGCGAGCGGATATCTAAACTGCACCTTCGCGGTGCCATGTTATTCTCTCAAAAGTCTCGCAAGAAGTTGGTTCCCTTCCGGCTGACAATCCCATTGCAAGATGCAACTACCGTTGATGATCGCATCAGAACGGACCTGGGTATCCGTGAACACCAGACGGCCACTGGAGCATTTTGGCTTCACAATGTCGGGTTTTCCATAGGCATTGTAAGCATTGGCGTAATCTGGTGTTTCTCCCGCCTTGTGCCATTTGCCATTGACACGTTCATATAACTAACACCTGGACTACCCCTGAACTCGTTCCTCTGTATGATCAGACACGTTGGCGGAGATTATGCTCCTGACAGCGCTGCGCGTGATAAGGGACAATTGGATAATAATTAATGTTTCCTTGTCGGGTGAACACAAACGTTGGCGATCAGGAGGAATTAGAAATTCGAAATTGTCTTAATTTGGCAATTCGCCACACGCTGATTGACAGGAACAGGGGTTATTTGTGGCTCGCAATTTTTGTACTTTCAAAATCAGGCCTCAGCCATGGGTGTCTCATTCGTCACACTGACGCCGCGGGGATAAGATGGGGGGGGGATCAAAAGGTTATACAAATTCATCATACAATTTACGAAGAATAATCATGCACGTGTTCAAACAACATCGAAACCTGATCATCACGAGCGGCCCACGCGACAGCCACCTGGCGCATCCATATAACTGCGAATGAAGCTGAAGAAAACCACGAAACCCAAAACATCCGCTAGTTTGGCCGTCCAAGGGGGAATAATGGTAGAACGAAATCGGAGGGAAATGTTATTGGTTCTCTGGGCAAAACCCGTAGTCAAGGCTACGTAGTTGCCGGTCGCGTGGGTCTGAGCGAGCATTTGAAGTCATCAGATATCGATTCTCAACGCATGTAGGCCACAGGCCGAAGGGGGGGACGGACACATAAAGAAGAGAAACTCACAATTTACGCAACAACGCATTGGCTGCCGCTGCCACTGGGGTCGTCACCATCAAGGACCTCAACCTCAACGTCCTCAATGCGAGAATCGAAGGGGGTAGAGTCAACAGGGCCGAAGAAAAATGTGAAGATGGAATCCATTTGTGATATGGTTTGGGCAAGGCTGCGCTTCGGGGAATAGATCGAGTGCGCGTGGGTGGTTGTGGGGTTGGTGGGGGACCTGAGGCTCGTTAGGGGGCCTCTTTATACCTCGCGAACGCTCGATGTTGCGGACATTACTGGGCGGAATGGAACAATCAGGGATAGAGCGGTCGACTTGGCCTGTGTGACTGCATAACAAGTTACCACCGCTTTCGCCCCGACAGTTCAGGAACCGGGTTGTAGTTGAACATGGTTCAGTTCACTTTGTCTCAATGTGATCGGCGGGCATCCGTAGTGCAAGCGATCATCCTCGCGTCAGGCGGCCGGTGGCGCACACGACGTCACCATTTTTGCTTTGCGCGGGACACGGTGAAGGCGCTCGCCAAGAATAGCTCATAGGGCCGCAGTCTGATTTTTGTCTGAATTCGTAATTCCGAAAATAGACGGAAACTCAAGGATGTGATCACGAAACTGAGGCACAATGATGAGTTCATTGCGGACGTACGAGGCCTATAACCAGAACCAGGCTAGTAAAGCCGCCTAGTCTTTCACCGGGTCTTCTACAAGGTCTAGTGATGACAAATCGAACCCTCTGAAGCCGCGATCTGCAATTTTACGATACCGCCGTTCGCGCATTACCAGCCACAAATGAAAAAGGCTAATAGCATCAGCAGCGAAAACATAGATTGCCATGCCGACAGCGTTGCGCCACCTTAAGGACGGTAATGAAAGACAAAAAGGGATCAGCGACAGTTTCGCAGCCACAAAAATGAGTCGGAAATAAAGAGCATTGACGAGTGATGCGCACCAGACAGGATCCAAGTCCTCAACGGCAGGGCGTAACCCAAGCTGGTTCAGCGGCCGAAATCCCCTATTCCACTGTCCGGGGGCATTCCATGAAGAGTTGGTGCGCCCATTTGCATTTAGTCCCAATATTCTTTTCACGATGGTGGATCCTAACGAGTTCCCCAAGGCCCATCGGTGCAGCACACTTCCGATTCCGTGGCCAATGATGGGCGCAAACAGAGATGATAAGAGGTTGCGCGCTGCCAGGCCAAATGTTATAGTTATGACTCGCCCAGCGCCATTATTTTCTTCATCGTTGCCGTTTCCGTTAGCGTTTGCGTTATTATTGTCATTATTCGCAATTGGGCGTGGCCGCTGACGGCCATTGGCAGCCGCCGGTGGAGGAGGATCAGCGTTATTGGGCCGCCCCCCCGCTCGTTGTATTGCTTGTTGTGCGACAAGTTCAGCATGTTCTTCCTCAACCATAGCGTGTTCCTCCACTAGATCATCCCTTCGACCACGAAGTATTTCAAGATCTCGCCGTAGCCGCCCAAGCGATCCTCCCAGATTTTTGCCCGTCACCAGCTTCACCACGTGGCCCCATACTGCAGAACAATTTTCAGCGGGCCGTCACAGTAATACCACAGTGCTGACCGTAATTATAGCAGATGCGTGCATATGGCCATGCAAACATCGTGACAGCGGGTGTAGGGGGGAATCTCAGCCAGCTAGTATATGTTCGCGCGTTTTCGTTCATAATGAAGTTTGCAGGTATAAATAACATGGGAGTTGTGATCTGCAGTCATCGTTCAGTACGCCAGGAAGATGTGGTGATCAAAGCGGCACATACGGGGATAATGCTGTCAAATAGGAACGTGTCCGACAGCAGGAGAGTGGTTGGCACGAAAGCGAAGTCGATGCAATGGAACACCCAATCGTATACGTTCTCGCCGAAATACAGGTAGAAGGCTTGCTCCCCTAGAAATATACGCATCACAACGCCGCCATATGTCGCGGCTACAAGTACCACACTCCCTATCCCAACTGGCAATGCCACTCATCAGGCTGGAACAGCATAAGAACAAAGAAATCGAATTCGCTTACGGCCGATCCCAGCGGCGCGATACAAGGACGTCGTAGTGGTGTAACCTTGGTTGAGGAGTCGAAGTAAGTAAGTCCTCTTGGTTTTGATGGCATAACGAGCTCCGCACTGCGGACATCGTGGAGATTTCGCGGCAGTAGCAGGGTTCTCCTCAAAACTCTCAATCCAGGTCAGCAAACACTGTGAACCAGTGCATATAGTCGCAGTGAAAGATCCGAGTCGTCAGTTCTCCCTGAGAGATTACATAATAGATATAGTGCAACTTGCGGATTCATGCGATACGAGAGAGCAATTGCATGCGTGAACCCAACGATCTGGCGCTGGATGCGGGACCTCGCTATCTGCGAGGTCCGGCATATCAGAATCCCCCAGACAAATCCTGTGATTGCATCACTCAGTTCGTGGCTCCATGACATTCCCCAAAACAAGAATTCTTTGGGTATTCACCAACATCGCTTCGTCTAAAGCGGCACAGTTTCAGCGCAGGTCACCATCACATTAAATATATTTACCTTAAGATCATTGACGGTCGGGGGTCTTGCGTGAGTCCACCTCGGAGTCGTCATCGAGCGCCTATGATGTTGTTGAATACTGTGATGCAACAGCGCTTTGTGCCATCAACCTCTCTCTCTCATTGACTCTCATCCCTTGGCGTCCGCATGTTGTTTTTCAGCGCCTCGCCGCCATTGCCGGACCGGACACACATGGTGACATAGCCGCTTTGCCCGTTAACTCCCTTTAGGAGTCCTACAATTCTATGATTTGCTCGGTGGTCGTGACTTCCGACTTTATCTACCTCTGCCATAATAGATCATCTGGGTGTTACTCAGTAACAGTGTTAGTGGTGCCTTACCGAGCGTGATGATGCGGACGAAACTTTGGTACCATCGTGGAGCCCATTGATGAAGCCTGAGGCCGCGCGGTGGGGGCTTGAGATCTCCACATTTTTAAGGGGTCATGACGACATGTTGACGCTCTGGCCATGCCCCTTGTGATCACCGAACGACTGCACGAAAGGTTTCGCACACTCTTCAGAGTAATAATTACTGGAAATGGTGGTATGGTACTAAGACACGCCTGGTTCTGATGACGCCGTTCGCCTTTCCTAGTGATCATTACTAATGTTAGGTCTGATTCGCAGCGCGCTCGAGACTGCGCGTGTTCTTTCCGAAAAAGGTCTGCTATCGTTCTGAGGTGAATGAACAGTTGGTGCGTAAATTGATTACGCTCTTTAAAGTCATCTCTGTTAATATGCACCTGATTCCAGAGTCGATGGGCTTGTAGAGGCATCCATAATGAGGCTCCTGAGCTCTCTCACAATTTTTGAATTTGAATCTCGCATACCTAGCGGTCGATGATGTCAATGCATACGCCTGCCTCTCTATGTACGCACGGCTGTATGCGTCTCCGCTGATTAACGCCGCCGCCCTGATCAATGCACAGCTCAGCCGCACCGCTGAAGGATTTTGGCTTGGTCATTATCTATCTATTCACATCGCTCATTATGCCATCGATTCTGTGCTGCCAAGGGAGATCCTGTGCGCCTGCATCTGATTCAGCCGCTCTATCCGAGCTCCGTGGGACATCCGCCCCAAACGCAGCCGTTAAATGGTCGACACATGGCCAACCCAAGACGAGTTGCTCACAAAGGAGCTACCACTTGCAGCAAGGCATACTCTGTTGACCCTGGATGTATGTCTGCTTGTATGTATTCCATTCGGGCTCAGAAGTATTCCGTCATTGCACTATCGAACGCACTCTGGTGATCAGAGACATGCTCGTTTGCAAGTTGAGGCAACCGCCGACAAAATTTATTCCCTGCGTTGAGTCGCGAAGGATGGAAATCATCTCTCAATCAGGTATCCTCACGATCCGTCATAGCCTCAAACACGCTGAAGCCTGACGGCGCACCTGCTGCACCTAACGTATTCAAAATCTTGGTGGAAGGAGCTGCTATGTGACTCATAGTTACTCGCCGTATGCGTTTCTATTGCTCGGTTTTTCTCACCTCCTGTCAATCAAAGGCAACATGATCGACCTGTGCTTCTCTTTTGTGATGAACTAACGAAAGAATGTAGCCGCAGTGATACCGGTCCTCCGCCCATTCGGTCATACTTGGCAAGGCCGCTGATGCTGGAGAATGCTGGGATTTTACGGATAATGAATGGAGAACTGCGCAAATGCTTCTTAACGCAACCAACATCCATATATTGCCATAACGTACGAATGGACGTGCGGCCATGCATAGATATTTTGATTCGACGGTCCGCGGAATAACTAATTTGGCGTCCGGAAGTCCGGAAGACCCGCTAACCAGGGGTGGACGTCCGGACCTCTCCTAACAACCGGGGGCGAACCTCGTAATAAAATTTCAATGGGTTGCCTTGCACAGCAGCCTCACAGCGGATCAATCCCTTCCCGCCCTGCTTTCATTCCTGGCATTCAGGAAATTTCATGGCATCGGAAGCAATGGCAAGCCAAGCTGACAACGTAGGGATTGTAATCGACGTACGCAAGCTTTCAAATTACGTCGCCCAGCTGGAAAATAACGGCGCTGGCGGCGACGGAATGGGCCATGGGCAGTCGGTCTCGAATTTTGCTTAGTTGTCTTTTTTGTTTTGTTTTTTTGTGAACCAGCCATTGTAGAGCCGTTCGAACAGCAGCAAAACCCTTTGGCATCCCTCCCTTTCGTCCGTGGAATGCCAACACCCGTTCTTCTTGTGTTTATCTGGCACGAATCATGAAGTGATTGTCCTCGCAACCTGCATCATTCCGCACCGTTGATTTTCATCCGCAGTGCACGAATGTACATTTCGCCAACTTCCTGGATTCATGCCCGCGGTCGTGGCACAAGATGATTCTGTCGGTGACGGCGGGAGAACGTGGCTTTGAAACTTCGAAGTTAGCGTGTGGCCATCTGTGCAATACAATCTCTCACCCCTTGATGCGAACGGGCGGCGGCTAAACGGTTGGGCTCTAGGGGCAAGCTTCGTCCACCGTATACCGGTATCCATCAGTATTCAGTTCAATATTGAGCCAAAGGACAACAGAGATGCTTCCTCAAATTTAAAGCCGACCTTTGTCCTTACGACTTTGGAAGGTTGAGAATGGTAGACGTATTTTTCAACAGGGCTTGGAATGGTTCCGAACATATACTTGAGAAATCTCAGAATGCTGATATCGGCAGGAATCTACAGAGTATTTTTGCGAAGTTGGCATAATTTGAAGCAACAACCGCGGTGGGTGTCTCCATACCACCTTGTCCACCAGCGAAGTGGCCACAGAGGATAATGCTATCGGCGCTCAAGAGTTAAAGATGAACGGTCGGCTTATATGTACACAAATATCCCGAACAAAAGGCCTCAAGACGGTGCAGCAAGCGTTAGTCTGCACGAATTTGGTTATTTTCTCGCACTTGATCGGCGGACGACGTCATCGTAAATTGAGGCAACCAAGGGACAGATAACGACCCAAGCGCCTTAGTACCGACCATTAAACCATGCTTCGTGCCCCATTGATGCTCCCGAGCATTTCATATGGCCCTAAGTGAGAATTTCATTGCACTAGTGTCGACCCTGACCTATTGTTGACCAGAAAAAGAATGTCCCAGGGGAAGTTTTGATGCAGCAGTAAATAATATCGAAAGACGAATATATTGACGCTTAGGAAGTACTGCATAGCGAGAACAAAAAAGGATGAGCGGCATAATGCAATCATTTTCTGTCGAGGTAGTTGCAAAAGGACTAGTAGAAGTCTGAGCATCAAAAAAGCACATACGTAACGCACTAATATTTTTCAGCTTTCGCGATCGTAAGGTGGTGTAATGGGACGTTCGTCATGTTCACGACCATTCTCGCGCGGTGGTGTTCTCACACGCGGGCTGAGGCTCTTACGGCTAGATCGACGGTCGCGGTCTCTCTCGCGGTCAGGTTCCGGGCTACGGCGGCGCTCACGATCACGGTCGCGTTCACGGTCTCGGTCGTCCCGGCGGTCGTACGTACCACTGCGGTCGCGGTCGCGGGGGGGAGGCGAACGCGAGCGACGACGGCTGTCAGAGACAGCGGATGATGTCGGAGCATCGCGCTCACGATCGTAGTCGTCCCGGCTGCGGTGGTCGCGGTCGCGATCACGATCGTCGTCACGGTTACTGCGGTGCTCACGGTCGCGCTCACGTTCACGTTCACGAGGAGGGCTGCCGCGTCGAGGTGGTGCAGCTGGCTTGTTCTCGAATCGCCACACGGAGGAAGGCGGGTTCTTGGCCCACTGGAACGAAAATCGGAAACATCATAGTGTTTTAGGTTGTGGTTGAGTGTCTCGAGTCATCGCGTTGGGTCGTCGCACCTGGACACTCAATCTGTGGCCTTCGAAGCTACGGCCGTGCCTGTGTTGGGTCGAAACATCATTCGTTGAGTTAGGCACTCGAAATTTGTGGGTGTAATGTGTGGCGTGACGAACATATCATGATAAGCGTCGGCGGCATCCCTATCGTCCTTGAATTCGATGAAGGCATAGCTGTTACCGAAGAAAGAAGTAGCGCGGGGCGTATCGTTGAGCGTTCGGCCGTCGGGGGAAAGCACGAAGGGTGCAAGCGAAAAGTTACGACAAAGTCGAGACGATTTCGAAAAAAATGAATGAAGTGTCGTCGTCGGCCGTCGAGGGAGACCCGGGCAAATTTGATGCGGGGTGATGCGAAAGGAATGAGCACGGTACTTACGAGGCACGTTGTCCATCACGACGGGCAGGGACGTCACAACGAACAAGCTTGCCATATCTGATGTGGCGTACGTCAGGCGAAACTGAAAAAAAGTGCGAAAAGAGGGAGAAAGGAGTGAAAAAAGAACCTTTCGAACTCGTAGGCGAGATCTTTAGCCCTAGTGGAGGGGTAGAAGCCTTGAACGTAGAGAATACGACGTTGGTGGGACATTTGCGGTCTAGTGGATGGAAGCGCTGCCCCGGAAGTAATAAGTTCGGAAGTTACCGAATTGGCGTCTGCAAGCCACGCCGCTTGTGGCAACACAACTCACCTCTGAGAATCGCCCTTACCTCGCGACTGCCTATTAGCTTCTTGTAACCACTGTAAAACTCCTTGAACTTTTGTCCGCAATCACTAGCTCACCCCCACCCCTACCCTGGAGAGCGCGCGGTGCCGCTATCCTCTCCCTCCTTTGCGCGCCCGTCAATCTCCTTTCGGCATATAAGCAAGCTCCCTCTTCGTACCTGCCTCGCATTCACTGCCAATGACCACCTCCCAGGAGTTGACGCGCTCACAGGCGTCGCACTCGCCAGCCATGATAGTCCCCTCCGCCGGCACCCAACCTCACCCCCATGCACAAAAACTACACGACCTCCAAATCTTTCTCAACAGCGCGCCAACTCTCATACACAAGGAGATGCAGCACTTACCACCAGACGAGGCTAGAGAGCCGCGAATGAAGCGTTTCCAACTCCCTTCAGGCGACTACATTTCCTGTGTTCTCTGGAATAGCGTTTTCCATATCACTGGAACAGATGTGGTCCGTTCCCTCCTTTTTCGCTTCGAAGTCACAGGCCGCCCCGTCCGCAATATCAAGAAGTTTGAGGAGGGCATCTTCAGCGACTTGCGAAATCTAAAGCCAGGCACAGCTTCTGTGATGGAGGAAGCAAAGGTGCGCCGAATCGTATCCGAGTCATCCTCATGGTTGCAGCGTCGTTCTGATTTACCCTGTCAAATTGCATTGCCTCAGTCTCCGTTTCTAGACATGCTCTTCCGCAATCAATGCATTCGCACACAGAAGAAGCAAAAGGTTTTTTTCTGGTATGTCCACAAATCGGTCTCGCGCGATGGCGTGTGGCCTGAGGATCCTGTCAACAACCCCTCCAACGATTCTTTCCTTTCTAGGTTCGAAGTTGATCATGATCGCTTATATCTCGATGCTCTTGACCGCGATCTCAAGCGCGAGAAACTCGGCATGGTATGTGCAAATATGTCCTCCCCGCTCTAGCGGCGACCTTTGGTCCTCGATCTTCGAGGACGTGCGAAATATAATTCTCATTTCGGCATCATCTCACAGGAACCCACCACTGGCGAGCTTGGAAAGTCGTCCTTAGCGTTCGACTACGACCCACGGCAGTCTCTTTCCGATCAGTTTATTGGGCCTAGTAGCGCCGACGGCGGCGGGGATGGTTCTCTCGAACGAACCCTTCGTCACCTTGGAACCGTCACTGTTTCCCCGCAATACGACAATACCAACGCAATGGCAGTGAGTATGGGACTCGGGAGTTCTGCCGGTGTGTCTATGTACAGTGCTACGTCATCTGCTGGTTTTCCCCGAGTAAAAATGGAGCAAGAAGAATATGGAGGGCATCAGGCACGTCTCGGTAAGCGGCACGGCGACGGACACCCTCCTTCAAGTTCATTAGACGATCAAGTGGACGACAGTCGCGATGCAGCGCAGAATTATGGGGTTCACCCTGACAGTGGTGGACACCAGGCGTTCAAGCGGCGTCGTGGCAACTACGATCAAGATACAGACCGATCTTCATCCTCTACCCGATTGGGTCCGCCAGCCGGTCATATCCATCACCAGTCCGCAGCACATGGGTTTCCGGCTGATCAACAACATGCGACGGCCTCCAGACCAAATTCTTTTGGTGTTTCGCGCATTCCGTCATGGCGCATGGACACTTCTGCCTTGGTGGATCCTATGGTAGTTGGAGGGCATCTGCAGCAGTCGACTACCGATGGCGAAGTACGTGTTGTCCCTCACATGCGCAACGACGGCGGTGGCAGTGACCCGCAGCTGTGGGGGATGCACGCCGCCGAGGAAGAACAGAGGCTCATGTGTCCTGTGCCCATCTGTAGGGAGGTGTACATCGGGAAACAGGTGATGTTGAAGCATATGCGTACCCACAATGAACAGGTGTGTGATGTTTTTGCGCTTCGAAACGACCGTGCCACTGACATGCACACTGCGAACCTTTTTCCCTCAGGACTGGACCGCAAAATCTAGATCAATTAGCGCTCCTTCAACAGCCCTCTTTACCACACACCGCCTAACCCGGAGCAGCAGCGCTGAAGCCCATATTCTTCGTCCACAGCAAGGACACGATGCTACATTTAACTTTGCGGTACCTCAGTACCCTCGAAGCACAGATTCAGGCACACTATCCAATCCTTCCACTCTTTATCTTGCGCCCCCTGGCGCAGACTCTAAGGCATTGAGCGCCAATTCCTCGCCCAGCGCCGCCACCTTCCCGCGTACACCTCAGCAACAATTATCCCCGACGCAAACCTCGCTCAGCATTGAAAGCGCTCCGACCAGCATGCTTGACGAGCCACATCCTTACCAGTCCAGGCATAGTGCGTATCCTTTTGCAACGCGCGGCTTGTTTCCCGGATACTCGCCGGGTTCGAATAGCTCCGCAGAAGTCCCCGGGGCATTCACTTTCGAGCGAGGACACCAACCTGCTGCACCACCCTCCGTGGTGTCAGCGCCGCCTTCACGAAGCACATTTCAACAGCAGAACGGGCCATCGCAAAGTTGGAACTTGTGGGGAACTCAGAAAGAACTCGCTTTGCGGCGTTTTCGTTCAGCTACACCCACGGTTGGCGGCACACAGCATGCTGCTGCATCCCCGAGCGCTCGGACAGCACCCATACCTCACGGCCCGACACCGGACGATTCCCTACGTCCAGAAGCGTATCGGCGTCCCTCTCCGACTTCGCATCTCGGATTATACGCTTCCCCCCAGTCGAACCCGGGCCGTCTGGTCGTTGGGGATCTCCCGGCCCCAATGCAAAATGGCTATCTGGCGTCGCCGGCAACCGGTCTGTCTGCTTCGCCGCTGCAGGGCTCGGACGTGCCGCAGGACCGTAGTCCCGCATCGTATGGTGGAGCGGCGCCGCTCACAGCGGACGAGTCCCGCACTGATAACTCGTCAATTTCCCCTGGTCACCAGGCCGAAAGCCACTTACCTAGTGATGCATACACCGTCCCGACACATCCAACTACCTCGATGCTTTCTTCGGACGCCGCGGCAAGCACCCTTCCGGAGACCGTTCCGAATGCTAACTTCAATCCAGTGGACGCGAGTGTACCTATTCAACCAACTAATATGGTACACTCTTATCCTCGTGGCTCAGTTTCCTATACGTATGCGCCAAATTACCCAACCTATTCATCCTACGCTGTTTAATTCCGTTCGCGGGCGGCCTCCCTTTCCCACATCCTTCTGTCGCAACGATCCCGCATACCCGTACAAGAACTTCCCGTAATCTTTGATGGCTTCCTGCCGACTGTGCCGCTGATCCCCTTCCGCTGAACTTCTCAACGGCTCATGTAGCCCCGAAATCCCTAGTGTTCTACAATGTCGCACGCGCTCTCTCGATCTACGTACTTATCTTAGTTGTTGATCATTTTTACCCTAATCTCACCCCATAATTTTTACGCTTGAAGTATCCCGCCAGGCGGCATACATTTTACATCTTCGTGCTACAGGGCCTTTGGATTTTTTTTGTTTGCTTACATTTGCCTTTGCATGTCGTTTTCGCCAATTGTTTCGTTGTCAGGCGTGCCTTTGGAGCTTCTTGTTTGTGCCACTCACCGCTGTCATCTTATTCGCTTTCATGCCATCTTTTGCTGCTATTGCCCTTCTCATTATTACCATCGTGCTCACAACTTTACGTCGTCGCGCTGTCCTCCTAATCATATAGTATCGTCTACGTAGTTACCACCAAATCGGCAATATATTCACAGGGCCTACTGCCCGCGTTGTGTACACACTTTTGCCCTGCGCCGTGCTCTCCATGAATGAAAATCACACCACTCTTGTCCACTCCAAGAAGATTGATGTTGAGGGCACGGGAAAAGCGCGTGGGAGTTGTTAGTATGTTACCGTTATAATGGTTGGTTGCAACTGTTGTCAAGCCATCGGATCGCGCCGCCCCACGTGCTGATCACTTTGGCTCATCAGAAGGCAAAAAGACACAAATGGCCATGCATCGGATCTCCCATGCGCGCGCGTGCGAGTGGATGAGCCTTTCCTGATTTGAGCGCTTCTTGTTCCCTGGCTGGCCCCCGCACGCGTGCACAAGCGACGAAGCGAGGGTCAACCGAATGGTTATCGGTTATCATTCATTGGTTTTGTTCGTCCTTCTCAGGGATATCAATGTCAGCATGGCATACGCATATGCCCATAACGAACTCGAAGGAGTGTGCCTTTTGCAGATCCAGGGTTAACTTGACGCACGGTGACTCTCGCTCGGATTTTGATGATTACAGTACTGTATGATCGGCTTTTCAATGTTCGGTTAGTCAAATCAATTGTCAACCGACAAAGTGCATCAATATGCAATGCCGCTGAACTATAAATACGTGCCTCATGCATGCTGTTAGCTGATGGTGCACGAACAAACTTCCCGCGCGCCATTGGTTTGCGGCGAAGCGAAGATGATCGATCATGAGGACAGCATTGATGATGGGTGCTGCAGCCGTTCAGGCTCCACGCGAAGTGAAAGCACATGGACAGAGACAGACAGATACATTGCTATGCTGTATACGCTGGTCGGCTAGACTTCCTTCCATAGATAATGATGAGGATGAGGGGCTCTGCAATTACTCATTTTCTCGAGAGTCACTAGGAGAAATTTGAGACCCCGGTGGGGCCAACTTGAACCTCCACGCACACTCAAAGAAGGTGATGAGCCATATGCATAAAGCGGATTGTCCGTGTGAGTAGATCCCCAGGCGGAAGCCAAGAGTAGAACTCAGAATGTGTCACCAAAGCTGAAGGTTACCAGCACACCCGGGGCGAGGCGATATGAAGAAGTGTATATTAATATTGACTTCTGCATTCAACCGTAGCACGAAGTTGTCGAACCGCGGTAGTTGCGTTGCTTTAATTAGCTGCTGCTTCGTCGAGGCCCTGAAGAAGACGTCTTGTTTACATTTTCCAAAATGTTGTATTTCGCTGGATAAATGAAACGGTCAAAGTCCAGGAGATAGTATAACACTATGAGTTGTATCCACGTATGCTAGGTGCTTTTAATTCTACAATTAATGCGGGCTGCTCCTTTCGTTCGAATCTGAAGGTATCGCTCTAGACTGTCCTTTGCTTCCATTACCGCTACCTCTCCTGGGGCCATCTTGTAATCCAAAGAAACTGGTTACGCTCCTGGTGAAGTCGCCTCCGGGTTCCCTGGGAGCGGACTGACCACCCTCGTCAGCTCCGTCTTCGTGCTCCTCATCGGATTCTCGCGTCGTATTAGCACCATCCGGACCAAGGCCCAAAGCTACCCTCCTGCTTGCTCTGCGAGCGTTGGATGAACGAGAGGCAACGCTATTAGAAAACAGTGGCAGGAGATATCGTTCATCAACAGCTTTGAAAGACCAGTCTGCTCCTGTGAGACTGCTGATTGAGGCTCGGCTGGTTGTTCGTTCGAGAGGGACAACACTGGGACTGGCGTAACTGTTTGATTCAGCGTGCGAAGCAACAACGGGCGAAGACATAGGAAGCACTTCGGCCCCATCGGAATAGGAATCCTCGTCAGATCCTGAGGGAATGCCTTGCCGCACAGGCGTTCGACGGCCTCTGAGATCGCCACTATCCCATCTGAATAAGGAGGCAGTGTCATTATCTCGCTATCTCGCCTATCATCAAGGCGACGTCATGCAGTACGCACCGATACACCTCTGCTCTCCCAGTCCAAGGAGCAACACCAGAAGTTGACCTTGCTAGCCACTCCCGTTCATGATGTCGTCCTAGCAGCAAGCCGCCTTCATCATCACTACTCGACCCTTCTTCCTCCACACCAACTTTGATTCCCATAACCTCAAGCATGCGTGATGTCGTACCACCAAACATAATCACAGTCAGCACGACTACAACGAGGACAGTCGTGCGGAGAGCGGCAGCGTTGTCGCCTTGGAATCCGTTCGACAGTGCCACGCCAACGGCCCCTCGCAACCCTGCCCAGAATAACATCATTTGATACGAGTGGGGCAACTCGTCATGCCGTTGGCCACGTGCACGGTGCACAAAGTTGATGATGGACGCCAAGGGGAATACGGCGACGTAGCGAGTTGCAATCACGGCAATCTGCGTGGGCGTTCCGTGCGTCAGCCGCAGGGCTTTCTGCACAGCATCTCGGTGACGTACCGTTGCGACCAAAATAAGCACAGGCTTGAAAACTTGAACATCTTGGGTGAACAGATTCAATCCAAGATAAATAAATATGAAGTTCTCAGATAGTTGGGCCGTTACTGAGAACATGTATTTGGTTGTCCTCTGCGTGCGCCTGGACATGTTGTAATAGGCATAATGCTTGAGAACTATTCCGCAGAATAGCAAGGAGACAATGCCTGTGGTTTCGCTCTAGTTTAGGGCGTGCGCAAAGCGTCGCCTAGATAACTCACCGCTCATTTGAAGCCCATTGCTGAAGAAATAGCTGGTATACGCCACAAGCGTCACTAGACAAGATTCAATACCAGGAAACTGGCTCAAATGAGAATGCTTTAAGGCGAGAGAACAAGCCAGCCCGAATATGACTCCCAAAGCCATTGAGATAGTAAACGAAAGCAAGAATATGCCGACACCATGGACAAAGGAGCCGACATGAGGGTCCGAGCCATGGAACTTGGAGAGAGTTTCGTACATGACGATACTGACAGCATCGTTCAATATGCTCTCCCCAAATATGACGGAGTATAAGTGCGGGTCAACTTTGTATTGTGTGAAGATCGCAAGAATAGTCACGGGGTCTGTGGCGGAGAGGGTAGAACCAAATATTAGGCATTCTAGCAAGGTAAGATCGGGGACAAGGGCTAGGGGTGCGACAAGCCGGAAAAGGTACACCAAGACTCTGCAGGAGACAATGAGTGAGTCCAAGAAATGCGTATTCTTCCTAGACACACGTACCCGATACCGACGGCAGAGATGAATGTCCCCACGAAGGCGAATGTAAGAATGGAGCTGAAGTTACGGAAGAATTTATCCTGGTCGAGTCGTTAGGAACGCAGCAGCCCGTAAGGGAAGCATGCGCACTTGTTTCAGCTCGTAACCGGAATTAAGGATAATCGGGGGGAGTAGAAGGTTGAAAAATAGCGTATGTTTAAATTTCTATCAATTATCTGTTAGTCCCCGGCGCCAGTGCCTTGTTTGTAATCCAAAACACATACGAGCATATCGCGGATGAGGTGCCCAGGTGAGGCCCACACAACCATACCGACGAACATGCCAGCAAATATTGATAAAACAGTTTCATGGACGGCCCTTATTCGCTTGATTTGGACATAGTATGAGGTCCACAAGGAGAGTATGAGCAAAAAACATAGGATAGTGAGCGCCCATGAACTGTCGGATAGCACGTTAGAAAGGGTGCCATTGCTTGAGCAGCTCTCTTCTAGACACTAACGAGTAGAGTTCCTCTACTTCTGGCGTAGGCTCGTCTGTCGAATCGGCGAACATGGAGCGCCACGTTGGGGAATTGGGACGAGACCGGCAAGACGAGACCGGCAAGTACCGGTCTCGTGCTGCATACATATCTAGGTGCGTGCAATAGCCAGCTGGTGACTATGCGAAAATCTAGACAAAATCACTGTACCCATTACTGTACTGTTGTGACGACAACCCTGCTCGTAGTCATATCCGTCGGTGAATGCCACCCAAAGTTTTGGAAATTTATTTGTAATAATCGGATAGTAGGATGCGAACGAAGAAAGTTAAGAGATGAGTTAAGAAAAGCAACTAAGGCCCTAACTGCCACAACGACCTCTGGAGTCTGGAGCTCGATTTTCTAACCCAATGTCAAGACCGAGGTAAGGAGTTACGGCAACGAGACAAAAACGAGTTCTTCCACAAGGTCCGGTGTGAACGCCCCTATTCACTCCTGAACCGGCAGTTTCTCCGAGAAGACTGTTTGGCAGGCGAAGGTCTCCGAACACGAGGCCCTCCGAATGTAACAACGTAACTGCTTTCTTGACCTCCGCAAATTGGGCTCCGGTGAGGGCATCTGGCGACGTCCCATCAACAAAATCCGTTACCACCATGTATCGTCGGCCATACAATGATCGAGCAGAGTCCTCCGTGGCAAGCATGGTGTAGGGATGGCGCCCGTCGATGCTGCGCTAAAAGACGATGAGCTTCTGCACGATAGGTTGATACGGACTTCACAACCAGCAAGTTGCCGGAGGGGTCGTCGGGCTGTGCCTTGTACAGCAGTTTGCTTGGATAATCGGGAGCAAGGCGCGACAAGTACTTGAAGTTCTGTTCTCCAAATTCTCGTACAAACGGAAACGAGTCGGCTTGCAAGTGACGTGTTTCAAGAGATTGATAATATGTTTGGAGGGTAGAGATGGAGGACTTTATGGCCGTAAACAGTAGTGATGGGGAAACCAGTTGACCGTGATCAAAATCATCGCCGCCGAGCCAGATATAGTCTGTTAAACGTTGCACAATTGCCTTTTCAAGGTAAACACCTCCGAGGACGCACATCCAGGGGCCTACAATCGCGATAATAATGGTAGGGCAACAGCAGCGAGCTCGGATATCATCGACTGGAGATGCAAATTAGGAGAAATAAACCCAAAGACGATCCAGCAACTTACCCTTTTCCTCCGCCCAGTATTTGCGATAAGCAAAACTACCTCGATTGTAGGGGTCCGAATGGCCTGTTCCAATTTCATTTTTTGTCTCACTTAATGCTGGATAAGCTGAGGAGATGCAGCACGGCTGTGGCATAATTCCATTACTTTTAACCCCTTCCGCCTCACGATAAGAAATGTCCCTCCGATGAGGGTATGTAAATGCGGGCTGAACGCAGCAATCCGGTCATCTTCCTTGTAGTAAATCGCAGCGAAAGCGGAGAAAAGAGCTCGGATTGAAGGATACACTGATGGGTCTGGGGGTGACTGACTTCTCATGGCCGCGTGAAAGGAATTGAAGACGGGATGGAAATGGCCAATGGGAGGAGCGAAGTTATGTGCTGGGCGACCATAAGGACAGGGTCGGGTCGCCTGTTGGGTTTTAAATGCCGGGATTCCCGCAGCTGAAGAAGGGTTAGGAGCCCTGCGAGCGAGCTTAACATCCTCGGCTTGGGCTAAACTTTACGTCACTAACAAATAGGTAGAAAAAGTATTTAATCCACACCATCGCGAAAGTCTGCGATGTCGTCTGCCAAGTCGCGCTTTTGCTTCTTGGTACCGGTGGTCTCACCGTCTCTGAAGACAGGTGCTTGAACGATTAGGTGTAGGTGTTCGTCACGCAGGCTTTCGTTGTCGAAGTACGTCACAACTCTAATACCTGGTTTTAACTCCTGAGCGACTGATTCCGGGTTCTTGCGCAAGACTTCTAGTAGCTGGCTGAGAGCCGGGTTTTATCGCCAACATCGAATGGCAATGGCTCCAAGGGCTTCCATAGTACAAGGGATGACGCATGGACGTCACCCAACGCGGTTGACGACCCGGCAATGATGGATCTCATGAGGTCGGCGATAAGGGGTAGGCAATTCACGAATGACAAACTCGCGTCCAAGAGGGTTGAATCTACGGTCTACAAGCAGATCTGTGAGCGCAATAGGCGGGGTGAAGGAGTGGTCGGGGTTGTCAGAGCCAGCGAGCGAGTGTGAAGCATGAGCAGTAAAAGACGCGTGCCCAGCTCGTAGGGCCGTACTGGCTGATGGTGGTGCCATTCTGGATCAACGCGCCGTGAAGCGCAGGTCGCATAATAGCGCGAAGGCCCGGCAATGGGACCATAGAGTGTTGGTGCCGGGTCAGCAGTACCGCCATGGTTGCTGCCTTTACCGTTTCCGCTACCCTTTTCCTTTTTGCCCATGGTTTACTTGCGGATCGTGCTTTGAGCACGTGGTTTTCCAATTGAGTATGCAGTGGTTGCTGCGGGGACAGCCTTGGCATGGGTGAACAATACATTTGGCCATTCCTTCTGTGTTTTGCGTGCCACAGCGGGCCGGGCTGGTTTATGTGAGATTATTTTGGCCAACTCGAATCGGTGTACTCGTTGCCCACATGGACTCCGAACTCCTGGGTCAGGGGAACACAATTCACGCGCAAGGAGAACGGTGGGCGGCAATGTGGCGGCCGGACGTGCGCGTGGTTGGCCGATCAAGGCTGTGTACTGACGAAACGGGCCGTGCCGGGTGCCGACGGCAAAACAGACCCTAACCGTGTTCGTGCATTCCGTCATCGTCCAGTGCAAATTGGCTGGCGAACACTTTGCTGGCATATCTGGATCCGCTCTACACTCGAATATAATAGTGTAGCCGTCTTGTACTGAACGTGGATGGCGTCTGTTAAGCTTGCAACTCTTGTCATTCGCGTGAGTGGCTGGCCCATTGCACGGCTACTCTACGTCTAGGCGTCTTCCCGCCCACGCATAACGCCTGTGTCTTATGGTCGGCTTTTGTCTTGTTGGAAAGTATAGACCGTTGCGAAACCGATCGCCGCACGGCTGAAGCAGCAGGCTCAACAGTGCGTATCCTGTATCCGATCCGCTCTCAGTGCTGATTCTCTTGTTAGACACGAATCATTTAAGAATTTCTGCGTGTCTCTTGCACAATGGAGCCACAGAACAGAAGTACGATTACGGACGGGCTTGCTTGGTGAGAATCCGAAGAATATTCGACCATTAAGCGAAGCACGGCAAGTCATCGGCTTTTTCGTTTCTTTTTTGCCTAAAAGAGTCTAAATCATCGTTTTGCTTTTCCGCACGAGCAGGGCTATACAGAATGGCGCCGAGTCCTGTGAGTACACGTGGAAGACGAACATAATTTATACGAATATTCATCGGTGGGTCCTGCCCCTGTCAGTGGCCGAAGGGTTTCTATTCGCGGTGGCTGCTAGCTTGATATTGGGAGAGACATATCGTATGTTCTTCCCATTGCCGAGCTGCCGAAAAGATATGCTGACTTTCTCACGTTACACCTAAACATCACTCAAGGCGGCGCAAGGAAGGATGCTAACCGGCGTGATATAGTTAACGACACGCTTGCAGACTTGTCGAAGAGGATCGATGATGTGAATGGTCGATTGGACACAGTGTCCCAGCAATTGGCGGTGCGGCTAGAGGAGAACAGTGAGAGGTAGGTTGGCTATGTCACGTGTGGAGGACAGCCTGTTCCGCACACGCTCACTTGTCAATTATTTATACAGGAATCAAGAAATGGAGCGCATTCTTTCCAGGGTAGTGGATATCGGCCTCAGAGGAGGTGTGTACTATGTGTTAACTCAAACGTTTGCGGCCAAGCGGTTTATCGATGGCAACTTCGGCAGGCTTGGCGGAAATAGCTGACTCGACAACACCAGTTCAGAGAGCGCTAGCGCAGGCCCAGTCAACTGGCCAACAAGGCGGATCCCACGTCCATTCCTCCGGGAGATGAAATAAACCGAGATAGAAGGTAAAGGCACTGGCAACAAACCGAGGTTAACATGGACTCATGTAGAAATGAAACAATACCCACAAATGCTTCCCGCACGGGAGGGTTTATTCGGTGTGAGAAGCATACAATTGTTGGATTTACCTCCAAGTGGCGGTATAGTTTTTTTCTGATGATTCGCCGCTATACTATCACAAATCCCAAAGCGGAGAATGCCTGTCATCGGAGTCGAGTGCCTCACTTGAAGTGTCCTCGTTTCGTTTGTGTTTGAAACACAACCGCTTGGTGACCGCCGACCAATGGCTCGCCAAAGTGGATCTGGTGATCACGTCACGACTGCTAGCGTGTCAAACACCCGCGCGCTAGAACATTCAGTTGAATATCTTTTGTTTGTGCGATGTCAACCTTGCAAGCCACCGATTCGCCCCTCCTGCCGCCAGCGCCCGTCTCCGTCTGTGCCCCTTGGTGCATCCGCCCAACCCTTCACGCTTTACGTCCTACGTCGCCCCTTCAGTTGTTTAATATTGTGGACTGCAGCCTATTCACCCTCACTGCGCTTACTATTCAAACGATGCTGTCTCAGATTCAGGGTCGCCTGCAGCGTTTCCAAGAAATATGAGATTGTGAGGTTGCAGGGAAGGATTTGTTTCATGTGATGGATGACACAGTCCTCTAAAGACCTGGAGAGTGCCGCACAGTTGCCAAGAAAGCAATCGAGAAGAGTAAAATAGCTTTATGAAATACCATAGGCTGTATCCCCCGGCAGTTTGATTGAACAATGCAGGGTGAACATAACGATGTGTGATTCACAATGGAGGACCTGGCGCGTGCCGACGCTACGGACACAAATAATACTGCAAAAGAGTTCGGACAGCTGATGTGGCTCAGCATCCAATGGTGATGTGTTTCCGCTGACACAACCTCCCTCCTCCCCCCTAGATAAATAAGTATGCTTGTTTTTTGCCGGCTGCACTCGCCACCTCAAACGCATACCATCTTCCAGGTCCTTTTATCGAAATGGCAGCAGCTCTCAACTTGCAGCTTAGGCAACGGTTGGCGCCCATCGCTATCCCGAGGACGGACCCATTGTTCACCTTTCGCAACTGGGCGCGGTCTTACTCATCCACTCCAGTGGCCGCCTTTCGTCCCACATCCGAAGAGCAATGTGTGGCAATCTTACAGCTGGCAGCCCTCGGAGACCGAACGGTGCGCGCTGTCGGCTCAGGACACAGTCCAAGCGACCTACCATGCACAAAGGGCTTCATGATTCGCATGGATAAGCTCAACAGGCTCATTGAGGTGCGTCTATGCGGTCCCTGACATTTTTCGTTGAATTGCACTGCATTTTTTTCAGGGTTTAGCTGCTGACATTCTTCGTTTACCATTTCATTTTGCTTGTCGGCCTCCCGATATGCGTCATTCAGGTCAACCGCGAGAAGCTTTTCGTCACTATCCAGGCGGGAATGACGCTACAAACCCTTCATGAGATTCTCGCGTCACAAGGGCTCGCCATGTCAAATGTCGGGTCAATATCCGACACATCAATTGCAGGTGTGATAAGCACGGGTACTCATGGTTCAGGGATAAATCATGGCTGTCTATCCACCCATGTCCTTGCACTCCAAGTTATACTTGCGGATGGCTCGCGCATGCACTGCTCGCGATCGGAGAATCGCGAACTCTTCCTGGCAACACTTTGCGGGCTGGGTACGACCGGATTAATAATCCGGGTCACACTCCAAATCGAGCACGTCTTCCATCTCAAGGAGGTCCGCAAGGTGATGCATATCGATGATGTTATCGGGAACATCGAGAGTATATCTCTTTCGGGCGAGTACGTTCGGGTGTGGTGGTCGCCGCAGACAAATTTAGTGTCCGTCATGTCCGCCAATCGGACAATCGAGGTGCGTTCATTTCTAGGAGCGCTTTCATAACAACCAATACCCATATTGGCTTCCTCAGCCCCCAAGGGATGATTCTTCGTGGTTTTGGGACGTCTTGGTCGCGGGCATATTCGCTGAGTTCATTATGTTCCTCGGAATCTGGCTACCGTTGTTCGAATGGTATGGCAATGTGCTCAGGTCATACGTCGGCTTGAGACCGTCCACGTTCGTCGGACGCTCGGATAAAATCCTCAACGTCGACTGTGGATTCACGCATTACACCACCGAGTGGAATATTCCATATACCGAAATCCGTCCTGCACTCACGGAACTCCGACGCTGGATCGATCGTGCTCAAAAGGATCCTCTACATCGTGGGGTATGGTCAAGTTTCCCGCTTGAGATACGATTCTCCAAGGGGGATGACATATGGTTAAGTCCGGCACACGGTCGAACGTCCTGCTGGATTGGGATTGTCAAGTACAAGTGCGTATGCCTTTCATATCCGAGACAGAGAGTCATCTGTGATATGCCGCGGCGATCATCTCATCATTTGCCTGATTCGGCTGCTTTCATTCCATACAGGCCCTATGCATTCCCGAGACCATTCGCCGAAATAAGCCGACAATTTGAAGATATCCTTATTGCTCACGAAGGGCGTCCGCATTGGGCGAAAACACACTCGTTCGAGCCCTCCGCTCTACGGAAGCTCTATCCACGTTTCGATGATTTCTTGCGGGTCGCACGCTCTGCAGACCCTAACGGACGGTTTAGAAACGAGTATATTCGCCGCCATTTGTTTGAAGAAAAGGGCGATGATGTTTGTCCATCTATGTACGGGAAAGCCTTTTAACTGAAGACAAATTCGGTGTCTTTTATTGTTGTTGTAATTTTTTTCAAACTATACATATAGAGCACGCTTCTTGCTGGATTTGCATTTACTGCCTGCGCGTTAATATACCATTAGAATCCCATTCGGACCTGTTGATAATGCCACTAGGATTAATGTTATTGTACCGATTATAACCAGCCCGTACGACCGTTCGGCGATGTCCGATGATAAGGGCCACAACAGCCTGCCTGAAGCGAGGGCGTCCTGGAGCAAAAACCATTTCAATCATCCTCGGGCTCCACCGCCCCCAGAATTCGGTTGTCGCGTAGGTGGCTGCAATTGACGCATCGGTGTGGCGCTGAGAATATCTCTCGCAGCAGCGCCAAATCCAACTCCAGTGCCGCCACTGACACCAGCGCGCGATAAGGATGGATTCGGTCCTGACGCGCCGCCTCTCAATCCCCCTCCTCCGCTGCCGCCGCCAGTGGCATTGAATGTCGGTTGAAACTGGGGCATTTGATGATGATGTGTGCCAAATTGATTCAGCGGAAGTGGAGACATCTGCATTCCGGGAATATCCATACCAGAACCCCTACCAACGTCGGCGGCGGAGACACCCATGTTCATTCCTATATTCATGCCGATTCCCATGGCCCCCATACCCATGCCTGGCATCGAGGGGACAGTAGGAACACCGGCTAGGCCCAGCTGTATTTGCTGTTGCATCATAGAAGAAGGGTCCACGAGGAACGGCGTTTGCATCCCCTCGTGGGGCTGCATCATTTGCAGATGCATTTGCGCGGGCATTTGATTAGAGAGTTGTTGCATCAAGCCCATCCCCATTCCTGAGGCCATGTTCATTCTCATGCCATTAACCCCCACTCCACCAACCATGGACGGGTCGCCAAAGCCCATCATAGCAGCAGCTGCAACATTTGGGTCCATACTAGCGGGGACAAACGGAGCGGCAAATGCATTCAGCGGCTGAGAGGTTTGAGTTTGTGTTATCGTGTGTTGCTGTGGTTGTTGTGGGAGTTGTTGGTGCTGGAAATGCGGGCCCAGCGGCATAAATGGACTTTGATTCGGGAAATGACCTTGAGAGAAACCTTGGTTCCCTCCCGACATTTGCATCTGCATATGCTGCATATGTATTGGCATAGACATGGCGGCCTGCATTTGCAAAGCATTGTTGTTGCCCCCAACCATTGAGCCGAATGTAGGTGGTCTGTTATGGAGCATGCCGCTTCCTTGATTTTGTAGGCTTCCACCGCTCGGACCGAGGCGCGAGGCGTTCAGCTGGGCGTTGCGCGGCACAGGCGACTTGGGGCGAAGCATTTCAATATCTGTGAGACACCGGGCAGGACGATGAGGCAAGTTCCAATATGTGGATGAACGACAGAGGATTAGATAAATCATTCTACCTTGAGTGGTTGGCACAACATGTCGTCCGCTCGCGTCTGCAAACGAGGTAATATGGGCATCCCACCATCCCCTATCCCATTCGACAGCGTTAATGGAGGGATCGATATCCGAGTCCTCTATGTCACCGACGGTGACCCATCCCGGGCGAAGAGAGTGTGAACGTCCAAATAGCTCAAGGCGCCGTAAACCCAGGCAAAAATTCTCCACCAGAGTGTACATCTCGGGAGGCTTTCGAGTTGGGTCTACGGAGCAGGTGAATCCATGAGCACTTTGCTCATTATTTTTGTCGTTCAGGTGAACGAACCAGTAGGGTCTCCTTCCCAGAACATAACGTCCGTGTCTGAAGTATTATTATTAGTAAATTGGCAGAATGCCGTCATCACCCAGGAGGGGAATTCACCGACGTTGCAGTGCACGAACCAGCTGTCAGTCGATCTTCTCACGGTGCCACGAATCCCAATTAAACAATGCTGTTTAGTTCTTGCGAATAAAGACGAGGTCGGATGATCAGACTTGGGAGGCAAATGGAAGCGTCAATCCATACAAACAGACTCAGAAAAACAATGGGCTATTGGGTAGACTGAAGCGACTCACCCCAGGGCCAAGATTGGTTTCTTTATTAGTTTTAATCCACACTACGTCTTCACACCGTCGGTAGCCCCATCTGTATAAAATCTCTCGGCCGCGCTCAAGTCCATCTCCTGCGCCGCTGCCAACCCAGAGGAAAACAAAACTCGGATCGGCGGCCAGAGTGGGGACCGGCAAGTTTGCGAGTGTGTCCCAAGTAAATGTAGATGAGAAAGGCGGATCCACAAGGATTACATCAAACTTCGAAGGGGAGAGGGTTTGTAATTCGGACATCGGAAGATAACAAGGACAATGAGCAGTGTGAGCCACTGCTTGCTTTTTCAGGTTGAGCAAACGTTGCTGTTTGGGATATCTGGGGAATAACTTAGCATTCCACACATCATGAGCGGCCCTTGCATAGAAAGGATAGCCTACTCCTCGAAACGACGCCCGGGTTCGGCGCCCTGAACAAAGTTTTGTGGCCAATCGCCTCCATCGACATATTGTTGCGAGTAATCGTTGCGAATCGTCTCCTCTTCGGGCGAGTAGTTTTTGTATCTTGCTGCACGCAGGCGTTTTATTGGAGGCAAGTCAGCCCGCAGTGGCTTGGTCGTCATATACATGTGAGCCAAAGGGAAACAGCTGCCAGTCTACGAGTCTTGCATACCTCTCGCACATCCGTCTCGGAGTCAGAGGATTCAACTGAACCTTCTCGGTTGTGCGGCGATCTTGCTGGTACGAGGAAACGAGTGCCCAGTCCGGGAGGCGGGGATGGGAAACGCTGTATAGTTGACTGGTATCTCTGTTGGTTAGCTTCTAATTTCCGCAGAAGCGCGTCATGCGCATCGAGAAGGGCTTTCGAAGAGGCTAGGACATCAGTCGACGTGCTAGTGATTGTGCTAGACATGCAGATGTCAGCATAGGCAGTTCAATTGTCCGACCGCCGTCGCACACATCACAAAACACCACGATGATCAAATTCAGCGCTCATGCACCAAACAATGCGGGGCCAGTTTCGCCAGCTGTTGAACGCTCGATGTCTCTGTTTTGTGCAGTCGAGATCGGCCTCTGTTCCCCTCGTCTTTTGGTCATGTTGTTGACTCAACGCGCTCCTGATCATGAGTCACCCATATGTTCACATAACTTTGTCCTACAATATACTTTCATTTGCGCCCAACCGTAACCGTAAAGCGTCATAGACATACTCTGGATGCCTCCTTCAATGGCTTCAAGCGGCGCCCCTCGCATACAGCACGGCAATAGATGGTACTCTTTGCATGCGGAAAGTGACTACATCAATAAAACAAAAATCTCAGGTCGTCGGCAGCAAACAACCGATGAGCTGGGCTCTGAGAGTCACCTCTCACTGAAGCCCAGCATGCCAGTGCCTGGAGGATTGACGCTGTCCAATCGACCCAATCTCGTACTCCCTTCGATTAGCAGAATCGAGATGACAGTCAGTTCGCTAACGCGCTGGTTCGCCTCAGCCTCCACGCGGTGCCATAACGTTACGAAATCCAACAGCCTTTCCTCCATCTCATAACATATTCGCGTATTGAATAGGCTAATGCCTATACTCGAGGCAATACAAAATCTTTGGCACAGAGATTATTCTAATCCTTCGACCATTTGATACTCGAGTTCACGAACGGAGGGGATTGCTCTGTCGTGCGTAATGTGCAGATCTCAGTCACATGGCAGCGGGGTGAATGGTATGTGCGAGCTTGTGCAATTTGATGAGACGTCGTTGGAATCGGAGGCCGTCGGAAACAGGATACCCACATCTTTTCCGTGGCAACATTGAACATCTGCATGCAGCCGTTGGTTTGTCCTGCCGATAGGGCACTATTCTGGAGGGGACGATGCTGACGTCCGCCCATTCGCAACACGTGTTTAAAAGAGATCGACTCGATGTCTTCGTGTCGGTGCGTTGTTGGTGCGCTGCAAGTATTGCAGTTGGCTACGGTCGGTGGCATCATGTGCCAAAGAGCTCGCAAGAATTGCAAAAGGCGCAGTAATTTCGGACATCGGACATTGGCACGGCGGAGCAGCCCCCAACTTGGAAACCTCTCCGTTACGTTGAAGATTGTTCTGCACCTTTCAACTGGGCCTAGAGCGTAACATGCGCGAGGTGCCAAAGGACTCAAATGGTTGCGAGTCAACATCGAAACAACATTGCCTCTTCGCTCGTGGTAATTCGAGCCCAACCCATCCATACGATCTCCAGCCACACCTCACAATGCGACCCATATCCGGATAGGGAATGACTTCGCTCATTTTGATGTCGTCCGTTCATCCCCGAGTGGCAGCTGTTTGCTCGCCGGTCTCAAAGTCCCCAGATCTCACCCTTCGCTCTCCGACAAGCGTGCCAATTATTTTGCAATTTTTGCCTCATTCTCGACGGCTTGATATGTGCACCAGATAGATTGTTCAAGCCGCATCACCAGTGTGCTTTGGTTGCGCTCCTTAGTTTGCACGACCGTCGCACGCGTCAATAAAAGATCTGTAAGCAAAACTCCAGCGCATTCCTAGTGGCGTATCGCAATATTTATAATAATTAGATTGTATTTGTGATTTTGTTCTTTGATATGTACCTCATGTCAACCGTGTAGGGTATATACTGCCAACATTATCGATTTCAAGTGCCATTTGGTCGTGTTTCGCATAGCAAATACTTGTGATCAAAGTATCACGAAGTCAAGATGCAAGCTGCAATCAGCTCACGACAATCGAGGGTCATCCTCAATCTCGCCAAACAATGTTCTGCATGCATCCTCAATGATTCCAAGTTGTTCACCCAACGATGATATGGTAAGTAGGTAGAACCTGAAAACGCTGTTAGAAAAGGTCCAAGCGCTGCTGTATAATATAACAAACATACCAATATCGAGTGAATTCTCCGGTCTGAATGCTATTGATCCCCTCGGGTGTTTTTGCGAAGAGCTGACTTTGCACCAGTGCATCGTGAGTGATGTTTCCAAGCCAATTTTCGAATTGAGTATCATGTGGCAATGGCGTTTTTGATGACAGACTGGCCGCCGCAAGACAAAAGCGTGCCTTAAAGATTTTCATGATTCGCTTTCGATATGGTCCGAGCACACTAATAAAATGTTGCGTCATCTCCGCCGAGAATGGTGCATAGCCAATAGCTGTCCGCGCCTCTGCTTGGCGATCTACACACCCCGAAGAACAGTTGTAGACGTTGGTCATGACAGTGGGAGTTCGTGAAGCGTACCAAGAATGATCTGACTCGCACGAATTATTTGAGCGATTGCTCCCGCCTCAAACTTCTTGGACAGTTGAGGCTCGTCTTGCGCAAAGCTTTAAAACCGGACACGTGTTTGGTGCTCAATAATCGTAAATCCAATCCGAGTACTCGCAGCTCACCCGACGAGTGGCATAGTGCTTAGAATCAGCGCCTGAATTTTTGTTTCTCGGTGCGCCAGTTCTGAAACAATCTCCTTGACAGCTGCTAGAGGAGGCTGGAAGGTTGGGTCCGCGGACATAGTTCCACGCACTAAGGCTTGGAGAATATTGCTGTTCGATTGAAGATGAATCAGAATCACGAAACCATGAAGTACGAGAACGCACTTGTAACTGAGATTAGCGTAAACGATCCTGCATGCAAGCGAGAATATTAGCACGTAGACATATTCGACGAGGACCGTAAACAGACTCTGCCAGCTTTTGTCGAAGTGTTCTCCTCGCAGGGTTGCGTAGTACAAGCAGTTGGAATGCGATTGTGATTGCGAGGGCGATTGCGAGGCCCGCCAATGAACGAGCGACCCGAATTGGGGGGGCCCCATATTTGAAATTGTGTAAATGAACGAGACTAACGTATTCAGATATGAGTAAGACGCCTAATCATTGGCGAAAGTCAGTAATATGTGCCCAAATGGTAGAAAGCAACGACATGCCGCAGGCATTCATGGCCAGCAAAACGAATGTGAAGAGTGGAGGCTTCATGTACAGTAAATAGGACATCGGGAGACTGTACAACGCCACAAGGCAGACGATCCCATATCTAAAACCACCATTAAGTCAGACATGGGGATATACTTGGGCGAAGGATGGCCTACGGGTTGAAATGGTAGCCGCCAACGTTCTTGAATATCTCCAAAACTAGAGTTGAAATCCCGATTAACAGCATCGAAGATTACCTGGTTGGGTGCACGAACTGATGAGGCCGACGATATAACCCATTCCGGAGCCAGCGATTTGGAACACAAATGAACGGAGGCTTTGGCCCAAAGTAGGTGTGCTGCATCACAAAGTGAGCAAATCCGGCGATCTCCGAATAGGTGAAAGGAAATCTTCTTGCTCACAGCGCTACCACAATCGTAAGCAAAGATCCAGTGATGTTGTATTTGATGAAGAACGATCGTGATCCACTAGCCCATATTAAGGACCCGAACACGAGCGAGGCACCAGCAACTTTCATAGCATAGATACTGTTAGGCGAACGCGTCATCGCCTCAAGGTCGTCCAGCCGTTGCCAGATTGTTGGTTTAGTCGGTACATAGTCACGACCCTCCAACACTGCCAGGGCCTCCTTCATTGAATATTCTCGCGGTGTCGTGTTGTCGTCTCGCTCGCGAGGCGCATCCGCAGAGAACGGCGGATCCACCGCAGCAGGGCTGATCTGGTTTTCACCGGCATTCGTTGCGGAACCGGCCGGCAGAGAATCAGGATGATGGTACCGCTTGCGTACGAGGCTCTCGAACAGATGGAATCGCAAGCGTCGCCTGCGGGGACGCCCCTGAGCATCTGTTTGTTTCACATGAGCGTGGCATTGCGCCAACACCGTGACAAACTGCCTGCAGTGCAGAGAGCGCATTAGGCGGAATCTGGCGAGTGGAGAAGGGGGGTGCTTACTCTAACGCAAACATAACGGAAAAGACGCGCATGAGTGAGTGGTTCGAAGACACGTCCGTGGCGTTTGTAGGCTGAAGGGGCGTTTCAACCAGTCCACCAGTATCATAATCCCGGTCCTTTGTTTCTTTTTCCCGCGATTGGGACCCGGCACTGCGCAGCTCATCTTCACGATCAGCAGCTTCCTGACGGCCCCGAACGAGATCAGGCCCAACCGAGTCGTAGATAGACGGCCGGGGCTGCTTGACATGGAGTGTCATATCACCTCCCGTTAGTTTACCGCTGACAATCGCATCTATTAGGAGATCTCGCTGGCTAACTTCCCATTCCTGGTGACAGAGAGGGACATCAGATTGGTCTCGGCTTGGATAGATACATGTTATGACAAGACTGACATTGAAATGATGCTTCATTCGCTTAACGCAGCCTCTGATTCTGCCAATTTCAACCTCCCTCCTCTCCTCCGCGGACGTAGCATCGTCAGCTGCGTCCCTCGTCGCGCTGGTGGTGCTTCGCCCAAGGAGCTCGCGGGCGGCATTTTCGGCAAGCAAATCGCCGTCGGAATCTAGTGGGAGAGGAGCAGCACTTTCAGCCTCTTGGATCAAACGTTCGTTGATCTGTCGGACGTCTTGCTCCGTAAGGCCACGGTGAATGCCCGGGCGCGCCAGAACAGGCCTCGCCGCTCCGTTCGAGGCATCCCCTTCGGATTTCGTTCCACCAGACGAACGGTCACTCGAGTCTGGTCCACCCGGCATGCCAGCAGGAGCCTGCTTCTCCAAGTCGAAGTACACTTTGTTCGCATTGGACGAGCCAAATGTTTTCGAACCCTTGCAGCCAAGCTCCATTTGGATTTCGACAATCGTCCGGTGCGTGTCTCTCCGGCTGCAAGGGACAAATCACGAGAAAGAGTAGCTCAGAGCCAGAAATATAGAGAACAATGACGTATAGACGCACAGTTGGTGGAACCTTTGGATAGTCGATGGCAGGAAGCGCTCTTCAAATAAGGGCACAGAAATTTTTTCATAGGCAACGAGGGAACTGTGCAATGCGATGAGGCTGAGCTGCATTGTGCGTGTTTGTGATATCAAGACGTGATAATCCCGAATGCTCCAGCGCGAAAAGTTGATTTCGATGGTGGCGGTGCCGAGCTTTTGGTTCAAGAGTCCGAAATCTTGCTGGATACAACGCATATCGTCAGCGTTGGGACCATACACAGACGCTAGGCTTACCCGGATAGTTCGGCTTAGTTGATCCCGTAGCTCTCGATCTTCATCTGTAAGTGCCATGGTGTAGGTTTTTGCCAACAAGTGAGAGAATGTGCCAATGTGGTCGAGGGAGACGACGAGGGTCTGGCGGAGCTCCTTCTCGCTAGAAATAGGGAAAACCAATACATTGACGCCAGTAACAACGGCCGCTCCCCACCTGTAGGATAAACATGTGATAGGTGAGAGGCGCCAAAAAGTCCATATCATAGTGCTCACGCATATCCCTTTATATAGCTTTTCAGGAACGCAGTGGCAAACACGCCTGTGAAAATAGAAGCATACACCTAAGCGTACTCGTCAGCATGGCGAGGAGACGACGCTGATGTTTCGATATACCCCGTTGAACGTCATCAATATTGCAAGCAAAGCGAACCCGAACAATCTACGAGCACATGAGAAACGTCGCGTCCCTTGCTTACAATGATCGTACCTGGGATCAGAGACTTTGGCCAAGGCCAGGATATACACCGTAATGACGAAAACGATGGCCTGAGCGACCAAGGATCCCCGCAGTTTGCTGAGAATGACAAAGTTCACACCGCCAAGACAAACACCAAGCATCGCGGTGATAACCCCGAACAGACATTCCCCCATGGATTTACCCGGGAAACTTGCAATCGCAATGATGACACCAGCTAAAAGTCGTCAACGGCAGTTAGAGTCTGGTGGGAAATTGCCCCGATGACTTCAGAATAACGCACATGAATACGAGGTAGGCACCGCGTTCAAACGATCATAGCCAGATAACATTGGAAGCATGATGACTAGTGTGTAAGCCAGCGCCCCTGTGTTCAAGAAGGTGCAGTTAGAACTATAAGCAGCCGCATGCCATGCCACCATGAGGTTCCGGCGGTGTTCGGATCTGGGAGGGTACATCACCTTTGAAGACAGCAATGCCTGGTCTTGACGCCGCAAATGCGAGTGCGGCTCTCAGCGGTCCAGCGAGAGCGCCCATGATGGAAAGCGGTCTGTGCGGTCAACTCAGACCGTGTGGCTCGTCGTCCAGCCTATTCAACCGGAGCGAAGCGTTCGGTACCGAAGCCCATCCAGTTGAACAGTTGAATATCCGGTGCCCGGAGTTGGTTGGTTGGAAAGGAGTGCTGGGAGTGGCATTGAAAGATATTTTGTGCTACCAGAAACATTCAGGAATTGCAAATCCAGATCCCAGAATCACGTTCCGCTGTGTTTGCCTGTCGCAGCCTCTGAGTTTGGCGTGATCATGATCGAAAACAACCAGCAGAAAGAATAAGTCTTTGCAGAGGCTTATTTAGCTTCCGATACTATTTCCCACTGATGTTTATGATCGTGCGTGTCTTTGGCAGTGGCACTCAATCTCTCTCCAACAGCGCGCCAATTTACCGTGACCGCCAGGGCTATTCTCCTGTCATCTCGAGCTCTCGCCCATATTTATAGCGATAGTTCTTACGAATATAGGCGGCTAACGATGTCGATATTACCCAGCGAAAGGTTTGACACCCTATATTAACCAGCGTTCTGCCTGGACGTCGTTATTGAAGCGCCGTTTCAATGTTGTGACCTCGCTGTGAGACGGGCACCATTTTAGCCTTTCGAAGCTGTCGGGACCGCCTTGGGACATCGATGTTCAAGTTCTGGCTTAAGCTTTTTTTCGCTTCCCCGGTACTGTATGGAAGTACCTCAAGGTCGATCGGCTGTTGCCTGAACTTTTTGCCTGAACTTTGCCTTCCTGATCTGGTCGCGACCTATATCCTGCAATCGTGGCATATCCGAAGACCATCGCCTTCCTATTAACTTCGCGTTTTGAATGATTAAAAGATGTCAAGTCTCTGCTAAGTTCGCTTACTGTCGGGGTCTTTCCATGGCTGCCGTAAGTCCCCAAAGCTATCAATTCATTGTGTAATGATCGTACTGGCGACGTTCTGAAAATAAGGCGACTCCCCTAACGAGCGCAGCTACCAAACCACCTGTATGCAACAAAAGCTGATGCTGTCGATTCCACAGGCCTCAGAAACGCTGTAGCAATCCTCACAGTCATCCCATCAGCAAGTTGAACACCTTTTGGTTTGCGAAATAGACCACCCTAGACCGGAAAAGAGCGGCAGGATACTGGCGCATTTCTGATACTCTCCACTATCACGATGGACAATAATCTCCACAAATTTTCCCGAGGTGGGCACTGTCAGGAGGTCCTGCTGGCCTGCGGAGCTTCCGGGGCATGAGAACCCCGTGCTTCAATGGCTAGTTGTGAAAGGAGTGGCGTAGATAATGCCATCTCTTTTGACTGCCTGGCTTCACATATGTCACCAAGTCGTTGTCGATTTAATGCGGAGACCGGGCATTCAGAAACGAAGTGGAGGTAACTGCGGCTGAGTCGCGGCTTCTCGTGGCTAGGCAAAACCTCAAATCCGAATGCGAGCGCTGCGCGCTTCGCCTTGATGGCGGCAGTTTTGGCAGTCGCGTCCCAAGGTGTAAATACGTCCAAACATCGCGCGACCTCTCTGGGCGCGTTTCAGTAGAGGGCACTGGGAGTTCAGTTATATGCTTACGGCAATGTTTAATAGCAGTGTCGGGCTTCCGAATCATCCTGGCGTGATGTGATTGTGGTCGGTAACTCTTCGCGACAACGAGCACAATGGGCATCCTGTGCTTGTTGAATATATCGATCATCTGTTTACATAACGATGGTAAATTCTACCATTACAACCACACCGGGAAGCTATATTAGGTGCGCATTACTGAGGTATGCCACCCATCTACCTATCACCACTCCCTCCGAGAGTCCATTCGCTCACTTCTTTCCCCTGTTCCCATCAATCGTTCCGCCGCGTGTCTCATTTGCTTCGAACCCACATCTGCACCACGACCACTCTCCTCGTCATGGATTCAATGGACGTCGACGTCAAGCCTTGCTCTTCTCAGCCTCCCAAGGACATCTGCCACGATTGCAGCCGTGAGTTCTTGAGCCCATCGTTCGCGATGAAATTCTTTGCTGATTAGATTTACGCTGCTGCAGGCGCTCCCGATAACTGCGTGTGTGATAAAGCGCGTTCGGTTGGGATGTCCAAATCGTCATTCAAGCGTCGGCAGAATATGACCGCGCCTGGGAAGGCTTGCAACAGGTGCAGGGCTAGGAAGATCAAGTGCGACACGAAGGAAGAAAGGGAACGATTCGAAGAACAAAACAACCTCCCTTGGTCTGCTTGTCGACAGTGCCTCGCTGCCGGCCAGCCTTGCGTTATTTCGGGCTCCCCCTCGAAGTCAGTCGCTACGAGGAAACATAAGGCGTCGACCTCCCAGAGGATCGGACCGGAACGCTCGCGTGGTCCTCATCGTTTCGCCGCGACGCCACCCACACCCCCGCTCACGATGGAGTCCATGAGCCCAACGTCTTCTCCAGGGCTCTCTACCCCACCGCCGGCGTCCCGGATAGCGCCCAGCGAACATGGCGAGAAGGTGCTCCGAGATCTCGATTGTGTTTGCACTTTGCTGTCCTTTGCAATCACCGATCGACAGCACTCCACACCCTGACTCCCCTGCCTTCGCGAGGTTATCGTCTTCTCGGCCACGTCGCGCCCTCATTTCCCGATTTCATCTCTCTGGCTTTCTCTTTATACTCAGTCTCAGCGCGAAAGGGAGGGCGCAAGGCCGCCCTCCGAAGCTTTTGCGAGTGCCTCATTACTTTCTTTCCATATCTATATCTCTCCTTACAATAATCCCTCCCTAATGTTTTCCTTGTGCGCTTGGGTATCTTATTAGTTTAGTGAAGCATGTAGCTTGCGATTTCCTCTTTCGCAGGCACCACTTCTGTATATAGCGCGTCAGACAATAGCTATAGCTAGCAGTAATACAATTTGCAATTTCCGTGGTGCATGACGTTGATATGCATCTGCAAGAGTCATGACTGTCCGTAATGAAAAAAATGGACATTATCTGTCGTAATGTATGACGGGTTGCAACTGGTGTGGTGTGTGCCGAGACATAGTATTACTCTTGGCGGGCGCATCACAAGCATACACTGCAAGCGTTCCCAGAGAAGTAAGTATTACTCGTCTCACTGAACGCCAAGGATATTGAGTCAAATAGCGACTACATATGTAATAGATGGACTCACAGTCGGGGAACCCCAGCTCCCCCTCCACGGCTCCAGGACAGGAAGCGAGCTTATTCATGTCCCCGATATTATTTGTGTGATCATGATGTGAACGGGACCATCTCTTCTCCAATTAACCCCAAAGCCACGCTGATCCCGATGTACGAGCGAGTCTCGAAAGCTCTTATCATTTCATCAATATATCGACGGTGTCCGAGGTAAGGCGGGATATTGCGCGACATTGCTTTGCTACATTTTCATTCGATGGTTCGAGGGATGGGCAGGGCCGCTGAAACTGTATTTTCAGGACATCGAAAGCAGGTCTGACGAGTATACATGTATCCGAGAATTCTGGACACGACGAGAGATGGGTAGCGCAAATGCAAATGCCAAAACAGGTAACAGAACCGAAAATATGAAGGGGATTAGATGACGTATCGGTATCCTAGGAAAGTCGAACGCAAACTCAGTGGCTTGCAAATGACAAAATTGGGGATGATCAGCATAGAAGCTTACCCGGATGTTTATCGCCCAACTCGATGATCTCAAGCTTCGAAAGTCCCTCAAGACCCCACCTCCGACGCTGGTCGGGGGTTAACGCCTTGTTAGGATTGGCATCGCTGCCATCCGCCGCCACAGGACCATATACAGTATCTCTCCTGGCGTTCTCGACGCGATTCGCGGTAGTAATGATGATAGCGCAAACGATGGCCATAAAGGAAAACCCGATGGCGACGCCGTGGCCTTCAAAAAAACGCGGTGCGGTATTTGACGGGTAAACATTGGACGAAATAAGACCTGCCGAGTTGCCAGTCGCGAACAGAAGACCCATGGCTGCAGCGCGTGTGTATACGGGGCCAACACTTCAAAATGAGATGGATCAGGAACGAACTCTCTTTGGCATGCAATGGAATCACTATCGTACTTGTTCCCAATCCACGTTATGCAAGTAGCGATGCACGGGCTGACACCGCCGACGCAGAGGAAGATACCAGAATATTTGGCGCCAGCGGACACATCCGTGAGCTGGATGATATAACCGACTATGCACATAAACATGCAGCTGATGATGAAGATGCCACGCTGGAGTATCCTGTCCGACCACCAGGCAACGGCCAACGTGGTGAGAAAGCCAAGTGCATAGGGAGGGACAGAGAGCAAGTTGGCATTGGCAGTGGTGTAGCCAAGTGCCTTAATAATTGATGGTGTGAACAGGGCTAGCGAATAGAAAGGCTGGGCTATGCCGATGTACCTGATTCAGCCACGAAAGTCCAAAATAATTGAGTATCTTGGAAAGGGAAAATGGTGTGAAGCAAGCAACTTACATAAGAGAATAAACATAAGTCTTCCAATCCAAGAAAGCTGCGCGGACTTGCTTCATGGAAAACGGAATTGGTGCATTGGTGACGCCCTGATTCTTGTGGAGACGGTGTAGCCATCGTTTTTGATCAATACCACGCAGAACTCGACCATCCTCGGCGAAGTCAGGAATCAACCACCATGCGGGAATGGCACACAAAAAGGTGACAAGACCCTCGAGGATAAAGCTGTCGAAAAAGAAGAATGGTAAGCATCGGGCATACCAGCGCGCATGCCAGTGCACGGAATCTTACATCCATGACCAGCCATCTCTGCCTCCAACGCCGGCCATATGTCGAATGCCGAACGCAAAAATGCCTAGCCAAGGCGAGGTCAATCTATGTGTCGTCATTCGATTGTCGTAATCAAACGCGGATACCTCCGAAAGCGCCAGCCAGAGTGGCACCTGCAAAGAACATCGAGACGGCCCAATTCTGTTCATCACGGTTGTACCAGGTCGTCAACACAAAATTGAGACCTGGGAACAGGCCGCCTATAAAGTAAGTGAACGGGAAGGAGGGAGAAATCAGTCAAAGGCGCCAAAATTGTGTCGCCCACACATCATCTGACCTTCGGCGAGACCAAGCATGAATCGAGCAGCGGCAAGACCCCCAAAGTCATTCACTACACCCATGAGTGCTGGAGGAAATTAGATCAGAAACGCGGAGCCACATAGGTTCGCCCAATGACTTCACTCATGATTATTGCCCAAGAAATCATGATAAAGGTGATCCATCTGGTATAACAATATTCGTGTTAAGCAATCCTTCTCCGTCGGGGGCATCATCCAGCGCGTCGAACGGTACCCACCGATGTGGTTTGAGCCATTTAAGTGCGAGATTTGACGGAATTTCGACAGCGACGTAGGATACGAAGAAGACGGTTAAGGCGATGTCGTACTGATTCCCCCTAAGCCTCAAATCCTTCTCGAGACCTGCCAGGCGCGCCTGTCCAATATTGACCTAGCATTTTCATATGTTAAGAAAGCCAGCATTGTAAAAAAAAAAAAAAAAAAGATGAAGCCCACCCGGTCCAAGAAACCTAGAGATCAAACATCGAACATGAAAATGGGACGATTTGCATTCAAAAGGATCATCAAACGCACTCAGAAGATAAAGAAGCGAGATGTAGGGCAGAATGCGCCAATCCACGATCCTCTTCAGCCGGCGCAGTTCTTGCGGTGTGAGCTCAAGAGACTCTTCTGCAATGTTTAACTCCGTATCAAGTTGATGTGAATAGGCCTCCTTCTCTTCGCTTCCATTAGACATCGCGGCGGACTGGAGGATGGGTAGAGGAGGGGAGGAATGAGAAGGCGCGGCTTCATGCGAGGGAAGCCTGGGAGCTATTAATACAATCACTGCAAAGTATGGGGTGATCAGCAAGCCGCCAGGATTGGGGCGTGAGAAAAGATGGAGAAGCCTATTAATACCTATTTCGCTTGCCTTTGCCTTTCGCTTTCGTCTAAGTCTAACCGCAATCCTCCACTCTTCTCGACAGTACCATCCACAGATGATCCTCTCGCTCATGTCCACATTAATAAAAGACAATAATATGTGATGAATAAACCTTGGTATCCGGCTTAATTCTGCAGACGCCCATCCTATACACACGGGATCACGAAAATTTCTTGATCGGCTACGAGAAGCCGTCTGCAAGCCGCATTTCGACCTCCGCCGTCAAATCACGAGTCCACCTGGAGGGGTAGCTGTAGTGGCGCCACTGCGAGCTCACTTCGTGGCCTGCTTCACTGCTGCCAATCGTCTCGACCTTAGCGTTGGTGCAGCCGTTGAGGCCTTTTCTTTCCCTTTCCCGCTCCCACTCGCTCCTGCCCCAGCTGCTGCAGTCGTACCTGCTGAGCCAGCGCCAGTTTGTCCGGACACCATTGATGCCGTGGGTTGCTGCGACGATGTCGGCGCCCGCTGACCAGCAAAGGCAGGAACTTTTCCAATGTCATCCGTTGACACGAACCCAGGTATACGAATGTGGTGATGGCGTTCTGCAGAGGGAATGAGTTAATGAAGGAACGTTCTAATATTAAAACTATTGGATACGCCCAAGCCCGCAGCATACATGTATTGTGTCAACGGGATCAGTCTCCCAAATGCACCAATGCATGTCCGCGCACACTGGTGAATATAAACTTCAGATGAAACTTACCGAGATGCAACTGAAAGTCCTTGACATCAAGCGAGTCTGACCCTCGATGCCGTGCGAGGCGGGTGGAGAAATTTGTAGTGCTTTCTATGAATTCTGATGCCACTGTGAGCAACATCTAAAAGGACATGTACGTGGGAATGTGAGCCGCGGCAAGGAATTTGAGCGCGAGAACCATGTCGAGATGATAAACGCCCAAGGAAATATGTACTTACGTCTTCCGCTTCGGAATCCACTCGAACATAAGGGTCAACACTCGCTACTAGATCACGGATAGCTTGTCGCATTTCTTTTTCAGCTGCTGCATCAGTTTTTAGCCCGACTCCGATCGCGGGCGCCTGGGGCGGGGCTGCTTAGCGTGTATCGAGGGCATTTTCAAGCAAACAGAAATAGGAATATGAGGTGAACTCGCATGCGGCGAATCCGAAAAAGTGTTTTTCCTACCTGGCTTGTTGTATGCGCCCGCAGCAACGTTTGCCGAAGTCGCTGCCGTGGAAGCAGCGGTCTTAGATGTAGAAGCCATTATCGCTCTTCAGTAGCTCGCCTTCATACGCACAATCCCGCCACAATAGGATCGAGTCGGTTGCGAGTCGGTTTGGCTATGTTGACGCGTGGTGGGAGCGAGGCGAGTTGGGCGCTTGCATAGTACCCCTGACCACCCCACTCCAGGCCATGCCATTTTGACCCGGCTACTATGTTTTAATCACTCAAGTGCCCTCCTGATGTTAGAACTTATACAAAATAACAACACAACAACGCGGCACCGGCGCGGGGGGGCGATCCTTGCAACTTGCAGCGGGTTGGAACATTATGGCTCCGTTATGGATTGGGTAATACTGGTTTTGTGTGCAAGACAGGGCCATGGGGGTGCCCTGCAATAACTTATTGATTCGCTTATGCGGCCGCCACATCCGTCAAATCATGGTTCTGTGACCCTGCGTTTCCGATATTATGCGGATCTTCTGGTTACTAATTTCGCACACTCCTTACTATCCAGCCGATTTTAACGACGTGCATGCACATGGACACTATACTCGCTCGTGCTCAGACGTTGATGCAAAACACGGTTGATATCGAACTTTACACATCGCTGGCGGTCCTCGCGAAAGGTTTTCTCCTTGTCCTTGGCATTACTGCTGGGGATGACTCTATTTACTCATTCTGTTTTTGAGTGCCGCCGCCCCTGGTTTTTGATTCAGGATGACAATCGTCATCATTGCTATAAGTCACTGCGAGCCCAAATTCCGAGATTTATTCGCTATCACACTCCATCGTTCCACCCTTTCAGTGTTTTATCAACGCGATATGCCGGTTGCCAGCCACCTATAACATCACGAAGCAAGATCCGCAGTGCGCTCTTGGGTGCTCCTTGAGCTTCCAGCTAATATTGAGCGACGTAATCGTGTAGCATTGACGGAAAAATGCTCACTTTCACTTTCCATCAACATAGACCTACCACGTGCAACCGATTCCAACTTAGTCCTCATTTGCACCGTTAGCTTCTGGGTAAACCGGGCCGATAATCGAGACACAGGCAATGCCTAGGTATGCGGGCATGAGGAAATCTCCTTTCCCAACACATTTGATCTCAATTCGTTAGCGGGAGAATACCGAGCGATTGCTATATACGTCCGGAATGCCTTGCACTAAAGAAGGATCCTAGGCTCAGCCGCAATAATTATGTGATGTTCTCCGACTGCACGGCAGGAAGTCAGACAGCTGATGTGAGCCTGTATTCTTTCGTAGCCTTCGCTTGCTTTGTTTCGTGCAGCGTCTAGTCACCATTTCGAGCTGAATTCACAATGGATTTAACGTGGATTGTTCTCTGTGCTCTTGCACCTCCTTATCCATAAGAGCGCCTCGGACTGTGTCCTCTGGCGAGAGCCCCGTATTCACTAACACCTGGCCTGAAGATCGCTGCTGCCTCTCATGCTCCTTGAAACTCTGTGTGGAAGAGGGTTTGGAGTATAGTGTCGATAAAATGGATTGACGACTAGGACCAATGATGATATTGTTATGGTGTATCTCACGAAGTCAGTATGGTCTAATTTAAGAATGTGGACCATCAAACATCACTGCATTAGTAGTTCAGTGGTAGAATGCGTCGTTGCCATATATTTAGTTCGACGCGGCCCGCGTTCGATTCGCGGCTAATGCATCCTTTTCTTGGCTGTTTCGGAAAATATTTTTGGCAACCTGCACACGCGAAATTGTTGCGCTCCTTTACAAGCATCTAAATTTCTGCCGAAAGAGGCAGGATTGTTGCATTGGACTTCTATCTCATATAAGGTGCTCTTGCGTTTCACCAATACACTCATAATAATCAACATATCATCACTTTTTTTTTTCTCTTCCACCAATGCCCGGATATGCAAAACCTGCTCGCGAAGGGGTTCATGGTGACAGCATCACGTACCCTTCGCGAGAGTAAGAAATTGCGGCTGGATTTGTTGAGGGGTCGAGGGCTTTCGCCCTGGGACGGCAAGCTGCTTGCATGCTTACTCGTCGCGTGGAAGTGTGTCTGCATCGTCCGAAGCTATGCGATCTGGCAGAAGCCATAACATATAATCATCAGGAGATTCTATTTCAGTATGCGTACGCGTGGCACCAGAGAACATGGTATCATTAATACGATGCCCCAGTTGATAGGAATGGAGCACGATAACGCCAATATGCCGCAGTATCACAAGTATCGTACTACTTCACTCATTGTTAATATGAGTCTTACTCTGTTGTGAGCCGGAAAATCGTGGGATCAAGGCGAATCAGAATCAGGTGGGAAGAACGAAGTAGAGTACCGGACTTACGGTGGGCGGTGGACGCGGCGGCCGATCGCATGGAGCGGCAAACACCATGGAAGTCAATATTCGTGGTGTCCACACTGCGAAAGGTGTAATTCAGTTGGTGTATTTATGAGCAATGCAATCGAAGAGTTGGATGCGGGGATCGGCGAGGGGTGCATGGGTTGACCCAACAAGGACAAAACTCCTATCGAGATTAGATAGCTGTGCACTCTCAATTGCCAAGTCGGGTGAGCGTTTTTTCTTCCAAAGCCGCGCTGATGGAACGTGTTCAGGTAGCACAGTGAATCCTCCCAAATGTGGTAACAGGTAAGCGGGATAAGGGGGCGCTTCGCTACCACAACAGCCGCTGGTTGTGCAGTGACAGCGGCCAAAGGCCAAGGGCAGACTAATCCTGATATAAGACTGACAAAGCGTTTACATCATAACTAGCACGATACTTTGCATCCGTCGCGATCTGCCGCAGACCCGTTAATCGGCAATCACATTGCAGACAAGAGGCGACATGACGACATGCCAGGGGCATGTGATGGCGAAGGTGACAATTGGATTTGTCGGATTGCACCTGACTGATCGGGGTATCCAAATATGCACCCATAGAATGAGCCCGCCATTATCTCGAAATATTATCCTAAAGGTATTGTGAAACAAAAAGGGAGAACTCACAAGGCGCAGACCGGGTCATGTTGGATGCTGTAGAAGTCATACTGTATTATTGAGGTACGCGTTGCAATAAGGGACGCAACATTCTGCAAAGCACAGTCCAGGGTGCTCCATCACGGATCAAAATTTGCGGCGGCTGAAAGGATGCTTCTCAAATACAAATATCGCATTGCTGGACCGACCTACATGATTGTTGCCGTTCCCCAACAGAAGCACATCGCGCTATATAGGCTGTTCTGCGCAAGCAGAAAACAAAAGCAGGGCGCGGGTAAATCCAAGGGCTGTAGAATCCGCCTCCCGCTCTAGAGCACCAAGCGAGTATGCCGGACACTCGATCTCTTAGGCGTGCGAGGCTTCGGAGGAAAATCCCTAACAAATAAAACGGCCCCCGAGGCACAATAGGCGAACGACGCCACTTGGAAAGATTTGGAAGCGTAAAGATGCGAACCCTTCGCTCCAAACACTGATCCTTGCTCAGCCTCAATCGCCGGCGGCTGAGTAAGAAGAAAGGCAGGGAAGGCTAAGGCAGTGTGAAAAGACCCGTCTAGCAATGTATGAGCATATTCCGATACCCATAGCAACAACTTGCTGGAGACAGCGGCGATCATCGGCCACCACGGCCACCACAGAGCATGACGTACAGACAGCATAAGGATGATAGACTTGGGAGCGCGTTGTCACCAAGCATTATTGCCGCGCAGCTTCTCCAAGCTTAAGCCTAGGTACCAGGCACATCGAAGGAACCGAGAAAAGCCTGAGCAGGATGTCAGGTAAACACGTCACAACACTGTGACGAAAGCGGCGCACTTCCGGAACCGCCAGCTTCGCACACCAACATTGTCCCCGATCGTGTTGATTTGGTTTGAATCTGGAACAGAGATTATACTTGGCACTATCAACAGTGCTTGTTGCTCTTCTCGCTTTCCTTGTGCCTATCCCATCTAGTCACAAGTCCCCATCGAATCGAATGAGTGAGGCGCCGGGACTGCTTCAAGTTGGCTACTTCACGAACTGGGGGATATACGGTCGGAAGTATTCTCCTTCCTTGATTCCCGCTCGGCACTTGACGTGAGCGCATCGATGATGATCAATGCTGGAGACTCACCGAAGCGCATCATTATTAGCCACATCCTGTATGCGTTCGCTAACGTGCGCGCCGATACAGGAGAGGTAGTATTATCTGATGTCTGGTCCGATAAAGATATTCACTACCCAGGAGACTCGTGGGAGGAACCACAGACCCACCTCTTTGGAAATTTCAAACAATTAAACCTCCTGAAGAAGAGCAATCGACATCTCAAAGTTCTCCTATCCATAGGCGGATGGACGTATTCGCCTTCGTTTCATCCTGTTGTTGTTAATCCTTCGTTGCGGGCTGTATTTGTGGAGACGTCTATCAAGCTTGTGGCGGATTATGGTTTGGACGGCTTGGATATTGATTATGAATATCCGTCGACAGATGAACAAGCTAGGGGATATGTTGATCTGCTGAAGGAGTTGCGCTGCGGACTTGATGCGCTGCAAACAAATATTGGTGGGCCTGGCCGGTTCTGTTTAACCATTGCTGCTCCTTGTGGCGCCCAAAATTACGAAAGACTCTACCTACCGGAGATGAACCAGATCCTTGACTTTTTCAATCTCATGGTCAGTCCTTGTGACCGTCCTTAATGTCTAGCAGTAACACTTATCTCCGCAACCGCGTCAATAGGCGTATGGTGCGTGACGACTGCTGTACGGTTATGTGGAGGTGACCCCCACAATTATGCAGATTATGCGGGGTCCTGGGACTCTAAAGCGGGTCATCAAGCTAATGTATTTGGGGGAGAGGCCAATACCGCTTCCGCTGTGGAATACTACCACAGGAAAGGAGGCATACCACTTTCGAAACTCATTATCGGAATCCCACTCTATGGTCGATCCTTCCTCAATACGGATGGACCAGGACATCCGTTCACCGGGGTAGGGCAAGGAAGCTGGGAAGCGGGTAAACTTTTGCGTTTCACCTCTCTCGGCTATGCATATTGACTGTTCATAAAGGCATATATGATTATCGAGCGCTCCCTCTACCGGGGGCTTCTGTGTTCCGCGATCATTCAAGGGTTGCAAGCTGGAGCTACGACCCACAGAAGAAAGAAATGATTTCATTTGATGATGAGGCAACTGCACTCGCTAAGGCAACGTGGATCCTGGACCTCGGGCTCGGCGGCGCCATGTACTGGGAGCTCAGTGGTATTTTCCGTCTCCGTCTTGAATTGAAGATCTCGCTGTGGACTAACAAACATGTTGTCCAGGGGACAAGGGCACAGGGTTTAGAGAAAGCATGGAGGCTGGACACGGCAAGGAAGAGGCACCAGGCACCAGCGTCGTGCAGCTGGTGGCAGAGGCATTTGCTCGGCATCCACGAGGGCTGGATGCGCGCCCGAACCGATTGGAGTATCCCACGTCTCACTTCAAAAACCTCAGAGATGGCTTGTAGAATGGCAGATACCATGAGAATTTCCTGACTCTCCGCTCAATTCCAAAAAAATTCTGAACTGTGCTGTCCGACGATCAACACGGAGAATTATTACTGTATTGATATCCCAATTTGGCTATTTATTTACGCCGCCAAATCACAGCGACTTCCTAGACCTGACGAAAGCCTCCAGGAGAGATGGGAATCGGGCCGACCCTGCAGATCTTGATGGCGGCCATCTGAGCAGTATTTTCATAATAGCACCCGCGTATCCTCACGCCGAGCACACTAGCATGGCGCTAACAAAATGTCGCCTCGGCGATGCTCAATTTCGACTGTGGCGACCCAATTGAGGATCGACAAATGCCACGCGAGAAATTCGAGCCTCCCTGAAACACCTTAATCATTTGCAATTGCGTTTCCACCCAGGTCAACGGCTTGCAGTTGGAGACGACCATCCGTTTAAACGGATTCCCCGAGTTCGCCGCCCGCGTCCGCAAAATTCAGTCTTGTCATTCGCAAACTAATTCAGGGTGTGAGGCTCGGTCCGCTTTGTCGGAACTCGTGGCAATACCTTGTAATTTCTTCGGGACAACGTGGTGAAACCGTTGAGCGCTTACAGTGAGCGAGGAACGCGCGGATGCTGCGATAGCAAATGCCGAAGAACCAAACTAGTATATTATCTAATCATTCAGCCGGTGCGTGGCTGATCGGGGGCGCGCAAATCTATCTTCGGTAAGGGGTGTTATACAATGCCATCCGATTAAAGCAATGGATCGACACCCCTACCATCACGGGCTCGACCTCTCTATCCCACCGACCACTTGCCATGTCCTCCCAACACGATGAGTCGAATCAGAAACCCACTCTACCCTCCTTCCAGTCATTGTTACGCGATATAGACGAATTAGGTATGTTCTGGGCACACAAACCTTCGCCGTCGGCCGCAGGACTTGACCTTAAAGTTGTCACCAGGACCACTCAACCCTGCTGCTAGCGCGCCGAATCGTCATGATACCGCTCTTTCGTTGCCTAGCTCTTCTGCACCTCGCAATGCCTACTCAGGTAAATCTTACCAAAAACTGCGCCTCAATGGTTGCTGCAGCGCGCAGCCGCACTCACGGCGGCGCTGAGGCACAGGCGCGCTTTTGCGCGGGGCTTGAGCGAATTCGTGGCTCAAATGGATGCATGACACACTAGAGGGCTGGTACGCCACGGGCCGCTTGCCCCCGGCCTCCCAGCGCAGCTAGCTCTTCACCCCATTTCACCCTCTATCCAGTCTTCCGCTGACTCACGTCCGTGCCATCTTCTAGACAGGTACACTGGTTTCAAATATGCAGATAACAGTCATACTGTGCGTCGTCTCTCGCCCACACAGCTGCCGAGCGTACCGCCCGCTACCTGGAGGCCAGAAGCGCTGCGAGGCACCACGCCATCCCCTCATTTACCCTCCTATCGCGTCGACCACCCCTCGGTCTCGGAAGGCGTTCGGGCAGGTACGGAGGTGAGGGCGAATTCTGCCAATTCGCGGATGCACCCTTCAACAGTAGGGGGATCAATAGGCTCGCGCGGTCGTCAGTCAACTGGGACCGACGACGTGACTTGGCGGGTGAACGTCCGTCGCCAGGAGGAGTCTCCCGTCGATTCCGACTTGACCACCTTCACCGGTCAAATGTCCATGCGCCCCAGCGTAGATTCTGCGTCTGCAAAATTAGGTGCAATAGGACCAGATGGCAGATTAGCGAAGTATGTCTGCTCCTATTGTGGTAAACGCTTCAATCGACCGAGTAGCCTGAAGGTTAGCTTGTCCCCGTCCCACAGTGGCTCTAGTCCGCTCTGCAGACCATTGCTAATCTGCCCGCCATGTTCTTTGCCTTAGATCCATGTAAATATTCACACAGGCGATAGACGTAAGTTGTTTGGCCGGGATGAACTGATCGATGAACTCGACAATGCCTGTGCTGACACTTTTCTCGAAATCTAGCCTACGTCTGCTCTGTTCCCGGCTGCGAGCGCACTTTCTCCGTGCTCTCGAACATGCGGCGACATACTAAGACGCACGGCGTTTCCGCCACTTCCACAGCCTCTGCGCCGCCGCCTGCAAACACAGAGTCTAAAAACAAGCGTAGATCACCAACCAAACAGGAAATAGACGACGAGCTCGTAGATGAACTTGAGGACGACATCGCGGATCGTACCCCTCGGGGACAGCTACCACACTCCCAGACACTATCGAACTCCGCCAAACGAAGAAAAATGCGTGGCAGCGAGTCAACGAAGCTATTTCCATCTCGTGGTGGTGTGCTATCGGAAGCCTCGCACGTCAATTCGCCTGGTGCCACCTTGAGATCTATCGCGTCCACGACCATATCTGGTTTCGACAGCGGGTCAGAAGGCGATGACCTCGACGAGCTCTTAGGCGATGGGCCCCAGCGGCAGGGCCGCAAGCTCGAATCCCCCGTGTATACCTCTTCCGATGACTCAGATAGCGAGAAACAAGCTCGTGTTTACGCTAATGTCCCCAGGCTGCGAAATACGGAAGAATTTGCGGCCGCCGGGACCATTCAGGCAGCCAACGAAGAAGATCTCATGGTTGCCGCTGGTCCCCCCATATCGGTCCTCCGAAAACCACTTTCCCGCCAACCACAACATTCCAGTGAATCGCAATCGTCTGGGCTCGAAGACACCGATGTCTCAGGAACACCGCCTCAAGCGCGGCCCCCACAACCAGGGACGCATGGGATGCAGTAGAGGAGGACACGGTCTGTGACCCTACGCGTCAACAATGATCCTAATTTTAATTTTAGACCCCTCCTAATGTTGACCCCCCTGCCTGGGGAATAAAGACTTATATTCAAGCCGATTCATACAAACTGAAAAACATTCGTCACGGACTTTACTTTCCAGGGTAAAGCCCACCTTGCGGCCCTGACAGCATGACTACATATCTGAGCTGGGATCAAATTTTCCGCGGGGCACAATATGCGCGAAACTGATCGCCCGGAAGAAGACTCTCTGTATTTCATTCTTACATATTTGGACATTATCATTCTTCACATCATTGACTCCCAAGACCTGGGAAGAACCGTAGCTAAACGTACCATTGGCGCCTTGTGCACTAATGAAGAGCATGTGCAATGTCTAATTGTGTTCACAGACGGACAGCTGACTTGATTTGTTGAAGAAAGCCGAGGAACCAGCCCGATGCGTGTTCCCCTGGCGGAATTAGAGGCGTAAAATAGATGACGCATCGCACAGCGGAAGCAAGGTTGCAAAGTAAGGTAATGATCGAATTCCGACATGAGACTCAGTGGCGGAGACATGTTACGAATGCATGAGCCCACTTCGTCAATATTATCGCTTCCATAGCACACGGGTACAGGAAGATCGACCGCCGTGGATACCAGTCTCACACTATCCGCGTCCTGGCCGAGGTGCATATACGCTATTGCTGCGGAATGCCCATCAACGGAAGAGAAAAGAGAAAATCATAACTCCGTGCGGGCACGAAGCCGCGTGTCGCGAACCCGGCCTTCGTAGTCTAGTGAGAGCACCAGATACACCCGCTCACGGAAAAATCATCCGAGCAAATGAAGCTGTGCATATCCAATGACAATAGTCACAATAATTTGCGGCACATGCGAGAAAGAAGAGAAAGAAAGGCTGGCGGATGTATTGGCAAGTAACTTGAAATTCTGCCGGTTCTTCGTGCCGGACCCAGAGCTGATGATGTGCGCTTGGTAAATTGGAGCGACAAGTTCCGTGCGATCAAGGAATCCATGCGGCTTCTGCTATCATAATTGGAGGTCTTGACACACGCGGCAGCAGGGTGCGTAAATCCATTCTTCGCCGCCGGGCAGCAACGCCATTTCCTAACCTTCCCGCCAGCAGAAATGCAGGTTGCTGAGGCCTGAAAGCCACCCTAAATCTTGCATTATGGTGGACACAAAGTACCTGCCATGAAGTTAGCGGGAGGAGTTCCATCGAAGGACCTAGGCGTCTATCCTATTGAATTTCACGAACGCGGAATCAAGTTCGCGGATGCAAGACGATCTTTCCCGTCGTTAGCGGGCATATATCGTGGAACGAGCCCCACAAAAGGAATATCAGGGGAACCGGATCAGGAGTCGCAATCAAGACGAAGGAGATATTGTGCCAACGAACGGAAGCCACAATGCAGACATTTTCCTGGAAAGTGCCCTGGAGACCAGTCCCAGGTTGGCACACAATGCAACGGACACCAAAGTGCGTGCGCCGTCGTCGTATCGCACGAGTCTTCAAATTTGACTGATAAACAGGATAAACGGGCGCCCTTTTGCTCGCAGCGGTTATGCACGTTTTAAACGGGACCCATTAAGGCCGCCATGGCTAAACAAATCTCAGCGCCCATCAGACATCGGCTCTTAAGCGTTTATCCAGTGGAGAAATGCGCAAGACCGGATCAACGATGTTCGTTCAGTGAACAGCGAGCGGCAGTGCCCGGTTCAGGCGTGGGAATCGCCAGAAGCCACTCTCTTCGGACTCACTGAGAGTGAAATCTCAAAAATGTTTGATCGGAATGATTCCCCCCCTTACCTGGGACGAAAGTGTATCTCAAATCACCCCACAAGCACCCCCGGACGTCATTACGCCGCTTTTGCCCCAAAAGTCCGGCTTTGAGTATTGAAGGACAGATCCTCTCATGGAAAAACACATACACACACGTATGAAACGAATTGGCGAGAGCATTTCTTAGTTGTCCTGTTCGGTGAGGTCAGTTTCGACGGTGCATCGAAGTTTGGAGCAAGTTTGTCGTAAGTTTGTCACAGTTTCCGATCAGTTTCCATCCGGTTGTTTCTCGCAATGAGGACTCCCATTTGAACAGCTGATTCGCTGCAAAAGCATGTCCTCAAACTGGGCTGGGCTCTAGTTTCAATACTGCATTTATGATTTCATCAGAGCAAAATCCAACAGGAGTTTTACGCTGCCAGCTGCAGTTCCGAGTCAGTTCGCACTACAGTCCCAAATGTGAAAAAAAAAAAAAACACTTCGAAAACTACCCTATAGCTTCCTGGCGTTGATTTTTTTTGCAGTTTTGAAAGGCATTGCCACATTGTTTTTCGTTCCAATTCGAAAATAGTTTGGACTCGGATGCATGTCTAACCCTAATGATCTACGAAGCATATAATGATGTAGGCTGACGGTGGAGCAAAGAAATCCTTGAAACCCTCGAATGCGATTTGCGGAAGTTCCCCGGCCAAGTCACGTGGCGACCGGCGACCTTCTCCTGAGCGAGAAAGAACGCAACATACTTAGCGCTCATACCTCTATGGGTCATGGCATTTATACTGAGACAGCAATTCGCTCCTCTCACGCGTCATTCGAATTTGCTCGTTCGAGGAATGGCAACCAGTGTGTGATGGTTTACAAACAATAAGGTGGTGTTGATATAACATTCACAGAATTCGTCAGATTTGATTGGCAGGTGCAGGAGCTCCGAGAACGTGCTTCCTGCGTTCATTTTTGACGTTCCTGTGGGTTCAAGGATCCTCTCGGCTTGGAAGGCCTACTAACTGGCGAAGAAATTGCTGTCCGGTAGGCCGCACTATACCCGGATCCCCTGCGCGGTGCTGATTATTTGGAAGAGATACGGCTCATGATTATTGTCAGGTATGTGTATTAAATAATTTCACCGGCGTGCACTGTGTAAGTGCTTTTTGTGCAGGAAAATCTGGAACCCCGAGTTCGCGAAGCTTATAGAACAGAAAGTAAAAATCACTGGCCAACATGACTCTCAGGTATTTTGCTGATTTCCTGCAGACTTCGACAAGATGATTTTGAAAGAGATGGGCGAACTTGGGCTACTTGGAGCCTCCATAAAAGGCTACGGATGTGCTGGAGTTAGCAGTGTCGCATATGGCCTTATTGCTCGTGAAGTCGAAAGGTGAAGCACCGCGCGGGCACGACATCCAGAGAACCGTACCCTCTAAAAGTCTTCCAGGGTTGACTCTGGATACCGTTCGGCAATGTCTGTCCAATCTTCACTCGTAATGCACCCAATCAACGAATTCGGCACCGACGAGCAGAAAGAGAAATATTTGCCTCGTCTAGGCATGTCCTACTTCATTTCTAGCACCTAGAATTGTTCTCTGAGACTGTTTTTCTCGATGAATCTAGCGAAAGGGGATTTGGTTGGATGCTTTGTAGGCGCAGAAACTACCACATCTATTCTTCCACAATTCTAAACTTTATTAGGGCTTGACGGAACCAAATCATGGTTCTGATCCTTCTGGTATGGAAACTAGTGCCGAAAGACAAGACGATGGCAGTTATATACTTAACGGGGGCAAAACGTGGATCTCGAACAGCCCGGTGGCGTGCGTCAGACCCCTGTTTTGACCAGATTGAGCGTGACCATTCTTGAAGGGATGTGTTCGTCGTGTGGGCCCGCTGCAAATGGGACAATCGTGTGCGCGGATTCCTCCTGGAGAAGGGAACTCCTGGACTGTCGGCACCTCCCATCAAAAATAAGGTTGCGCTGCGAGCGTGTGTTTCACATTCATTTATGCTTTCCCGCTTCCTTAGCTAACCAATATTGGCAGATCAATCACAGGCTCAATATTCCTGGATTCGGTGAAAGCTGGACCTGAGAGTCTGCTTCCCGGATCGAACGGCTTGTCTTCAGCTTTCTCGTGCCTGAATAGCGCGAGGTGACGCTGTCCTATCTGATCTTGGCCCCATACTTACACGCTCCGCTAGGTATGGGATTGCATGGGGCGTAATTGGATCACTTGAGTACTGCATCAACACTACCAGGCAGTATGCGCTTGAGCGCCGTCAATTCAAGCGGCCTCTAGCTTCTTTTCAACTGGTTCAAAAGAAGCTAGTAGATGCGACTGTGGAAGCTACGCTTGGATTGCACGCGGCGTATCGCGTCGGGCGGTTAAAGGATGAAGGTGCTTGGGCACCGGAAATGGTCAGTATTGTTAAACGGAACAATTGCGGTAAAGCATTACAGCATGCCCGGATATTGCTCGACGTCCTCGGCGGAAATGGCTCCAGCGACGAGTATGGGGTTGGCCGTCACGCTGCGAACCTTCAAGTAGCGAACACTTATGAAGGCACACATGCGAGTAACCAATTATTTCTGCTCAGGAAACACGGCTGAATTATGAACAAAAGGACATCCACGCCCTCATTTTGGGAAAGGCCATAACTGGCATAGGAGCTTTTGGTAACGAGTGATCGCGCCGCACCTTCCAACAAGGCTTTTTCAAGTTGCAGGTGCTCAAGGCGGGAAAATTACACTATTTGAGTATGTGAAACGCGGAACGCAGTTTCGGATCTAGAAGGGTGCTACGACTTCTTGGCATCACCTCTAAGCGCCTGCGAACTTGAAATTAAACTGTTGAATTAAACGCGCCCGAGTCATCGAGACTTTGAAACGGCTATATAACGGTGCCTCAGTGGACGTTTTGAGCTAGCTATGACTACATTACGAACGTTCCAGGTGCTTTACCATGTCCAGTCGTCTGTAATAATACCAGCTTACTTGTGTTGGCGCAACCCGCCCCAGAACGAGATCGAGGAGATCCACATTCGTGAGGTGAACCGCCAACGGGCTGCAGCTGGCGCCCTCGCTTCTGAATCAGAGAGGCCCAAGACAAAAGCCTCGAAGACTAAACAAGACACCCTGACATCCGCGCAAACCGCTCACGTAGAACAGGTCGTAGAAAGCGACCTGGAATACGAACTACAAACTTTACGAGTCAGTCACTGAGCATTATCTAAGTCCCTGCGCAACGCTCAAACAGCTGGGATCGCAAACTGAAGGATTTTTTAACTTCCCCGGACGAGGATGCTTTCGCATCTGCGAGGGACCTGCTTTCTTCAGTATTGACTCGTAGACACGGGGAACTACTTATGCGATTGGGTTCACACCCCCCACGAGATGCTCTTCTTAAGGACGACCGGACTGATGGCGTTGAGGACCGTCGCGGGAAGGAGCTGAACCAGCAACAACTCGATGATGCGGTCCAGCGGCTTCTTGCCGTTGCAGAGGATATTGGAGCAGTGGTACGATCTTCGCCCATTTCTGGCGGGTAGTCGCGTGAATATACTTTTTTTTTCTCTTCGGAAGGTTACACCCCTGGCATCGGCGAATTCTCCCCCCCGCACCCATCATCTCATCCGATTACCTCCTGCCTCCGTAGCGCAGGCTCCAGAAGTACGATGTGCTGTCGTAGGTAATGTCGACTCTGGAAAGAGTACCACCCTGGGCGTGCTCAGTCGAGGCGCACTTGACGATGGACGCGGAAAGGCACGTGTGGGTTTGTTCCGACACAAGCATGAAATCGAAAGTGGGCGAACTAGTTCTGTGGGCATGGAAGTGAGCAAGCCAGTCATTTCAGTCTCTCTACGATACTGATGAATGATGTCGTTGTGCCTGCCACCTTAGATTCTTGGCTTTGATGTTTCCGGTCATCCCGTTACCCCAGTGACGCAGGCCCCTGCCGACAATTCTGCGGGGGCCACAGGGCGTCGTGAGAAGTTGGGTTGGGAAGAGATTACCAAGAGCTCGGCAAAGGTCATTTCCTTCATCGGTAACATTTGATTTCCTGTACTCATCATCCTTCGGCTGATTCTTCATTCTTGCTAGACCTCGCGGGACATGAGGTCCGCACGCGTTCATACACTTCTTAATGTTGCAAATAACCCCTTATTTTCACAGAAATATCTGAAAATCACATTGTATGGGATGACATCTGGGGCTCCGGATGCGGTTATCTTGATGGTTGGTGCTAATGCTGGCTTAATTGGCATGAGCAAGGAGCATCTTGCTATTGCATTAGCACTCGGAGTGCCTGTGTGCGTTGTCATATCGAAGGTGCGCCAGCTAAGCCACGTGAAGCCGCTTTCGAACTGAGGCTTCAACACGGTGGTAGATCGACATGACTCCTGCCAACGTTCTTCAGGAAACGATCAAGCAAGTTACCAAGATACTAAAGAGTCCTGGCTGCAGGCGAGTAAAACGTGGGAAAATGGAGGACTGTACCTCATCTCATTCACTTAAGGAAAACTCCCGTGTTTGTGAAGAGTGCAGAAGTAGCCGTTGAAGCCAGCCAAGCCTTCGTTACAGAGCGGTGTGTACCAATATATTTGCGCATATACAATTCCTTCATCTTCTGTGTTGCAGATTATGTCCCATTTTCCAAATATCAAACGTTACTGGTGAAGGGCTTGATTTGGTGAGCGTCATGATTACTTATCCGAGGGGTATATTTTAACAACCATACAGCTACGATCATTCCTCAACTTGCTGCCCAGCAGTGAGGGTGATCAGTCCAAATTCGCCAGCGATCAGCCACTGGAGGTGAGGTAACACCGTGCACAAGGGACAGACGTGTCTCTGATCTAAAATTGATCGTCTCGCAGTATTCAGTGACGGAAGTTTGGAGCGTACCATATGTGTGTGCTCTAGTTTCTCTAGCTTACTACATTTGCTGAAGGATGGTGGTGACAGGTTGGAGTAGTCGTGAATGGCGCGTCTGTTCCTTACAACACAGTATGAAGTGACACTAACAGATAGGCAAAACTCTAGGAATTTTGAATAGTGGATCCATTAAGGCTGGCGACGCCGTACTACTTGGACCAGACTCAAATGGCGGCTGGATAGTATCTGCCGTCAAAAGTATCCACCGCAAGCGGTGAATATACTTGGTTTCATTCAGCGTTTCACTGTACTGAAGGTTCATTCAGAACGCCTGTCACCTCTGCGGAAGCTGGTCAATGCGTTAGTTTCGCACTAAAGAAAGTCCGCCGAGCTGCCGTACGGAAAGGTGCAGCTCCAGGTGCCTGTTTTTCTCCCTATGGATTAATGAGGCTGCGTTGCAGGGATGGTCATTGTTGCGCGTGCAGACACACCACCCCGTGCTGTCCGCCAATTTGAGGGCCAGGTATTAATTCTTTAGTAAGTGCTGAATGGTTTGGCCGTTGGTACATTCACACCAAGCGGAAATCCGTAGCCACAATACAACACTTCAGACCAATTATCAGGTACAGTATTGCATGCATGCCTGCGTCCGCCAGCATTCTGACGCCTGGGAATCCTAGGCAATGCTCCACTGCGGGGTAGGATACGCTATGCGGCTCAAGTTGTTGTCGTCGCAGTCTGATGAGCTCGTTCACTTAGGCAGTCCGCCAAACCGTACGGATCATTGGAATGGATAATCCCAACGGCGTCCTTCGTACCGGCGATCGCGCGACTGTGGCATTTGAATTTATCACCCACCCGGAATACGTCAAAGAGGGTATGAAGCTACTCTTCCGAGAGGGAAAGACCAAGGTATGCCAGTTGTAAATACCAATTTCTCCCATCTGACTCTATATAGGGCCTCGGAGTGATAACCAAGTTGCTCTAATCGAAGCGGTCAATTATCCTCACCGTTCACTTCATCTCTCTGTTGTTTCGCTTATAGATTGCTATGGGTAATTTTATGCAGCATGTAACACATGTATGATGTGCTAGTACTGTAGCAATATAATATGCTAGGGCTGCATCCCTGGCTGGCCAGAACTGGTCCGCCTTGCCCCCATCGTAGAACTGAATGTCGCTTCTCACCTTTTTCATGGTGCGAGTTGACAGGCAGACTTGCAGCCCGATATCAATAAACTTCCAGTTTAGCACTGTGTCGCTGCCTGACATTGCAGGCATGCAGTTTTCTCTTCTGAAACGCGTAGAAACGCATGAGACCCACACTATTAAGCAAAAAATCGAAACATATCTAGTGAAAAGCGTGACACGTACTGCGAGTCTGATACAAATTTAAAGGACGCCCGGACGGTTTGTGGGGTCCAAACGCGTCCCGCATATAATCCACGTCCGCCCATGAAGTTCGCTTTTCCAAAGCATGCATCGCTAGCGGAAAAATTGCGAAAGACATCTGAGGTTTAAGTCCCGAGGAACCGAAATCAAATCGATGTACGGTACCGGCGTCGTCAACAAGAAATTCACGACACATTGCCAGCGCTACAGCAGTTCAGGAATCGTTATGGCAATTTTCTGGACTAGCGCCCAAAGGCCCGTGATAGTATTATGTCATTGTATGGACGCAGGAAGACTGGTCGACTTTATTTTACCCTGCACAGCGGAACATGCACTCCTCAGTGTTTGTTATGTTTCAAAATTCATCATCGTCTTCCATTTCTTCCTCGATTTCACTTTCCTCAAGATCGGCTTCAATGAGCTCTCCGTCGTCTCGTTGTGCAGCCATAGCGGGTCCCCCATTTCTGTCTCTCTTGCGCCAGAGTTCGGCAAGTTGCGCGCTACGCGTTGCATCTTCAACTCGCTTGTCCTCACGCACACGCACAAAACGGGGAAACCGAACGCTGAGCCCACGATTTTCAGATATTTGGCCTAAGGCGGCAATGCTGACTGGACTGATAGTAATCTCAGCGCATGCCACTTCCCATACTTCCCTGTCCATATTCTCGTCAAACGTTTCCGCATTTTTGAGCAGTGAACAATCGATGCACTAACCTGGGCTCAAAATAAACTGACGGTCGCAGGCCTATTTCTAGTTAGGTAGGTATCCATAATCCTGTCTATTTTGAGGCTCACCTCCAACGTCGTAGTCACCGAGAGGTTCTTTGGAACACGTCGCGGAATTTTCCGGATACCTCTCTGACAACGCCTGGAGTCAGGGTCAGTAGCTTCCCGATTGAAGTTCAAAGAGAGAGCTTGCTGGACCTTATAAAATGCATCCGTGAAGCCGCTCATACATTTGCAAGCGGCGACTAGGAGGCCTAAACGCTCGTCCCAAACAGCCAGCAAGATGGGACTCCACCACTGTGCCTTGCGACCATTTCCATGCCATGCACCAATCGGCACCAAGTCAAGAGTGTCACCTAATAGCCAGTTCTGATAGGTGTAGAGTTTACGTTGGCGGAATCCCTACTTACCGATACCCTTGACATAGTCTTTCTTTAACTTAAGCCAGGCAGAAGTGCGCTTGTCTAATCACAGGAAGCTGAGTGCTAGACGCACACACGTCAACGAGTGCCTACCCGGCTCATATGTCGCTGGCAAAGGCTTTTTGCGAATCTGCGAAGGCTTGGAAGGGGAACCTCCTTCTGAGCTTTCCATAACTTCTAAAACATCACCACCATTAAGGAGCTACAATGATTTTGAGAACGCGTGATGAAGCCAATGCGCATACAGGGCATTTACCTTCACCATTAAGCCTTCGCACTGGCTCTCTACCGCGACTTCCCAGAAGGTCTCCACTTCCTCACGACCTCCGGGGCAATCACTATCCAGACTTGTGACATGGCGCAGGCGGGCACCGCCCAGCGTGGCGGTCATTTCACGGGGAGGAAAATGTTCATGAAGTGAGCGTCTGCGTTCTCGAAAAGAAGTCGACAGCAAAGACTGGGTGCAAAGGCCATGAGTTGTGACGCATTTGCAAGGTCACGTTGGCACGAACTTGATTATTGAGATACATCAGGTCGAAGACAAATAGGCACACTGGAATGGAGACTTGATGCAATTTAACATCCTTCCTGGGACGACTTGAGAGCTCCTGGAACGACTTGATAATACCGTTCTTGGAATCATATGCGACTATTTCTGAGTCGATTATGAAAGAAGTGACACTGAGTTCTGGAAGGGGTGAGTCTTGGCAGTACTGCTTGACGAGAATAACAATATCAGGGTATTTGTCTGTCATGTCCTCCAGATGTCGGCTGAAGATCTTGACCTCCACGCCACCAGATGCGACAGATGCGTGAATCTGGGCTCGTTGACCTAATCACGGCGCACTTGATTTATCGTTTCCGAATCATAGCGCTACGTTGGATCTCACCGTCATATTTATACTCTGCGGCAAATGGAAGGTCCCCTAAACGCTCATAAATCTCATCGAGTGATCGCGTTGGTGAGCCAAGTGTAGGGTGCAGTGGTATACCTGCTGCCCGTTGAGAAGGCATAATTTCAGATGACAAAAAGGCATTGCTCTTACCAATAGTTAATGGCACATTTTCGGCGAGGTTTTCAAGGCCGCCGGCTAGGAATTCGTTTATGATCTTATCATAATTTGGATGCTTCACATAGACGCTTCTTAGCAAGGCATCAGCTTTCCCCGTTTTGGTGGTGATGGCGATCCTGGCACTGTCGACCTCGGCAACCTTACGTTTTCCCTCCCTGTCAGGAAGCGGAAGTACGGTCGCGAGCTCATCTGGAGTTGCGAGAAAAGGGGAATCGGGATGAACTGCTTGGCCGGTGGGACGAGACAACACCGCAGCTCGGGAAAAGGCCGCCAGGATCGTTGTCCGCACCGCGCCAACCCGAAGGTGTTGAGAAAGGGTTCTCATGATGAAACGAACCTCCTCTCCTTTCGCAGACAGCAGCAATCGCTCGATAATGCTTTGCTTCTGCTTTTGCGCACCATTTCCTTTCGCACGGCTAATTTTCAATAGAGACTCGTACACTCCGCGAAGCGTTAGAGGAGGGTGAGGTATAAGAGTCCTAATTGATGCTTTTGCCTCATATGCTACGTCACCGGGATCGCCATGTGTGTTGTATAGCTGGAAACCGCCATACTATGAGCGTGAGTTCCCGCCGCGAAAACCTTGAAACTGACCCGTCTCAACGCAGCACTCGTCAACCCAGAAATAGACATCAAGGCGCTGGAAAGGATCTTCGGACCAACAGCTAACTCAACTGGCACGTAAGAGGGAGATATGGAGTTTGATACCATGTAAAGAGCAGGAACGATAGATTCGGGATCATAGAGGATGAGAAATCGAAGAGCGTTGGTTAGGGTGTTGAGGAGAATAATCCTTGACTTCGTCTGAGAGAGGTGGTTCAGCACATGTGCAAGGAATGAGTAAGGCGCAGGCTTGTGGGAAGGCCATGGGCACTGGCTCGTATCGAAGGTGAGGGGGTCACTACTCAAGTCAGGAAATTGAAGCAATGACTCGGTGCCAGATGCGCTCAGGATAGGGCCCGAAACTTCGTCATGTCGCAGGGACACATCGGAAGAAATTTGAGCAGGATATGGGATGGCGGGGGATTCGGAAGCTCCTTGGACGAATTTAATGATCTCAGACGGCTCATTACATCGCAACACAGGTCCCGCATCTTCGACGATGATAGCTCTTTCCATCGTTTCGCCGGATAAATGAGTAGATGGTGGTTTCGAGGAGGCGGCATTCGTAACATTATGTGCTTGCCCCTCATCCCGCTGAGCCTGCGACCGAGCGGGTTGTTTCGCGCGAAAGAAAGCGTCCAGGGCCCCAGTGGTCTTCTGTTTCTTCGGCGACTTTTGAGGCGAAGTCGAAGAAAGTCGCCTTTTGGAGGACATCACTGCTCGTCCAAGCAAATGGACCAGAAGCTGGGGGCTCAGATCAGTTGATAAAGTTAAGCGTCACCAGACAGCCTCCGCATCGGTGCAAACTTGAACAAACACAAACTCGAGTCTCAACGATCATGCAAGATTTTCCAGGTGATCTTCTGCATACTAACTTCACATAAGTGCATCTGATACTGTGATCGCAGCCCGCGAACATGCGTTGAAAACCCTCTCCGCCCTCCAAACCCTGCTTCCACCGGAAGCCAGCGCGAAAGTACGTGACTCACTTGCGGGGTATTATGAGTACTTCGGGGATGCCCAAAACTCGTGTAGGCACAAATCATATATCTCCAGGGGGAAACTACGACGTACAGGCATGATACCGACAGAGAGCTCCCATGTGCGCCTTGTATTTCCTGCTTGCCTGCGCATCACTCCTAAAGTCCCTCAAGTTCGACAGGAGTCCAACTTCTTCTACCTCACGGGATGGAACATTTCGGACTCTTCCTTTATGATCTGTGTTGGCCCATCTGAACTGAGCCGTACGACCTTCGCATGGCAATCTACGTTGTTTATTCCAAAAGAAGAACCTTTGGAAACGATGTGGAGTCCTCCCCCGCCCACCCTGGAGGCAGCCCGCTCTTCGAATATTTTTATAGATGCCGTTGAATACAACTCACTCGTTCAGGAGAAGCTCACGTCCCTCGTAAAGTCCAATCCTGATGCGGTAATCCACACACTCCCAGCGGGTCCCTGGAGCGCATTCCCAAGACTACATACGGTCTTCTCGGACAATGGTATCGCGTACACTTCAAAATATCTATTGTCTGCTCTTCATAAAGCCAGACTCATCAAGACCCCTTACGAAATTGAGCTGATGCGCAAGGCCAACGCTATAAGTTCTCGGGCTCACGAGCTTATCATGCGTCTCCTCGGCAAGCATGCAAGGGAAGATATTCTGGGGGGCGTGGACGAGGGGAAGCTAACCATGCCAAATGACTGGCGGATCGAGAGGGAGGCTGAGGGCGAGGCCGTCTTTGTCGCTGCGTGCCGTCGCGAGGGGTGAGTCTTCCGCCCATCCTTGTACTTACATGCTAATTACATTCCCCCTCAGCGCTTTGCATCAAGCATACCTTCCTATAGTGGCTGGCGCCGAGCGGGCGTCCACTCTCCACTATTGTTGTGGAAATGAGAAATTTGCATGGGGCCCTCTCGAAAACGGGGTCATTGACCATGATTTGACCCACGCACACGCGCATAGTGGCCGACGGCTCGTTCCTCAGGTGTTACTCCTTGACGCCGGGTGCGAATGGATGAATTATGCCAGCGACAGTTGGTTTCATCTTAGGAGACTTGTGTGTCCCTTCTAAATCGGTATTCTAACAGTCACCCGGACTACTCCTGTCGGCAATGGAGGGCGGTTCACGAAGGAAGCCCGTGAAATCTACTGCCTTGTGTTGAAGATGCAGAAAGTGCGTGCCCTGCCTGGGATCACTGGCCCAGTTTTGTGTCCCACTGTTCATCACACCCTGCAGGAGGCATTCGAGATCCTTCGACCTGGACTTCATTGGGATGACGTTCATTACAAATGCCACGTAACCCTAGTCAAAGAATTCATCAGGCTAGGAATCTTTGTCGGTTCTGAGAACGAAATTCTCGACAGTCAGATCAGCGCAGCATTCTTCCCGCACGGACTTGGTGAGATACTCCCGGCCCTTCTTTCCAATGAGATCATTCTCAAGCATGTCGGCGTGTTGACACTTCTCATTCGCTCCTTAGGCCACAGCCTGGGACTTGATGTGCACGATGTTCCATCTGCATCAAGACCCGAACCTGAGTCTGAGAATAAGACAATACCAGAGCTCTCGCGCAAGCACCCCCTATTCTATACATACCTACGTCTTCGCCTGCCCCTTGAAGCCGGAATGGTGGTGGTAAGTGCGGTTGCTGACTGTATATGATGCCTGGAATGGTTCTGATGAAGGCTGACGAATTTGGTCAGACCGTCGAACCTGGCATCTATTTCTCACCTCACCTTCTCGCACCTCACCGAGATTCGAAGTTTATTAATCACGAGACGCTCAGGCGATATGAGTCCGTTGGAGGAGTCCGTATTGAAGACGTCGTAACCATAACTGCCAATGGCGCGGAGAATCTAACCACCGTCGGCAAAGAAGTGGACTGGCTTGAAGCCGTGAGTAGTGGGTCCATATAACATTTTGTCCTCTGTACTGTACATCAAATATTATGCAATGCCGGTGGTGTAATCACAACATGTACCAAAGCACAGATCCGGTCATAAAACAAAGCAGATTACGAGCAGGCCAGCCCGAGTTTGGAGCGCAGGAGGCATCATGCTACTGTACATTAGTGGGGAGCTAGTGTAAGTAGGGAGTCCGGAAGAATACAGGCGAAGCACGATCGAAAACCGGAAGAGCACAGCAAACGCTTGAACCTTTTGCAGAGCGGAATAAATCCAAACGCCGGGGATGTTAGATTAGCATATGAGGACATTAATCTCTTTATCCTTGAGAACAGTTTTCCAATCGTCCCCTAGGAGACCTTCGTCGGCACGCTCCCAAACTTCGTTGACTATTTGCTCTGCTGTGTCAATATCGAAGCAGCAATTTTTCCTGCGGCGGAATTCAGTACGAACGAGTCTGTGGGACAGTATTCACGGTGGATATCGCACCTGAAGTCATCGAAGATTCTCGGCACGGTTTCGCGCCATTTTCCACCAACTTCGCAGCCGGCGATGACAACCGGCCAGGTCAAACTTGAGTCGAGGTTAGTTATCCCAGGGCTCGGCCTTTTCAATTCACCCTTCACTCACAGCACAGGCATAGGCAGCACAGAATTCCCGGAGCCGGATGCGCTGTCCAAGCAACGTTGAAGAATATCTTCAGCGAGCTTTTGGATCCGAGAGTCGTCCCGTGGGACATTAAAAACCTTGCGTAATAACACAATCTAGCATTCATGCGGGTGTCAATAATATGACATCGATGAGATAATAAATGCCACTATATTCTCACCTGGAACGCCATCATATGTGACTGGCTGCCATGCTCAATACGACGGGCAGCTAACTCCCTAAATCCAGGAGGAACCTCCCCAGTTTCTTCGGCAATGCGTTCGTCATCTGCGCCGACTTCGTAGAAGCGAGTTGTGTTAGCAAGTTCGCTTTGCTCTGCAGCTTCGAGCTCGGCGAGCACTCCCTTGGCTTCAGCATGCAGGGCAACGGCGGCTGGCAGAGTGGTTTGAATGTCTGGGATGTCCTCCGTGAAGGGCACGTTTCCCAGAGCATCAAGGCGAGCGAGGATTGAGCTGACCTGTGGAGTTGAGTGACGCGAAGTGACACGGCATTCCGATTACCAGGCATTGGTAGCCGAAGGCGTAGACGGACTCGGTCAGAAAAGAATGAATGCACAAAACAACAGTTCGGGCAGACAAACCTTGGCGACAAGGAACAGAGAGTCCCGGGACATAGCAAAAAGTTTCTCCACGGAATATTGGTGGTAGCTCCAATCATCGTCTGTGAACCACCATGAAGGGCGACCGTGTCCCAGATAAGTGGGTTCATCCCCGGTGGTAAGGGAGCCTAGGGATATTTGTCGGTCAACCATGCTGGACATGATAAAGAAAATTCACTTGCTCACCGAATGCGTCATACACGGCAAGCGTTTCCAACAAGAGTCTAGGGGTCGACACCAGAATGCCGCTACCAAATGTCGTTCGCTGAGGAGGATTCTGTGAGAGGATCATCTCCGGTCCTCCACGGATTTGGACAAGGGTCTTTGCCAACATCAGGTTCGATTGGAAGTTCTGGCCACCCGCTAGGATCTGAAATCAAAATAACGCAGATTGCAAGAAAAACTAATCAGATCTCGCTACTGTGCGTGGATAGCCTGGCATCATCCACTCACATCGATGAGAGCAATTGAAATGCTCGCGGCCAGGGCGGCATTACTCCACGATCCGTCAAATGTTTGTACAGCATATGCAAGGCACTGATTGGCATTCTGACGAAGCAGTATGCCCAGCCGCAAGCCCTCCGCCGATTGCTGCGCCGATTGGGAAGTTCCAAACGCGCGCTCAGTCGAAGTGACAGCTAGCGCGCCCAAGTTCCTAAATGAACGATCAGGGTCTGACCGCGAGTGCAGATAAGACTTGAAGAGTGATAATAAGCTGCAATTGTCAGACCCATCGAAACACTACATACCTGGTGAACAGCGGCGACGCCAAGAAGGCTGAGACGCAACGCTTCGACAGGGGCATTCGTGCGAGGTGGGATGGATATCGTAATAGGAAGGGCGGTTGCAAGTATAGGATTCAGGACCGCATGCGTTCGGATGGCCACAATCAGTTCCGTACTATAGCTGGCATAATGCCGAATCTGATGGGAGGTGATTGAGCTCGCGTCCACGGCCTGTGGGATCTACGCATGCTTACAAGATTGCGTTCACGGAGGGTTTTAAAGAATGGTTCTATGGGATCAGGCATTCCTTGGGTAACGATATGGGTATTAGACCATTGTCCGGAGGCCATCGTCATAGTCGATGGTGTGGTATAGGCAGAAAGGTCTTGAGGACTGGGCGCCGAAACCGGAGACGCCGGATTCGGAGAAGACACCGATAAGCTTGGAGTGTTGGAGGGGGCCAAGGAATTCCTATCCGAATCGTCATAGTCTCCATCCGTTGCTAAGGCGCCGGAGGCATATTGAGCATTAGGGTTCGGGCCGCCCAGCGAGGTGTCAGCCCCAGGCCACTGGACATTCCCATCGGCGCCTGTAGCATACCGTAGTCCATTTGCATCGAAATTGACGACCTGATCACCCGGCGTTATGGGATAGGGAAGCCCCGGCTGAGATGAATACAAGCCGGGCCCGGCGGGCATCACAGGTGACGAGGAGGAGGAGGAGACGGACAACGCAGGTAACCCCGAAGTGAGAGTGCTCATGTCTGCCGACTGCTGGGAATGGGCACGGTAGCCAAACACTGGGTGAGGGAGCTGCCCGCCATAGGCCATGTTGGAAGAGAAGAAGGCACTGGAGTCGAATCCGCGGCTAGGTGCGGTAGCATCAGCATCAATGGTCAGAAAGAAATATTCTGGCTCACTCGTCGCCTGATTCGCTTCCGCTAATGCTATGCCAAGCATCGTCGGTTGAAAGCCCAGAAAGTGTGCTGCCGGTGTCTTCAGATGTACTGTTCTGAGAATGTACGGATGCCGAACGCGGTATGTCTGACAAGGTTGAAGAGCCTCCAGGCCTAGAACCTATGAGAACGGGGCTTCAGCGCATAATGACAGAGATAAGGCGAAATGCATGCCTCCGGGGGCTTCAGGTGATGTGGACTGACGCACTCGGCGCGAAGGCCTCTTCTTAGAGGGTTCCGGCGGCCATGTGCAATCACGCTGAGAATGTTGGCATCTCGTACAAACGGGCTTCACTTCGTCGCACTATTCTCCGATGAACGACGACCATGATGAATTAACCTCCTCAGCACTCGGAAACAGAATCAAGACGCATAAAAGCGCTTCTGTTCGAGAAGCGGCGACACTTACCTTTATCTTCTTGGTACGGCAGGTCAAGCATCCCGCCTTGCTCCTGGTATATTTTGGTCGTTTTTTCGGCTGCGGTTGCTGCATCTGGGTGAAGCTCCCTGCGCCACCACTAGCTGGGTTCAATACACCCATCGATGGGTAGTCAAATGGGGAGGGAAATGGGGGCAAGCGTTGCTGATACTGAGTGGGGAAGCTCTGTTGGGGGTAAGCGGGCATAGGACGCCCGCCGGCACCTTGAGAACCTTGGAATTGCGCAGTTCGTGCCATGTCGTCCCCCGAGGAGTAGATGTCATTGGGATCACCCGTCGGATAGAATGCTGCGGCGAGCGTCTGCTGGTAGCTGGGAGCACCGTTTCCACTACGGAGGGAAGAAAAGTTAAAAGGCAATCTGGGAGGAGATATCGGATACGGATGTGAGGGCGAACGTGGCATCTTCGAACAGCGATGCCCCAGAGATATCGTTGCACTTTAAGAGTGCCATGGTCATTAATTACTTACGGGTGGCGCGGATCCATTGTCGCTAAGGAGAAGTATGGGAAAAGGAGATAGAGAAAGTAGCCGACGTGGATGGAAAGTAGGCCGAGCCAGTGCGTTTCAGGACTATCAGTGATAAATGGCCGCATCGTTAAGTCAGAGCAATCTCATCATGGAAATGTATGCATACATACTCGAAACCCAGGCACCCGACCAGCAAGTGGACGAGGAGGTGCGTCGATGTTTCGTGACGCCAGCCGGTTAAGAGCTGATCACGTAGGTGAGAGATCGAGAATGCTTTGTGCTTGTTTGGTTCAATGACAAATCGATGTCAAATTCCGACTTTGTCAATAACAATTGACATTTGTGCATTGCGGGCATTGCCGCTACGTTCTCGCTGCCAACTGCCCAGTTGGCTGTGGGCTTCTCACAAAAAATAATAAGCGCTCTGTGGCTTCAGTTCGGTGGTTGCGAGCGACGTTCGACAATGCAAATCTCATCACCTCGGGAATCTTGTACAAGCTCTGGCACTTGTTATACTTTGCTTTCCCTTGGACAAAACTCCACGTCAAGCAATCTAGCCGAACCCGGGTCGCCGACATTTTCCTTGTTGAGGGAATCCGGCTCCCGCTTGGACCAGTGGTCGAGTGCCATGCCAATGCCCTGGCGGATTTTCATTGAGAGTTTGTGATGCCCAACGGGTTGTGCGCCTTATTTGCTAGCGAAATATTTGTCGTTTGACCACTCGATGGCAGGGCGGGGACGTGTCTGACACCTGTTCGCACGCCCTGCCATTATCCATGCCTATCAATTGCACCAGTTTCGGTACATGACGCCGTCGCTATCACGGAACTACTCCGTCCCTACACCTGCTACTTCCGCCGTTTGGGACCGGATCACGAGACAACGTCTCGGGCAGTTTCAGGAGCGCCGATTCCGAATGATATACCCTACGCGGCTGGACCCAGGCTCATCCTTTCCCTGATAAGCTGTCAACACAGCACCGTTCTTCTTGGCGACCCAGGCACTCTGAAATTCACTTCCCCGCTGCTGAGCCTCGTGCCACACGACATAATTCCAATGTCATGGCCACTGCCTAAATCATTGTTGCCTTCACCCATGAATGACCCCTTGACATCATATTGGGCAGGTCCCTATGATGTTGCCAAATTGGTGATTATTGATGATTCCTCATGAGCTTGATTGAACCTTATCTTCAAATCTTGTAGTATTCTTCCTCTGACAACGGTCAACGGCAGGGCGAGGATCCTCCTCGTGTCTCCCTCGACAACGCGAAAATCCTCCCGCCGGACGGCGGTTCACCTCATTCTCGAACCGTGCGGGCGAACGCACCACGAGCACACCTGGGTCACACTAGTGCTTCCTTACTTCCGCGACCTCCATCCGTGCCTGTTTCAGGTGCTAATCGCTCGCATATTGCCAACCATCGATCACTACCGCAGTCAGCGGCTTCCGGTAAGCGATGGAGAGGGGCCGCGTTTCAGAACAAACAACTCGCATTGAGTCAAACGGATTCCCGAATCAAGCGTGTTGGAGATCTACGAAGGGATCCACCTCGCGCGCCTATTTCCTTTGCCCCCACCAATTTTATCCGCGACGTCGGCCCTTCCGCCATGAAATTGAACTCGCACAATCCTAGTGATACCGCTCCGAGCGTCAGTAAACCTCGGGATCCGCGTCCACGTCACAAATACCATCCCAAGTATTCTTCAATCAACTGGAAAGTCATGCACAAACAATATTACTTGTCTGACACTCGTCCCGACATGGGATCGGCGTCATATCGGAGTTTGCCAGTAGCACAGAACACGAGAAGGCCATCACAACTTCCAAGTGACAAAGGTTCGTTCTCAATTTGATGGACCGATACGATTTCCGTTGCTTTGTAGGTGTCCATTCTGCTGCTCTTGCCGGAGAACAGGTATCGATTGAGGGTACCCCCAATGCTAACGTTCTCCGCACTGGGTCCATGCCGGCCACATTGCACTCATCAACTCGCCAGTTTCAGCTCGAATCTTCGAAGATGTCGAAGCAGCATCCGCAGCGTTCGCGTATCAATCGGGCGCCCACCAAGGGCAAAAAAGCGAAACCAATGGCTCCATCTTCTGCAGTTGCGAACCAGGCGGGTGAGCCTCACCTCCGCGGAACCCGGAAATTTTCTCAATCAAATGGCATACATTCGTCTCAACGAGGTGTCAAAGCGCCTGCGGTTTCGCTAGCCCGCAGCCAAGCTCCATATCGAAACTTTGTGATGAAGGGACCACGTCCTTCGCCGGCCTTAAATCCGTCCGCTCGTGCCAGACCGGTGCCTCCACATGGGTTGACGCAGGCAGACTCCAGTGGCAACATGGTTGTGCCGAATGCTTCGTCAAATTTTAGTGCTGAGAGTGGCGGCATCCCGCAAGGACCAAAGCTGTTATCCTCGCGCTCAACTGCGCTACATCGCTCTGCCTCGATGCATAGGCATCCAGCCTTCCCCTTGCGACTTCGTCTTCTCACGCAGACAGAGATTAAATCGAACAGAGCCTTGCATAGTGCTGCCTTGGCGCGCAGCGAATTGAAGATGGGTGCAAAACCTGCATCTTCAGCTTACTCGTTCCACCGCCTTTCCGTAACAGGACATGCGACGCACACGGGATTCGATGTGGACCCTCCTTCTGCTTCCTCGAAGTCTGCTAGGCTCGTGGGGTCGTGTGGAGAATCGCCTGGGTCGGCCTCCAAGTTGTCAGTTGCCCCACGCAAGTTGCAGTGTTCTACGAAATGCAGCATCAACGTCCCTGCCAAAAGGCATGCCTCCAAGAATGCACGTAAGGCCGAGGGTTCATTTGCTGGTTGGGGTTACCCTCCCTCGGAGATTGTCGACGCCCCCGCGCGACACGAGCGCACATCAATCTCCACGGCCGCATCTTCGACGCCACCTGTGACTCCCCAGGATCCAAAGGCAGAATTGCCTGCTATTTTCGATGCACGGGATGCCAAGGATTGGGAGGGAGACAGCAACCGGGCTGGACATGATCCCCTAAAGTGGCAAATAATTGGCTTTAGTGATGCGGCGCGCCCCCGAGGGCGCAAGAATACGGGCGCTGAGGGAATCTCCGAGCAAGAAAGTTCCCTCCCAGCAACCGAAAATAAGGCTCAAATGACTTGGAACCATCTCGCCACGCTAGGTCTTCGTTCAAGCCCAATCGAAGACTCAATATGGCACTCACCGCTTGGAACACCCCTATCTTCATCTTCCGACTCAAGTTTCATTCATGCAACGTTCATCCCTGAACCGATGGTCGCTTTTGATACACCAATAATAATACAACAAAATCGATCACTCAAAGATGACCAATTTGGTCCAAAGCGAGAACTTCTGGCTCGATTTGCGCAGCGAAAGAACATTAAAGTCACATGGGCGTCGGATCACAAAGGAACCTCCACGAGACAACCTAATGACATTGATCATCATTTACATTTACACCCTGATGTCGTGTGTACGCTTACGGCGCTACGTTCTCCCATATAACCTGACTGCAATGATCTAGATTTATTCATGAGTAGTAATTAATGAAAGACAAAATCGAATACATGTACTGTACATATGACCACAATGTGACTAAAACAACAACTACGTTCTGCGCAGGTTACAAGACGAGCCGGGGTCGCAAGAAAGACAGACTCAATAATCCAAGCCAAAAAGGGAAAAGCGTTAGCTAGATAGATAGGATTTGGTTGACCGTGCATTATCGTTGTCCGGTACTGACCGTCATTAAGTCCATCAGTATTGTAAACACCCAGGACAGACAGGGCAGACTTTAATAAGCTCGTGTTCATGGACGTGAGTCAGCTCTTAGTTCCAGGCGTGCCATGTGGATCCCAGGAACCTTCTTCATATGGCGGCGGTTCATCTGGGACTGGAGGCTGCTGTGGCGGCGTGGATGTTGAAGGCAATGCGGAGGGTGCCGTGGGCATAGATGCAGATGATTCACCAATACTAGCGTGTGGCGAGCGGTTTCGTCTGGGCATTCCGGGTGACCCTTCCCCCGGTGGTTGGCTCTGGGATGGTGTCAACACTTGCCCGTCAACAGGCAGAACTTGGACAGTAGTGCTCGGGCCCGCCACCGGCACCGTGTTTCCAGTGGATGGGGTGTCTTGAGTTACAGCCATGGGATTTGCAGCGACAGCATTGGGTCCAACTGCGTTGGCGCTTTGGGCATCTGCGGCATCCAACCTCATCAGTGGAGAAAGTCCAATGTCCATTTCAGCAGGCCAGACTTACCGGTTACAGCATGAAAAAGCGATGTAGCACCATCGTGTTCGGCGACGGTCATCGAAGGTTGTAGTTGGCCATGCGTGACGCCACGATTCTTGAGAGCATACTCTCTGCACGCCTTGCGGCTAGCCTCCAATTCAGCTTCATTGTCCTTGTAATCCTACTGTAGGCCACCACTTTGAGACCAGGGAAATTATACTCGAATAGACTTTTCAAAGCAGGGAGGAGATTCTTGTCTGGTGCGTACGTTCCAGAATTGCTGCGGAAGTGTATTCAGTTTCGTGGTATATTGATTGATTGTTGAGGCCTGATTACGGACTTGTCAATCACCAGTTCCCATTCAACTTCATGGTCTTTGGTCTCTTCAGAGAAAGATGCCCAGCCACAGCCATCCGGATAGACTGGGCGAGGATGGAATTCTCCGCTCGTCTCGCCACGGCAGCTAAAGTAATCCTTGTCAACGCATTCGGTGTTCTACAAATACCCGTGAAGGGCATGTTTGGATGCGAAATCCACGAAGAACGATGCACCGGTTTCGCTGAATCGGAAGTTATCGTCATCGCCAATGATATAAGTATACACTGCAGGCTTGATGCGAGATTCCTCCAAGGACCTCTGTTGTGCGAGAAGCGGATCTGCAGGTAAGCGATCATCCCCAGCCCGGAACAAGGCCCAGAATCCATCGGCATCATTTATAGTTCCAAATGTGCCGCTTGTTGTACGTGCATACAACAGGCGATGGCCAGCTTGGATCGGCGCGCGCACTGTGAAAGACATCGGCCCTTGGAAGATTGCTTGTGCTGCCTGGAAACAATTTCTAATTATTGTCTGATGCGACGTTGCTACATCTAACGAAAACATACCTTATAGTGAACATTCCAGTGTTGGTGATGATCCTCGAAGTAGATAGGGATTCCTTTCATTGCAATTTTCCACATGGACCATAAGCGACTGAGCGATCCATTAGGATTTCCAATCTTCGTGAGCACGCCTGCGGTAGGACTGAAATGTCTAGCATATCGGATCGGTCCATTGAATGAATATTGAGGAATATTCGTATGCTGTGAAGGTTCGGATCTGATCTGCGACAGTAGGAATATTTCATACTAATCTGAGAGAGTTTGAGACACGTACGCAAACCCTTAGGGCTTACCTGAAATCCGAATTTTCCGGCATCGTTGCCTGTCAAGCTCTTCAGTGGCTGCACCTGCGCCCCATCCTCGATCCACGTCGTAAAACTCCCCGCATAATCGTCCGCTACATGGGTAAAGGGTTAAAAAACAAGTGTGAAATGCTAATGGAAATGACCGACTGGGTTGTCCTTCATCTTTGTCATATACATCTACTCTTAGCTTGGCATCGGATGGCACGTTCGCGACCATCCAAACCTCGTTCCATACAGGAGTTCGCGTTTGGGGCTGAGGTGTCGACCTTCAATAGATTTCGGTAAACTTTTTACGCCGTTATTGAGTGCAAACATACACGTATGATATTTTGCCATCTATGCTAAAAGAAACATTTGAATGCATCGGGTATTCTTTAGAAGTACTAACATACCTCGCTATGAAGTACGGGTCTGCTAGCCTGCTTGGCCCATGGTCCTGCGCATCAAGTGATAAGCATCGGGGGACGTCTGCCTTCCAAGATTTCGAGTGTGTACCATTTTCGGGATTCCGGAAGCCTTCAGAGAAATTTAGTTCGGTAACTATAGTAGGAAGGCAAAATACCTCACCTGTATGAACTTGATTGTCAAGCTGTCCAACGCGGGGCTGCGAGGCGTCGTTATCTGTCCGTCGAGCGAAGACATGCTGATGAAGTTGCTTGTGGAATTCGAGTCCTTTCTTAAACAGACTCCCCATGTCTGGAAGCTACACGATGGGAGAGGAGAGGAGAGTCGATCCACTTAAGTACTTCTTCGCGATCATCACAGCCACCCGCTCAGGTGCAGCTGTGCTTGCTGCTAAATGCTTGCTGCAACCCACGTCCGTTAACGCCAAGTCCACCACAACTCCCTACTTACTGCGCCTGGCGACTGAGGCATTTTTCAAAATTTTGCCGTTGTAGAACGGCAGAAAAGGGAAACTGTCTTGCGAGTTATGAAAGCTTGTGTTCTCGGGCACCACAGCCCGTGATGGGTGGGTCATCACGTTCCAATAGAGTCAGGAACCACGGCGCTTGCCGCCGCTACACCCATGCTTTCCACCAACCTACTAGTACTAATCTGTGAATCCCTCACTGCAGGAAACTGGCGCTTAGCATAACTCATCAGCAAATGTCCAAGCTGGGTTATGGTGGTTATGACCACCAAAACCTATGCAAACTATTCACAACCTCACATAACCTATGTCAACCTTACATAACCTATATAACATCATAACCCCTCCAACCT
>Ga0307508_10000166_pt1 | contig 79602 bp, 72 predicted proteins | sample 9_EM_MG_FD_203089 | JGI IMG/M metagenome (GOLD analysis project Ga0307508, IMG submission 203089) | Populus trichocarpa ectomycorrhiza microbial communities from riparian zone in the Pacific Northwest, United States - 9_EM | ecosystem: Host-associated > Plants > Roots > Unclassified | place... | reverse complement strand
TGCTGCAGGGGAGCGAAGAGCACCGGACATGGTTGGAGGCCGGGCCCTTTGTGCGAGAGCCCAAGCCGCCAGGCAGGATCGTCACGACGCGCGACGGGCCGGTACTGCGCGTCGTGATCGACGGTCCTCAGCTCAATACGATCGACCGGGGGCTTCGCGACGGCCTGTACGAGGCGTTTTCGATCGCGGCGCTCGACCCCGATATCACGCGCGTCGAGCTGCGGTCCGTGGGCCGGGTCTTCAGTATCGGTGCCGATCTCGCCGAGTTCGGCACCACGCGCGATCCGGCGACCGCGCATCAGATTCGGTGCCTGACGCTTCCCGCCCACCCGCTTTCGCGGCGGGCCGGGATTGTCGACGTTTACATCCAGGGCGCCTGTATCGGCGCGGGGCTTGAGATGGCGGCCTTTGCCGGCCGCATCACCGCGTCGCCTTATGCCTGGTTCCAGTTGCCCGAACTGCCGATGGGCCTGATCCCGGGCGCGGGCGGCTGCGTCTCGGTGTCGCGTCGCATCGGACGGCAGCGGGCGGCGCTGATGATCCTGTCCGGGCAGCGCATCAAGGCCGCGATCGCCTTACGCTGGGGCTTGATCGATGCGATCGAAGACCAGCCCCCCATCGATCCAGGTGGCGCTGACGGCGACTGAGGCGAGGTCGGCACGGGCACGGTCCCAGCTGCGATCGAGCAGGCAGAGATCGGCCGGCGCGCCGATCTCCACCCGGCGTCGCTGGCCGAGCGCCTCGGGCGCACGCAGATAAAGGTCGAGCGCCTGCTCGGGGCTCAGCGCTTCGGCGGGGCCGATGCTCGCGCCCGATCGGGTCCGGCGCGAAACGGCTGCGGCCATGGAAGCCCATGGGTCGGTGCCCCCGAACGGCGCGTCGCTGCCGCCCGCGAGCGTAACCCCGGCATCAAGAAAGGCGCGCAGGCGGTAGAGCAGCGGCAAATCCGCCGGCGCGACATCAGCGCGATAGGCGTCGCCGCGCTCGGCGATGAAATGCGGCTGGCTCACCACCGCTAGCCCAAGCCGCGCGATCTCGGCGACCGCGCTGTCGGGTGCGACCGAGGCATGCTCGATCCGGTCGCCTTGGGCGGCGCCTGCCTCGTCGAGCGCGGCGAGCGCGAAGACCAGTTCGACTTCGGTGGCGCAGTGGATCGCGATGGCCCGGCCCCGGTCATGAGCATCGCGCATGAAGGTCATAGCATCGTCGAGCGCGGGCAGACCCGCTTCATGGAGATGGAGCTTCACAGGGCCGAGCCGCACGCCGTCGCCCATGTCCGCGTCGGAAAGCTCGGGCCTGCCCGCCAGCAGTATCTTTTGCGGCAGGCGCCCGCGCGCATGCTCGGCGGCGAAGTGTCGCGCGATCACGGCGTCATTGGCCGGCGAGATTTCAGTCACCCCGGTCACGCCGACGCGCGCGAGCATCGCGCCGACTTCGGCAAAGCCTGGCGGGCGTCCGGCAAGCGCAGCCTTCAGCCACGCATCCTCCTCGAACAGCCGGCCGCTATATCGCCCACCGATCCGTTCGAGCCCGGGCGGCGCTTCGCGATCGGTGAGCAGGGCGTCGAGCGCGGCCGAGTTCAGGAACCACATCCGCCCGCCGCGATGCTGCACCCGCACCGGCCGATCGGGCACGATCCGGTCGAGCATCGCCGCGTCGAGCATGCCGGCGACGCTCTCGTGATAGCCGACGCCGCGCAGCCAGCCCGTGCCCGGCACCTGGAGCGCCGCCGCCAATCCCTCCGCGTCGATCACCTGCGGCGGCCCGCAGGCGATGGACGTCAGCGACGCGGCAAGGGCGGCAACATGGATATGATGGTCGTGCAAGCCGGGCAGTAACAGCCCGCCCTGCGCTTCGAAGGCCGGCTCGCCGCCGCTCGACTGTAGTGCACCGATCGCGCTGATCCTGCCCCGCTCGATCCGGACATCGCCGTGACCGCCACCCTCGAGTTCAGCGCCGAGGATCAACATGGCGCAAGCTCAGCGAGCGTATCGGCACCTAGCGAAGAAACACGGCCCACCGCGCGCCGCCGCACGATCGGGAAGGGTGATCCCGCCGCTGCCGACCAGGCGACGAACGCGCGATCCAGTGCCGCCGCGTCCCCCGACTGTGCTTGAGCAAGCGCCTCGGCCACGACGCCGCGCATCGAAAAGCCGAACCGACCACCCTTGCCGGATGCCCAGCTCGTCCACGCCGCCCTGGCCGCGCGGATGCCGGTCAGCGGATCGGCGGTCGCATCGCCGACAAAGCCCGGGCGGCCGGTAGCGGCGTGCAGCGCGGCGCTCAGTCCTCCGGCCACGCCGCAATCATCCCCAAAGCCGACCCAGTTCGCCGCTTCGCGTTCGGCGCCATGTCCGGTGATCGCAACCCAGCTCAGCCCCGGCGTCGTACGGACGATGGCGTCGGCGTCGATGCCGAGCTGCGCCAGTCCACGCGGCCGCGCCGCCTCGATCACCACGTCCGATCGGGCAATGAGCGACCGCAGCGCATCGCGACCCTCGACGGTGGCAAAATCGAGCACGACGCTCGCCTTGCCCTGATTGAGCAGCGCGAAAAACTGCCCGTCGCCTTCACGCATCGCATCGGGCCGGGTGCGGCTCTCGACCTTGATAACCTTGGCGCCGGCGAGCCAGAGGAGATGGGCGGCAAGGGGCCCGGCCCAGAGCGCGGACAGATCGAGGACGCGCGGTGCTCGGCCCGTTGGAGGAGAGGTAGGGAGACCCTCGGTCATCACCCGGCATGCAGCTTCGGCAGGTGCGCCCTCATTCTCCGCCGCAATCGCCAGGCCCATGGCGCGACCGCGCGACACGAGTCGATCTGCATCGCCGGCGCGGATCAAGTCAGCGATGGCCTCGCCGTCCGCCACATCGAAGCTCTCGGTTTCGAGCAGTGCGGGCAGCAATTCGCGATCGGCCGGTCGCGCGAGATTGAGCGCGACCCTGCCGCCGATGGCGTCGTACAGGCGGCACCCACCACCTGCTGAAACGCGAGACGGAATGTGAAAGCCCCCGAGCATCGCCCGCTCACCAAGCAAGGTCGCACCGTCGATCCCGGCGAGCGCGGCAGCGCCAGTATCGCGCGCGAGAACCCCAAGCCACGCGTCAGCGACGCCGGCCAGCGGGATAGCGGCCGACACGCCGTCTAGTCCTGGAAGAGCTTGCGTACCTCGCGCCTCAGCAATTTGCCCATCTCGTTATAGGGCAGCGCATCGACGAACACCACGCGCTCGGGCACGCGTGAAGAGCGCAGCCGGTCCTTGACCAGCGCGCAGAGCTCCGCCTCGCCGGGCCGGTCGTGCTCGGGCCGGCAGGCGATCGCGATCCCCACCGCTTCGCCCCATTCCACCGAGGGCACCGCGACGGCAGCCGCATCGGCGATGGCGGCGTGCGTCAGCAGCACATCCTCAATCTCGCCCGGCGAGATATTCTCGCCGCCACGCACGATCACATCGTCGGCACGGCCCGCGAGGAACAGATAGCCCTCGGCATCGAGCCAGCCGGCATCGCGGGTCGGGAACCAGCCCTCGGCGTCAAGCGCGCTGCGCTCCTTATATTCGCCCGAGACCTGGTCGCCGCGCACATAGATTTCGCCGCGTTCGCCCTGGGGCAGCTTCTGCCCCGCCTCGTCGCGGATCTCGAGTTCGATCGTCGGCAGCGGCCGGCCGACCGAGCCAAGCCGCGCCCGCACTTCGGGGTCGTCGGAACGGTGCGCGGCGCGGTGGTCGTCGGGGCCGAGCAGGGCGACCGTCGAGCTGGTCTCGGTCAGGCCATAGGCGTTGGCGAAGGCGGTATCCGGAAACAGATCGAGCGCGCGGTCGATCAGTTCAAGCGGCATACGCCCGCCGCCATAAGCGATCGCGCGCAGCGAGGAGATATCCGCCTTGTTGCCCGCATCGATGGCGGCGACGATGCGCGACAACATGGTGGGCACGACAAAGGCGTTGGTCGCGCGCTCGGCGGCCACTAGCGACAGCCACGCATCGGGATCGAAGGCCGGCAGCAACAGGATGCGGCGCATCGCATAGATCGAGCTCAGCAGCGCCGCGATCCCGGCGATATGATAGGGCGGCACGCTCACCAGCGTCGCCTCTTCCTCGGGCGCCGAGGCGAACTCGATCGTGCCGAGGATGTAGGACAGGAGATTGGCGTGGCGCAGCAGCGCCGCCTTGGGCGCCGCCGTCGTCCCGCTGGTGAAGAGCTGGACGGCAATGGTCTCGTCCGTCTCGTCGAGCTCAGGTCCCCCGGCCGCCGCTTCAGCCAAAGCGACGAAGTCGGCACGCGGATGGACGATATGGCCAAGGTCGGGGCTCAGCCGCTCGACCCGCGCCTTGTCGCCAACGATATAAGCGGGCGCGATCCGGCCCAGCAAAGCGCCGAGATCGGGATCGGCGAGCCGATAGTTCAGCGGCACATAGGGGATGCCGGCAATCGCCGCGCCGAACAAAGCGATCGTCGCGGCCTCGCTGCTTTCGTCGAGCAAGGCGACATGAGTCGCGCCGCTGTCGCGCATCATCCGCGCCGCGCCCTCGGCGGCGCGCAGCAGCGTGCCATAGGACCAGCGCCGGCCGTCGCACACCAGGGCGATCCGGTCGGGCTCGGCCTCGGCGGCCATTTGCAGAATCAGGGAGATATTCACGTCAGCAGCTCAGTCGGACGCAGGCAGAGGCTTTGCGTCCTTGGTCTGGAGCAGCACGCCGTCGAGCGACAGCGATCCCTGGCCCGGCTTCACGCACAGCAACTCGACCGTGCCAGCGGCATCGACATAGCGCTTCCCGATCCGTGACCCTTCCGCAAAAGCCGGGTCGATCGCACCGCGCTCGGCCGGGCGTTCCTCGGCCATCGGCGCACCGCCGCACGCGACCACGCCTTCACCGGCCCGGATCACCATCACCTCGGTGTCGCACACCGCACTTTTCAGTTTCGTCCCAGGCTTCATTGCTTCCTCGACATTCTGGCTCAGGCGGTTGCGCCCGCCGCCCGTGACGCATCCCAAAGCCGCATCTCGCAGAGAAGCGCTTGGGGATCGGGCGTCAAGTCTCGGAGCCCGGTTTGAACGCCGCGCCCCATGCCTCCCCTATTGGCAAGACGGCAGGCATCAAGCGTCTCCGCCGGTCGCGAGGCAATGCATCGCGCCGACGATGAGCGTTGGGGGGAGAGTTGGAGAAATAGGGTAGACTGTAAAGGCGCCGTCGCGCCTCACCCCATGGTCGGGATCACGAAGCTCTGGTCGAGCACCGCGCCGCCGCTCGGCCAGCGCTGGGTGATGGTCTTGGTCCGCGTGTAGAAGCGGATGCCGTCCATCCCGTACTGGTTGAGGTCACCAAAGCCCGAGCGCTTCCAGCCGCCAAAGCTGTGATAGGCGACCGGCACCGGGATCGGCACATTGATGCCGACCATGCCGACCTCGACGCTGCTCGCGAACTTCCGCGCGAAATCGCCGTTGCGCGTGAACAAGGCGACGCCATTCCCATATTGATGGTTGGTCGGATAGGAGACCGCTTCCTCGAAGGTCGCAGCGCGCAGGATCTGCAGAACGGGTCCGAAGATCTCCTCCTGATAGCTCTGCATCTCAGGGGTGACGCGGTCGAGCAAAGTCGGGCCCATGAAATAGCCATTCTCATAGCCTTGGAGCGAAAGCCCGCGCCCGTCGACGACGAGCTCGGCGCCCTCGTTCACCGCCATCTGGATGTAATTCTCGACCCGCGCCTTGTGCTGCGCGCTGACCACCGGGCCGTAATGCGCATCCGGATCAGTCGGGAGGCCGACCCGCAGCTCAGCAATCGCCGCGACCAGCTTCTCGCGCAGCCGTTCGGCTGTCGCCTCACCCACCGGCACGACCACCGGCAGCGCCATGCAGCGCTCGCCCGCCGAGCCATAAGCCGCGCCGATAATGTCAGCGACCGCCTGGTCCATATCGGCGTCGGGCATGATGATGCCGTGGTTCTTCGCGCCGCCCATGCACTGCATGCGCTTGCCGTTCGAGGCGCCGCGGCCATAGACATATTGGGCGATGTCGGACGATCCGACAAAGCTCACCGCCTTGATGTCGGGATGGTCGAGGATCGCGTCGACCACGACCTTGTCGCCGTGAACGACATTGAGGATGCCCTTGGGCAGCCCGGCTTCGAGCGCCAGTTCGGCAAGCCGCACCGGCACCGAAGGATCGCGCTCGCTTGGCTTGATGATGAAGGCGTTGCCCGAGGCGATCGCCGGCGAGCACATCCACAAGGGAATCATCGCCGGGAAGTTAAACGGGGTGATGCCGGCGGCGATGCCGATCGGCTGGCGCATCGAATAGACATCGATGCCGGGGCCAGCCCCCTCGGTATATTCGCCCTTGAGCAGATGCGGCACGCCGCAGACGAATTCCACCACTTCGAGCCCGCGCTGGATGTCGCCCTTCGAATCGGCGATCACCTTGCCATGCTCGCGCGACAGCAGCTCGGCGAGCTCGTCCATATGCTGCTCGATCAGCTCCTTGAAGCGGAACATGACGCGCGCGCGGCGCTGCGGGTTGGTCGCTGCCCAGGCCGGCTGCGCCGCCTTGGCGCTGGCCACCGCTGCATCGAGTAACGCCGAGTCGCCGAGCGCAACCTGCGCCTGCACCGTGCCGAGCGACGGATCGAACACATCGCCCAGGCGCGCAGGCGCCGCAGTGCTCAAAGCGCCGTCGATGAAATGCTGAATCACGCGCATTCTGGAAATCCTCTCATTGATTGCGCCCCTGATAGCATTTGCATTCCTGCTCATATATATGGGTGAGATGCAAAGCAGTTGTGCGAAAATGTAAATGCTGAATTGGGACGACCTCCGGCTGTTCCTGTCAGTCGCCCGCAGCGGCAGCTTTGTTGCGAGCGGCCAACGCCTCGGGCTCAACCACACGACGCTCGCGCGCCGCGTGACCGCGCTCGAACACTCGCTCGGCACAAGATTGTTCGATCGCTCGCCGCGCGGTGTGCAGCCGACCAAGGCCGGGCTCGAACTGCTCCACCATGCCGAGCGCGTCGAGGAGGAAGTGCTGTCCGCCGGGCGGAGCGTCGAAGGGCAGGATGAACAGGTTTCGGGCGTGGTGCGGCTTTCGACCACCGAGGCGTTCGGCACCTCCTTCATCGCGCCGCGCGTGCATCTGCTCAATGCGCAGCATCCGGCGATCGAACTCGAGCTCGTACCCGAATCGCGCGCCGTGAATCTGTCGAAGCGCGAAGCCGATATCGCGATCAGCCTGCACCGGCCCGATCATGGCCGGCTCCAGGCGGCGCGGCTGGTCGATTACCGGATCGGCCTGTTCGCCTCGGAGGATCTGCTTGCGCGGGTCGGGCCGATAGAGAGTCTCGCTGAGCTGCGCAGCCAGCCCTTCATCTCCTATATCGAGGAGATGATCGACCTGCCCGAACTGCGCAATCTCGATCAGTCGCTGGCGCGGCGCTGCGTGTTCCGCTCGAGCTCGGTCACCGCCCAGATGGAGGCGGTGATATCGGGGCTCGGCTTCGGCCTGCTCCATTGCTTCGCGGTCACCCCGCATATGCGTCTTGTCCGGGTGCTGCCCGAGGCGGTGGAGGTGATGCGTAGCTATTGGATGATCGTCCACAGCGATCTCGCCCGCGTCCCGCGCATCCGCGCGGTCGCTGATTTCGTCGCACAACAGGCGCGCGCGCAGGCGCACCGCTTCTGACGCCGCGGTGCGATCTGTACAAAGTTCTGTACATGTTGGGAATGTCAGCGAAGGGCATGACATTCCCAACAGAAGGGCTCAGTTTCTGAGGCTGTCGGGCACCACACCGCCATTCTCGGCGAGCTTCGCCATCACTGCCTTGTGCAGCGCGATATTCTCCTCGGCGCTGCCGTCAGCGCCGACATGCACGTTCAGCTCGTCGGCCAGCTCCTTCCGCGCGGCAAGGCTCGAATCGAGATCGAGCAGCTTCAGCAGATCGACGATGGAGGTCTGATAATTGCCGCCGCCACCCTTCAGCGAGGCCATCTCGGACAGGACCGCGCCGACATCGACATTCTGAGGCACGGGCGCCGGGGCAGGCGCTGCCGCTGCTGGCGCGGCAGCGGGTGCTGCCGGCGCGGCCGGTGCGGCTTGGGGCGCGGCGGCCGAATGGTGGAAAATCTTGTCCATGATGGTGCCGAAAATGCCCATATGCTCGTCTCCTGATGAAGTGCCCCCGCCCGGTCCGGACGTGTCGTCCGTAGAACGGCGAGCAACCCCAAAAGGTCCGCCGAGTCTTGCGGTATTGCGATATTGCCGCGCGGAACGTTCTTCCGGGGCGAAGGTTGATGCGCGGGGCGCGGACATGCGCGATCACCAGGAGACGGAAATATGCGGTACGGAACCATCGCGCTATTGTCGGCGACGGCACTGGCGCTCGCTGGATGCGGGCATAAGGAAGAGACGACCACCACCACGAACAGTGTCACGGAGCAGTCCGGCAGCACCACGGTCGCCGATACCAACATACCCGATAACAGCGTCGTGGCCGCCCCGGTGCTGGGCGCTGGCCAGGCCTTCGCCAACGCCGCCGCCGCCAGCGACGCGTTCGAGATCGCCGAGTCGGAGCTTGCCGCGGCCAGCGCACATTCGGCTGCGATCAAGTCGTTCGCCAAGAAGATGGTCGAAGCCCATACCGGTTCGACCGCGAAGCTGAAGACCGTCGCCGCCGGCCTCAGCCCGGCCGTCACCCCCGATCCGACCCTGACGCCCGATCAGCAAGCCAAGGTCGATGCGCTCAAGACGAAGACCGGCGCTGATTTCGATACGGCTTATGCCGCCGATCAGGTCGCCGCGCACCAGGCGACGCTGGATGCCGTGCGCAGCTACTCGACAAGCGGCGACGTGCCTGAACTCAAGACCTTCGCCACCGGGTTGGTCCCGACCGTGACGGCGCACCTCAACATGGCCAAGGGCCTCAAGCCCTGAGCAGGTTCCGGGCGGTGGGACGGCATTTCGTCTCACCGTCCTTCGCATCAGCCACGCTTCTCGGCCGAATCGGTCATATATTGACGGCGGCCGGAGCAGAGGCTTACACCATTCCTGACCCAGCCACCCGGCAACCGACTCAAACAGCGGTGGCGGAGATGGATGATGCATGGATTCCACGCCTCGCGTGAGAAGTGCGACCGCGGCCTCTTTATCTATATCGCCAGTGGCGTGTCGCTGGTCGTCGTGCTCCTGATCGTCGATCTGCTTCGCCTGACCTATTGACGCAGACACAGCCGGGCCTGATTCACCGCTTCCCTTTTTCGGTCTATCCAGTGGCGATCGGGCATAGGCTCATGGGCTGGCGGGGGTGATTCAATGTACAATCTGCTCGCCGGACTTCGTATCGTCGAAGGCTCGGCGTTCATCGCCGGCCCGTCCTGCGGCCTGCACCTTGCGCAGATGGGCGCTGAGGTGATCCGTTTTGATTCGATCGGCGGCGGTCCTGATTATCATCGCTGGCCGCTTGCCCCGGGCTCGGACGCAAGTCTCTATTGGGAGGGGCTGAACAAGGGCAAGAAATCGATCGCGATCGATCTCGCCTCGCCCGAAGGCCGCGAACTCGCGGTGGCGATCGCGACTGCGCCCGGCGAAAGCGCCGGGCTGTTCCTCACCAACTATCCGGTCAAAGGCTTTCTCTCGCACGAGGCGCTGAAGGCCCGGCGCGATGACATCATCACTGTCCGGGTGATGGGCTGGGCCGATGGCGCGCCCGGGGTCGATTACACGATCAACGCCGCTATCGGCGTGCCGATGATGACCGGACCCGCTGATGATCAGCGCCCGGTCAATCATGTCCTCCCGGCCTGGGATCTGCTCGGCGGCGCCTATGCCGCCTTTGCGATGACCTCGGCGCTGCTGCGGCGGCGGGCGAGCGGGGAGGGCGCCGAGATCCGCGTGCCCTTGTCCGATCTCGCCGCGACCAGCCTCAGCCATATCGGCCAGGTCGCCGAGGTGCTGGCGGGCGGAGACCGGCCGCGCCTGGGCAATGACCTGTTCGGCGCGTTCGGCCGTGATTTCCTCTGTGGCGATGGGGCAAGGCTGATCGTGGTCGCGATCACTCCCCGACAATGGGCGGGCCTGGTCGAGGTGCTCCACCTTGCTGCGCCGGTCGCTGCGCTTGAGGCGGAACTTGGGGTCGCGTTCATACGGGACGAAGGCGCGCGTTTCACCCATCGCCAGCGCCTCTTCCCTTTGTTTGAAGCTGCCTTCGCTCGCCGCACGATCGCCGATCTGCAGCCGCTGTTCGACGCCGGCGGCGTCACCTGGGGGCGTTATCAGAGCCTGCACGAGGCAGTGACGAGCGATGCCCGGCTCTTCACTGAAAACCCGCAATTCCAGACTATCGCTCATCCCAGCGGCCTGAGCTATCCAGCCGCCGGCACCGCCGCGACGCTTGGCGGCGAGCCGCGCGGCGCGGTCGTCGCGGCGCCGCGGCTTGGCCAGCATACCGACGAGGTGCTGGCGACCGTGCTTGGCCTGGACAGTGGCGCGATAGCGCGCCTCCATGACAAGGGGTTGGTCCAATGAAGCGGATGTTCGTTCGATCAACGCCCTTCCATCTTTTACCTTCCCCGGCGAAGGCCGGGGCCCAGTTGGGGGACGCTCTTGATGACGCGCGTCGCCTGTTTCCTTCTGTTCCCCAACTGGGCCCCGGCCTTCGCCGGGGAAGAAAAAGGGGAGTCAGGATCTTGGAAGCATGACCCTCGATCCCACCGCGATTGCGCACTGGCAGACCTGGATCGGCCGCACCGAAACGCGCACCGAGATCATCGAGGTTGAAAGCCTGCGCCGCTATGCCGCCGCGCTCGGCGAGAGCCTCGATGTCGAGACCATCCTTCCCTCGCTCGCGCACTGGGCCTGTTTCCTGCCGGTGGTCGGCCCCGACCAGCTCGGCCCCGACGGCCACCCGAAGCGGGGCGGCTTCCTCCCGCCGGTCACGCTGCAGCGTCGCATGTTCGCGGCCGCCGACATCGACTTCCCTGCGCCGCTGTCGCCCGGCCGGGAAGCGACCCGCACGTCGCGCATCGCCGACGTCACCCACAAGGCTGGACGCAGCGGCGATCTCATACTGGTCGAGGTCGAGCATGAGATCGAGCAGGCCGGGCAAGTGCGGGTGCGCGAGCGGCAGACCATCGTCTATCGCGATGCCGGCGCGCCTATGCCGGCGATCATCCCGACCGAACAGGGCGAAATCCCCGGCGCGGTCACCTGGCTGCCGGGCACCGTCGACCTGTTTCGCTTCTCCGCCGTGACCTTCAACAGCCACCGCATCCATTATGACGCGGCTTTTGCGAGCGGCGAGGAGGGCTATCCCGGCCTGGTTGTCCACGGCCCGTTCACCGCCGCTATGCTGTTCGGCCTTGGCACCCAACAAGGCGCCGCGATCCGCCAGTTCGGCTTCCGCGCGCTGGCACCTCTGTTCGTTGACCAGCCCGTCACCCTGGTTCCCGGCGAAGATAGTGTCTCGGCAATCCGCTGCGACGGGGTGACAGCCATGGCCGCAACCTTCAAATGCCGGAATGAGCCATGAAGACAGGATTTCCCATGCGCAGAGCCGCCATCGTCGCCCCGATCCGTACGCCCGTCGGCAAGTTCCTCGGCTCGCTCGCGTCGATCCAGGCGGGCGATCTCGGCGCGATCGTGATCAAGGCGTTGATCGAGCGTACCGGGATCGATCCCGAGCGGATCGACGATGTCGTCTTCGCGCAAGGCTATGGCAATGGCGAGGCGCCGTGCATCGGCCGCTGGTCGGCGCTTGCCGCCGGGCTGCCGATTTCGGTCCCCGGCACCCAGCTCGACCGGCGCTGCGGCAGCGGCCTCCAGGCAGTGATCGACGCAGCGATGCGCATCCAGACCGGGGCTGCCGATATGGTCATCGCCGGCGGGGTCGAGAGCATGTCGAACGTCGAATATTATTCGATCGATCACCGCATGGGTGCCCGCATGGGATCAACCACGCTGCACGACCGGCTGACGCGCGGCCGGCTGATGTCGCAGCCAATCGCCCGCTTCGGTGAGATCAGCGGCATGATCGAAACCGCGAACAACCTCGCCGCTGATTATGACATCAGCCGCGAGGCCTGCGACGCCTATGCCGCATCGAGCCACCAGCGCGCGACCAGAGCCTGGGCCGAGGGCAAGTTCGATGACGAACTCGTCCCCGTTGCCGTCCCGCAGAAGCGCGGCGATCCGGTGATCTTCGCCCGCGACGAAGGAATCAGGAGCGACGCCACCGCTGAATTGCTCGGCCAGCTCAAGCCGATCGAGAAGGGCGGGGTGGTCACCGCCGGTAACGCCAGCCAGCAGAATGACGCCGCCGCCGCCTGCCTCGTCGTCGCTGAGGACAAGCTCGAGGAATTGGGGCTCGTGCCCGTAGCCTGGTTCCACAGCTGGGCTGCGGCCGGCTGCGAGCCCTCGCGGATGGGGATCGGCCCGGTTCCCGCGGTGGAACGGCTGTTCGCGCGGAACGGGCTTGGCTGGAAGGACATCGACCTGGTCGAGCTCAACGAGGCCTTTGCGCCGCAGGTCCTTGCCTGCCTCAAGGGCTGGGGCTGGGATACCAATGATTCCCGGCGCGACATCTTGAACGTCAACGGCTCGGGCATCTCGCTTGGCCACCCGATCGGCGCCACCGGCGGCCGTATCCTCGCCAACCTCGTCCGCGAGCTGAAGCGGCGAGACGGTCGCTACGGCCTCGAGACGATGTGCATCGGCGGCGGCCAGGGCCTCGCCGCGATCTTCGAGCGGGCTGGCTGAGATGTCATTCAGGGCTCGGCAAGTCGCACTCGCCTTGTTATCGCGAACCGGGCAGATTGGCTTGGGAATACCGGGATCAAATATGATCGAGAGGAAAAAGATGAGCGTTTCGAAACCCCTGGTCGCCGCGTCGCTGGCATTGATCGGCCTTGTCGCCTCGACGGCCTGGGCCGGTGCTCCCGCTCCCGCGTCTGCGGGAGACGCGGTGAAGGGCAAGATCGTGTTCGCGCGCTGCGCCATCTGTCACGATCTCAAGCCCGGCGTCCCGAAGATCGGCCCGAACCTGCATGCCCTGTTCGGCCGCAAGGCGGGGACGGTCGCTGGCTTCAACTATTCGCCGGCGATGAAATCGGCGAAGATCACCTGGTCGGCCACGACGCTCGACAGCTATGTGACGAGCCCGGCCAGGCTGGTCCCGGGCAACAAGATGGCCTTTGCCGGGCTGGCCGCGCCGGCTGACCGTGCCAATCTGATCGCCTATCTCCAGGGCGCGACCAAATAGCCGCGCCCCGGGCAGACGATGCGGTAATCTCCGGCGCGCTCTCCGGCGTGAAGGTGCTCGATCTGTCGCGCGTACTCGCCGGCCCCTGGTCGACCCAGATCCTTGCCGATTTCGGTGCCGACGTGATCAAGATCGAGATGCCGGGCAAGGGCGACGACACCCGCGCCTGGGGGCCGCCCTTTCTGCGCGGGGCGGACGGTGAGGACGAGATCGGCGAAAGCGCTTATTATCTCTCGTGCAACCGCAACAAGCGCTCGGCTGCGATCAACCTCGCCGATCCCGCCGGCGCCGCGCTGATCCGCGAGCTGGCGGCCAAGGCCGATATCCTGGTCGAGAATTTCAAGGTCGGCGGTCTGGCGAAATACGGCCTCGACTATCCCGCGCTCGCCGCGATCAACCCGCGTCTGGTCTATTGCTCGATCACTGGCTTCGGCCAGACCGGCCCTTATGCGGCGCGCGGCGGCTATGATTTCGTGGCCCAGGGCATGGGCGGCTTCATGAGCGTCACCGGCGAGGAAGATGGCGGCCCGCTCCGCGCCGGCGTCGCCATGGCCGATCTCTCGACCGGCATGTACGCAACCGTCAGCATCCTCGCCGCGCTCCGTCATGCCGAACGAACCGGGATCGGCCAGCAGATCGACATCTCGCTGCTCGACACGCAGATCGCGATGCTCGCCAATCAGGCGATGAACTGGTTGGTCGGCGGCGTCGTTCCCGGGCGGCTCGGCAATCGCCATCCGACGGTCGTGCCCTACAAGACCTTCACCGTCGCCGACGGCACGATCATCATTGCGGTCGGCAATGACGGCCAGTTCCGCCAGCTCTGCAAGGAACTCGGCGTGCCCGAGCTCGGCACTGACCCCCGCTTCGTCACCAGCCGCGCCCGGCTGATCAACCGTGACGCGATCGAAGCGATCGTCCAGGACCTCGTCAAAGGTCTGGACGGCCACGCCCTGATCGATCGCCTTGCCGCCTGCGGTGTTCCCGCCGGGCCGGTGAACACCATCAAAGAGGTGTTCGAGGACCCGTTCGTCGAGGCCCGTGGCACCGTCCACCGCTTCGTTCGCGAAGACGGGGTCGAGATCCCGACGGTCGCCTTCCCCGGCAAGCTCTCCGCCACCCCCGCCGCCTATCGCCACGAGCCGCCGCAGGTCGGCGAGCACAGCCGCGACATAATGTCCGACTGGCTCGACATCGAACCCGATCGCCTCGCCGAACTGGAGCGCCAGGGGATCATCGCGCAACGCGGCCAGGCGGGCGAAGGATGACACATCGGCTGGCCCTGCCGCGCCTTACAGCATTGCTCACTGGGGCGGCTGACAATGCCCAGGCCTTCGTCACGGCCGTCCGCCCGGCGGTCCGTGCCCGGATCGTCGGCGCTGACGGCAAGCCCGATCGCGCGCTCGCTGATCGCGAACAGCATGTCGTCCATGGTTTCGGCTGGTTCGCCACCTATGCGGCGCTGATGCGTGAGGTCGCTGATTGGGCGGCGAAGCTTGAGGCCAGGGGGGCGCTCAGCGAAGTCGACGCATTGCTCGCCCAATTGCTCCTCGCCGAATATGGTGCGCAGCTGCTCGGCGGCATCCCGATGAACCAGGGCGAGACGATCCGCCCATCGCAACTGACCGACGATGCCGCGGCGTTGGCGCTGCTCGATGCCCTGCCGCTCCGCCACCTGATCCGCAACGGCGGCACCCAGGCGGTGAAGACGGCGATTGCCGGCCATCTCGTTGCCGCTCGCGGCAAGCCGACGCTCGAGAATTGCGGCCTCGACAGCATGTTCGACATGATCCGCGATCAGTTCTTCGCCTTTTCCCAGGCGCAGGTCGCGCCCTTTGCGCAGGAATGGCACCTCGCCGACCAACTCATCCCGTTATCGCTGATCGCCGAACTTGGCGCACTCGGTGTGTTCGGCATGACCATTCCGGAGCAGCATGGCGGCCTCGGCATGGGCAAGACGGCGATGTGCGTCGTCTCCGAGGAATTGTCGCGTGGCTGGATCGGTGTCGGCTCGCTCGCCACCCGCTCCGAGATCGCCGCCGAATTGATCCTGACCAGCGGCACCGAGGAGCAAAAGGCGCACTGGCTGCCGCGGCTCGCCAGTGCGGAGATCCTCCCCACCGCCGTTTTCACGGAGCCCGATACCGGGTCTGATCTCGGCGGGCTCCGCACGCGTGCCACGCTCATAGACGGCGAATACCGCATCAATGGCAACAAGAGCTGGATCACGCACGCCGCCCGCGCCGACATGATGACCCTGCTGGTCCGCACCGATCCCGCGACGACCGATCACAAGGGCCTGTCGATGCTGATCGCACCCAAGCAGCGCGGCACTGTGGCCGATCCCTTCCCGACACCCGGCATGAGCGGCGGCGAGATCAGCGTGATCGGCTATCGCGGCATGAAGGAATATGAGCTCGGTTTCGACGATTTTCCCGTTGCGTCCGAAAACCTGCTCGGTGGGGTCGAGGGCCAGGGCTTCAGGCAGTTGATGGCGACCTTGGAGAGCGCCCGTATCCAGACCGCCGCGCGCGCTGTCGGGGTTGCCCAGGCGGCGCTCGATATCGGGCTTGGCTACGCACTTGATCGCTACCAGTTCGGCCGGTCGATCTTCGAATTCCCCCGCGTCGCCAACAAGCTGGCGATGATGGCCGCCGAGATCATGGGCGCGCGCCAGCTCACCTATTTCGCCGCGCGCCGCAAGGACGAGGGCGAGCGTTGCGATCTCGAGGCCGGCATGGCCAAGCTGATCGCCGCCCGCATCGCATGGGCAGCGGCTGACAATGCGCTGCAGATCCATGGCGGCAACGGTTTCGCCACCGAATATCAGGTCAGCCGGCTCCTGGCGGATGCACGCATCTTCAACATTTTCGAAGGCGCCGGCGAGATTCAGGCCCAGGTGATCGCGCGGCGGCTCCTCGACGACGAGACCTGAGGATGGGCAAAGTATCGCGCCGGCACACAGTCCAAATATTTTCCCTTTTTGTTCCCTGGGTACATCGTGTATCGAGCGAATCAACCGGGGCCTTTTCCATCAGCCGACACTGGCTTTCCTCCTCTCGTTCAGTTTAGGGCGAGAATCGACGTGCCAGATGAGCGGCAACGCCGGCGACAACAGGACGGATATGACGCGAGACTTTGAAGACGTCGGAAATCGCAAGGGCAGGGCCTCAGCCTGGCTGGCTGCGCTCGTGCTCGCCCCGGCGCTGCTCGCGGCCCCGCTCAACGCCATGCAGAACGCCGCGCCGCCTCAGGTATCGCCGACTCTGCCCCAGGCCCCCGCGGCGCCGATCCCGTTGCCAGTCCTGTCTCCCGCCCAGGCGGGGCAGTTGCGGATGATGCTCGACGACAACGCCATGGAGCAGGGGCTGCGCTCGGTCCCGCCCCCGCCGGCTGCGTCGCTCGACAATGCCGCGCTCGTCCGCGCCGCGCTCGATCATGCCCGCGCCGTCCATGCCGGGCGCCTGGCGGCTGTCGATTTCGATCACAATTGGGGTATGAAGCCACAGGCTTATGATCCGCTGCCCGGCTTTGCCGACGCGGTCCGGCGTGATCGGCTTGCGTCGTGGATCGCGGCGCTGCCGCCACCCTATGCCGGCTATGACGGGTTGGTGAAGGGCCTCGAAAACTATCGCGCGATCGCGGCGGCGGGCGGCTGGGCGAAGCTCGATGCCGGCCCCGATCTCACCCTCGGCTCGACTGGCCCACGCGTGCTCGCGCTCCGCCAGCGCCTTGCAGTCGAGGACAAGACCGTTGTCCCCACCGGCGATACGCTTGATGCCGATCTTCAGGCGGCGGTGCAGCGCGCTCAGCGCCGCTACGGGCTCAATCCCGCCGGCGTGGTTTCCGGCAAGACCCTGGCTGCGCTCAATGTGCCCGCCGCTGACCGGGTGCGCCAGATCATGGCCAATCTCGAGCGCTGGCGCTGGCTCCCCGAGCAGCTCCCGCGCGACCGCATCCAGGTCAACATCGCCGCCGCGGTGCTGACCGTGTTCGACGGCGACACGCCGGTCCTGTCGATGCGCGGCGTCACTGGCCGACCCGGCCATGAGACGCCGATGCTGTCCTCGGTCATCCGCAGCATCGTGCTCAACCCGCCCTGGAACGTGCCGCCCACGATCGCGGCTGCCGAGCTGTTCCCCAAGGAAAAGAAGAGCCCCGGCTATTTCAAGCGCAACGGCTTCAAGCTGATTGACGGCCGGCTCCAGCAGGCGGCCGGCACGCAAAGCGCGCTCGGCCGCTACAAGTTCGATTTCGACAATAGCTATTCAGTCTATCTCCACGACACGCCGTCGCGGGCCAAGTTCGCGAGCTTCGATCGCCTCGCCAGCCATGGCTGCGTCCGCCTCGAAAAGCCCGCTGATCTGGCTGAGCTGTTGCTCAAGGGCGATCCGGTCTGGACGCCGGAGAAGATCGCGGCAGCCGTGGCGACCAAGGACACGCAGCGCGTCAGCCTGTCGCGCCCGGTCTCGGTCTATCTGCTTTACTGGACAGCCTTTGCCAGTGCGAATGGCCAGATGAATTTCCGCGACGATCCCTATGGCTGGGATCGTACTTTAGCCGCCAAGATCGAAGCCCGGTCGGCGCACCCGACCATTACGCTGGGGGATGTCCTGTCATGACGAAGACGATGCTGGTTCGTGGAGCGGCGGTGTTGCTGGCGCTGACGGCGCTTGCCGGGTGCGACAAGTCGACGCCGGAGCAGCCCGTTGCGAGCGAGAATGGCGCCGCGCCTGAAGCCAATGTGACGGAAGCGACCAACACCGCCGCGCCGGCTGCCACGACGCATTCGGTGACGACCAACGCTACGGAAGCCGTGGCGCGCGACGCGCCGCTGCCGCCTGACGAACAGACCCAGGATGATGCCGACGCGACCGGCATGACCTCACGCGTGAACCGCGGCGAGGCACCGGCTAACAGTAGCGTTCCCTAGGTCGAAGCTCACCGATACCGGTAAAGCTTCACCCGCTGGATCTGGAACGCCCCCGGTACCAATCGGATATGCCGACCCTGATGGGTCTGGTCGCCGTTGAGCAATCGTCCCGGCACCCATTTTCCCGTCGCATCGAAAGTTCCTTCCCAGGCGCTGTCGATCCCCGCGAGCGGTGGCCCATCGCCGATTGGCGCCATGGTGACGGTGATGCCCTGGCCGGCGATCAGATACTCCTCGGGGCCGATCTGCACGATGATGCCGCCATAGCTCGCCATATCCGGGTTCGGCTTGGGCAGCTGGATATCGGCAAACGCCACGGTGAAGCGGTAATCGCCGATCTTCTCCGTCACCGGCGCATAGACCACTGTCTCGTCATACAGCGCCCGCGGCTTGAAAGCAGACATGCGGCCCGTGCCCTGCGCGTCAAGAATATAGGGGCTCATCTGCGCCAGCACGCCATAGCCGTCGGCGAGCGGACTGGGTTTCTTGTCATCGACTGATTCGATCGAGAAAGGGCCGAAGCCGATCGCATCAAGCTTGCCGAAGGCGTAAAAGGCGTTGGCCGGCACCTCGGGTTTTTCGGCGCCATTCGCCTCGGGCACGAACAGCGGATTGTCGGCGCGTTTGTAGCGGGTGGCGAGATCGACAAAGCTCGGGAAATAAATGTCCGGCGCCAGCAGGTCGAGCGTCGGCGCCCCCGCCTTCCAGACGTCGAGCAGATGCGGGAGCGGCCCGCCGCTCGGATATTCGCCCGGCGCGCGGCCGGGCCGGTTGAGCGCGACGTTCACATAGAGCGGCAAGGGGTAACGCGCCTTGCCGGCTGCCGCGAGGCCATCGGCAAACCGCGCATAATGCCATGCGGTGAAGATCTCCGCCGTCGCATCGCCTTCACCGAACAGATCGGTCCAGCCGCCTGATGTCCTCGCGCCATGATCTTCCCAGCGCTGGCGAAGCTCGGGCTCAAGCGTCGCGTGGTGCTCGGTCATGTAGCGGATCAACGCTTCGGGCACCGGCTCCCGGAATGCCGCGGATGCGAGCGGGCCATAGTCTCGCGCGACCGGCAACATGCCGATCTCATTCTCCACCTGAGTCATCAAGACTGTGTTCCGCGCGCCATCGACCTCGGCGAGATGCTGCATCAATGCCGCGAACGCCCGCTGGTCAGCCTTCAACGTCTCGGGCGCAAAGGCGGAGAGGATCTCGACGCCTTGTCCATTCGGCAACTGCGCGCGCGGGAACCGCTCCTGGTCGCGCTTCACCCAGGCCGGCACATAGGTCGACATGCTGTTCTTCCACGCGCCGAACCAGAGCAGCACCAGCTTTAGATCATTGGCACGCGCATCGCGCAGCAGGGCATCAACCGAGGACCAGTCATAGCGTCCTTCCTGCGGCTCGATCAGTTCCCAGGAAACCGGTGTCAGCACCGTATTGAGGTGCATTGCCCTCAGCCTGGCCCAGTGCGGTGCCATATAGGCAGCGCTCGACGCGCTCGAATTGCCCAGCTCACCGGCGATCAACAGCATCGGCTTGCCCTGCACGCTGAGCTGGGTCGCGCTGCCATGCTTCACCAGCCTGGGCGCCTCTGCCTGCGCCTGTGCGCACGCAAACATTGCCGCCGCGGCAAGCCAATAGCGGATTTGGGCTTTCATCATCCTCTTGCTCTCTCCAGATCGCCAGCGTGTCCCGCCATAGCCCGCGCTTTTCGGCATGTCAGCGCCCTCGCGTGTCGACACGGCGCAAAAGACTTGCTTGTTTCTATCTCGAAACAATCTGCATCAGCATGGGGCTCAAGCTTTCTTAAGAGTGTCAATTTAGCGTGACCGGGTATGAAAACCGCCTTGTTCTTGCCCCACCGGCTTTCGCCGGAGCTAAAGAGAGATCTCGAGGCGGAGCAATTTCAGATTCTGAAGACCCAGGTGCCGCTCCTTTACGGCGTGCTTACGGTCAACACCTTTATTCTCGCGACTTCGATCCATGGCATGGTTTCGGCTGCGCTTTCGATGATTGTCCCGGGTGGCTTCCTTGCGCTGATCCTCGTGCGGGCCGTCGTGTGGCTTCTTCGTCGCCGCCAGCATCCGGGTGAAGCTCAGATCAGCCGTTATCTCGCCAACACCACCATGTTGGCGGGGCTCGTCGCCTTCGGGCTCGGCATCTGGAGCATTCTCCTGCTCAGTTCATCCGTGGGCGACCGGCCGTTCGTGCCGATGTTCATCACCTTCGGCTCGATCGCCTGCACCTTCTGCCTGGCGAGCCTGCCCCGGGCCGCCTTCGCGACGATCCTCTTCTCGGCGTCCCCGGTGATCACCTGTCTGCTTCTGGCGCCTGATCGCGAACGTTTCACCACGGGGCTCAACCTGGTGCTGATCTTCGGGCTGATCCTGCTGCTGATAGTCCATCATTATCGCTATCTCGTCGATCGCGTGGTCCTGCATTCAAAGGTCCGGGCGCTGGCCTATACCGACCATCTGACCGAGCTTCCCAACCGCGCTCTGTTCGCCGAGCGCCTTGAAACGGCGCTGAGGGAAGCGGCGGCATCGCGGCGGATTGTCGGGCTGCTCGTCCTCGACGTCGATCATTTCAAGACCGTCAACGACGGTATGGGGCACGCCGCCGGCGACGCACTGCTGAAGGAGATCGGTGCGCGCCTGTGCCGCAACATGTCCGCCGCGGCGACGGTCGCGCGGATCGGTGGGGACGAGTTCGCGATCATCGTGCCCGGTTTGACCGTAGCGGAAGCCAATGAAGCCGCCGTCCGCGCGGCCTTGCGCGGCCTTGATCTGCCGATCCCGTTCGGTGGCCGGACGATCGACGCGCATGTCAGCGTCGGCGTCGCGGTGTGGCCACGTGACGGCGATGACGCGGCCGAACTGCTGAAAAGCGCCGATCTCGCTTTGTATGTCGCCAAGGCGGCTGGCGGCGGCAGGATTCGCGGCTTCCGTCCCGTGATGCGCGAAGCGGCCAGGCGCCAGGCGACGATGCTATCGGCAGCTCGGGATGCGCTCAGCGACGACCGCATCCTTCCCCATTATCAGCCCAAGATCAGGCTGATGACGGGCGAAGTCGTGGGGTTCGAGGCACTGTTGCGCTGGTATCATCCGCACGAGGGGTTGCAACATCCGCGGTCGATAGACGCCGCGCTGAATGACAGGGACATCGCCGCCGATCTCACGGACCGGATGATGGACGGCGTGTTCTCCGATATGCGCGACTGGCTGCAGACGGGCGTTCCGTTCGGCAAGATAGCGATCAACGGCGCACCCCCCGATTTCCGGCACGGCGAACTTGCGGATCGCATGCTGGATCGGCTCGACCGCTTTGGAATTCCGCCCGACCGGGTCGAGCTTGAAGTCACTGAATCGGTGTTTATCGGGCAGCGGGTCGAGCGGGTCCAAAGGACGCTCAACGCATTGAGCCAGGCAGGCGTAACGATCGCGCTCGACGATTTCGGCACCGGCTATGCCTCGCTCACCCATCTCAAACAGTTTCCGGTCGACGTCCTGAAGATCGACCGCTCCTTCGTCTCGCGGCTGACCGACGATCGCGATGAGGATGAGGACGCGGTGATCGTCGGCGCTGTCCTCGATCTCGCACACAGCCTGGGCATGATGACGGTGGCGGAAGGGATCGAGACTCCTGCGCAGCGCAATTACCTGCGCCGCAGAGGGTGCGATTTCGGCCAGGGCTATCTGTTCAGCCCCGCCGTTGCCGCAAGTGACGTGCCGGCCTTGACCAGCCGCCGGTTCCTGCGCGATCCCGATCCCGAGGAGTTCCGCGCCCAGGCCTGAGGGCAGCTATGAGGGCTCAGTAATCCGGCCACACCGCCTGCGAGAATACGCCGCCATCGACGAGAAGCGTCTGGCCCGAGACGAAGCTGGATTCCGGCCCCGCCAGCCATACGACCGCCGCGGCAACGTCCTCGACTGTGCCGACCCTGCGCAGCGGCGTCAGCGGCGACCATTGGCCGGCATAGTCGCTGGTTTCGGTGCGGGTTCGGTCAGTCTCGATCGCGCCGGGTGCGACGCAGTTGACGCGGATGCCGTGCGGCCCGAGCTCCAGCGCGGCGACCTTGGTAAACTGCTCGATGCCGCCCTTGGACGCGGTGTAATCGACCAGTCTCGGGAAGGCGAGGCGGTTGCACCCCGACCCGAGGTTCACGATCGCGCCGCCCGTTCCCGCCGCCACCATTCGCCGCGCCGCCGCCTGGGTATTGAGAAAGCAGCCCTTGAGGTTGGTGCGGATCACGCGGTCCCAGTCCTCCTCCGCCAGGTCGAGCAGCGGCGACCATGTCTGTACGCCCGCATTGTTGACCAGCACGTCGGGCGTACCGCCCCAATCGCCCACCGCTGCGTAGAAGGTGTCGACATCGGCCTTGATGCCGACGTCCGATCGCAACGCGAGCGCGCGCTGGCCAATCGCTTCCACCTCGGCGACCAGGCTCTCGGCTTTGTCAGCGCCGGCGAGATAGTTGAACGCCACGTCCCATCCGAGCCGGGCGAGCGCCAACACCATCTCGCGCCCGAGGCCGTCATTGCCTCCGGTGACCACCGCCGATTTTGTCATTCCGTCCCTTTGTCGTCGTCCCTGTCGCGCATCAGATCACCGCCGTCACGCCGCCATCGACATACAGCGTCTGGCCGTTGACGAAATCGGACGCGGCAGATGCGAGAAACACCGCCGCGCCCTGCAGCTCCTCAAGCCGCCCCCAGCGGCCCGCTGGGTTGCGCTGCTTGAGCCAGGCGTCGAACGCGGGATCCTCCGCCAGCACGCGGTTCAGCTCCGTCTGGAAATATCCCGGGCCGATAGCATTGATCTGAAGACCGAACTTTGCCCAGTCGGCGCACATCCCGCGCGTCAGATTTCTCACCGCGCCCTTCGAAGCGGCGTACGGCGCGATGGTGGCGCGCGCGAGTTCGGACTGGACGCTGCCGATGTTGATGATCTTTCCCCGCCCGCGCGCGATCATGTGCCGGGCCACCGCCTGGCCAACATAGAAGACGCCGTCGAGGTTGGTCGCCATCAGCTCGCGCCAGTCGTCATGATCGAAATCCTCAAGCGCGCGTCGCCGCTGGATCCCCGCATTGTTGACGAGAATATCGATCGTGGTCCCGCCATCTTCGAGTCCGTCGATCGCCGCGCGCACCGCTGCCCCGTCAGTCACATCGAACGCTGCGGTGGAGACTATCGCGCCGGTCGCGCGGAGTTGATCAGCCGCCGGCTCAAGCTTGGCTTCGCTGCGGCCGTTGAGGACGATGGCCGCGCCCGCCGCGGCGAGGCCGGTGGCGATGGACAGCCCGATGCCCTGGCCTGCGCCGGTCACAAGCGCGGTACGGCCGGTCAGATCGAACAGCGATGATGACAATTCCGCCTCCAGACGTGCTTCGCATCGGAGCTTAGCGATGGAAATGCAGGGCAGCTATCGAGGAGTTGCCTCTCTGCTGATCAACTCAGTCAGGTCGGTCTCCGGGTCGTCGCCGACAGCTCTAGCAAAAGCCGCACTGCGATAGCATCTAACCGGGAGCCCCTCATCCCAGAGACGGCGTCCGCCCATCATCCGGAGCCCCACATGTCCGACACGCCCGAATATACCCCGCCGAAAATCTGGATCTGGGACAAGGAGAATGGCGGGCAGTTCGCCAACATCAATCGTCCGATAGCCGGCCCCACCCACGACAAGGAGCTCCCGGTCGGCCGCCACCCGCTGCAGCTTTACTCGCTGGCCACGCCCAATGGCGTGAAGGTCACAGTGATGCTCGAGGAGTTGCTCGCGCTCGGCCACACGGGCGCTGAATATGATGCCTGGCTGATCCGCATTCAGGAGGGCGATCAATTCGGCAGTGGCTTCGTCGCGGTGAACCCCAATTCGAAGATCCCCGCGCTGATGGATCGCAGCGGCCCCGAGCCGATCCGCATCTTCGAATCCGGCGCGATCCTGATGCACCTCGCCGAGAAGTTCGGCGCCTTCCTGCCGACGGACGGCAAGACCCGCGCTGAATGCCTCTCCTGGCTGTTCTGGCAGATGGGCAGCGCGCCCTATCTCGGCGGTGGCTTCGGCCATTTCTACGCCTATGCACCGATCAAGATCGAATATGCGATCGATCGCTTCTCGATGGAGGTGAAGCGCCTGTTCGACGTGCTCGACCGCCGCCTCGCCGAGAGCGAATATCTCGCCGGCCCCGATTACACGATTGCCGATATCGCCACCTGGCCCTGGTATGGCAGCCTCGCCAAGGGGTTCGCCTATAATGACGCGGCCGAGTTCCTGCAGATGCAGGAATATAAAAACGTCCAGCGCTGGGTCGACCTGATCGCCGAGCGCCCGGCGGTGAAGCGCGGTCGCATGGTCAACCGAGTCATCGGCGATCCAGCCAGCCAGCTGCATGAGCGCCACGACGCGAGCGATTTCCTGACAAAGACGCAGGACAAGCTTCAACCGGCTGAGTGAGCCGCAATTTCTGTTTTCGCAGCAACAGCATTGCTTGAAATTCGGATGTCGGCGACTATCGCCTCGCAAACGGGCGGGCGATTGATTTTTTCATGCAAGATCTGACTGAAGACCGAACGGGGACGGCGGAAGCCGTCGCTGCGTTGAACGCGCATATCGACAGGCTGAGCGAACAATTCGTCGCGCGCCGGGCCCTGCTCGAGCTGGTCATGCTGGGGCTGATCGTCCGCGAGCATGTCCTGCTGATCGGGCCGCCCGGCACCGGCAAGTCGGCGGCAGTGCAGGCGGTCGCCGGCGCGATCGACGCGACCACGTTCGAATATCTGCTTGGGCGATTCACTGAGCCGTCCGAACTGTTCGGCGCGCTCGATCTGAACGCCTTGAAGGAGGGACGGGTCGAGCCGGTCACCACCGGCATGCTGCCCCAGGCCGATGTCGCGTTTCTCGACGAGATCTTCCTCGGTTCGACCGCGATCCTCAATTCGCTGCTGAAAATCCTCAATGAGCGGACCTATCGTCGCGGCCGATACAGCATGACCACGCCGCTGATCTCCTGTGTTGCCGCGTCTAACGCGCTGCCCGACGATCCGGCGCTCGCCGCGTTCGCTGACCGCTTTCTGATCACGATGTTCGTCGATCCGGTCGGCGAGAAGGAACTGCCCGACCTGCTCCGGACCGGCTGGCGGATGAACATCAGCGAGACGGACCCGATCCCGCCAGTCGGCAAGCCGATGATCGCTGGCCTGCACCGGGCCGCGCTCGCCGTCGACATGGGCCCGATCGGCGAGACCTATGCCCATATCGTGCGCAAGCTCCGCCTGATCGGCGTGACCATGTCGGATCGCAAGATCGTCAAGGCGCAGAAGCTGATCGCCGCGGCCGCTTTGCTGCGCGGTGCGGATACGGCTGGCCCGGAGGATCTGTGGCCGATCACCTATCTGGTCCAGGACAAGGCCCAGCAGGCCGAGGCGAGCGAGGTGCTCCACGCCGAGCTCAAGGACAGCTTCAACCCGGTGCTGACCGACAGCGTTACGCGCGCGACCTATGGCCCCACGGCGCACGCCGCGCACCTGACTGAGCAGGCGACCCGATTGCTGGAAACCCGTCCGGCGCTGAACACTGATCGCCTGTACGAAATCTGGCTGGTGCGGCTTGAGACCATGCTGACGCGGATCGACGCGGCCTTTGCCGGCGATGCGCTGCCGCAACAGCTCCGCATCCTTCGCGCCAGTATCAAGAGCGTGCTGGACGCGCCACAGACGGTCGACGCCCCGGCTGCGACGCCTGAGGAGCCGACACCGCCCGCCGTCGAGACGCCGCCTGCGGTGCAGGCCGAGCCCCAGCCGGCTCGGATGTCGATCACCGTCAGCGGCGCTCCGTCGAGCCTGCGGCCATGGGGCGGGAAGCCGCCTGGTGGGGCGGACTGATGCACTGGCGCCGCACAGCGTCGGTGCAGGAGGTCAGCGCCTTGATCGCATTCGGGCCGGGCGTGATCGATCGCACTCTGGGGAGCCTGGCGCGCAAGTCAGCACTCTTCCGGGACTTGGTGATTGATCACGGCGAAGACTGGATCGCGATTTTCGCCGCACCGCTGGCCGACGAGTCCGGCACACCCGATCGCATCCTGCCCAGCGTCGAAGGCACCGCATTATATGAAGACGCGCCGGGATGGTGGCTGCCGGTTGGCGTTGAACTCGGCGTGCCGGGCCATGCACGAGCGGTGTTGCGGCAGGCGCTGGCCGACCACCACGGTGTGCGAAGCCCATTGATCGTGGTGCCGCGCATCGCCGAGGCGTCGGATCTGACCGATCAGGCCGATATCTATGCCATCCTCAATCCGTCGCCGCTGGAGGCATATCGCCTGCTCCCGCAAGACCCTGACGCGCCGACACAGCCATGACCGAAGGAACGAAAGCTGTGGATGCCGCGGCGGCTCTGCCTGCGGCCTATGCCATATTCCTGCCTGTGCTCGAACATTTGTCGGCGCCGCTCGGGCAGCTGGTCCGCGGCCAACTCGTCCAGTTCGAACGCCTGATCGGCGGTTTCGACGAGGCCGATCTCCACTCCCAGGGTGATTTCGAGGGGCTGGGCAGTCTCACCACGCACGGCGACATCGCGCATATCGTCCAGAGCGAGCTGCTGCTCCGCACCGAGGCGCCGCTGGAATTCCTGCGCCGGCTGGCCGAGTCTGAAACCCTGTATCACGAGAAGGAATATTCCGATCCCGGCGTGAAATCGCTCTACCGGCTGACGATTTCCGTAGGGCCGGGGCTGCTCGGGCATGGGCGCGTCCTGGCGCTGGCGGCCCTGTTCTTCATGGCGCGTCTGGCGGCGGCGCGCGGGGCGGCATTCCACTGGTGCTACCTGCCGCGGGCGGATGGCGCGGTCTGGTTCGACGCCTTGTCCGTCAATACGATCAAGCGCTTCCTGCGTGCCGCCAGCTACCGCGAGGCGACAGTCGACGATGTCATCGCGGCTCAGGATTTATGGGAAAAGCTGGCGCCGGTCGCGCCGGGGCATGCCGGGCCGCGCCATATCGACTGGGTGATCGGTGCTGTCGACCGGCTACCGGCGTCGCTGTCGACCCGAGCCGTCAGCCATGCCGGCCGTGCCCTTGGCTTTGCACTGCTGCCGCCCGTGGCTGACGCGCCGCGTGCTGCGGAGATTTCGGTACGCCGCAACGGGCGTGAGGCGCGGCGCGCCATCATCGAATTCCCCGCCGAAACACTGTGCCTGTCGGCGATCAATTCGCCCTTCGCGCCGACGAGGGCGTCATCGGGGTCGCCCAGCACCGGTGTGGGGCCGCAACTGGTCGGCTGGGAGCCGCTTTATCTCGTCGTACCGCACGAGTCCGTGAAACTGCTGCGCGTGCGGGACGGTATCCTGATCCTGATTTCAGGCAAAAGGTTGGAAATAGGCGAGGCATATTTCGTGCGGCTGGCGCCCGGCGTGCGACTGGCGGGCATCCGTCTCAAAACAATCAGAAACCTGTCTGTGCTGCTGCAATCCGATCGCTCCGGCAAAGAGAGGCTGATTCACACCGCAGTACAACTGTCGGCGGAGATGGCGCCGGTCGGTGCGCGCAACGTGCGCGCGGCGGATGCGATCACCAACCATTTGTTCAAGGGCCAGCATCCTTATGCCCTTCCCTTGCTCTTCGATGGCATAGGGGCGACATTCTATTCGACTCACGGGCGCGAATTCGCCTTTGATTTCGCCGATCACGGCCGGGAGGCGGGGTTTCGGGTCGCTCATGATCGGCCGCCGATCCTGCACGCCAATGGCGTGCACCGCGTCGTCAAGGCGAAGACGGACGATGCGGTGTTTTACAAAATCCTCAAAACCAGCAACGCGGTCATCAGCCAGTATCGCGAGAATGATGTGCCGATCGATCCCGATCGCCTGTTCGGCATGGTCTATTCGGGGTCGCACTCCAGCCTTGCCTATAGCGTCAGACCCAATGTCTGGACGGTGGCGGGACATGAGGTGAGCCCGTGCTTCGACACAGAGCCCTATGAAACGCCTCTGATGGCCAAGATGCGGGACGATGCCATCGTCGCGTCGATCTGGTCCGACGCCCGTCGTGGCGGCAACGGCACCCTGTGTAACGTCGATATCCGTGGTGGGGAGATCACGGCACGGCACACGGTGGCCAGGATGGAGGATATGGCGGCTATCGTTGACCTTCAGGTCACGCATAATGGCATTTGGGCGGTGGCCGCGGACGAGGCTGGTGATCCCGCGCAACTGCTGTGCTTCCACCGCAAGAACCGCAACACGGCGCCCCAATGCACCCGCTTCGATCTCGACGAGTTTATCGAGAAAGCGGTCGATATCGATCCGGATGGGGTGATGAATGGCTGATCGCAGCTTCGTCGCCACGCGTAGCAAACGGGCGATCGGCCGAGCCTTTCCGGACAGTCCGACGCTGTTGCGGTCACCGATGTGCGACGGCCTGGCATTTGTCGGGCAGACCTCTCCCGATCTTTCCCGCCTCCGCGCGCTGCGCGACCACATCATTGGCCTGTGGCGCGGCGCTTTGGGTGATGGGACTGACCTCGACCTGCTGATTGTCGCCTTTGACCGGCCGATTCCCGTCGATTCCACCGCCTGGCCGGCCGCGCTGCCGCTGGCGGCATCGGCGGCGGGCACGCTGGCCAGCTATGTCGATCTGCCGCGTCCGCCCGCCATGGGCATTCCGGCCGGGCCGGGCACTCTGCCCCGGCAGATCGATCTGTGGTGGGGCGGGCATCCCCACCGCATCGTCGTTGACACGCTCGCTGCCGTACCGATCACGCTATTGTGGGATGCGCCGGTGGTGATCGTGCATCGGTCGAGGGCGGCGGTCGCGCAGGTAGCAGACAACGCCTCGGGGTCCGCTCGAGATGGCACCGCGCACGTCTCCCGTGCCCGCGTCCCGATCGTGGCGGAAGGCGCCGAGCCGTTCGGTGAAACCGAGGCTGCGCTCCGCGCGCTTGAGGAGCGGACCAGGCTTGGGGCGATCTTCAAGCAGGCGCTGGGCAAGCTTTTCGGCCCCCGATCCCTGGGCGAAAGCGAGGGCGCGGGCGGAAAAGCGGGTGGTGGCGCCGGTACCGCGCCGCCACGCGAACCCGGCGTGCTGGAGAATCTGGCTGGTTGGGTCCGCTGGCACACGCCGCTTGGCAAAGGACTCATCGAGCGATTTGGCGATCGCATGAAGCTCGTTGAAAAGCTGCTGTCCTCGGGCGACGTCGACAGTGCGCTGAAGCTGGCGCTCAAGCTCGGTAATGCTGATGGCGCGGATGGCAAACGCACGTTATTCCCAACGCGTCTTCCGGATATGAGGGCGACGCTGGACTTCAACATCGGCTTTGTCGGTGCGCTGATGCCGATCCTTGGGGACGCCAGCTTTCACTCCCTCAGAACGCGCTATGCCGAACTGGCCAAGTCGCTTGAGCGTGGCGGCGATTATCGGCGCGCGGCCTATATCCATGCGCAATTGCTCAGCGATCACCGCGCCGCAGTGCTGACGCTTGAAAAGGGCGAGCTGTACACAGAAGCAGCCCGACTCGCGTTCGACGCGAAGCTTGAGCCGGCGCTGTACATCCGTCTGTTCTACAAGGCGGGCGCCCACGATACCGCGCTGGCGCTGGCCCGACGCAGTGGCTGTTTCGATCAGCTGGCGGAGGAAAGCCGTACAGCGAATCCGGAATTCCACGCCTATGTGGTGAGGGCCTGGACCGACATGCTGGTAGCGACCGGGCAGCCGCTCCGGGCGCTGCAGATCACGGACAGCATGGCGTTGCTCGCCGAGCCTGATCCGCTGCTGATCGCGAAGCGCGCATCGTGGCTACGCCAGCTACTGGAGACGGATGCGCGCGATGGTCTGCCGGTCGAGGCAATCATACGCTGCCTGCTCACCGCGACATGGACGGTGGAGGATATCGCCCCCGACGGGCTGGAGGATTTCCCGGTGATGGACCCGGTCCGGGGATCGGGGCCGTTTCCCGCCTTGTTCGAACGGGTTCAGGCGCTGGTGCGGCACGAGGGTGACGATCCCCGGCAAGAGATGATCGCGCTTCTTGATGCGATGGTCCGCATGGCCAATCCGGAAGCCCGCGAACAGGCGGCGTTCTGGCGCGGCCCCGCGCAGATCATCATTGAGGTGTTTGCGCGGTCTCTGCTCGAAAGCGCATCCGCCGGGCTGTCGCAGTCCAACCAGCAGGCGCTGACAACACTGCTCAAGGCCGCTGACTTGCGCGTGTTCGCGACAGATCTCGCCAAGCTGCGCAAGCTGCATGTCGTGGCGCCCGCACGGCAGGAAAACTGGAAGCTGCCGCCACCAGCGACGCGATCCTCGGCAATCCGGCACGCCTGCCTGCTGCACAATGGCACGATGATGACATGGCGCGAGAACAGCTTGTTGCAGCTGCTCGATCGCCATGGCCGTGCGCTCTGGCAGGGGAATGTCAGCGACGTCACAGCCTTGATCGCAATCGGCAGCAGTCCGCATGTCATTGTCGTCCAGCAACGGGATGGCGCAAGCCTGCTGACGCGCTTCGCCAGCCATAGGCGCAGCTTCCACCCCATCGGCGAGATTGATCTGGCGGCGCATCACGACGTCACGTCGGAGGGGCAATGGCTGGTGCAGATCGGCGGCGAGATCGGCGCGCTGGACCTGGTCAAATTATGCGCCGACGTGCCGGAGATCGAGTTCCTGTGGTCCTGCGCGCTGACCAGGCAGGTGCGTGCATTGTGCTTCCTGCACGATCCCGCGGCACCAGGCTGGCTGACGCGCAATCTGCAACCCGGTCGTGCCGGCGTGCTGGAGATGTGGAAGCTGCGTCAGACCCGCGAGCTGGAAACCAGGATTGGCCGGCCGATTGGCAAGGAGGGCAGCGTGATGCCGCCAGCGGATTGGGTCTGGACGCAGCAACATAATTACAGGTTGTCCGATTCACGGGTGCCCGATGTAGTGATGCCGTTCGTGGTCTGGACTGATGCGGCTGAGCGCGAAATCGCGCGTGCAATGGAGTTCAGGCGGGCCTCGGCGCCCGGCCTCGACACCGTGCAGAGCTGCGACTTTCAGCGCGCTCATGCCTCCCTCGACCTCCCGGGCTCGGTCGCGGGAAACGCGATCCTGACGACGATCGTCGTGGCAGCCGGGTCAAAGCCGGTCAGCATGATGGTGCAGCATGAGGTCGATACGTCGCTGACCTGCCTCGCGCGGGGCACGCGCATCGGCGACGGGAGTGATCGCTCGAACATCGTGCTGCTGGCCGATCCGCATGGCCGCCTCTTGCAGGTCGATCTCGGGACGCGGCACGTCACCGTTTTTTGAGTCGCGCTGGCTCGCGCCCAGATCAGAGCAGAACGTCGCCCCAAATGCCGCGAGTTCGCATCGCCGCGAGCTGATCGGGCGTGTCGATATCCTCGCCCAACCCCGGCCGCGCCACGACCGTGAAGCGCAGGCCTGCTTGCGCGGCTTCGGCGCGGTGTGCCGCGATGCTGTCCATGCCGTAGCGATAGGGGATCAGCCCAGGCCGCCGCAGCAGCAGCGCGTTGGTGCCCCGGCCCTCGGTATCGCACGCCGCGACCACGTCGCTGTCCTCCCCGGCCGCGATCAGCGCGGCGAGATCGTCCACCGTCAGGAAGGGCAGGTCGCAACTCAGCGCCATCACCGGCGTATCCGCCAGCGCAGCGACAATCGCGGACGCCTGCGCCAGCGCGTCGTTCAGGCCATCGCCCGCCTCCACAATCGCCTGCGCACCCACCGCCCGGGCGGCCTCCAGCACAACCTCGCTGCGGCTGATCACATGGCAGTCACCCACCCGGCTTGCGACCCCAAGCACATGCTCGAAAAAGCGCCGGTTGAGCGCCTCACGTTCGGCCACGCTTAGCGCCGCGGCCAGCCGGGTCTTGCCCTCGGCAAAGGGCCGGACGGGGAGGAGGATGCGGGGTGTCACCGCGCCCGGGGCGGCCCGATCCGCCGCGCCATGGCGATCGTCTCGGCCGCCAGCCGCGCCTGGTCGGCATCGTCGCGCATCAGCGTTGGCACGGCGAGGACCTTGAGACCGCTGGGCGCAAGATCGGCATCCGCTGCATCGATGATCAGCCCGTCGAGCAGGGCGCCGTAATGGTCGGCGATGGCGGATGGCGTCGTCGGGAGCCCGAGCTCGTCCATGATCTTCGCCGCCGGGCCCTTCACCGCCTTGCCCGCGATGAAGGGCGAGACGGCAATGCACGGCACTGTCCGTGCCGCCAGCCGATCGGCGATGCCGGGGAGCGCAAGGATCGGGGCAATGCTGAGCAGCGGGTTGGATGGGCAAAGGATGATCGCCTCGAGCGCGGGATCGTCGAGCGCCGCAACCAACCCAATGCCGGGCCGCGCCACCTCCACCCCATCGAAACGGATCGACCGGAAGCGCGGCTGGCACTGGCGCCGCACGAAATAGTCCTGGAAAGGCAGTTCGCCCTCATCGGTATCGACCATCGATCGCACCGGATCGTCGCTCATCGGCACGATCGCCTGGCGGATGCCGAGCCGCCTCGCGAAGTCGGCCGTCACCGTCGACAGCGTCTCCCCGGCGCGCAGCCTTTGCCCGCGCAACACATGAGTCGCCAGGTCGCGGTCGCCGAGCCTGAACCAGGTCTCGCCGCCAAGCTTCGCCGCCGCGTCCATGAACGCCCAGCTTTCGTCCTGTTGGCCCCAGCCAAGCTCGCGATTGTTGATACCCGCCAGCGTGTAGAGGACGGTATCGATATCCGGGCTGATGCTCAGCCCCATATGCTCGAAATCGTCGCCGGTATTGACCGCGACGACGAGCTCGCCGGGCGCCAACACCGCCGCCAGGCCGTTCGCCAGCTTGGCCCCGCCAACACCGCCTGCAAGCGCAAGGATCATGGGAACAGGTCCATATGCCGGGGCCGGATCAGGTCAGCCGCCTTGCCCCCAACGCCGGCGAGCCGCAGGCCCCGGATCAACACGATCGGCGTCCCCTCATTGGCTTGTCCCATCACCAGCGATGCCGTCGCCGCGACCTCGTCGGCCAGCCCAAGCTCGCTTGTCTCGAGCTTGCGATCATACAGGTCGGCGCTGCCGCGCAGATCGAGCAGGGCAGCCATGCCGCTCACCCCGATCGCCGTTCCGGTCGTGCCCTGCCGCCACGCGCGCCCGAGGCTGTCGATGATCAGTACCGCCACCTGTCGGCCCGTCCGCTCCTGCAATGCAGTGCGGAGCGCGTCGCAGGTCGCGTCAGGGTCGACCGGCAGCAACAGCGCATGCGGGCCGCCCTCATGCTCGATGTTCGACTGATCGATCCCGGCATTGGCGAGCACCAGCCCAAGCCGGTGCCGCACGATGATCACGCCCGGCCGTACCCGCATCACCTCGGCCGATTCACCCAGGATCAGCTCGACCAGCCGCGGATCCTTTGCGCATTGGGGTGCCAGTTCGATCGCCCGCGCCGAGGGTTCGACATCAGCCAGCGCAACGCTCCGCCCTTCGGCCTTGGAGACGATCTTCTGCGCCAGCACGATGACATCGCCATCGCCCAGCGTGAGTGCCGACGCGGCCAGCGCGTCGAGGACAGCGGTGGCGAGATCGGCACCGGGCGCAATCAGCGGCACCCCGCCAAGCGCGGTCACGGAAAAGGCGGCATTGGCCGTCATCGGGTCTGTGTCGCACTCCGGTGATGCGGATGCCGCAACCGGGCATCGTTAAGTGCCGGTTGAGCGCGATCAGAACCGAGGTCAAGCCTTGGCGCCCACCGGTTCTTCGAGGCCTTGCCCATGCCGGTCAGAAGGATTTGGGCAGCCCGAGCACATGAGTCGCGACATGGCTGAGGATCAGGTTCGTCGAGATCGGCGCCACCTGATAGAGCCGCGTCTCGCGGAACTTGCGCTCCACGTCATATTCCTCGGAGAAGCCGAAGCCGCCATGCGTCTGCAGGCACATATCGGCTGCGAACCATGATGCCTCGGAGGCAAGCAGCTTCGCCATGTTCGCCTCGGTGCCGCACGGCACGCCGGCCTCGAACATTGCCGCGGCCTTCGCGACCATCTCAGCCGCCGCGGTCACCATGATATGGGCGCGGGCGATCGGGAACTGCACGCCCTGGTTCTGCCCGATCGGCCGTCCGAACACCGATCGTTCGCGTGCATAAGCGGACGCGCGGTCAATGAAGAAGCGCCCGTCGCCGATGCATTCGCTGGCGATCAGGATCCGCTCCGCGTTCATGCCGTCGATGATATAGCGAAAGCCCTTGCCCTCCTCGCCGATCAGGTTTGCGGCCGGGACGACCAGATCGTCGAAGAACAATTCGGTCGTGGCGTGGTTGAGCATGGTCCTGACCGGCCGGATGGTGAGTCCGTTGCCGATCGCACCGCGCATCTCGACGAGCAGCACGCTGAGGCCGTCGGTCGGCTTGGCTGCATCGTCGCGCGGGCTGGTGCGGACGAGCAGCACCATCAAGTCGCTATGCTCGGCCCGGCTGATCCAGATCTTCTGGCCGTTGACCACATAGGTGTCGCCGTCGCGCCGTGCGGTCGTGGTGATGCGGCTGGTGTCGGTGCCGCTGCCCGGCTCGGTCACGCCGAAGGCCTGTAGCCTGAGCTCGCCCTTGGCGATCGCGGGGAGATAGCGCTCCTTCTGCGCATCGCTGCCGTGGCGGAGCAACGTCCCCATCGTATACATCTGGGCATGGCAGGCACCGCCATTGCCGCCCGAGCGATGCACTTCCTCGAGGATCGCCGCCGCGACCGACAGGCCAAGCCCGGATCCGCCATAGGCTTCGGGGATCAACACCGAGAGATAGCCCTGTGTCGCGAGCGCCGAGACGAACGCCTCGGGATAAGCGCGCTCGCGGTCCAGCTCCTGCCAGTAGCGGCCGGGGAAATCGTCGCACAGCCGCCGCACCGAGGCGCGGATCTCGGCGATGTCCGCTGAATCGGGGTGTTCCATGCACTGCCTCCTGGAACACGCCCTGTGCCGCGCCCGCGCGGCGACGGCAAGCTCAGTGCAGTTTGAGGCGTGGCCTGATGATGGTGTTCACCCGTCCGATCACGATCAGTCCCAGCCCGCGCAGCCAGCCATGGATCGCGATCAGATGCATGCGGTAGAGCGAGACATAGACGAAGCGGGCGATCCGCCCCTCGATCGCCATCCGCCCGCCGATGAGATTGCCCATCAGGCTGCCGACCGTCGAGAAGCGGCTGATCGACACCAGCGAGCCATGGTCGTGATATTCGAACGGTACGAGCTCGCGCCCGTCCATCAGCCGCACCAGATTGTGGAACACAGCGCTCGCCATCTGATGCGCTGCCTGGGCGCGCGGCGGCACGGCGCGGCCGGTCTTGGGGTCGGGGCAGGAGCAGCAATCGCCCAGCGCGAAGACGCGGTCGTCCAGCGTGGTCTGCAGGGTGGGCCGGACGAGCAGCTGGCAATTGGGATTGGTCTCGAGCCCGCCGATATGGTCGAGCGTCGCAGCGCCGCGCACACCCGCCGCCCAGACCCGCAGCTCACTCGGGATGCGCTCGCCCCCACCGGTGACGATCGCGTCGGCGGTCACCTCGGTAACGCGCGTATCGGTCAGCACCCGCACGCCCAGCGTTTCCAGCTCGGCGCGCGCGGCGCCGGCCAGCTTTTCGGGGAGCGCGGGGAGGATTCGCGGCCCCGCCTCGATCAGCGTCACCTGCAGCCGGCTCTCGTCGAATGTCTCGAGTCCGTAATAGCGCAACGCTGCGGCCGAGTTGAACAGTTCGGCGGTCAGCTCAACCCCCGTCGCGCCGCCGCCCACCACCGCGATGCGGACATGTTCGTCGGACGTCGGATCGGTGCTCATCGCCCGTGAGACGCGCAGGCAATGGTTGAGCAGCCGGTTGCGGAAACGGTCAGCCTCGGCCCGATCGTCGAGCACCATGCAATGTTCGCGCGCACCCGGCGTGCCGAAGTCGTTAGTCACCGATCCGACCGCGAGGACGAGATAGTCGTAGCGGATGCGGTGGCGGCCGATCAGCTCGCTGCCATCCTCATCGAGCAGCGGCGCGACGATGATCTCGCGCTCGGCGCGGTCGACACCTTCGAGTGTTCCAAGGAAGAAGCGATAGCCCCAGCGATGGCAGTGGCTGCGATAGCCGACCTCGTCGAGATTGGCGTCGAGTGACCCCGCTGCGACCTCGTGGAGCAGCGGCTTCCAGATATGGGTTCGGTTGCGTTCCACGAGGATGATGTCGTGCCGCTTGCGCCCATATTTCGCGCCGAGCCGCCGTGCGAGCTCGAGTCCGCCCGCGCCGCCGCCGACGATCACAATCTGAATTTTGCGCTGTTCCAACCCGGCCTCCCGGTGTTCCAAATGAGCGATCATTGGCTGTTTGGCGAGTGCAATTACGCAGACAATTGCCGTCCGATCGACTTTTTCCCTCCTTGGGGTGTTCCACCTGATGCTCATCGGGGGTGGAACACGGTGTTCCGATTTTGGGATCACGTGAGTCGTCACCGTAATGGTTATGTTCTGGTGCAACGCCAAGTTACGCGGGGGATGAAAAATGCTGGCTCACGACTTTGCGATTCCACGGAATCGTGTCGACCTGCTCCTCGATCAGGCCCCGCTTGAGAAGGCGCGCCACATCCAGGCGCAGCGCCGCTTGCGCGACGAGATCCTCGGTGCCGAGCTGTTTGGCGATCCAGGCTGGGATCTGATGCTCGATCTCTATGTCGCCCAGGCGAGCGGCAAGCGCGTTTCAGTGACGAGCGCGGCGATCGGGTCGGGCAAGCCGATGTCGACCGGGCTGCGCTGGGTCAAGCTTCTGATCGAGCACGGCCTGATCCTGCGCGAGGCCGATCCGCATGACGGCCGCCGCTCCTATCTCCATTTGACCGACAACGCGCTCGACGCGCTCGAGGATTTCCTGGGCCGCTGCTGAAGCGGTGATTTCCCGGTGACCGACCATGACGGGCGCGCGAATGAGTGCGTCCGCGTCGGGCGTTGTTCCATGTTCCATGCGGTGTTCCACTTTCATGTCCGGTGATCCGCGGCACACGAAACACCTGATTTTTCGCATCGTCTGATCCCCAGACCGGTTCCGGATCGACTTTTGTCCGCCGGAGCGGCTAAGCGCGACTGCGGTCGAGCGAGGAATGACGATGCTGAACGGTGCGGTGCTGGTAACGGGCGGTGCAGGCTATATCGGCAGCCATGCCGTGCTGGCGTTGCTCGATGCCGGCCACAGGGTGGTGGTGATCGACAATCTCACCACCGGCTTCGCCTGGGCTGTCGATCCACGCGCAACGCTCATCCAGGGCAATATCGAGGACGATGATGTGGTGCGCGCTGCGCTGCGCGATCACAATGTCCGCGCGATCATGCATTTCGCCGGCTCGATCGTGGTGCCCGAATCGGTCATCGATCCGCTCAAATATTACCGCAACAACACGGTCGCCAGCCGCGCCCTGCTTGAAAGCGCGGTAGCCTGCGGCGTGCCGCATTTCATCTTCTCCTCGACCGCCGCGACCTACGGCACGCCTGAAAAAGTGCCGGTCTCGGAGAGCGACCCGACCGTGCCGATCAACCCCTATGGCACCTCGAAGCTGATGACCGAGGCGATGTTGCGCGATGTCGCCGCCGCCCATCCGATCAACTATTGTGCGCTGCGCTATTTCAACGTCGCCGGCGCAGACCCGAAGGGCCGCACCGGCCAGTCGACCGCGGGTGCTACCCATCTCATCAAGATCGCGGTGGAAGCAGCGACCGGAAAACGCGAGTCGGTCGGGGTGTTCGGCACCGATTACGACACGCCCGATGGCACCGGCGTGCGCGACTATATCCATGTCAGCGATCTCGCCGCGGCCCATGTCGCGGCACTCGACCTGCTGGTCGCGGAGCCGGCGCGCAGCCATATCCTCAACGCCGGCTATGGCCGGGGCTTCTCGGTGCTAGAGGTGCTCGATGCGGTCGACCGCGTCACCAATATGAAGCTGAACCGGGTCGTCCAGGGCCGCCGCCTCGGCGATGCGGGCGAACTGGTCGCCGACAATCGCGCGATCCTGGCGACGCTCGACTGGCGGCCGGCGCGCGACAATCTCGATACGATCGTCACTGATGCGCTGGCATGGGAAAGGGCTCTGCAGCAGCGCGTGTAGACTGCCTTCCCGCGAAGATGACAAAACTGTTCATTGCGGCGCAACACCGCCCCGTCTAGGCGACCCGCGAATGCGTTCGGCCTCCTTCCAATCCGAGCCGGACCGGCCTCGCGCATCGCTGCGCCGCCGCGCCGGCTCTTTTCTGCTGGCCCTCGCCGCCGAGCTGCTGATCGTGCTCGGGCTGATCACGCTCGCGTGGCGCGAGCCTTCCCCGCCGAAACCGAAGCCCGAACCAAACACTTTCAGCCTGATGCCGTCGCCCACGAAGAAGGCAGCGACGACGAAGGCGTCGCACAGCAGCGCGCATTCGAAGAGCGCCGCCCCCAAGACGACACCGCCGACCCCGATCGTCCCGCCTGTCCTCAGCAAGCCCGCGCCCAACCCGATGCTCAACGACAAGGAGCTGTTCGACGCGGCGGACATTTCCAAGATGCACGGCGACACCGGCGACACCGGCGACAGTAAAGCCGCCTATGGCCCGGGCGAGGGGCCGGGCGGCGAGCGGCTGTTCAATGCCGAATGGTACCGCGAGCCGACCGATGGGGAACTCGCCCATTATCTGCCGCCGACGGTGAGGCTGGGAAGCTGGGCGGAGATCGCCTGCAAGACGATCCCGGACTATCATGTCGAGAATTGCCGTTCGCTCGGCGAATCTCCGGTCGGCTCCGGTCTGGCCAGATCATTGCGGCTCGCCGCCTGGCAGTTCCGAGTCCGCCCGCCGAGGATCGGCGGCAAGACGCTGATCGGAGCCTGGGTGCGCATCCATTTCGACTTTTCGAAGCAGAAGAAAAAAGACGAGCCCCAGCCCGAGGCCGACGCGGACGCGCAATGAACGATGCTGCGCGGTGGTGATCCGACGCGGTTATCAGGGAATTGCTTTTTTTCTTGGTGCCGCTGCGAGGTATATTTCTACCGTTTAACAATAGCTTGGGTGAACTTCTCGTAACTCAGGCCACGCCGGAACAGGGAATAACAGGGAAATTAACAGGGAATAACAGGGAAATTCGGGCGCCAGCGGCCAACCGCGTCAGGCGAAATATCAAATGCCGACGATGGGAAAGAGCGGTCCGGGATTCTGAGTGTCCCGTGGCATCATACTGCACCCTCCGACGATGCGGTTGAATCACACCCTTGCACGATCCGGCCTCAGGCCAGGCGACTCCAGTTCAGCCAGATGCCCACAGCATGGACGACGGCGAACCCCAGTACGATCGCTGAACTCCAGACCAGAAAGGTCGGGCTGCGATCGGGCATGCGCGTGAGCATCAGTGGCAGGGCAGCAGCGCGCAACGTGAAGGCCGTGCAAATGGCAATCAGCGCCGGCTGCAACAGCGGCAGGCGCGGCAGCATTCCGGCTCCGGAGAAGGCATAAGCCGACCAGAATCCCAGCACTGTCGCGATCCCGATCGTGATGAGCGCAGGCCGCAATGACCCGCTCTCTGCCAGCCGCGCCATCCGCTCGCCGGCGCCGAGAAACCGGTACCAGGCCGGGCCGCCAATGACGCAGGCGAGGTGGAGCAGGGCGGCGCCGGCGTTCAGCATGCCCGCTGCGATCAGCCAGGCTCGTTCCATTCTCACCCCCGTGCGCCGCTTCGGCGCCAGCCCATCATCGCGCAATCGGGGTAGGTTGTCGCGAAGCGATTCCAGAAGCGCCTATGTCAGGTGTTCATTGCGATATGTAAGGTTCTATTGACATAGCTAGCGACTCGATGTAGTCAGGTTATGCTGACATAAAGTCAGCACTACCGGACGAACGGAGCGCAGATGAAGAACCGGCTGAAAGTGTTGCGGGCCGAGCGGGACTGGAGCCAGGCTGAGCTTGGCGGCCGGCTCGGCGTCTCGCGCCAGGCGGTGAATGCGATCGAGACGGGCAAGCACGACCCCTCGTTGCCGCTCGCCTTCAGGATTGCGCGACTGTTTGGTCTGGCGATCGAGGAGATTTTCAATGACGGGCAGGACAGCAGCAATGGGTGACCCAGCGAACAATCCCGGTGAACGAGCGGAGGCCGCGCGCAAGCGCCGCTTTCTGGCGTTGATCGCGATCTATGTCGCGGTTGCGGTGGTGATGGTGGTCGGGACGGCGGTGTTCAAACGCCCCGGCCAGCAGGTGGAACCCAGCTGGGCGATTGCCTTTGCCATCCTCTATGTCGGCGTCTCGCTGATCGGCGGGTGGCGAATGTGCCGCGTGGTCGACGAGGTCGAGATGCGCGACAATCGCGCGGCGGCGGTGTGGGCGGGTTGCTTCTACGGCCTCACCTATCCCGTGTGGTTTTTCCTGTGGAAGGGCGGCCTCGTGCCTGAACCCAGCCATATCCTGATGTATGCCGCGACCGTGTTCGTCGCCATGGCGACCTATCTGGCACGCAAGATCTTCTGAGCCCTTCGGCCTTTCAATCGGAGAAAATCGATGAAGACCATGTTGCGCGGCGCGCTCGCCGCGTTGCTGATGATGCTCGTCGCCGGTGCAGCCCAGGCGGAGGAGGCGCATCCGGCGCTGTGGAAGGTGCAGCGCGGCGACACGACCATCTATCTGTTCGGCACCACCCATGCGCTGAAGCCGGAGGTGACCTGGTTCGACGGGCCGGTGAAGGCTGCGTTCGACCAGAGCCAGGAACTGGTGCTCGAAGTGATCGAACCCGATCCGGCGCGGATGGCCGTGATCGTCCGCACGGCGACGACCAGCGACACCAGGCCGTTGATCGATCGGCTGCCCGAAAAGGCGCGGACAGCCTATGCGCAACGTCTCGCCTCCTTCGGCCTCCCACCGGCCGCCTTCGACCGGTTCGACCCCTGGTTCGCGATGGTGAATTTCGGGGGCCTCGCGCTCCGCCAGGCGGGGTATGATACGAATCTCAGTTGCGAACATGTCCTCGTCGCCGCGGCGCGGAATTCGAGCAAGGCGCTGGTCGGACTCGAAACCCCTGAGCAGCAATTCGGCTATTTCAAATCGGCGCCGGTGCCCTTGCAGCTTGAGTCGCTGGTCCGGTTGCTCGACCACGAAGACCGCACCGCCGAAGTCGTCGACAACATTGCCCGGTTGTGGCGCGGCGGCGATCCGGACGGCGTAGCCGCCGCGATGAACGTGGAATTCACCTCACCCGCCTTTGCCAGGACGATCGTCACGGATCGCAACGCGCGCTGGGCGCAGTGGATCGAGGCGCGGCTGGCCAGGCCCGGCATCGTGTTCGTGGCGGTAGGTGCCGGGCATTTGGGCGGAAAGGAGAGCGTGCAGGCGGTGCTGGCGCAGGGCGGGATCAAGGCCGAACGGGTTTATTGATCAGCGCCGCGAAAGTTCGCCCGCCTCCATCGCCGGTGGCAGTGTCGGGTTGGTGCTGTGCCAGGTCGGTATCCAGGCGCTTGGCTGATGCCCCCACATGTTGAGCTGCCCAAGCGCGTCGAACAGGCCGAGAAACTGGTGATAGGTCGCGCCCTCCAGCTCCTCGGCGATCGGGCAGCCAAGCGTCACGACCTTCAGGCCCGCCGTCTTCTCCGCATCGAGCGAGCGCAGTGCATTGCCGATCGCGAGTGCGCCCTTGCTGTGGCCGATCACGGTGGAGAAGGGCGTCGCCCGATCCCGCATCAGCGCGTGCAGCACGTCGGACGAGCCCGATCCGTGGCGAAAGACCGGCGCACCGTGCAGCGTCTTCGCGTCAGGCACCGAGGCGGCGAGCTTGCGCCCGATCGTCGCAGCCTGTGGCGCGACATTGGCCAGCGCATTCTGCACCACGCTCTTCGTGCCGAGATAATCGTGCAGGCCGAAACCGAACCAGCCGCCCATGCCCTGCAGCATCATATCGGCCAGGCCATAGCCCGGTACGATCGCCAGCACCGGCTTTTGCAGGGCCACCGACACATCCCAGGCAAGCGCCGCGCTGCCGAGCGCCGAGCTGCCCACCCCGGTGATGGTGGCGATCTCGACCGCGCGGGTCTCGGGGTACGGCGAATCCAGGAACAGGCCTACATCGTGATATTGGTGAACATAGGGCGCGGTGGTCGCGTCGATCAGCAGCAGCGAGCCCTCGGGGTTGCTCAGCGCACCAAGATCGATGATCCGCGTCGGCAGCTTTTCACCGCTGGTCGCCACCTCCAGATCGCGCCGGCGCAGATCGGCGACCAGATCGGGCACGTCGTAGAAGACTGAATCGAGCAGGGTGTTGAACAACCGGCAGGCATCGACCGCCGGCTTCACGAACGCCGCAGGCAGTTCGAACGCGTGCAGCGGCAGTATGTCCGCTATCGGTGGCTGGTTCGTGATTGCGTTCATCTCGATCGCCTCCACTACAGGGTCGCGCCGACTCTATGCCGCGCTGCAGCATAATGACAGCTTTCGGCAATGAAGGAAACGATCCACGAGAGGTCGGACCATAATGGCTCTGGTTGTGGTGCGCCCGTTCGCCAGGCCCGGAGTCGCGTGTCCCTGGCGTCTTGCGAATATCCGCAATCGGAGGCCGGGGTTTCATCGTCCAGTCAGCCAGTGTTCACACGAAGCGCCCTAAGGTTTCGGCTCGCGTTGAAAGGATGTGCCTCATGTCCCAGTCATTCCGGCGAGCCACGTGCGCCATGGTCGCGCTGGTGACAGCCATCTCCCCGCTCTCGGCAACGATCGCTTCGGCCCAGTCCTACCCAGCGCCCCAACCCGATTATCAGGACGCGCCGCAGCAAGGCTATCAGGCGCCCCCACCTGATTATCAGGGCTCTGACTATGATGCCCCGCCGCCTCCCGGTTATGACGCACCTCCCCCCGGCTATGACGGCACGGAGCTGCCTCCACCGCCACCCGGCTATCAGCAGGATCAGGCGGACGCCGCGCAGCAACAGCAGGACCAGCGCTACGAGGCTTATGCCGAGGACTGGTCGGAGCGGAACTGCGTCAGGGCGCGGAGCAACGCGGCCGCGGGCGCGGTGATCGGCGGGCTGTTCGGCGCGCTGCTCGGTTCGAGCATTGCCGGCCGTCATGATCGCGGCGCTGGCGCCTTTGTCGGCGGCGTGGCTGGTGCTGCGGGTGGCGCGGCGATCGGCGATTCAAGCCGCAACGATACCAGCCCCGGTTGCCCGCCCGGCTATGTCATGCGCGGCGGCGCCCCGGCCTTTTATTATGAAGGCTATGGCGATTCCTATTATTACGCCGCCCCGGGCTGGTACCGGCCCTGGTATTTCTATGAAGGCCGCTGGCTGTACCGGCCTTACCCCTATCATGGCTGGTATTATCGCCATTATGGCTATGGCCGGCCCTATGGCGGCGGTTATCGGTACGGCGGCGGCTACCGCCATTATGGCGGTGGATATCGCGGCGGCGGGCATCACCACCGTCATTGATGGCGGCATGCGCCCCGGATCAGGCCGGCAGGAAGCCGGATTGGCGCAGCCTGTCGACTGAATCCCGAGCAACCGGTGATCGCGTGCCGTTCACCAGCACGATCTCCCGGTTGCGGCCGGTGCCGACACTCTCGGATACCGCTTCGCGCGCCACCCACCAGCTCCTGTGGGTCTGTTCGCCGGGATGTCCGTCCATCTCGGCAATCGCATCGCGCAGGCGCATCAGGAGCAGCTCGCTCTGGCGCGGGCCATGGACCCGCACATAATGATCCTCGCTTTCGAGCGCGAGGACATCGCCATCGAAGCCCGGGCTCAGACGTGCATAGAGCCGAGGCCGACCTGATGCGGTAGCGGGAGGGCGCGCCGGCCTATCCGGTTCCGCGCTCCGATCCCCGGGCTTGGGCGCTGCGCCCTGCTCGCCGCGCCACTGATAGCCGCCATCGGCGTTGTAATTGCGCAGCAGATGCTCGTCCGCTCGCCGGGCCCACCAGGCGACCGCCATCACTGCGAGCGAGCACAACAAAGTGAAGGGCAGGAGCCCGGAAAAGCCGCCGAGCAGCCGCACTTCCTCGCGCCCGGTGGTCTGCCAGAGCAGCGACATGGGTATGCTCGCAAGGATCACGCCCCAGAATGTCATTGAGCCACGCGGCAGGCCGGTCATCCGGGCGATCCAGCGCCAGAAGATCATCGTCGGTCGAATCAGGACATAGGCGCCCATCAGCAGCATCCACCAGCTCCAGACGCGCGACAGGAAATTGCCCGCCAGATAGGTACCGAATGGCCCGAGAAAGCCGACCACACCCGCCAGCATCAGGATCGCCCACAGTTCCAGCAGCGCTCGGCGAAGCCATTTCACGTGATGCCACATCCCATTCGCGAAGCGCGAACCGCCACCATGACGGTTTTCCGCGGCTTTTCAAGCGCGCGGGGTTCGTTACGCATTTGAGCTTGCCCGCCAATCGCCTGCTTCCATTTCGGCCCGGCACCGATGTCGCTGGGGTATCGGCACACGAACGGGAAATCATGATGAGCTATCTTCTCAACACCAATCTCAACACCAAAGAGACCCTGCTGGTGCTGCTGTGCACCGTCATCGCTCATGCTGGTGCGCTCGCTTTCACGCTCGGCTGAAGTCACGGGCGGGGAGGGATGGATCGTCCGATCAGGGCGGGCGGTGTTGCCTTTGGCGGCGCCGCAATCGCCTTCAGGTCGATGCGCTTTCGCCGGTCCGCGCCGCGAACCATGGCCCGATCCGGCGCAACGCCTCCTCGATCCGGTCAGTCGAGACGGCAAAGCTGAAGCGCATGAAGCGGTGCCCGTCGACCGGATCGAAATCGATCCCGGGCGCCGTGGCGACTCCGGTATCGATCAGCAGCCGCATGCAGAAATCCATGCTGTCATCGGTCAAATGCCCGATATCGGCATAGATGTAGAAAGCGCCGTCGGGCGGCGCGATCTTCCGCAGCCCCAGTGCCGGCAGCGCCGCGAGCAACAGGTCGCGGTTGCGCGCATAGGTGCGGACATGCCCCTCCAGCTCGTCGCGGCAATCGAAGGCCGCCAGCCCCGCATGCTGAGCGAGCGAGGGCGGCGTCAGGAACAGATTGCCCATCCGCGCCCGCGCCGCATCGATCAAAGCGGGCGGCACGATCAGCCAGCCGAGCCGCCAGCCAGCCATGCTGAAATATTTCGAGAAGCTGTTGACGACCAGCGCCTCGGGTTCCTCCTGCAGTGCCGAGCGCGCCGGCCCGACATAGCTCAGCCCATGATAAATCTCGTCTGACACGATCCTGATGCCCCGCGCACGGCAGACCCGGGCGATCGCCGCCAGCTCCTCGGGCGCGATGATCGTGCCGGTTGGGTTGGCCGGGCTGGCGAGGATCAGCCCCTGCGGCGCCGGATCGAGCCGCTCGATCGCCGCCGCGGTGATCTGGAACCGTTCAGCCTCCCCGCAGCCGATCTCGACCGGCTCGAGGTGCAGCGCCTTCACCGTGTTGCGATAGGCGACATAGCCAGGCCGCGCGAACGCCACCCGGTCGCCCGGCGCGAACAGGCAGGACAGCGCGAGCACGAAAGCGGGCGAGGCGCCGCAGGTCAGGATTACCTGTTCGGGGTCGACCGCGACGCCATAGCGCTCCGCATAATGCCGCGCGATCCGCGCCTTGAGGGGGGCGCTCTCCCAATAGCCCATGCCGTCATTGTCGAGCACATGATGCGCGATCGCGATCGCGGCGGCCGGTGCCCCGGTCGAGGGTTGGCCGAATTCCATATGGATGATCGACCGCCCCTCGGCCGCCATCTGATGCGCCTTGCGGCTGATGACGATGGCGTGGAACGGATCGATGAGCGCTGACATGCTGCCGGCTTACAGGCTGGCGCGGCTGGCACAATTCTCTTGTCGCAAGGTGCATGCTCGATTGGATTGGCAGCGCTCCCGTGACCTGCGTAAACCAGGCCATGGCGATCTTCGAAGTCGAACTGGATATCGGCGCGGCGGGCACGCCGTTCCGGGCGCAACGGCTCCACCAGCAGCTTCGGGACGCGATTCTCGGCGGCCAGCTGAAGCCGGGCGCCCGGGTGCCGGCCAGCCGCAAGTCGGCGGCGTTGTTCGGCCTGGCGCGCACCACCGTGGTCGGGGTTTATAACCAGCTGCTCGATGAGGGGTTGCTCGTCTCGCGGCACGGATCGGGGACCTATGTCGCTGAGCGCGCCGCGTCGCCCGCCAGCACCGGGGCATCCGGCGCGGCGGCGCGGGAAGACCGGCTCAATCCCTTCTGGTCCCGGCCCGAGGTGACATCGGCTTTCGGCTTTTTCAACGACGCGACCGCTGTCGCGCCGGACATCGCCACCTGGCCGACGGTCTTCGACTTCCGTCCCGGCCTGGTCGACCTCAAGCACTTCCCGTTCGACATACTGCGCCGCGTATCGGCACAGAAGATGCGCGCCTTCGAGCAGGCGCCGTTCAACTACGGCCATCCGCAGGGCAACCCCGATCTGCGTGCGGCGATCTCGATGCATTTGTCGGTAATGCGGGCCATTGCCTGCCAGCCTGACGAACTGGTCGTCACCAGCGGCGCGCAACAGGCATTCGACCTGCTCGCCAGGATCCTGGTCGAGCCAGGCCGATCGGTGGTGGCGGTCGAGAATCCCGGCTACGCGCCGACCCGCATCCCGTTCGCCGCGGCCGGCGCGCGCCTGCATCCGGTCGATGTCGATGCGGACGGGATGATCATCGATCAGCTACCCCGCGATGCCGACATCATCTGCGTCAGCCCGTCACACCAGTTTCCGCTGGGATCGACCCTGTCGAAGGAACGGCGCAGCGCGCTGATCCGCTTCGCGCGGGAGAACAAGGCGATCATCGTCGAGGATGATTATGACGGCGAGTTCCGCGCCGCGCGCGGGCCGATCCGGGCGCTGAAGACGGTCGATGAGGACGATGTCGTCTTCTATGTCGGCACCTTCTCCAAATCGACTTTGCCGAACATCCGCCTCGGCTTCATCCTGCCGCCGCGCTGGGCGACGCGTGCGCTGGCGACCGCCAAGATCTGCGCCGACGGCCCCTGTTCGATGCCGACCCAGGCGGCGGTGACGGGGTTCATCGAAGGCGGTCACCTGACCCGCCATATCGGCAAGATGCGCCGCCTCTATGCCGAGCGCCGCGCCCTGTTGCTCGATCTGCTGCGCCGGGATTTCGCGCCATGGCTCGAGCCGGTGGAATCGGCTTACGGCATGCACGTCACGGCGCTCTCGAACGGCGCTGTCGATGTCGATGCCCTGTCGCGGACCCTGGCAGGCCGCAACGTGCATATCCGCAGCCTCAGCCGCTATTATCACGGGCCTGCAACGCAGGCGGGGCTGGTGTTCGGCTTCGGCATGATCGACCCGCCGGCGATCCTCACCGCGATGGCGATGATCCGTGAGGTGATGGCGGAGGGGTGATACGGACGGCGGGAATCGCATTCGATCGCACCGCTCGCGGCGAGATGACGCGAATTGGGGTTAGCAGTCGCTACTCTCGTCAGGATAATACGCCTTGAAATCGACATGCGTAGAGAAGATCGCCGCGAAATCTCTGCTATCGTTAAACCACACGGTCAGATGCTTGCCTATCTCAGGGTCAGCCCAATCCTCGATCGCTATGGAGGCGGTTTTGAGAAGGCCGTGCTGGTCAGAGCAGACCGACAACGATTGCCCCTTATCATCGACATAGCTGCCTTCGACGGTGTTCGCGTGCCTGTCGCGTTCGTATCGTTCGGTCGGCGTGAATGGGCCGAAAGCAACGCCCATCGGAGGGTCCAAATGCTCCACGGTGGCAATCCCGATTAGGGCCTGATCTTGATGGACGCTCACGTGCATCCGCATAGCTTCTCATATCTGCCGAACGGCGGCAAATAGGGCGACTGATGCCCGGTTGGCTTTCACTCCCGTTTCCAGTCGCTTCGCTTTCAGGTGGCTTGACCCATTCGCCGGCAACTGACCAGCTGGGAACCGGACGCCGCCAAGGCCGTCATCCAGAGCGGTAAGCAGCGTAGCTCCCGTAACTCGCGACCGCGAATGGCACGAAATAGGTCAGCAGGAGCTTCCAGATCACCAGCGAGTGGCCGCCGAAAAGCGCATCCCCCTGATTGATGCCGTTCAGGATCGTCCCGATGATCACCGCCACTGACAATGAGCGCCTGACGGAGCGCGCTGTGAATGCTCGCCTCAGAGCTTCGCCGGGTGGTGCCATGCCGGTCCTTTTTCACGGATCACCTGTGTCCGCAATGGCGCGCTTCCGGTTGGCCGGACCCTAATAAACGAAGTTGATCGCCACCGCGGGCGTGATCGATGGCGCTGTATTGTAGGAGCGCGGGATGAAGCGGGCGGCAAACAGCACCCCGAGGTTCGGCTTCCAGCTATATTCAATTGCTGGCGCGATCGCGAAGCTGTCGCTGGCGCCGTAGCGACGGGCGACCGGGACATTGCCAATATCGACTCCGGCAACATGGGTCGGCGCGGTGTGATCATAGACAAGGTCGAGCGCCAGCACCCAGCGCCGCGTCACGCTATATTCCACGGAGCCGCCAAGATCGAACGACGCGCCTGGCCGCGCCTCGCCGCGAAAACCCTGGCCGGTGCCATAGACGCTGACATCCTCCACCCGCGCCTTGCCCGGCAGCGAGGTTGAAAGGTTCAGTCGGGTCCGCAACAGGCGGCCATTGCCGAGCCAGGAATAATTCTGGGCATAGAGCGCGATGGTCGTCGCCTGCGCCCCACTGCCCAGGCCATCGCCGGGACGCGTGCCGAGCCGGTCATATTTCCCTATCGGCAGGCTTTGTTGCAGCGATAGCGCGATCGCCGGCTTCCACGGATCGGCCCGGAACGACGAGAGCCGATACTGCGCCTGCAAGGTGAGATCGCCCATCCCGACGCCCCTGGCGCCGCCTCTCGGATTGAACCCGATCACCGGCCGCGCGCCCAGCGTCAGCGTGTCGGTCACGCCGTAGAGCAGGTAGGTCAAAGACCCATAGGAATGGGCACCGCCGGCGATCCGGTCGAAGACATAGGTTTCAACGAGGGCATGGCCGCGCGGCAGGGCGGCGGCCGAGTTGGCCAGCATCGGCCCGGTCCACCATGCATCGTCGAGCGATTGCCGGGCGGGCGCCGGCGCGACGATTGTATCGGCCGGCTGCTCCTGGGCCAGCGCCGGCGCGGCGGGCAGGGCGATTGCCAGCCCGGCCAGCAGGCGGCGGGCGAGCCTCATGATCGCGGCTTTCTGAACTTGAACAGGAACTGGTCGGTATGGCCCTGGATAGACGCGTCGAACGGCCCGGCGGTGTGCGGATCCTGCGGGTTGGCGAGAATTGCGCTTTCGGATTCGAATATGAAGCCCGCGGCCTCAACCTCGCGCCGCACCACCGAGGGTTCAATCCGGTGCAGCGTATCGGTCACATTGGCCGGCGATCCTTTCGCCGCGACATGATCGAGCACGACATAGGCGCCGCCGGGCTTGAGCGCGGCGAACACGGCCTTGTTGAATGCCGCCATGTCGACCGGCCCCATGAACGGGTCTTTCAGGTCATGATAATTCTGCCCGATCCAGAAGATGTCGAGCGGCTCGGCATAGCGCGCGGCGGGCAGCGCGGATGCGGAGGTGATGGTGACATTGGGATGGCTCTTGGCGGCCCAGGCCTCGGTCTCGGCGATGCCCTTGACGATATTGGGGAAGGTGAACAGCTCGGCCGGGACCGAGGCATAGACATGCCCCTTCGGCCCCACCACCGACGCGAACAGTCGCGTGAAATAGCCCGCACCTGACGCATAGTCGGCGATCCTGTCCCCCGGTTTCACGCCGATAAAGGCAAGCGTCGCCGCCGGCTTGCGGTTTGCATCGCGCGCTGTGTCGGTTGCCGGGCGCGACGGGTCCGCGACGGCGGCGGCGATGGCTGATGGGATGGCGGGCGTCTGGGCCCGCGCGCTCGTCAGGAAGAGGGCTGGGGCCAGAAGCGCTATGGCCGTGGCGGCATAAAGCGGATGGCGCATATCGCCTCTCCTTCGATGATTGCGGATGACGCGGATTTCCGCCGCGCGGGCGCTCCCGGCAAGCTCCACATCCCGCAAAATCGGGTGATCCACTTTCTCCGCGGTTGCGGACGTGCCTTTGCGGATTCGCCCTGTCCGCCACGAAGTGGTTCGCTGAAAAGATCGAAAGTGGCGCCTGTTTCAGCGCTGGCTGACGGACGTCACATTTTGCGAGGTCGGCCTTTCATGCCCCGACACGGTTCAGCGGAGTCGCCTATCTTTGTCTGAACGAGCACGCGGATGTGCTTTCCACCTACATCGACCGACGCACCGACGTGCGTTTGATCCGCCGACTTCACCGCGAGCACAAGCGTGTCTGCGTCTTTCCAGCGCATATCCAGCCCATATTCGCAGTCGCTCTCGACACGATAAAAATTGGCGACGCGGGTCGGCTCTTGCCCCTGATGATCCGATGGATGAAGTTCAACGAGATACCCGTAAGCCGTAGTCGCTCCACCGTTGGTTTCGATCAGGATGGCATGTGTCTGTCCATCCGGCGAGGCCGCCCACGCCCGCTCCTCATGGCTAACTTCACCCGTTATGTCGCAGGAGCTGAGCAGCAATCCGGCAAGGATCATCATTTTACGCATGTCGGCAGAGTGCCTGCATCGCGCGATGTCCGCAATTGGTCGGTCGCCGTCGGCCTGCTTTCCGTCTCAACACCTGCCGGTCGGCTTTTAGGCGATGACAGCTGCAGTCGGGGCCGAAACGGCGAAACCCGGCGATTAGCGCATGTTCTCTGCTGGTTCCGGCGGTGGCGTAAAAAACCAGGGAGGGCCAACTTCAAACTTCCCGATGTTCGTCATCTCGACTTCGCAGCGATACTGCGCCAGATGCCCGAATCCGCCAGGCTTCAAGGCGATACGGCCGGTGCCTTCCATCCAATATTCCTGAGCACCTTCCCACTGTCCGCCGCCCTTGTGCAGCCGGTCGCGATCCGCCCGCGCGCTGTTGGTAAACTCCAGCCAACAATATCTGCTCATGTCGTCCGTGCCATCATCATGCACAGGTGCCGAGCAGTTTTCTCGACCTTCCGGACAGAGCACGACGGCGCTCTCCTCGAAACCGAATATGACCTTGCCTCTTATTGGTGCCGCGTCGCCATATTCCGGGTCTCCTCTGACTTGGCTTGCTTGGCGATTCCCGAAAGAAGGCTCGCTCGAGCAGCCCGCAACCAGGAGCGAAACTGCGAGTACGCGCCATTGATGTTTGCCCATCGAGCAAAGGTACACCTTGTGCCGATCTCTGCAATTGGGGTCCGGCGGCTGTCTGCCGCTCTCCCTCACTCTCTGGGCGGTCGGCTTTCCGGCGATGAAACCTAATCCCCGCCCAAACCGTCACGCGCCGGCTCCACCGCCCCCGCCTCCGCCTTCCGCCGCGATGCCAGGAAATGCCACGCCAGCAACACCGGCTCGAGCAACGCCATGCCGATGAAGATGCTCGCCAGCCGCTCAAGCGCCGGGCGGATCGCCGCGTCCGAATAGCTGTCCGGCACCAGTGTCACCAGGATCGCCAGCGTGAATTGCAGGCCGAGATAGGTGGCGCGATTGTCGCCATTCTCGATATGCCGGCCGATGATCACCCCGAGGCAGGTGCCCGCGATCAGGATCGGCGCGCCATGCGCCATGAGCCCGTGCGCGAGGAACAGCGTCGCCGCGGCAAGTGCTGCGCCGCCGAGGCACCCGAGCACGCGGTACAGCAGCCGGCGGCTGACCGGCGCAAGGCCGCCCGCGCCAAGGCCTGACACCGGCACGACCATCACCGCCATGATCGTCACGCCCGCCTGCTGAAGCTCGGGAATGCCGAACAGCGCATGCAGGACCGGCAGGAGCGCAAGCGTAACGCCGGCCTGTGCGGCGTGGCGCGCCGCATCGGGGTGCCAGCCGATCCGCATCGCGGGCGCGGGCGGCGGCCCCGGCCAGCGCCGCCGCGCGGTGAGCGTCGTCAACAGGCTGATCGTCACGCAGGCGACCGTGCCCGCCGCGACTTCGAGCAGCCGCGTCTCGGCAAAGGCGATCACATTGACCGCCGGATGCTCGAGCTTGTCGAGCAGGATCATCTCGAAGGTCAGCCCGAACAAGAACCATGCATAAGCGCGCTTGGCGGTCAGCATGCCGTACAGCCCGACAAACCCGATGATCGCCGCCGCCGCGGCGGATGCCGGCAGCGATCGCGCCGCATAAGGCACGACCAGCAGCGCCAGCCCAGCACCCAGCGCAGTGCCGGCAAGCCGCATCAGCCCGCGCAGCAATGTTTCGGAGACATGGCCGCGCATCAGCACGAAGCTCGTAAACGCAGCCCAGGCGACATTATGCGCACCGATCAGATGCGCGAGCAGGATCGCGAGCAGGATCGAGGCGACGCATTCGAACTCGTCGATCATGCGCGGCCCGGGCGTCACAAACGTCCGGAGCGCCCTGCGCACCGCCGGGCTCGGGAACCTGGCGGGATTCAAGGCCCCTTCACCACAAAGCCTCCCTTGATCACCAGCCGCACATCCCGCACCGCGGCCACGTCGCGGGTCGGATCGCCGCCGACCGCAATCAGATCGGCGAGCAGCCCCACCTTCACCGCGCCCACCTTGCCGCTGAGATGAAAGGCCCTCGCATTGCCGGAGGTCGCGGCGATCAGAACCTGCGCTGCGGGCATGCCGCTCGCAAACATCAGCTCCATCTCTCGCGCATTTTCGCCGTGGGCGAATACGCCGACATCGCCGCCCATGCACATCGGCACGCCCGCCGCGCGCGCCAGTGCGAAGCTGTGGCGGTTCTCCTCCACTGCCGCCGGCGCGGGTTCGCTCCCGTTCCAGCCGCGATAGTGCGACACGGCGTCGGAAGCGGCGAGGGTGGGGCAGAGGGCGATGCCCTTGTCGTGCATCGCCTTGAAGATCTCCAGGGTCCCGCCATAGCCATGCTCGATCGTATCCACCCCGGCGGCGATCGCGCGGCGCATGCCCTCAGCGGTCGCGGCATGGACGGCGACGGTCCGGCCCGCATCATGCGCCGCCTCGGTGCCCGCCAGCAGTTCGGCTGCCGACAGGGTCGCCCGGCTCGGCTCGCCCGGCCCCCAGCGATAATCGGCGTAGAATTTCACGACGTCCGCCCCCGCCGCGATCTGGCTGCGCACCGCGCGGACGATGTCGTCGACCCCGCTCACTTCCTGCGCCCCTTGCGGGATCGCCACGCCCGGCTCGAACCCCTTCGGCCCATACGCCCCCAGCGCGACGATCGCCCGCGTCGCCACCAGCAAACGCGGCCCCGGCACGATTCCCTGGTCGATCGCCGTCTTCAGCCCGACATCGGCATAGCCCGCCCCCTCGGTGCCGAGATCACGCTCGCTGGTGAAGCCCGCCATCAGCGTCGCCCCCGCCTGCGCCACGGCCCGCGCGGTGCGGAGCGCAAGCGGCTCGTGCAGCACCTGATCGTCCCAGCTCGTCTCGTTATAGGGGTGGAGGAACAGGTGACCGTGCCCTTCGATCATCCCCGGCATCAGCGTATGGCCGGGCAGGTCGATCGTTCGCGCCCCCGCCGGCGCAGCAAGGTTGGGGCCGATAGCGGTAATCCTGTCGCCCTCGACCAGCACCTGCCAGCCGACATGCGGCACCGGATCGACCCCGTCGAACACCTGCATCGGCTTGAGCAGCAGCGCTTGCGGCTCGGCGGCGGCGGCCGGGCCGGCGATCAACAGCAGCAATGCCAGCCAATATCGCATCGTCCCTGCTCCTTGTCGCGGGTGCGCCTACCCGATAGCCTTCCACTCATGGATAAACTCGCCCGCCGCCTTCGCAACCCGCTCCTCGCGCTCGCCCTGCTCCTTCCCGCAGCTCTTCAGGCTCAAGGCACCACCCAGGCCAAGGCGCCACCCGAGCTCGACGACCAGACCGCGCCGACGCCAGACATGCGGCGCTGGTGGGGCGAGGCGGCGAAGGTCACCATCACGCGGGACAGCTGGGGTATCGCCCATATCGTCGGCAAGACCGACGCCGACGCCGTGTTCGGCGCGATCTACGCCCAGGCCGAGGATGATTTCAGCCGCATCGAGGCGAACTACCTCACCGCGCTCGGTCGCACCGCAGAGGCCGATGGCGAAAAGGCGATCTGGGCCGATCTCCGCCAGCGCCTCTATGTCGATCCGATCGTCCTGCAGAAGCAATATCGCGAGAGCCCGGCCTGGCTGCGCACGCTGATGGACGCCTGGGCCGACGGGCTGAACTATTATCTCGCCACGCACCCGAATGTTCACCCCAAGGTGCTGACCCGTTTCGAGCCCTGGATGGCGCTGTCCTTCACCGAAGGCAGCATCGGTGGCGATATCGAGCGTATCTCGCTGACGGAGTTGCAGAGCCTCTATGGTGGCCGTCCCGTCGCGATGACCGATGTGGAAACCGGCCGCGCGCCCCGCGAGCCGGTCGGCTCGAACGGCATCGCCATCGCGCCGAAGAACACCGTTGACGGCCACGCCCTGCTGCTGATCAACCCGCACACCAGCTTCTATTTCCGCTCCGAATTGCAGATGACAAGCGGGGAGGGGCTCAACGCCTATGGCGCCTCCACCTGGGGCCAGTTCTTCATCTATCAGGGCTTCAACGCGAATGCCGGCTGGATGCACACCTCGTCGGGCGTCGACAATGTCGATGAGTTTGCCGAGACCTTCGTCTTCAATTCGGGCAAGCTATCCTATCGCTACGGCGAGAAGCTGCGGCCGGTCGAGCGCAGCCGCATCGTGATCAGCTTCCGCCAGCCGGACGGCAGCATGGGCACCCGCAGCTTCACCGTGACGGGCACGCACCACGGCCCGGTTGTCGCAAAGCGCGACGGCAAATGGATCGCCGCCGCGCTGATGTGGAAACCGATCCCCGCGCTCGAGCAGAGCTGGCTCCGCACCAAGACGACTGATCTCGCCTCCTATATGCAGGTCGCCGAGCTCCAGGCGAACAGCTCCAACGACACGCTCTTCGCTGACAGCAAGGGCGAGATCGCCTATCTCCACCCGCAATTCGTTCCGATCCGCGAAGACCGTTTCGATTACACCAAGGCGGTCGACGGCTCGGACCTGGCAACCGACTGGAAGGGCCTGCACAGCATCGCGTCCTTGCCCAATGTGATCGATCCGCTGGTCGGCTGGGTGAAGAACTCCAATGACTGGCCCTGGCAATCCGCCGGCCCGGACAGCCCCAAGGCGAAGGACTATCCGCGCTATATGGATCAGGCCGGGCACAACGCGCGCGGCACCCATTCCGATCTGCTGCTCACCGACAAGCACGATTTCACCCCCGAGCGGCTGCGCGCGGCTGCCTATGACAGCTACCTCCCCGCCTTCGCGACGCTGATCCCGCAGCTGGTCGCTGCCTATGACGTCATGCCGTCAACAGATCCGCGTCGCGTGTCGCTCGCCGGCCCGATCGCGGCATTGCGCGGCTGGGATTATCGCTGGGCCGCCACCTCGGAGCCAACCGCGCTCGCTGTCTTCTGGGGCGATACTTTATGGAAGGACGTCGGCAGCTTCGCCCGTGCCGAGCGGATGAACGTGCCCGATTATATCGCGGCAAAGGTCACGCCCGAGGCAAAGCTCGCCGCGCTCGTCCAGGCAGTCGACCGCCTGACCCGCGATTTCGGCGATTGGCGCGTGGCCTGGGGCAAGGTCAATCGCTTCCAGCGCCTCGATGATTCAATCGAAGCGCATTTCGACGATACCAGGCCGAGCATCGCCGTGCCCTTCACCTCGGCACAATGGGGCTCGCTCGCCTCGTTCGGCGCAAAGCCTTATCCCAATACGAAGGATTATTACGGCACCAGCGGCAACAGCTTCGTCGCGATCGTCGAGTTCGGCCCCAGGCTCAAGGCATGGGCGGTCACCGCCGGCGGCGAGAGCGGCGATCCCGCCTCACCCCATTTCAACGACCAGGCCCAGCGCTATGCCGACGGCAATCTCCGCCCGGTCTGGTTCTACCCGGACGATCTCAAGGGGCATGTCGAGCGGACCTATCGGCCGGGAGATTAATGCCTGCGCCGCTTCACCGGCGCCCCTGCCAGGCCTGATAGGCGTCGACCGCCTTTTGCGGCTGCGGGCCGAACCAGCTATAGCCGTTGCGGCGTTCGGCGCTCAGATCGTTGACATCGTCATGGATGCTCTTGTCGCGATCGCCGAAGATCGGCTTCATCTCCGTCAGATCGTAAAAGCGGGCCCAGATCGGGCCCGCGCCGGGCATGGGGATGAGCCGCCTGCCATCGGGCCCGGGCTTGCCGCGCGTCCACTCGACGCCGTGCAGCGCGTGGCCGCGCAGCCATTCGACGCCGTCCGCTATCGCCGCCTTCATCTCCGGGGAGGGGGCTGGCTGGTGCATCAGGAAGATCAGCAATCTGGCGCTCTCCTGGCTCGATAGCGCGGCGGGCTCGAAATTGCGCGCGCCGACCGGTCCGAGCGTCAGTGCGTCGTGCTGCTGGCCCCAGACAGTGCGCTTGCCGCCGATCACGACCTGGGTCTTCAGGATCAGCTGGACCGCCTTCGCGACCGACGCGCGTGCCGTGCCTGCCAGCGTATCGGGCACGAACGCATAATCATCCTTGCGTGCCGCGATGCTCGCGAGCAGCGCCGCCACGTCGCAGAGCGCATCGTCATTGAAGGTCACTGCGTCATGATAGCCGGCCTGCAGCGGATAGACTTGCGGCCAGCCGCCATTGGGGAACTGCGCCGCCAGCAGATAGCGAACGCCCTTGAGGAAGGATGCGCGGTACGCCTCACCCTCGGGCCCCGGCGCCTGTGCCTGAACCCGGGCGAGGAAGCGGATCTCAGTGGTGGTGGCGTTGTTGTCGATCGTGCCGACATAGCTCCAGTTCGCGTCCGCCGATTTGATATCGTCGCGTGCGTTGGGCGGCAGGTCCTCGATCGGCACATAATGCTGGCCGCGCAGCCGTGGCGGGCCGGAGCGATCGACATTCTTGCCCCATCCGCCCGCCGGCGTCTGGAAGCTGACGATCGTGTCCGCCGTGTGCCGCGCCTCGGCCCCGGCATACCAGGCGGGTGCGCGGTCAAGCGGCATGCCGGCACCGCCCGAGGGCCCGCTCGGTGGCGGGGGCGGGGGCGCATCCGTGCCGCGTTCGGCCGCGAGCGCTGCCTTGTCGGCGGCCATCAGCGCGCGGGACCGGGCGAGATAGGCGGCCCATTCGACCTGCTGGCCCTGGGGAAGCTGCGCGATCCGCGCCTCAGTGATCGGCTCGGCCGTGGTCATATGGCCGATCACCGCCGCTGCTGCCGGGACTGCGGCAATCGCGAGGCAGAATGCAGCGGTCCAGCTACGCATCGCCATTCGTCCGTTCACCATCTGCCTCTCCTGGTCGCGCGCCCGGCGCCTGTTCTCTTCGAAAGCTCATCAACTGTATCGCACAGCCCCGCGATGCTTGTGTCGGGCCGCGCCTGAGAGAGCCATCATGCCGTATGATACCGGTGTCAATCGTCCCCGCCAAGGTGGCATATTCCGCGTCGGCCACGAGCCGCGCCATCGCTATCCTGGCCCGGCAGCAGCGATCAGCGTCTCGCGCTTCCATCAAGAAAAAATTTGCGGGAAGCATGTCGATTTCCGAGAACCTCGTTCGTCGTCCCGATGAGACGCCAAATGGGGCCGGCTCGAACAAGGAGACAGATGATGCGCGTTATGGTGTTCGCGATGGCGACTGAGAACAGCGACAAGGGCATGGAACCGACGCCCGAGATGATGGAGGCGTTTCAGGCCATGGACCGCTTCACTGAAGAGCTGGTCACTGCCGGCGTCATGGTGGCCGGCGCGGGCCTCAAGCCCACTGCCGAGGGCAAGCGCATCGTCTCCGAAGGCACCACCCGCAGCGTCATCGACGGGCCCTTCGCCGAAGCCCGCGAGATCGTCGCTGGCTTCTCGATCTGGGAGGTCAAGGACATGGATGAGGCAATCGCCTGGGCAAAGCGCGCGCCCGCCGTCATGCCCGGCCGCAACGTAATGGAGATCCGCCCCTTCTACGAAGCGGCCGATCTCGCCGATTTCATCACCCCCGAGGAACTCGCCACCCCCCGCGAAGGCGACCGCGGCAAACTCGGCGTCGCCTGATAGCACTGGGCCTGACGACACCACCGGCTGGACTAAGCTTGTCTCCCCTGCGGCCATCGCCGAAAAGGCCGCATGACCTCAGGCGAGACCCACCGGACGATCGAAGCCACCTTCCGCATTGAACGGGCCAGGCTCATCGGGGGCCTGGCCCGTTTGGTGCGCAGCATAGACCGGGCCGAAGAGCTGGCGCAGGACGCGCTGGTCGCCGCGCTCGCCGAATGGCCGAAGACCGGCGTCCCCGCCAATCCCGGCGCCTGGCTGATGGCCGTCGCCAAGCGCCGCGCCATAGACGCCATCCGCCACGACAAGATGCGGGAGCGCAAGCATGAGGAGATCGCCCGCGAGCTGGACGGCTCATATGACGACACCGCCGACGCGCTGGAGGCAATGGACGATGATCTCGGCGACGAGCTGCTCGGCCTTATCTTCACCGCCTGCCACCCGATGCTCTCGCGCGATGCCCGCGCCGCGCTAACGCTGCGGGTGGTCGGCGGCCTCACCACCGATGAGATCGCCCGCGCCTTCCTCTCGGCCGAAGCCACCATCGCCCAGCGCATCGTTCGCGCCAAAAAGGCGATCGCCAATGCCGGCCTGGCCTTTGAGGTGCCGCGCGGCGCAGGCCGGGCGGCGCGGCTGTCCTCGGTGCTCGAGGTCATCTACCTCATCTTCAACGAAGGCTATGCGGCCACTGCGGGCGATGATCTGGTCCGGCCGGGCCTGTGCCTCGAGGCGCAAAGGCTCGGCCGCATGCTCGCCGGGCTGATCCCCGAACGGGCGCCGGACAAGGCGGAGGTGCTCGGCCTCCTCGCCCTGATGGAGATCCAGGCATCGCGCCTCGCCGCGCGCTCCGGGCCGGACGGTGCCTTCATCCCGCTCGCCGAACAGGACCGCGCCCGTTGGGACCATCTGCTGATCAGCCGCGGCGTGGACGCCCTCGCCCGCGCCGAGGCGCTGAATGGCCGGGAAGGGCGCAATAGCGGCCCCTATGCCCTGCAAGCCGCGCTGGCCGCCTGCCACGCCCGCGCGCGCCGGGCCGCCGATACCGACTGGCCGCGCATCGCCGCGCTCTACGACCAACTGCGCGTCGTGATGCCCTCGCCCGTGGTCGATCTCAATCGGGCGATCGCCCACAGCATGGCCTTCGGACCCGAAGCGGGCTTGCACCTGCTGGACGAAATCCCCGACGTCGACGCGCTGCGCCACTATGCGCCCTTGCCGGCGGCGCGGGGCGACTTCCTGTTCCGCGCCGGCCGACTGGCCGAGGCGCGCTCGGAATTCGAGGCGGCGGCCGGGCTTACCCGCAACGCGCGGGAAAAGGCCTTCCTTCTCGCGCGGGCGGACGCCTGTGACGGTGCGAGCTAAACGCTGTTTCCAAGCCGCCGCCCCGGCAAGTCGGACACCGCGCCTGGAATTTCGGTGCCACCGCCCACGGGCATCATCCTTCGCGATAGCGAAGCGCGTTGACCAGCAAGGCGAAGGCCGGCGGCAACTGGCGTCTGTCAGGATAATAAAGATGATATCCGGCAAAGGGCGGACACCAATCCTCCAATACGCGTATCAGCTTGCCGTTGGCGATCAGTGCTTCCGCATGGTCCTCCATCACGAAGGCGAGGCCAAGGCCTTCGGTCGCCGCGGTCATCAGCATGCCGACATCGTTCAGGATCAGCGGGCCATCGACCCGCACGTTTAGGTCGCGGCCGTCGCGCCCGAATTCCCAGATATACAATCCGCCCTTGGTCGCGAAGCGGATGTTGATGCAGGCGTGGCGAGTCAGATCATGCGGTGTCGCGGGTCGTCCATGTTCGGCAAAATAGGATGGTGTGCCGACCACGGCCATGCGCAGTTCCGGCCCGATGCGGACCGCGATCATGTCCTTCGCGACCTGCTCGCCAAGGCGAACGCCGGCGTCGAAGCGTTCGGCGATGATATCGGTAAGCTGGCTGTCGATCGACAGTTCCACCTGCACGGCGGGATAGTCCCTGAGCAGCTTCACCACCGCTGGCCACAGGATCCGCTCGGCCGCGTGCCGGCTCGTTGTGATGCGAACCGTGCCCGATGGTCGTTCGCCCAGCGCGCTCAGCGCTGATAACCGAGCATCGATGTCATTGAAGGCGGGCCGCAGGGTTTCGACCAGCTGTTCGCCGGCATCGGTCGGGGCGACATTGCGGGTGGTGCGAGTGAGTAGCTTCACACCCATCCGGGTTTCGAGCCGCCGAACGATCTGGCTGATTGCTGACTGCGATGTGGCAAGCCGGGCCGCGGCGCGCGTGAAGCTGCGCTCCTCAGCGACGGCGAGAAACACCGCCAGGTCGCTCAATTCTTCGCGGCGCATTGATAAGCTCCAGATATAACTACAAGCAGAATTTAGCGCCTAATAGCTGAACGCGACACCGATTACATAGCCCCCTCGGCACGAACGGGAGCGGGTCGCTCGCTGCGCGCGGGCAGAGTTTCGACCCGAGCCGAGTTCTAGGTAATTCCCAAAGGAGTGAATCATGAAGCAGCGCATGCTCGGCAACCTCGCCGTCTCTGAACTCGGTTTCGGCACCATGAGCTTTGCATCGACCTATGGGCAGGCGCCCGACCGGGCGGAGTCGATCCGGGTGATTCGCGGCGCGCATGATCTCGGAGTCACCTTCTTCGATACCGCTGAAGTCTATGGTCCCTGGACCAATGAGGAGCTGGTCGGCGAGGCGCTGAAGCCGATCCGCGACAAGGTCGTGGTGGCCACGAAGTTCGGCTTCGACGTTGATCCGAAGACCGGCGCGCGCGGTGCGGGCCTGAACAGCCGGCCCGATCATATCAAGTCCGTGGTCGATGCCATGCTCGCTCGGCTTGGCATGGATTGCATCGACCTGCTTTATCAGCACCGCGTCGATCCGCAGGTGCCGATGGAAGACGTTGCCGGCGCCGTGAAGGATTTGATCGCGGCGGGGAAGGTGAAGCACTTCGGCCTGTCCGAAGCAGGCGCAGCCTCGATCCGGCGCGCGCATGCGGTGCAGCCCGTGACGGCGATCCAGAGCGAATATTCGCTGTGGACGCGCGATCCCGAACCAGAGGTGCTGCCGCTCTGCGAGGAACTCGGCATTGGCTTCGTGCCCTGGAGCCCGCTGGGTGCAGGCTATCTCACCGGCAAGATCGACGCGACGACGCCGATCGACAGCGGCGATTTTCGGGCAGCCTCGCCGCGTTTCACGGAGGAAGCGCGCATGTCCAATCAGGCACTTGTCGAGCTGCTGAAGCAGATCGCGAATGCCAAGGGCGCGACCCCGGCGCAGATCGCGCTCGCATGGCTGCTGGCGCGCAAACCCTTCATCGTGCCGATCTTCGGCACCCGCAGGCTCGACCGGGTCGAGGAAAATCTCGGCGCTGCTGAAATTGCTCTGTCGGCGGGCGATCTTGCCGGGATTGAAGCCGCCGTCGCGCGCATCGACATCCAGGGTGCGCGCCTGCCCGAGGCCGTTCTCAAATATTCCTATCTCTGAGCCTTCGAAAGGATCGCCTCTGTGTCTGATCGCCGGCACGCGAACCGACATCTGCGCGGAGAAGGAAGAAAGGCAGCATCATGCCCCAGGTGATCGTCGTCATCGGCGCCGGATCGATCGGCCAGGCCATTGCCCGCCGGGTGAGCTCGGGCAAGCACGTCCTCCTCGCCGACCTCCGCCTCGAAACGGCTAACGCGGCGGCGAAAGTGCTGAGTGACGCCGGCTTTGCGGTCAGCACGACGACCGTCGATGTATCGTCACGCACGTCGGTCGAGGCGCTGGTCGAGGCCGCAACCGCGATCGGCCCCGTTACCGGGGTCATCCACGCGGCCGGCGTGTCGCCGTCGCAGGCGCCGCCAGCGACCATCCTGCGCGTTGATCTTTATGGCACCGCGCTGGTTCTCGAACTGTTTGGGGAGGTTATCGCCGAGGGTGGCTCTGCGGTCGTTATCGCGTCCCAGTCCGGCCATCGCCTGCCCGCGCTGACACCCGAGCAGAACGAAGCCCTTGCGACGACCCCGACCGAGGACCTGCTCGCACTGCCGATGCTCGCGCCAGGCGAAGTGACCGAGCCGCTCCACGCCTATCAGATATCCAAGCGCGGCAATTCGCTTCGCGTGATGGCCGAGGCCGTACGGTGGGCGAAGCGCGGCGCGCGGGTAAACACGATCAGCCCCGGCATCATCATGACCCCGCTGGCCAATGACGAGCTATCCGGCCCGCGTGGCGAGGGATATCGCACCATGCTCAAGCTGTCCCCGGCCGGGCGCGCGGGCACGCCTGACGAGGTCGGCACTGTCGGCGCGCTGCTGATGGGCCCTGATGGCGCGTTCATCACCGGCAGCGATATCCTGATGGATGGCGGCGTAACGGCGTCCTATTTTTTCGGCGAACTGGCGCCGAAGTGATGGAACGACCAACCGGGCACATTAGCTGAGGCCCGGTCGGGGTGAAATTGTTACCGAGTAATATCAACATACTGAATTAAAATACTATTTTCTCTACCCGAGTTGCTCGCCGCGTCACGGGAAATGTCAGCGTGGCCCGCGCCGGCGCCGGCTGCGGCCTTTCACCTTCCTCATTCACGGCGCGCCCAGCTGCTCCAGCGACCTGCCGCGCGTCGGCGGGCATGCGCCGATCGCGGCGGCGGCTACGCCCATGCTGACGGCGATGAAGGCGAACACGCCGGGGTTGCCGAAATGGGCCGAGAGATAGCCGATCAGGAAGCTGGTGAAGATCGTCGACAGCCGGCTGAACGAATAGACGAAGCCGACCGCGCGGGCACGGATGTCGGTCGGGAAAACCTCGGCCTGATAGGCGTGGTAGCTGTAGGACAGCAGGTTGTTGCTCAGCGTGATCGCAATGCCGAGGGCGATGATCGCCCAGTGTGGGCGGGTAGCCGCGAACATCAGCCCGAAGCTCGCCGTGCCGATCGCGGCGGCCACCGCCTGCCACTTCAGCTCGAAACGGTCGGCGAACAGGGTGAACAGGAACGGGCCGACCGGGAAGGCAAGCGCGATCAGTGCTGAATAGAGCAGGCTGCTGGTGACCGAGACTCCCTGCGCGGCCACCAGCTTGGGCACCCAATTGCCAAAGCCGTAAAAGCCGATCGTCTGAAAGAAGTTGAACAGGGCGAGCAGGATCGTCCGGTTGCGATAGGGCGGAGAGAAAAGATCAGCGAACCGCCCCTGACCGGGCCTGGCCGCAGTCGCTACAGGATCGAACGGCTCAGGCGCCGGCAGCGGGCGGCCGAATTCCCGTTCGACCCTCGCCTCCATGGCGACAAGCACCGCCTCGGCCTGATCGAGCCGGCCCTGTCCGGCGAGCCAGCGGGGCGATTCGGGGATCGCGCGCCGGATCCACCAGACGACAAGCGCGCCGGCGACGGGAAAGAACACCACCCAGCGCCAGCCTTCCACGCCCAGGGGTCGGCGCGAGATCAGGATCCAGGAGAGAAAGGCAACGGTCGGAACCGCGAGAAACATCACGCCCTGGTACAAGGCGAAGGCCTTGGCGCGCACGCGGCGGTTGACCAGTTCGGCGACATAGGTGTCGATGGTGACCATCTCGACGCCGAGGCCAAGGCCGGCCACGAAGCGCCAGAAAAAGATCGCCTCGGCCGAGCCCTGCAAACCCATCGCCAGCGTCGCGGCTGCGTACCAGAGCAGCGCCCAGGTGAAGATGGCGCGGCGCCCGAAGCGATCGGCCACCGAGCCGAAGCAGATCGTGCCAACGAACAGGCCGGCAAAGGTGGACGACGCGAACGCGGCCTGATCCGACAGGCCGAATGCCGCATGCGCCCCTTCCGCGAAGATCCCGGCCTTGATCAGCCCCGGGCTGACATAGGCGGTCATCAGCAGGTCGTAGATTTCGAAATAGGCCCCCAGCGACAGCAGCACGACCAGGGTCCACATGGAGCGGGTAGGCGGCAGGCGCTCGAGCCGCGCAAGAATGTCGGCGGCATTGGGTGACTGCATTACGGGCTCCGGTCAGGGTGGTTCTAGTCCCATCCCTTGCTGCCATTGGCAACGGGCAAGGCGGACACTGGAAACGGACAGGTCGCTGCCGACCCGGTTTCGGACGCGGATTGCCTGAAATCTCGATAGCGGACCTGGCGCTGAGTGTTGTTCAGCGAAGCGACGTTCATTGCCCGCTTCAGCAAGCACTCCGCCTATGTCTTGTCGCTACCTGCAATATGGTCGGCAATCCGAGCGGCAATGGCGCTTTCTCCTCGCTCCAGTGCGAAGGAAATTGCGTCCATGTCTTTCATCGAGGGGCCTGTGTACCTGACTTCGACATCTATCTGACGTTCAAGGAGCAGTTCGACCGCCTCCATGGACTGTCCAAGCACCGCCCCGAAAAGCGGGTTGCGGCTCGGATCACTAGTGTCGATCATGGCCCCTTGATCCAGAAGGTATTTGACAACTTGCGGATTTCCGTAACTGCAAGCCACCATTAGAGCCGTGTGACCATCCACCGCACTCGGCTTATCAATGTCAAATCCAGCCGTGATAAGCGCGCTTATCATCTCCGGTGATTGCTTACTGGCAGCTAAATGCAGAAGCGTGCCTCCGCCGAAAGGAATGCGCGCGTCAATTTGAGAAGGGTGCTCAGCGAGAAGCTTTGTTACCTGAGCTATGTCTCCAGCCGAGATAGATCGCCATATCAGCGCGAGAGGCGTTGCTGTTTTCGTCATCGAAGCGATCTCGCGACTTGCAGTTTCTAGCTGCGTTGGATGGCTTGCATCCTGCCCTACGCCGGACGGTCAGCAAAGTGGCTTACTTTCTCCAAAGCGGTCAGTCGGCACGCCACCACGTTTCGCCGGTCACGGGGCATGAGCCGAACCCGCCGCGCCTGAAAGCCGACCGGCGGATGCTGGCAGGGAATCCAGGCGGGCAGCTAGTCGACCCACTTGTGGACATCGGTGCTCGCGGTCACACACTGTACCGACACTGGGAGGGTCTGCGATGTTGTGGTTGGTGCTGTCGGTGGCCACGGCCTGTGTCGTTGGCATCGCGTGCTTTATCGCTGTTCGTCAGTGTCAGCGGTCGTGGCCCAATTTCGCGGTTCTGCTGTGCTTCGCGCTGCCCCCGATCTGCTGGTTTGTGATACTCCGGCTTGCGTTCTGGGTCGGCGTGCACGTCGTTACCTGTAATGCTCCAGACTGCGGCCAGTTGGAGTTCGTCGCCGTCATGCTGTTCGCCACGACCGCCTCGACCGGCGGCGCGCTAGGCGCGCTCATCGGGGTGATATGGGCGTGGGCAGGGAGAAAGAGCTGACTCCAGCGGCAGAAAACCACCGCATTTTGCCATTCCAGCCGTCCAGGGCGAAGTCAGGAATGTGAGCGGATATGTACAATGTTCTGTACAGATAGGAAATGTCAGCGACCCCTCATGACATTCCCAACAGGCGTTGGCGATCGCCGATGGCCTGACCGCCACGGCCCCGACAGGGCATGACAAATGTGCATAAACCAGCCGCTCGCCGTGTCGCGGAAAATGTCAGCGTCCGTCTGACTTCCCCAACAGCCTCGCGCCGATTCAAACCCGGCGGCGGCGTCGCTACACCACGCCATGGCTGTTCGAATAGACCGCCCTTTGCCGGGAAAGCGCGCGTCACCCCTCGGCGACGCGCTCCCATGCGCTGATCACCGCGTCCACGGTCATGTCCGCCTCGGCCATCGTCGTTGCCGCCGAAGAAACCGAGACCCGCATCACCCAGTGCCCGCGCCACTGCGCCGATCCGATGAACGCCACCGCATCCTCCTGCACCTGGCGGACGGTCGCCAGCGTCGGCGCATCTGCACCACCGAACCGCACCATGAACTGGTTCAACTCGACCGGGCAGACCAGCTCCAACCCCGGCACAGCCGCCAGCCGCTCGGCCATGTGGAGCGCGATCGCGCAATGACCGTCCACCATCGCCGCAATCCCGTCGCGGCCGAACTGCCGGATCATCGCCCAGGCCGCAAAGCCCCGCGCCCGCCGCGAGAGCTCGGGCACATAAGCGGAAGGGTCTCGCTCGGCGCCCTCGGCGGGCGGCAGATAGCTCGCCGTGATCGCCATCGCGCGCCGGTGGGCCTCGGCGTCGCGGACGATCGCGAAGCCGCTGTCATAAGGCGTCTGCAGCCATTTATGCCCATCAGTCGCCCAGCTGTCGGCCAGCTCGACGCCGGCGGTCAGATGCTTCTGCGCCGGGCTCGCCTGCGCCCAGAGCCCGAATGCGCCATCGACGTGGAGCCAGGCGCCCATGCCATTGGCGATCGGTGCGATCTCGGCAAAGGGGTCGCAGGCGCCGGTATTGATCTGCCCCGCCTGGCCGATCACGATCGTCGGGTCGGTGCGTTCGGAGATCGCCCGCTCGAGGTCGCTGGCCAGCATCCGGCCGCTCGAATCGCAGGCGACCACCCGTACCCGCCCCGCGCCGAGCCCGAGATATTTGATCCCCGAATAGACCGTCGCATGCGCATCTTCGCCGATCAGCACCGCGATCGGCGGGGCGCCGAACAGGCCATCGGCCTCGACATCCCAGCCGACCCGCCGCAGCACTTCGCTCCGCGCGGCGGCGAGGCAGACGAAATTGGCCACCGTCGCGCCCGTCACGAAACCGACCGAAGCCTCAGCCGGCAGCCCAAGCAGGTCGAGCAGCCATGTCGCCGCGACGGCCTCGATCGCCGAGGCAGCGGGCGCCGCCTGAAGGTTCGCCGCATTCTGCCCCCAGGCCGCCGTCAGCCAGTCGGCGGCGACGCCGGTCGGGTGCGAATTGCCGATCACCCAGCCGAAGAAGCGCGGGCCGGTCGAGGCGCGGATGCCGGGCTCGGCGAGCGTCGCCAGCTCCTCGATGATCGCAGCCGGGTCGCCGCCCTGTTCCGGTGTCGGGCCGGCAAAGGCCGCGAGCATCTCTGCGTAAGTGGCCACCGGCGTCGTTTCAGCCGTCGCGACGCTGCGCCGATAGGCAATCGCCCGCCGCGCCGCCTCTTCCATGGCGGCATAGCCGTCGCTCACACCAGGCTCTTCAGCGGCGTCTCTGGGTCGGCGAGCAGGGCGGGGTCCGGCGTCGCACCGGCAAGCACAAGGGCGCGGCCTTGGGCGTAATCGCGCGTCATGTTGACGCAGTCGAGCGCAAGCACGCGCCCGGCCTTGAGATAGATGACCGAGAAGCTCCGCGTCCCCGGATCGCCCCGCAATATCGTCTGGTCATAGCCGATCGACAGCCCCATGGTCTGGAGCCGGATGTCATATTGGTTCGACCAGAACCACGGCACCGCCTCATAAGGCTCGATCTCGCCGCACAACAGCTTGGCGACGGTGTTCGCCTGGTCGGTCGCATTCTGCACCGATTCAAGCCGGATCACCGCGCCGTCCGCAAAGCGGTTGGCATGCGCCGCGCAGTCGCCGATCGCGAGAATATCGGGCAGGCTGGTCCGGCACTGCGCATCGACCGCCACGCCATTGCCACCCTCGGCACCCGCCGCGAGCAAGGGCCCGACCGCGGGCACGATGCCGATCCCGACAATCACCATCTCGCAAGCGAGGATCGTCCCATCGGCCAGCCGCACGCCAGTCGCCGCGCCATCTTTCTCCTCGATGCACTCAACCGCCACGCCAGTCCGCAGATCGACGCCATGCGCCCGGTGCTCGGCCTCGAAGAAGCGCGACAGCGGCTCGCCCGCCACCCGCGCCAGCACCCGGTCAAGCGCCTCGAGCACCGTCACATGCTTGCCGAGCTTGGTCAGCACTGCCGCCGCTTCGAGCCCGATATAGCCGCCGCCGATTACCACCACCCGGCTCACATCAGGCAGCTCGGCGATCATCCGGTCGACATCCGCGCGGTTGCGCACGCTGTGCACGCCGCGCAGCGAATGGCCGGCACAGCTCAGCTTGCGCGGGCTGCCTCCGGTCGCCCAGATCAGGCTGCCATAGCCGATCGTGCCGCCATCTTCGGTCGTGACCCGGTGCGCAGCTGCATCCACCGCGGTCACCTTCCGGTCCAGCAAGGTCGCGATATCGCGCTCCTCCCAGAAGGCGGCGGGGCGGATCATGATTCGCTCGAACGGCTTGTCGCCCGCCAGATAGTCCTTGGAGAGCGGCGGTCGCTCATAAGGAAGCTCGGGCTCGTCACCGAGCAGTGCGATCGTGCCTTCGAACTTGCGCTGGCGCAGCGCGATCGCGGCCTGGGCACCGGCATGGCCGGCTCCCACGATGAGGATGTCGTAGCGGTCGGCGGGCATCTGCATGCCGCGCCTCATGTCACATCACCGGCGGGTCTGCCATCTGATACTTATGCTGAGACCCGCCTTATCGCTGTCGCGTTTCGTGCGCCCTCAATGCGCCATCAACGGCACCGCGTCCCCCTCGCCCGAGAGCGCCGACCGCTTGCCCGCCGCCGCGAAGATCACGATTCCGACATAGGCAATCGCCGGCAGCAGGAAGGTCATGCCGATCGACGTTGCGTCGGCGAGCTGGCCCGAGAGCCAGGGGATCGCCGCACCGCCGACGATCGCCATGCACAACAGCCCCGAAACCGATGCGGTCGATGCTTTGGACCGTTCCATGGTGATGCTGAAGATCGTCGGGAACATGATCGAGTTGAACAGGCCGACACCAAGCGCCGCATAGGCGGCGGCGGGGCCGTGCAGCAGGAAGGCGGCTGCGGTGAGGCATGCCGCGATCAGCGCGGCGCCGGTCAGCAGATAGGTCGCGCGAATCCGGGTCAGCAAGGCGCTGCCGATGAAGCGCCCGACCAGCGCGCCGCCCCAATAATAATTGGCGAGCATGCCGCCTGCGAGGTCGAGCGGCAGGCCAAGCACATCGGGCCGGTTGAGGAAGTTGATCATGATGCTGGCGATCGTCACCTCGGCGCCGACATAGAGGAAGATCGCGAGCGCACCGAACCGAGCCCAGAAGTCGCGCAGCGCCTCCATCGGCGATGCGCTGGCGGTTTCGCCATGCGCGGCCGAGGCGTCGATGTTGCGGCGGAACACGAAGATCAGGACCGAGAGCGCCGCGACCGCGACCGCGATCAGCACAAAGGCATGGTCGATCGCGCCGAGCGCGGTGGCGCGCGGCACGCCCGGAATGATGTGGCCGCCCTTCCCGAACACGTCGTTCCGCAACATCAGCGTCGAGCCGATATGAACCCCGGCGACGACGCCGAGCGAGTTGAACGCCTGGGCGAGGGTCAGTCGGAAATGGCTATATTCCGGCTTGCCCAGCGAGGCCGCGAGCGGATTCGCCGCGACCTGGAGCGCGGTGATCCCGCTTGCCATCACGAACAAGGCGACCAGCACCATCGTATAGGCCTGGATGCGCGAGGCGAGCAGCATGAGCAGGCAGGCGCCAATCATCACCATCAGCGCGGCGATGATCGTGCGGCTATGCCCGAGCCGCGCCAGCAGCGCCGCAGCCGGCATCGACATCACCAGATAGGCGAGGAAGAAGGCGAACTGGGTCAGCATCCCCTCGGCCACGTTGAGCGTGTAGATGCCGCGCATCGCCGCGATCAGCGGGTCGGTGTTTGAGGTGATGAAGCCCCAGGCGAAAAACAGGCACGTCACCACCACAAAGGCGGCGACCGCGCTGCCAGCTGTCTTGCCGTTCATATGCGCATCTCTTTCTTCGCGAGGGAGGGGGTCATTGCGGACAGGCGCCGCCCGCGCCCGCGCTGGTGTAATGGATGCCGGAGATCGACAGCGCGAGCGCGCCATCGCTTTCCAGCGTGAAGGGGGCGGTTACCCGCTTCGGATCGAGCCCGGACTGCACGAAGCAGTTGAGCGGCAAGGTCAGCGTCGTCCATTTCCCGACCGGTGCCGCGCGGAGCGTCGCAGTCAGCGGCACGGCGGAAGCGCATTTGTCGCCGCACTGCATGCCGAGCCGCACCGCCCCTGCAGGCGCTGCGTCGACCCGGTAGTCGATGACCAGGCTGTACTGGGCATTGCTCTCACGCGACATATCGATCGGCTTGTCGGCAACCACCCGCAAGGTGCCGCCCGCCGCGCCCCAGACGACTGCCCGCGCATCCTCCTGCGCGCTCCGGTCGACGCCCGAAATCCGCACCAGGCCGCCACCGGTCGTGCCCGAATTGCCCTTCACCGGCACCGCCACACCCTGCGGTTCGGCCAGGTCGAAGCTCCAGTTGGCTGGCAGCTTGCCGCGCCCGAAGATCATCCCGTCCTCGCGCGTGGCATTGGCCGGATGCGCCTCGGAGAGCTGCGCCAGATCGCCCCCGCCGGCATAGGTGTCGGCATAGGTCAGGCCGTAGCCGAAGGCGAACAGCGGGTCATAGCCCGCATCTTCACGGTGCATCGCGGCCTGGTCGATCCGCTTCGGCCAGGAATAGGAAAGCTTGCCGCGGAAATCATGCCGCGGCTTGCCGGCTTTATCGGCGAGCAGCACATCGGCAATGCCGCCGCCTTCGCCGCCGGGCAGGAACGCAGCGACAAACGCGTCGGATGCGTTGATCTCCGGATTCACCCACAAGGGCCGCCCCGACAGGAACACCGAGATCACCGGAATCCCCTGCGCCTTGAGCTTCTTCAGCAGGTCGAGATCGCGCGTCTCGCCGGGCCGATATTCAAGCGTCGGCCGGTCGCCCGCGAACTCGGCATAAGGGTCCTCGCCAAACACCACGATCGCCGCATCGGGCTTCGCTGTGAAGTTGCCATCCACGCTCAGCGTCGCAGAGCCGCCAGCTGCCTGCGCCGCTTCCGCGATGCCGGCATAGATCGATTGGGCATACGGGAAGTCGGCATTGGTCGTGCCGGTGCCCTGCCAGCTGATCGTCCAGCCGCCCGCCTGTTTCGGGATATTGTCGGCGCCGTCGCCCGCCACCAGCAGATTGAGCTTGGGCGAAAGCGGCAGCACATGCCCCTGGTTCTTGAGCAGCACGAGCGATTCGCGCACTGCCTGCCGCGCTACCGCGCGGTGCTCGGGCGCGCCGAGCAGTTCGAAACGCCCGGCAAATGGCCGACTCGAAGGCTTGGGCTTGTCGAACATCCCCGCGCGCAGCTTCACCCGCAGGATGCGCCGCACCGCCTCATCGAGCCGCGCATGCGAAATCTCGCCCGATCGCACCTGCGCCAGCGTGTTCTCGTAAAAGCCCTTCCAGCTGTCCGGCGCCATCACCATGTCCATGCCGGCATTGATCGCCGCCGCGCAGCTGGTGTTGGAGCAGCCCGGCACCTGGCCATGCGCGTTCCAGTCGCCGACCACGAGGCCGTCAAAGCCCATCTGCTCGCGCAGCGCCCCGGTCAGCAGGTCGCGATCGGCGCTGAGCTTCTGCCCGCGCACGCTCGAGAAACTCGCCATCACCGCCTGTACGCCGGCACCGATCGCTGGCGGATAGCCCGCGCCGTGAATGTCGCGGAGCTGCTCGGGGCTCGAGGCATTGTCGCCCTGGTCCTTGCCGTCGGTGGTGCCGCCATCGCCGACAAAATGCTTGCCGGTCGCAATCACCTTGCCGTCGCGCAGGAATTCCTTGGTGCCCGGCTTGCCCTGCAGCCCCTCGATCATCGCGCCGGCATAGCTGCGCACCACCGAAGGGTCTTCGGAAAAGCCCTCATAGCTCCGCCCCCAGCGCGTATCGCGCACCACCGCGAGCGTCGGCGAGAAATCCCAGTCGATCCCGGTGACGGCCATCTCCTTGGCGGTCACCGCGCCGATCTGCCGGATCAGATCGGGGTTCCGCATCGCGCCCAACCCGACATTTTGCGGGAAGATGGTGGCGCCGATGATGTTGGCATGGCCGTGCACCGCATCGATGCCCCAGATCGGCGGGATGGCGGGCCGGCCATCGTCACGCTTCATGATCGCTTCCCAGGCGGAATCGGCAAAGGCCAGCCATTCAGGCGCGGGCGCCTTGTCGTTCCCGTTCGGGCCGGAATTGCCGCCGTTCAGGATCGAGCCGAAATGATATTGGTGCATCTCGGCAACCGACACGCTGGCAAGGTCGGGCTGGACGATCTGCGCTACCTTGTCCTCATCCGTCATCGCCGCGAGCAGCTTGGTGATCCGCGCTTCCATCGCCGGGTTGGGCGCCAGCGGCGATCCGACATGCGGCCAGGGTGCTGCGGGGGCAGGGGCGGGAGTCGCCGTTTGCGCGACGGCAGCGCCGCTCGTGAGGGCGATCATCGCGCCCGCTGCAAGCAGCATCCCCTTCAGGCTGCGTCCGGATACAGGCATTCTCTCTCCCCGCGAGTCCGATTGGTTCGGCTCTCGACAGGCATAGATCACAAAATGACCTACGTTATCAATTTTAATCGTAACGCGGCTAAACTTTGGGCGCCGGCCCGGTCGATTGCCGCGTCACCAGCGTGAAGGGATGCTCGATCACCTGCGCGTGCGGCTTCTTCTCGAGCATCGCGACCAGCATGTCGGTCGCGCCGCGGGCCATGTCGAACACCGGCTGGTGGATGGTGGTGAGGCGCGGCCAGACGATCTTGGCGATCGCGCTGTCGTCGAAGCCGGCGATCGAGAGGTCGCCGGGCACGGACAAGCCCAGATCATGGGCCGCCATGATCGCGCCCGCCGCCATATCGTCATTCTGCGCGAAGATCGCGGTTGGCCGCTCGGCGCGCGAGAGGATGCGGCGCGCGGCTTCGAAACCGGATTCGAAGGTGTACATGCCCTGCTCGATATCATCCGGCCGCATCGTCAGCCCGGCCGCCGCCAGCGCACCGGAGAAGCCGAGCAGGCGCGCCTCGCTCGATGGATGGCTCGGATCGCCCTTGATCATCCCGATCCGGCGGTGGCCGAGCGAAATCAGATACTCAGTCATCGCCCGCGCCGCGCCGACATCGTCCGTGATGGTGTGCGGGCCGAGCTCGGGCGCGCGAGTCGGCGCAACCCGCACAAAGGGGAAATGCGCGGCGCTCAACCGCTCGATGATGACCGGATGGTCGGATGCCGGCGGGGTCAGCACGATCCCGTCGAGCGCGGCCGACCGCACCAGCGACAGGATATTCTCGGCGATGGCCGAGACCTGTTCGACCGGCAGCACGACCAGCCGGTATTTTTCGCCGTGCAGCCGGTCGAGCGCACCCTGTTGAAGCTCGACGACATAATTGGGGCTCGGGTTTTCATAGAACAGGCCGAGCAGATAGGAGCGCCGCCCGACCAGCCCCTGCGCGACCACATTGGGGTGATAATGCAGCGCGGTGGCCACCTTCATCACCCGGTCACGGGTCTTGGCGGTGACGTTGGGGGCATCGTTGAAGACGCGCGAGACTGTCTTGATCGAGACATCCGCCTCGCGAGCCACATCGATAATCGTCGCGCGCCGGCCCAGTTCCATGGCGCTCAGCTAGCACGAGATTCGCGGCTTTGGTAGCCTTAGGCTCCGGACCGGCCTCGAAACAATATCGGTTTTGGCGAAACTGACAACGTTGGCCCTTCGTGGCGCCGATTTTGGCCCGGGCCGGTGCTGCTGTTTCGCCTGACAGTAGCCAGTGCCGTTCTGGCTGCGCTTGCCGTCTCCCGCAAGCGGCCCGGCGCGCTTTGCAGTCAGCGTCGCCAGGGCAATCTCCGCGCGATGCCGCGCAACCGCGCGACGATCCGTGGCATCTCCTCCAGATGCGGGGCGAGCCTGCGCGCGATATCGGCGCGCAATATGGCGTCCTCTTCCGGGCTCATCTCGCCCTGCACGCCGCGCCGCTCGGCCGGCAGATGCATGCCGGGCGGGCCATGCTCCTCGAAAACATAATGATCGAACAGCGCGCGCCACGCGTCGCGATGGCTTGGTGGCAGGTTCTTGATCGACATCATCGCGAGCAGCAGCGCGTCGGCGCCATATTCCTGAGTGTTCGCATCTGGTTTCCACCAGAAATTCACCAGCATGCTCACCGGGTCGAGCGAGCGGACATGGTGCCACCAGAGATAGGGGATGTAGAGCGCGTCGCCGGGCGCGAGATCGACCGTCAGTGCCGCCGCCATCGCCTCGCTGAAGCCAGGGTAGCGGTCGAAATCGGGGTCGTCGAAATCGACCATGCTGATGATCGGCCCGGCTGGGGTCAGCTCGAACGGCCCGGGATACAGGTTGCGGGCCTGATCGGGCGGGAACAGCGTAAAGCGGCGATGGCCCGCGGCACAACAGGCGATATTCTCCTGCGGGTCGTAATGCGCCGAGACGGTGACCGCATTCCCGATCCAGACCCGGGGCGCGACACTGTCGGGGAGAATCGCCAACCGGTTCTCCGCCTCGAAGCCGGGAAGGCAATGGTGCGCCTGGGCCGACTGGATCGCGAAAGATGGCGGGTTTTGCTCGGGCACGAGGGCCAGCAACATGTCGAGCGCTTTCCCGACGACCATCCGCTCCTTGCTGTAATTGAAGCCGGTGATGTCCGGATCGTAGAAGAAACGGCCCTTCACCTGGGGCGGCGCGGTCTTGGTCATCACCGGGATGCCGCCATCGAAGCGCTTCAGATAGGCCGCCAGCGCCTCAGGGCCCGCGAGCCCCGCCTGAACCACGGGCCAGTCCTTCACCAGCCCGCGAAAGACAACCGGTCGATAGGCAGCCACGATCTCATCATGGAAGCGCTCGGCATCGATATCGGCTGCGGGAATTTCGGTCAGCATATTGGCGGGATGCCATAGCCGCCCCCAGAGATAAACCTGGCCCCGATAAACCTGGCGTCCTTCAGGGCTCGTACGTCATGGTCGCGGGACGCAGCCGTTTGCCGCCGGTAAAATCCAGATAGGTATCGTCGCCCATGCGAAAGGCGAGGTCGATCCACTGGCGCAATTGCGGCATCGTCGTCTCGCTGATCGCCGGCCCCTGGAAGCGCGTCCGGAGATGGGCTTCGAGCTCGGCCATTTGCGGCGTGAATGTGTAGCTGTCCGAAGGGCCGACCGCCGCCTCGAACTGCGAGCAGCCGCGCTTGATCGTCATGGTGACGCCGGGCCCGAGCTTGGGATAGGCATTCATCGCCTCGCGCACGACCTTGTACAGCACACGCGCGGCATCGAGATCGCCCGGATAGAAATAGCCGGCATAGACATCCTGGGAATGCGGATTGTCGAGATCCACGCCCCATTTCGACAGGCAGTCGATCGATTTGGCGACCTGCCACCCAGCCACCAGCTCGCGGAGCGTCTCGGCCTTGACCTTGATCTTGTAGCAGGCGCTGCACCCGTGCGGCACCGCGGTTTCCGCATAGGCCACCTCGAACAGGACCTTGGTCAGGAACCCGCAGGGGAGATAGGGGCGATTGGGGACGAAGATCCAGCGCGAGGTACCGCGCCCCCGTGGCAGGCTCAGCCTGCCGTCCGCGCCTTTGACGAGCCTGCCCGCGTCGATTGCCGTCTGGAGATTCTCCTGCACGCTACGGTCGCCAAAGCGCTGGGCGAGCAGTTCGTCCACGCTGAGCTCGCCTGATGCCGTGTCGTCCGTCATGGGAAAAAGTCTGGCATCGCACTGGCGAGGTGACCATCGACCGCGCGAGCGGTGACAGGCCGCTGGCGCTGTGCCACAGAATCGTGGCGGCAGCACCGGCCGCCGCGCTTGGGGAGAACCGCATGACGCCGCCTTCGCCTGACCTGTTGGCCGGATCCATTGGCTCATACTCGATCACCGCGAACGGCCAGCCGCTCGACGACAGCTGGCAGGTGATCTCGGTCGATGTCCGGGCGGGCGTCAACATGCTGCCCAGGGCACGTATCGTCATTGCTGACGGCAACCCGTCCGAGGCCAATTTCCCCATCAGCGAATCCCCGGTGCTGATCCCGGGTGCGACGATCGCCATCGCACTCGGCTATGGCAGCTCCACTAGCGAGATATTCTCTGGCCTGGTCTATCGCCAGGGGCTCGAGATCAGCGAGAACCAGGCCCCGCGCCTTGTCGTCGAAGCCACCGACAAGGCGATGGTGATGACGCTCGCGCGCAGCAATGCCGTGTTCGAAACCATGACCGACAGCGCCATGATCGAAAAGCTCATCGCCCGGTCGGGGCTGAGCGCCGCGGTGACGGCGACATCGGTGGTCCAGCCGGCGATCGTCCAATATTACGCATCCGACTGGGACATGATGCTGCTCCGCGCCCAGGCGAACGGCATGGTGGTGATCGCATCCGCCGGCACGGTGATCGTGGCGCCGCCGGATACCGGCAGCGCGCCCGTGCTCAGCCTGACCTATGGCGATTCGATCATCGACTTCAGCGCTGCGATGGACGCATCGACCCAATATGCCGCCTCCGCGATCCAGAGCTTCGCCTGGGATCCCGCGACCCAGTCGGTCACGGCATCGGGCGCGGCGAGCGCCAGCGTGACCACGCCCGGCAACCTGTCATCCGAGACGCTCGCCCAGGTCTTCGGCATTGCCCATTATCCTCAACAGACCGCGGGCACATTGCAAAAGGCCGATCTCACCGGCTGGTCCTCGGCCGAACTGGCAAGGACAAGGCTTGCCAAGATCCGCGGCGAGGTCCGCTTCCAGGGGAGCGCGCTCGCAGAGCCGGGCTGCGTGGTCACGCTCGCCGGGCTTGGCGCCCGGTTCAACGGCGATACCTATGTCTCCGGCGTGCACCATCACCTTGCCGAGGGGCAGTGGCACACGACGGTCGAGTTCGGACTTTCGCCGCAATGTTTTGCCGAGACCGCGCCCGAGATCTCGGCCCCCGGCGCCTCAGGCCAGCTGCCGGCGATCGCCAATCTGCAGACTGGGATCGTGCAGCAGGTCGATGGCGATCCCGATGGCGAGTTCAGGGTCCAGATCACATTGCCCCTGTTGCAGGCGGGGACGCAGGGGGTGTGGGCGCGGCTTGGCACCGTCCACGCATCGAACGGCTTCTACCCCGAAATCGGCGACGAGGTGGTGGTCGCCTTCATGAACGGCGATCCGCGCTTTCCGGTGATTATCGGCAGCCTCTACAGCAAGCAGAACCCGCCGCCTGTCTAACCGGACGCGAACGACAGCGGGAAGTCGTACTGATCGGCGGTCGCCCCGCGGCGAGGCCGGGCGACAGAGGCAATTCTCATCATCTGCTCGACCTCAACGCGAAATATGGCGCAGATAGTGGCCATTTTCCGTATCCGCGTCGGAGTTGGGGAAGATTTAGGAGGATCGGCGGTGCGTTTCCTGAAGCGACTTTTCGGCCAGAGCGAATCCGCACCCGAGCTTCCAGCCGCTCCCGCGGAACCACTCCTCATCAATGCCTATGCCACGGTGCGGGATCTGCCGCCGCTCGACTTTCCCCATCACTTGAATAACCGGCGCGACCTTTCCGATCCCGAACTGGCGCCGCATCTCGACGGTTTTATCGGCTATGTAATGGCGCGTGGCGATGGCCAGATGACGAAGATGCGCTACCATCTCTGGCGTCATCTCCAGCGTGTGCGCAACCAAATCAGTTTCGACGCCAACACGCCCGATTTCCTACAGGTCGAGGCATGGGCGCGTGCGGCCAACGCCGTCTTCTTTCTTCCCGACGGGTCGGTGCGCGCGCCCGACATGGCCGTCATCATGTCCGCCGATGGGGAAACCGACCCGTCGGCCGCTTTGCCATATCAGCCCGACGCCATCGCGCGCCGCGCGGGGACGCGCAAACGGCTTGAGGCTATAACTCCCCAGCCTCCGGCAAACATGCCGCCCGCGATCGGCGAAGCCGAAATCGTGCTGCGGTCTCCCGCTGAAGTCCTGCAACGGGCTCTGGCGTTATTCTATGTGGCCGTGCGCGCTGAGATGCGTCGCAGTGGCGTGGAGCCGATCCCGGGAGGGCAAGGCGAGCATAATCCGGTCGGCTTCGCCTCGCTGACGCCACAGGAGAATGCTTTCATCGAATCCGGCGCATCCGACGTGGCGGCCGCGACCGCTATGACATGGCGGTTCGAAGCAGCGAACATGCTGTTGTGGTCACTTGGCTTTGATGCGGCGCGCATCGCGAGCAGCGACCAGATGATCGATGTCGACGCGCTCTGGCTGTCCGTCGCGAGCGCTGCGCTTGATGAGAGCGCGGCAGAAGGGTTGCGTCTGCGTCCCGTTGGAGAAATTCTCGAGGCGCTGGATCAGGCCTGGCTCGAGCATTGGATCGCACGCGAGGCCAACCGGACTGGCGCCCCTCTCGTGGCGATAAGCGGCGACATCGTGGCGGAGCGCCATGTCGCGCTCAATTGGCTGACGAGTTTCCAGAATGATTTCGGCGTTGCCTGGGACGATACGGACACGCCCACCTGATTCCGAATGCGGCGGGCCCTTGCGGACGGTCAATCAGTCCTCGGCAATCGAGCGAATGATCCGCGCCGGATTTCCTCCGACAAGATTATTCGGGGGAACGTCGCGCGTGACGACCGCACCCGCGGCCACAACCGAGTTCTCGCCAATCGTCACCCCGCCGATGATCGTCGCGCCGGCCGCGATCCACACGTTCCTCTCGATCACGATCGGCTTTGCGATCACGAAGGCACGCCGCTGCGATGGCTCGAGAGGATGACCGGAGGTGATGATGCTCACATTCGGCCCGATCATCACGTCATCGCCGACGTCGATTCCGCCAAGATCGTACATGGTGCAATTCTGGTTGATGAACACATTGCGCCCAACGCGGATATTCTCGCCGCCGGTCGTGTAGAAGGGCGGGATCAGCGAAAAACCGTCGTCCACCTTGGAGCCGATCAGATCGCTGAACACAGCCCGAATCTGGTCCGCATCCTCGAAAGTCAGGCGGTTGAGAACCGGCGTGATCGCCATCGCCCGCCTGACGCTGGCCACCATCTCTGCGGATTCCGGCGTTCGCCGCGGAATGATCCTGGTGCCGTCCCCGTTCGACATGCGTTTCTTCCTCGGGCTGCGGTTGAGGTGCAGCGCACATGGGCACCGCGATTCGCCGAGTGTAGCCGTAAAGCGCTGGGACCGGAATCCGCAGAGGGCTGATTCCAGGCCCCCAGAACGGCCATGCCCGCTTCACCGCCGCTGCCACCTGTGGTTTAAGGCCAGCATGAGCCGCCTCCCGATCGCCGCGAAAGCATTGCTGCTCTGCTTCGCCTTCACCGCTATGCCGGTCTCGGGCGATGTCCCGCCGCCATCGCCGAGCGATCAGGTCGATCCCTTTATCGGCACCGGTGGCGAGGGGCACACTTTCCCCGGCGCAACCGCGCCGTTCGGGATGATCCAGCTCAACCCCGATACCGACATCAAGCCGTTCAAGCAGAGCTATAAATGGGCGGCCGGCTATCGCTACGAGGATCCGACGATCCTCGGCTTCTCGCACACCCATTTCTCGGGCGCGGGGCACAGCGATCTCGGCGACATCCTCGTCACCCCGGCAGTCGGCGACGATATCCCGCTCGAACCGGGTGATCCGGCAAAGCCGGGCTCAGGCTATCGCTCGCGCTTCAGCCATACGACCGAGGTCGCGACCCCGGGCTATTATGCGGTCACGTTGAGCGACCCCGGCGTCCGCGCCGAGATGACCGCGGGCACGCGCATCGGTGTGCATCGCTACGG